>Ga0137361_10000288_pt1 | contig 26850 bp, 26 predicted proteins | sample Mad1_80_16metaG_FD_104923 | JGI IMG/M metagenome (GOLD analysis project Ga0137361, IMG submission 104923) | Vadose zone soil microbial communities from Angelo Coast Range Reserve, California, USA - Mad1_80_16 metaG | ecosystem: Environmental > Terrestrial > Soil > Vadose zone | place: USA... | reverse complement strand
GGGAGAGCGCGGCGCTCGCGAGCTTCAAGCGGCCGCGGCGGATCATCTTCGTCCGGGAGATCCCCAAGACTCCGTCGGGCAAGATCCTTCGTCGGCTGCTCCGCGAGGGCCAGTACACGGAGATCCGGTCATGAGCGACGGTTGGCGCGTGGAGCGGCAGGGGGCGCGGGCGACGATCTGGATCGACCGTCCCCCCAAGATGAACACGATCACGGTGGCGATGCGACACGAGCTGCCGCAGCTCTTCCGCGACCTGGAGGCGAACGACGCCGTCCGCGTGGTGATCGTCCGCGGCGCCGGCGGCGCCGCGTTCAGCGCGGGCGGGGACGTCTCGGAGTTCCTCGCGCAGGCCCCCGCCGACCTCGAGCAGTGGGGGGACTCGCTCGGCGCGCCCGAGCGCTGCCGGAAGCCGGTGATCGCCGCCATCGACGGGTACGCCCTGGGGGCGGGCCTCGAGCTGGCGCTCGCGTGCGACTTCCGCCTGGCCACCCTGCGCTCGGAGTTCGCGTTCCCGGAGATCCGGCTCGGGATGATCCCGGGCAGCGGCGGCACCCAGCGGGCGGCGCGGCTCATCGGCATGACGCGCGCGAAGCTCTTCATGCTGACCGGCCAGCGCATCTCGGCCACGCGCGCCGAGGCGTGGGGGCTCATCACCCAGGCCGTGCCGAACGACGCCCTCGACGGGGCCGTCGGCGAGCTCGCGGACGAGCTCGCCGAGCGCGCGCCGCTCGCCCTCCGCACGCTCAAGACCGTGCTCAACCGGGGCGCCGCCGCCTCGCTCGAGACGGCGCTCGAGCTCGAGCGGAAGGCGTACGCCTGGCTCCGGTCGACCCACGACTACGCCGAGGGCGTGACCGCGTTCCTCGAGAAGCGCCCGCCGCAATTCAGGGGGCGGTGAGCCGTGGCGGCCGCCCGGGGCTGGATCGGCCGATCGATGAAGCGGGTCGAGGACCCGCGGCTGCTCACGGGCCGCGGCCAGTACGTCGACGACCTGCCGATCCCGAACCTCCACCACGCCGCGATCGTCCGCTCCCCTCACGCCCACGCGCGGATCCGCGGGTACGACCTCGCGGCGGCGCTCGGCATGCCGGGCGTCACCGCCGCGCTCACCGGAGCGGACGTGGCCGAGCGGACGCGCCCGTTCTCGGTCGGGGTGGAGGCACCGGTCCGATACTACTGCGCGGCGACCGACCGGGCGCGCTTCGTCGGTGAGCCGGTCGCGGTGGTGATCGCGCGCGACCGCTACCTCGCCGAGGACGCGGCCGAGCGGCTCGTCGTGCGATACGAGCCCATGCCCGCCGTCGTCGATCCGGAGCGGGCGCTCGACGCGGACGCGCCCGTGCTCCACGACGCGGTCGGCTCGAACCTCGCGTGTCACCGGCGCCTCGTGTACGGCGATCCCGATCGGGCGTTCGCCGAGGCCGAGGTCGTGCTCGCCGAACGCTTCCGCTACCCCAAGTACGCCTCCACGCCGATCGAGACGTACGGCGTCGTCGCCCGCTGGGATCCCTTCGAGCAGGTGCTGACCGTCTGGTCCAACTTCATGGGACCGTTCGCGATGCACGCGCTCGTGGCGCGCGCGCTCGGGCTTGCCGAGAACCGGCTCCGCTTCATCGTCGCGGGCGACATCGGCGGCAGCTTCGGCATCAAGTCGAGCCTCTACCCCTACATCGCGCTGGTCGGGCTGGCGGCGATGCGGGCGGGGGTGCCCGTGAAGTGGATCGAGACCCGTCGGGAACACCTGCTCGCGTCCTCGAGCGGCACCGACCGGATCGCGTACCGAGAGCTGGCGGCCCGCCGCGATGGCACGGTCCTCGCCATGCGGTGCCGCTGGTACGACAACGTCGGCGGCTACATCCGGAGCCCGGAGCCTGGCTGCACCTTCCGGCCGGTCGGCAACTACGTCGGCCCTTATCGCTTCCAGCACCTCGAGGTCGACGCCGCCGTCGTGATGACGAACAAGGCGCCGACCGGTCCGAACCGTGGCTACGGCTGCGGCCACCTCTACTTCGAGACAGAGCGGATGATGGACCTCCTCGCCGAGAAGCTCGGGCTCGACCCCGCCGAGGTCCGCCGCCGGAACCTGATCCCGGCGGACGCGTTTCCGTACCGGACGCCGACGGGCGGGCTCTACGACAGCGGCGACTTCGGGGCGGCGCTCGACCGCGCCCTGGACGTCGTGCGGTACGGGGAGCTCCGCCGCGAGCAGGCCCGCGCCCGCGCCGAGGGGCGTCACGTGGGCGTCGGCATCGCGCTCGCGGTCGACCCCTCGGTCTCCAACATGGGCTACGTGGCGATCGCGCTCGACCCGCAGTACCGGGCCAAGCCGGAGTACCTGCCGAAGTCGGGGGCGACCGAGGCCTGCACGGTGACGATCGACCCCTCCGGACGCGTGGTCGCGATCCTGGGCACGGCGCCCCAGGGGCAGGGACACCAGACCGTGGTGGCGCAGATCCTGGCCGACGAGCTCGGCGTCGACCCCGCCGAGATTACCGTCGTCGACGAGATGGACACGTTCACGCGCGTCTGGTCGATCTCCTCGGGCACGTACTCGAGCCGCTTCGGGTCGATCGGGACGAGCGCCGTCGCCCTCGCCGCGCGCCGGCTCACGGCGACCATGGTCGCCCACGCGGCGCGGCTCCTCGAGGTGTCGCCGGAGGCCCTGGAGTTCCGCGACGGCGCCGTGCGGCCGCGGGACGGCCGAGGGCCGAGCTACTCGCTCAAGGAGCTGGCGGGCCAGGCCCACTGGAACAGCGCGGCCACGGCCGGGGGGCTCGAACCCGGGCTCCAGGCGACGGCGGTGTTCGGCTTTCCCCAGGCGACCGCCGTCGACGCCGACGACCGGGTCAACTCGTCCAACACCTACGGCTTCATCGCCGAGGTGATCGCGGTGGAGGTGGATCCGGAGACGGCGTGCGTCAGGATCCTCCGTTACGTCAGCGTGCACGACGCCGGCACGGTCATCAACCCTGCGATCGCCGAGGGGCAGATCTACGGTGGCGCGCTCCACGGCCTCGGCGGCGCGCTCTGGGAGGAGCTCCAGTACGACCCGGCGGGCCAGTGCCTGACCGCCACGCTGATGGACTACCCGATCCCGTGCGCGACCCAGGCGCCGACGCTCGACATCGTGCACCTGTCCTCGCCCTCACCGCTCACGCTGCTCGGCTCGAAGGGTCTCGGGGAATCGAGCGCCATGACCGTGCCCGCGGCGATCGCCAACGCGGTCAGCGACGCGCTCGCGCCGCTCGGCGTTCGCGTCACCGAGCTGCCCCTGACGCCGGCGCGCCTGTGGACGCTGATCGAGCAGGCGCGCGGCCGGGCGCCGGCCCCCGCTCCCCCTGACTCCGGTACCACTCGGAGATCTCCTCGCCCGTCGTGAGCCAGACGCCCTTCTGCTTTCTGATGTAGTCATACGCGGCCTCGAGGTACTTGATCCGGTGGGGCACGCCGGAGATGTACGGGTGCACGGCGATCGCCATGACGCGCGGCTGCCGCGCCCCCTCGGCGTAGAGGCGGTCGAACTGGTCCTTGGCTCGCCGGTAGAGCTCGCCCGCCGCGTGGTGCTGGATCAGCATCATCGGGAGGTCGTTGACCTCCATCGTGTACGGAACGGAGACGAGCGGGCCGCCCGCCGTGTCGATGAGATAGGGCTGATCGTCGTTGACCCAGTCGCAGACGTACTCCACGCCCTCCGCCTTGAGCAGCTCGAGCGTCTCCCAGCTCTCGGTGAGCCCCGGCCCGAGCCAACCCAGGGGCTGCCGACCGGTGAACGCGCGCAGCGTCTCCACCGACCGGCGAATGGCCGCGCGCTGGTCCGGCAGGAGGTGCATCGCCCCCTGGACCAGGCCGTGCCCCATGAACTCCCACCCCGCGTCCAGCATCGCGCGCGCGACCGGCGGGTACGCGGTGCAGACGCTCGCGTTGATCGCGGTCGTGGCCCGGATGCCGCGCTTGGCGAGCGCCGCGTGGAGCCGCCAGAAGCCGACGCGCATCCCGTAGTCGTGCCACGCCCAGTTCGGGACGTCGGGCAGGACCGTGGCGCCGGCGGGCGCCGGGACAACCTGCCGCGGCATGGGCTTCTCGATGTCCCACTCCTCGACGTTGACGATCGTCCACACGGCGATGCGCGCCCCCCGCGGCAGCTTCCACGGTTGGCGGTCGCGGATCGCGGAGTACTCGAAGCGTTCGCGCGGAAGTCGCATGCGTGCCTCCTCGGAGTCGGGCGTGATCGGCCTTCCACCGTAGCACGGCCGCGACGTGGTACAAGGGGGGCTATGAGCGCGATCGCGCCGACCCGGACGGGCGGCGAGTGGGTGGTCCTGGCGCTCCGCGCCGAGGGCGTGCGCCACGTGTTCGGCATCCCGGGCGTGCATAACCTCGCCGTCTACGACGCGCTCCTCGGCCAGTCCGCGATCCGCCACATCCTGGCCCGCCACGAGCAGGGCGCGGCCTTCATGGCCGACGGGTACGCGCGCTCCTCCGGCCAACCCGGCGTCGTGCTCGTCACGACCGGGCCGGGCGCGACCAACACCCTCACGCCCCTCGCGGAAGCCTACGCGGGCTCGATCCCGGTGCTGGTCGTCATGTCGGACATCCCGGCCGCCCTCGTCGGGCGCGACCTGGGGGCGCTCCACGAGGTCCCGAACCAGATCGACTGCTTCAGGCCGGTCTGCCGGTGGGCGGAGGCGATCACCGACGGCGCCGACATCGCCGGTCACATTCAGGGGGCCTTCGACCTCTTCGCCTCCGGCCGCCCGGGACCGATCGCGCTCTCGATCCCGACCGACCTGCTGGGCGGGCGCGTCCCCGGACGGCTCGTCGAGGGGCGGGGACGGGGCCGCCCGCCGTGTCACGTCGAGGAGGTCGAGGCGGCCGCGCGCCTCCTGCGCGCCGCGAGCCGGCCCCTGATCATCTCGGGCGGCGGGACGGTGGCGGCCGAGGCCTCGGGCGAGCTCCGCCAGCTGGCGCACCGTCTGGGCGCGCCGGTGGTGACCACGGTGATGGGCCGCGGCGCCCTCCCCGAAACGGACCCGCTCTGGCAGGGCGTCTTGCCCAACAAGCGCGCGACCGAGTCGGCGATCCGCGCGGCGGACGTGATCCTGGCCGTGGGGTGCCGCTTCGCTCACCGGTCGACTCAGGGGCTCCTGCTGAACCTCGCATTCGCCCCCGACCAGACCCTGATTCACCTGGACCTCGACCCGTCGGTCATCGGCAAGCTCTTCAAGCCGCGCCTGGCGCTCGTCGGCGACGCGAAGGATGGGCTCGCGCGCCTGCACGCGACGCTCGGACCCGGACCGAGTCGCGCGGGGTGGGCAGGGCCGCCATTGGCCGCCGCGCGGACCGCGGCCAACGAGCGCTACACCGCTTCCGTGGCCCGCCTCATCGCGATCTTGCGCGGGGCGCTCGAGGACGACGCGATCGTCGTCAACGACCAGACCGGGATCAATTATTGGATGGAGTGGCACTTCCCCGTGCTGGCGCCGCGGACCTTCCTCTACCCCGTCGGCTCGGCGACCCTCGGCTACGCCGTGCCCGCCGCGATCGGCGCCAGGCTCGCCAACCCGGACCGGCAGGTCGTGGCGGTCGTCGGCGACGGCGGCTTCCTCTTTTCGGTCAACGAGCTGGCGACCGCGGTCAAGTACGGCCTCGGGATCGTCTTCCTCGTGCTCAACGACGGTCGCTACGGCGCGATCGAGTACCTCCAGGAGCGGCTCCACGGCCGGTCGGGAGAGACGGAGCTCGCGAACCCCGACTTCCCGGCGCTCGCCCGCGCCTTCGGGGCGGCGGGCGAGCGGGTCGAGTCGCTCGACGCCCTCGGCGGGCTGCTCGCCCGCGCCCTCGCCGCGGACGGACCGACGGTCCTCGAGCTGCCGATGGCGGTCGAGCCGCCCTGGGAGCTATGAACCGCCCGGGGGCGGGCCGACATCCAAAGGTGTAATGGCCGACGTCCTCGCCCTCCTGCTGCGGTACGGCTACCTCGTGGTCTTCGGTGTGGTCCTGCTCGAGAACCTCGGCCTGCCGGTGCCGGGCGTCGCCGTCCTGATCGTGGCGGGCGGGCTCGCCGCCGGCGGCCAGCTCCGGCTGGCGACGGTCGGGCTCCTCGGGGTCGGCGCAGCACTCCTCGGCGATCTCGTCTGGTACGGGCTCGGCCGCTGGCGCGGTCGCCCCGTGCTCGGCTTCCTCTGCCGGGTGTCGCTGAACCCGGACACGTGCATCGGCAACACAGAGCGCTTCTTCCTCCGCCACGGCCAGCGGACGCTCCTGGTCGCCAAGTTCCTGCCCGGCGTCAACACGATCGTGCCGCCGCTCATGGGCGTGTTGCGCGCCCGCCTGGGCTCCTTCCTCGCCTGGGACTTCGGCGGGGCGGCGCTCTACACCATCGCCGCGATCGGGGCGGGCTACCTCCTGGGCCGCGAGTTCCTCGACGCGGCCACCGCCCACCTGGCCCGGCTGGGGACCGTGCTCGGCTGGGGGATGTCGGCGCTGGTGGGCGGCTACGTGGCCTGGCGGCTCGCGCTGAGGGTCCGCGTTCGGCGTGCGCTCCGGGCGGTCGGACTGACGCCGACCGAGCTCCGCGACCTCCAGGCGTCCGGCGCCAACCCGCTGGTCATCGACGTCCGGTCCCCGCTCGCGGTGCGGGAGAACCCGCGCCGGATCGCGGGCGCCGTGCCGGCGGACCGGGAGCAGCTCGAGTGGCTCGCGACAACCTTGCCGCACGATCGGCCGATCATCGCCTACTGCGTCTGACCTAACGAGGTCTCGAGCGTCCGGGCGGCGCTCCAGCTCAGGGCAAGGGGTTTCACGGCGGTCTCGGTGCTGAAGGGCGGCCTCGGCGGCTGGATCCGCGCGGGGTTCGCCACGGAGGCCGCCGCCGAGCCCGCGGCGTAGCCCGCCCGCTCAGGGCCGGCGCGGGCGCCGGGCTCAGGGGTGGCGGGAGGACCGGACCTCCCGGAGGACCTCGAGCATCTGGTCGTGGACCAGGCCGTTGCTGGCGACGATGCGGGGCGCGGCCAGGTCGAACGCGCCACCCGCGAGATCGGTCACGCGCCCGCCCGCTTCCTCGACCATCAGCCAGCCCGCGGCGGCGTCCCATGGCCCGAGCCGCAGCTCCCAGTAGCCGTCGAGGCGGCCGGCCGCCAGGTAGGCGAGGTAGAGGACCGCCGAGCCCATACGGCGCACCGACCGGGCACGCAGGCTAAAGACGCCGAACTCGGACAGGTTCGTATCGTCGGTCGCCCGGATGTCGTAGGGGAACCCGGTGGCGAGGAGGCTCTCGTCGAGCCGTTTCGTCCCCGAGACCGCGAGGCGGGCACCGTTGAGATGCGCGCCCCCGCCGCGCTCGGCGACGAAGGTCTCGCGCTGGTTCGGGTCGTGGATCGCGCCGAGGACGATCCGGTCGCGCTCCTCGAGCGCGATCGACACCGCGAAGATCGGCAGGCCGTGGGCGTAATTGGTCGTGCCGTCGAGGGGGTCGACGATCCAGCGGCGCCCGGAGCGGCCCCCGCTCGCGCCGCGCTCCTCGGCGAGGATCGCGTCGTCGGGAAACTCGCGCCGGAGGCGGTCGACGATGATGGCCTCCGCGCGCCGATCCATCTCGGTCACGAGGTTGATGGGGCTGTCCTTCGCCTCGACCCGCCGCGCCCGCCCCAGCTCCTGGCGGAGCATCGCCCCCGTGGCCTCCGCGAGCTCGACCGCGACGGTCTTTTCCGCTGAGGTCATTGCCAACGTCCGAGCGTAACATAGAATTGGAGCGATGCCCGCGCCGGCGAGCCGGCGGCAGGCGCGGCGTCCGGGGATCTCCGACATGACACAGAGGCGACGATGAAGCTCGTCGTGGTGGGCGCGGGCGGGGTCGGTGGCTACTTCGGCGGGAAGCTCCAGCGCCGGGGGACGGCCGTCACCTTCGTCGCCCGCGGCGCCCACCTCGAGGCGCTCCGCCGGCGGGGGCTCACGATCCGCTCGGCCAGCGAGGGCGAGTGGAGCGTCCCCGCGACTGCCGTGGAGCACCTCGAGGGCCAGCCGACCGCCGACGCGGTGCTGCTGTGCGTGAAGTCCTTCGACACGGAGCAGGCCGTCGAGGCCATCCGGCCCGTGGTCGGGCCGGACACGGCCGTGGTGTCCCTCCAGAACGGCGTCGATAACGAGGAGAAGATCGACGCGGCGCTCGGGGCGGGTCGCGCCGTGGGGGGCGTCGCCTACGTCTTTGCCACGATCGAGGGGCCCGGCCTCATCGCTCACACCCAGGGCGGGCGGGTCGTGCTCGGCGAGTTGGACGGCCAGACCCGACCACGCACCGAGCGGCTGCGCGACGCGTTCACCGCCGCCGGCGTTCCGACCGAGCTCTCGCCCGACATCCGGCGCGCGCTCTGGGACAAGTACCTCGCGATCACGGCCCAGGCCGGCATGACCGCGCTCACCCGTAAGCCGACCGGCGTGATCCGCGCCATCCCCGAGTGCTGGACGATGTTCAGGCTCCTCCTCGAGGAGCTGGCGGCGATCGCGGCCGCGGAGAAGGTCGGACTGGCCGCCGACGTCGTCGAGCGGATCCTCACGGGCGTCGCCGGCCTCAAGCCGGAGACGACCTCGTCGATGTACTACGACCTCACCCACGGCAAGCGGCTCGAGCTGGAGGCGCTCCAGGGCCACGCCCTTCGGCTGGCCGAGCGGCACGGACTCCCGGCGCCGATGCTGTTCGCCGTGTACGCCGCCCTCAAGCCCCACGCCGGGCCGGCCTGACCGCATGCCGTACCGCCTGCTCTGGAGGTATCTGACGCCGTATCGCGCCCGTTACGCTTGGGGCCTCGCCTTCCTGGTCGTCGCCAACGCGCTCTCCCTCCTAATCCCGTGGATGGTCAAGAGCGCGATCGAGGCCCTGTCGGCGCGGGGCCCGACGCAGGCCCCGATCGGCCGCTACGTGGTCCTCATCTTGATTCTCGCCGGGGCGCACGGGGTGGTCCGGCTCGGCTCGCGCTTCGCGATCCTGGGCGCGGGACAGCACGTCGACTACGACCTCCGCAACGACCTCTTCGCCCGATTCCAGTCGCTGCCCCCCGCCTTCTACCACGCCCACCGCACCGGCGACCTCATGTCACGCTCGACCAGCGACATCGCGGCCGTGAAGCAGCTCGTCGGCTTTGGCGGCCTGAGCCTGGCGGGCACGACGCTCGCGTTCCTCGGTACGCTGATCGCGATGCTCGTGATCTCCCCGTCGCTCACGCTGTGGGCGATGGCGCCGTACCCGCTGCTGGTCATGCTGGCGACGCGGTTCAACGAGCGCGTCCACGTCCGGAGCCAGGCCGTCCAGGAGCAGCTGAGCGTGATGGCGGCCAAGGTCCAGGAAAACCTCTCGGGCATGAGCGTCGTGCGGGCCTACACGCTGGAGCCGCGCGAGATGGCCGCGTTCGGCCAGCTCAACGCCGAGTACCTCGACCGGAGCCTGGCGCTCGGGCGTGTCCAGGCCCAATTCGCGCCGCTGATGGGGCTCGTCGCCGGCATCGGCACCCTCGTCATTCTCTGGGTCGGCGGCACGGCCGTGAGCGAGGGCCGGCTCACCCTCGGCGCCTTCGTCGCCTTCAACGGCTACCTCGCCTATCTGGCCTGGCCGACGATCGCCCTCGGGTGGACCCTCTCGCTAGTCCGCCGGGGGATGACCTCGCTCGAGCGGATCGGCGAGATCCTCGACGAACCCGCGGCGTACGCGGAGCCGCCGGACCCGGCGCCGGCCGCCCTGCCGGCGACGCCCGCGCCCGGCCGGATCGAGTTCCGCCGGCTCAGTTTCGCCTACTCGGATCGCGCGCCCATCTTGCGGGACGTGAGCTTCACGGTCGAGCCCGGCCAAACGGTCGCCGTGGTCGGCCCCACCGGGAGCGGGAAGTCCACCCTGGGGACCCTGCTCCTTCGGCTCTGGGAGCCCCCGCCGGCGACGGTCTTCGTCGACGGCGTGGACGTGCGCCGGATCGACCGCGCGACGCTCCGTCGACACCTGGCGCACGTGCCGCAGGAGGCGTTCCTCTTTTCCCGCTCGATTCGCGAGAACATCGCGTTCGCCGCCGACGACGGCCCCAACGGGCGCGTGGAGGAGGCGGCCCGGGCGGCCGGGCTCGCAGACGAGGTCGGATCATTCCCGGCCCGGTGGGAGACGGTCGTCGGGGAGCGCGGGCTCACCCTGTCGGGCGGCCAACGCCAGCGCGTCGCGCTCGCCCGCGCGCTCGTGACCGGCGCCCGGATCCTGATCCTCGACGAGATCTTCGCGAACGTGGACGCGGCGATGGAGGCGAAGATCACCGGCGCCCTCCGCACAGCGCCCGCGCGCACGACGCTCCTGATCACGCACCGGCTGCGGGCGGCGGAGGCGGCCGACCATATCGTCGTGCTCGAGGGCGGCCGCGTCGTCGAGCAGGGGGCCCACGCGGCGCTGCTCGCCCGCGGCGGCGTCTACGCGCGGCTCTGGCGCGTGCAGCAGCTCGAGGACGAGATCGCCCGTGCCTAGCGAGCCCGAGCACGACGAGATCCTCGGCCGCGCCTACGACCAGCGCCTCATCAGGCGCCTGTGGGCGGCGACGCGGTCCCAGCGGGGCCTGATCCTGGCCTCGTCCGTGCTCTTCCCCCTCATCGCCGGCGTCGAGCTGGTGCAACCCTACTTGATCAAGATCGCCATCGACAACCACATCCTCAAGGCGGACTGGCCAGGTCTCAGCCGGGTCGCCCTCCTCTTCCTCCTCACGCTCGCGGCGCTCTACGGCCTGCGCGCCGTCCAGAGCTACGTCACCCACGTCACCGGCCAGCGCGTGATGCACGACCTCCGGCGCATGCTCTTCGGGCACCTCCAGGGCCTCGACGCGCGCTTCTTCGACCGGAACGCCGTGGGCCGGCTCATGACCCGCGTCCTCTACGACGTCGAGGCCGTGAGCGAGATGTTCTCGAGCGGCCTGGTGGCGATCCTCGGCGACGTGGTGACGCTGGCGGGCGTCATCGTCATCATGCTCGGGATGAACTGGCGCCTCGCCGTCGTCACGTTCTCGGTGGTGCCGGTCCTGTTCGCGGTCGCCGCGTACTTCCGCATCAGCGCGCGGGACGCCTACCGGGTCGTGCGGACGCGGCTGGCCCGGCTCAACGCGTTCCTGCAGGAGTCGCTCCAGGGGATGGTGGTGACGCAAGCCTTCGCGCGCGAGGCGCAGGAGTTCGGCAAGTTCCAGGCGCTCAACGCCGACCACCGTCGCGCCCTCTTCCGCTCGACCATCTACGACGCGTCGCTCTACGCCTCGGTGGAGGCCATCGGCTCGGCGGCGGTCGCGCTGCTCCTCTGGTATGGCGGCGGACAGATCTGGCGGGGGATGCTGACCTTCGGCGGGCTGGTGGCGTTCATCGAGTACACGAACCGCTTCTTCCTGCCCATCCGCGACCTCGGGGCGAAGTACGCCGTCATGCAAGCGGCCATGGCCTCCTCCGAGCGGATCTTCGGGCTGCTCGACGTGGAGCCCGCCATCCGGAACCCCGGCGCCGTCCGGATGCCCCGCCGCCCAGACGGCGCCCCGCCCCGCGCCGCGGTCGAGTTCCGCGACGTCTGGTTCGCGTACGCGGACGAGGACTGGGTGCTGCGCGACTGCTCGTTCACCGTGACGTCCGGGGAGCGGGTGGCGCTGGTCGGCGCCACCGGCGCCGGCAAGACCACGATCGCGCGGCTCCTGAACCGCTTCTACGACGTGGCGAAGGGCCAGGTGCTCGTAGGGGGAGTCGACGTGCGCGAGTGGGACCTCACCGCCCTCCGGCGCCATGTGGGGCTCGTGCAGCAGGACACGGTCCTGTTCACCGGGACGATCGAGGCCAACCTCCGGCTCGGCCTCGACGGCGAGGCCGGGCGGGCGGACATCGAGCGGGCTGCCGAGATGGCGAACGCGCGCCGGTTCATCGAGGCGCTGCCGCGCGGCTGGGCGCAGGAGATCAGCGAGCGCGGCGCGAACCTCTCGCAGGGACAGCGCCAGCTGCTGGCCATCGCGCGTGCACTTGTGTACAATCCGGCCGTGCTGGTGCTCGACGAGGCGACGTCGAGCGTCGACCCCGAATCCGAGGCGTTAATCCAGGAGGCGATGGGCCGTCTGATGGCCGGCCGCACCAGTCTCGTCGTCGCCCACCGACTGTCCACCATCCAGGGGGCCGACCGGATCCTCGTGGTGCACCGCGGACGGATCCGAGAGGATGGCCGGCACGGGGCGCTGCTCCAGCAGGGCGGCCTCTACGCCCGCCTCTACGAGCTGCAGTTCGGCGCCCGGTCGGCGTGACATTCAGTCGCGCCGTGCACGGGCTCGTCCGACGGATCCCTCGCGGGCGGATCGCGACGTACGGCCAGATCGCGGCGAGCCTCGGCCGCCCCCGCGCCGCGCGGGCGGTGGGCTGGGCGATGAAGCATTGCCCGGCCGGGGTGCCCTGGCACCGCGTCGTCAACGCGCGCGGCGGGATCAGTCGCCGGCCGAACGCGGGCAGCATGCTGACGCAGCGGCTCCTGCTGGAGCAGGAGGGCGTCCCGGTGCGGCGGGGGCGGGTCTCGCTGGCGCGCCACGGGTGGCAGAAGATTCGGCACGCGACGAGGGCCGGTCACGTCCGTCTCGGCCAGAACGGGAAGGGAGAGCCGTGCGACTCGCGTTGAATCTCGGCTACTCGGGCCCGCGGTACTCGCTCGACATGCCGCTCGTGCTCGAGGCCGAGCGGCTCGGCTACGACTCGGTCTGGAGTGCCGAAGCGTACGGGTCGGACGCCGTCACCCCCGCGGCCTGGATCGCGGCGCGGACGGAGCGCATTCACGTCGGGACCTCCATCATGCAGATCGCCGCCCGCACGCCGGCGATGACGGCCATGACCGCGCTGACCTTGGACGCGCTGTCGGGCGGCCGCTTCCGGCTGGGCCTCGGTGTCTCGGGCCCGCAGGTCGTGGAGGGCTGGCACGGGCAGCCGTTCGGCAAACCGCTCCGGAAGACGCGCGAGTACGTCGAGATCGTGCGGGCCATCCTCCGGCGCGAGAAGCCGGTGGAGTTCCGCGGCGAGTACTACCAGATCCCCTACGCCGGCCCGGCGGCGACCGGCCTCGGCAAGCCCCTCAAGTCGATCCTCCACGGCCGGCCGGAGCTGCCCGTCTACCTCGCCGCGATCGGGCCCCGGAACGTCGCGCTGGCGGCGGAAGTCGCCGACGGGTGGATTCCGGTGTTCTTCTCGCCTGATCGAATGCGGATCTTCCGGGAGTGGCTCGGCGCCGGCTTCGCCGCGGGCGGCCGGGCTGCGGCACCGGCGGGGTTCGACATCATGCCGATGGTCACCGTCGTGACCGGCCCGGACGTGGCGGCCTGCCGGGCGGTCGTCAAGGCCGGGCTCGCGCTCTATGTCGGCGGGATGGGCGCCCGAGACCGGAACTTCTACAACGACCTCGCCTGCCGCTACGGCTACGAGGCCGCGGCGAAGACGATCCAGGAGCTCTACTTATCGGGACGCAAGGCGGAGGCAGAGGCGGCGGTGCCGGACGCGCTGGTGGACGAGGTCGCCCTCTGCGGCCCGCGCGAGCGGATCGCCGAGCGCCTCCAGGCCTGGCAGGCGTCGGGCGTGACGACGCTGATGGTGGCGCTGCGACAGCCCGAGGCCCTGCGCCTCATGGCGGAGCTCGTCCTCTGACCCGGGAGCGGGCGCCGGTGCCGACCGGCAGGGCCCCCCAGTTCTTCACGCTGGCGGGCCTCCTCGAGCAGGCTCGGTTCGCCGACCAGCACGCGCTCCGCTTCCACGAAGGGCCCGGCTGGGCGGCCGGCGTGTTGCAGCTCAAGCCAGGCCAGCACGACCCGCAGACGGAACACGACCGGGACGAACTCTACCTCGTGCTGCGCGGCGAGGGAGTCCTCAGGATCGGGGCAGACCGGCATCCGGTCGCGCCTGGCGACTTCTGGCTGGTCCCGGCCGGCACCGAGCACCGATTCGAGGGGTACCACCAGGAGTTCGTGGTCTTCCAGGTGCTCGTCGCCGGATGAGAGTCGTCCCGCTGGCGGCGGAGTCACTCGGCGTGCGTTCGATGGCGACGTACGTCGAGGCGGGCCGGACGGGGATCCTGATCGACCCCGGGGCGGCGCTGGCGGCGTCGCGGTTCAACCTGCCGCCGGCCGACGAGGAATGGGAGGCCCTCCGGCGGGCCAACGATCGCGTCTCCGCCTACGCGGCGCGGGCCGACCTGATCTTCGTCAGCCACTACCACGAGGAGCACTTCCGCCACGACCCGGCCGCTTACGCCGGGCGCTGGGTGCTCGCCAAAGATCCGCGGCGGATGATCGCGGGGGCCCAGGCGCGGCGGGCCTCGGAGCTCTGGCAGGCGATCGGCCGCGGAGCGCGCCTCGAGTCGGCGGACGGGCGCGAGCACGACGGGGTCGACGTGTCGTTCCGGGTGTCGCCGCCGCTGGCGCACGGCACGGAGGGCACGACGCTTGGCTACGTCCTCGCGATCACCCTCGTCGATCGCGCGGAGGGCTTCCGCTTCGTGTTCGCCTCCGACGTGCAGGGGCCGATGTCGGCGGTCGCGGCCGCGTACCTGATCCGCGAGCGGCCGCACCTGCTCTATCTCTCCGGCCCGCCCTCGTACCTGGAGCGGCAGCTCGGATCCGCGGCCATCGACCGCGGCATCGACAACCTCCGGCGCGTCATCGACGCGACCGGCACTCGCGTCATCATGGATCACTACGCGCTGCGCGACGGGAACGCCGCCGAGCGCTTCCGTTCGCTCTGGGACGCGGGCGTCGTGACCGCGGCGGGCTACTTGGCCACCCCGACCGCGGCGCTCGAGGGGCGGCGCCATATCCTGTGGGCGGCGCAGCGACGGCCGTCGGCCCGGATGACGCCGACCGGGCGTGCTATAGTGACCCGGAAACCGCCGGTCAGATACGCGCGAGGAGGAACCGGGCCGTGAGCACGACCACCGCGACCAAGCCGCTGGGCGTCGGAGACGCCGCGCCCGACTTCACCCTCAAGACGATCGGGCTCAAGGAGGTGAAGCTCCGGGACTACCGCGGTCGACACGTCGTGATCCTCTTCTACCCGCTCGACTGGACGCCGGGGTGAAGCACGTGCATGCCGGCCTTCGACAGGCGCGCTCGCGACTTCGAGGCCGCCAGTGCCCAGGTACTGGGCATCAGCACGGATAGCCCGTTCAGCCACGAGAACTGGGCCAAGGCGGTGGGGATCAGCCACTACCCCTTGCTCTCAGACGTCCATCGGGACGTTAGCAAGGCTTACGGCGTCTACTGGCCCGACTGGAACGCCAACGTCCGCGCGACCTTCATCGTCGATCGACAGGGCACGGTCCGGTTCGTCGAGCGCTACGGGAAGGGCGAGCTGCCGGACCCCGATCACATCCTGGCGGAGGTGAAGAAGCTCGGCTGATTACTGCTTCGAGTCGCGGCAATGGCTCGCGGGCCGGCGACCCGAGGTCTTCGCGTTCCTTTCTGACCCCGCGAACCTGGTGCGGCTGACCCCCGTCTGGCGCACCCCGCAGCTCCTCACGCCGAGCCCGATCCGCATGCGGGCCGGCACGGTGCTCGACTACCGGATCCGCTGGCTCGGCTTCCCGCTCGGGCTCCGTCTGTTCGTCCGCGAGTGGGATCCCCCGTTCCGGTTCCTCGACGTGCAGGTCCGCGGCCCGTACGCGCGCTGGGAACATCGTCATCTCTTCCTCGAGGAGGGCGGCGGCACGCGGGTCGAGGACCGGCTCGTGTACCGGCTCCCGCTCGGTCCCCTGGGGCGCCTCGCCCATCTGGCGCTCGTCGGGAGGCAGTTCGAGCGGACCTGGCGCGAGCGAGCCGCGGTGCTCACGGCGCGCTTCGGGGCGTCCGGGCCGGGGTGAGGCCCCGTCCGGGCGCCCGGCCCCCGGCCGACCTCCTGGGGGCCCACATGTCGGTGGCGGGCGGGTTCTACCGGGCGCTCGAGCGCGGCCACGCGCTCGGCTGCGGGGCGGTTCAGATCTTCGTGAAGAACCAGCTGCAATGGAGGGCCCGCCCGCTCACGGACGAGGACGTCCGACTCTGGACGGCGGCGCGGCGAGCGACCGGGATCCGGCACGCGTTCGCTCACGCGAGCTATCTGATCAACCTCGGGACGCCTCGCGCGTCCGAGTGGCGGCGGGCGGTCGGGGCCTTCCAGGACGAGCTCGAGCGCGCCGAGGCGCTCGGCCTGTCCCTGGTCGTCATCCACCCCGGCTCCCACAGGGGCGCGGGGCGCCTTGCCGGGCTCGCGCGGGTAGCGGCGGCACTCGACGAGCTCACGCGCCGCACGCGCGGCGCCCGCGTGCGGATCGTCCTCGAAAACACGGCCGGCGCCGGCGACACGCTCGGCCGGACGTTCGCGGAACTGGGCTGGCTGCTCGACCGGGCGCGCCACCCCGAGCGGCTCGGGGTGTGCCTCGACACCTGCCACCTCTTCGCCGCCGGCTATGATATCCGGAGCCGCACCGGGTACGAGGCGGCGATGGCCGAGTGCGCGACCGCCGTCGGGCTCGAGCAAGTCCGCGCCTTTCACCTGAACGACGCCAAGGCGGGGCTCGGGTCGGGGCTCGACCGCCACGAGCACATCGGGCGCGGGCAGCTCGGCCTCCAGCCGTTCCGCCTCCTCGTGCGCGACCCCCGCTGGCAGCGGGTCCCGAAGGTGCTCGAGACACCGAAGAAGCCCGACCCGGCGGCGGACATCGCGAACCTCCGGACGCTCCGGACGCTCAGCGGGAGGCGGTGACGCCGACGCGGCGGCAGAGCGGGCGGACCGGGCAGGCCGAGCAGCGGGGCCGGAGCGGCGTGCAGACGTTCTGGCCGAAGGCCACGAGCAGATCGTTGTAACCGATCCAGTAGCGGCGCGGCAGCCGGGCACGCAGCGCCATCTCGGTCGCCTCGGGCGTCGTCGTGCGGACGTAGCCGAGCCGGTTCGAGATGCGATGCACGTGGGTATCGACGCAGATGCCGGGCTTGCCGTAGCCCATCGTCACCACCAGGTTCGCCGTCTTGCGGCCGACGCCCTTGAGCGTGAGCAGCGCGTCGATCTCGTCCGGCACCCGCCCGCCGAAGCGCCCGAGGAGGTCCCGGCAGATCGCCCGGATCGCGCGCGCCTTGGTCCGGTAGAACCCGACCGGGTAGATGAGGCGTGCGATCCGCCCGGGAGGGACCCGCTGCATCGCCGCCGGCGTGTCGGCGACGGCGAAAAGACGCGCGGCGGCGAGGCCGGTCGTCCGGTCCTGGGTACGGAGGGAGAGGACGCAGGCGATGAGGACGCGGAAGGGATCGCGCGTCGCGCCCGCGATCTCCGCCAGCGCGGTCGGGCGCCAGCGCGGCGCCGACCGGCGGAGCCGGCGGATGACGGCCGCGATGTCTACCGCTTGTCCTGGATCTCGGCGAGCAGCTTCTTGGCGCGTGGCAGATCCTTCACGGTCCAGTCCGCGACGAAGGCGGGGTCGCGCTCGGCCAGGACGGCCTCGAGCTGCTCGCGGGCCGACGCGTACTGGCCCCGCCGGATAAGGGCCCGGGCCAGACCGACCCGGATCGCCGTGTAGCGTGGCGCCGTCGCCAGCGCCTTCCGGAAGTGTTCCTCGGCCGTCGCCACGCTGCCGCCGGCGATGGCCGGCAGTTCGAGGTACACGTTGCCGGCGAGCGCGTGGCCGGCGGCGTGATTCGGATCGATCTCGAAGATCGTCTGGAGCTCCTCCTTGACGGTCGGCAGGAGGAAGAGGGAGCGGAAGATCCCCTTCGTCTGGCCCCAGCGGGCGATGGTGGCACCGTAGAGGAAGTGGGCGTCCGGGTTGCGCGGCGCCAGCTCGATCGCCAGCTTCGCCACCGCGCGCCCGCGCGCGTAGGCCGCGAGCTTCTCCTCCTCGGTCCGGGCCTCCACGTCCCCGACCGTGAAGTAGACGCGTGCCAGCGCGAGCATGGCGGGGAGGGTCGGCGCCTTCCGAAGGTCGGCCTCGAGGAGGTCGCGCGCGCGGTCGAGATTGCCGAGATCCAGGTGGTAGCTCGCGTAGAGGGCGAGCGCCTCGTCCAGCGGCGTCCTCGCCCAGCTGAGGGCCGGGACCAGGAGCACGAGGGCGAGGGCGAGGCGAATCACCGTTGAAAGCGTAGCACGGCGACACGGCGCTTGACGACGCTCCGTGACCTCCGCATGATGCGTCCGATGACCGCACCCGCATCCTTCAGGCCGCTCGGCCTCGATCACGTCGTCCTCCGCGTCCGGGACCAGGCCGCCTCGACCCGCTTCTACACCGACGTGCTCGGCTGCACCATCGACCACGTCAACGCGGCCATCTCGCTCGTCCAGCTGCGCTTCGGCGACCACCTGATCGACCTCCTCCCGGGCACGGGGGAGCCGGGAAGCGGCCTCGATCACTTCTGCCTCTCGATCGGATGCGACGATCTCCCCGCGCTCGCCGCGGAGCTGCGCGGGCGTGGCGTCGACGTCGACGGCGAGGTGGCGGAGCGCCGGGGTGCCTTCGGCCGCGGCCCGTCGCTCTACCTTCGCGATCCCGACGGCTACCGGATCGAGCTCAAGCCTCGGTAAGGCGCGCGAGGGCGTGGAGGATGTCGGCGGTCGGCACCGCGCCGCCGCCCGGCGCCTCGTGCACGAGCGCCTCGCAGCCGGCCAGGAGCACCCAGGCGAGCACCGCCGGCGGCGGATCCTTCCGGATCGTCCCGACCCGGACGCCCGCCTCGAGGATCTCCTCCAGCGAGGCCCGGAGCTGCTCGCGGATCCACGCGAGCGCGAGCCCGAGCGCCTCGTCCGAGCGCGCGCGCTCCCGCGCCGCCGGCAGCAGCGCCGGGATCGCGCGGTCCTCGCCGAACGCGGCGGCGATCTTCGCGAGGGCCAGATCGCGCCGGACGCGCGGCGGATCGGCGGCGGCGGCGATCGCCGCGACCTCGCGCGCGAGGGCGAGGATGCGCGTCTCGACCGGCAGCGCCCCGGCCGCGCGCGGCCGGCTCCGGGCTGTCCGTCGGCGGGACATGTCGGCTAAACATACCGCGTCCGGCACCACGGCAGACAATCTCCAGACGGCCCTCTCCGCCAATCGAGCCCCTCACGGTTCGCGGTGACGAGGTCAGCCTCCGGGCATGACGCCGCCCCGCCGGCAGCGGCTCGAGGCGCGCCGGCGGCGGCGCGAGAGGGGGCGCGCCTGACGGCGCGGCGGACGACCGGCGTCCGCACGGCGGCGCGAGTCCCGAGGGAATACGGAGACGGCCGCGCGACGGCACCGAGCGAGGGCCGGAGCCTGACGGCCCGAGTCTCTCGAGGGTGCTCTATCGGCGCCCGAGGGCGCGTTCGAGGGTCGCGAGGGCGATGTGGAAGTTGGCGAGGGCTTGCGCCTCGGTCGACTGTGCCTGCGTGAGCGCGAGCTGGGCGTCGGTGAGCTCGAGGATGGTGCCGACGCCGGCGTCGAACCGGCCTTGAGCCAGACGGAAGCTCTCGTCGGCGGCGGCGACGGCCGCCCGGGCCGCCTGGATCTGCTCGTCGGCCGCGCCGACGTTGAGGTACGCCTGCTCGACGTCCTGCGCGATCGTCAGCTCCTCCGACCGCATCTGGGCCTGGGCGCTCTGCAAGCTCGCCAGGGCTTCCCGGTATCGCGCGATCTTGTTGCCGCCGTCGAAGATGTTCCAGTTCAGGGCGACGCCGAGCTCCCAGATCTCGCGGAAGTCGGTGGTCTGCCGGCCCACAAAGGCGTTGCCAGTGATGTCCGGGTAGAAGTTGCGGACCTGGAGCTTGACCGTCGCCTCGGCGGCGTCGACGCGGAGCTTCGCCTGCTTGTACTCCGGCCGGCCCCGGAGCGCCTCGGCGAGAAGCCCGGGGTGGTCAAACTGGTAGGGGGGGTGCTCGCTCAGGATGTCGACGATGTGGATTGGGGTCGTGACGGGAATGCCCATGCCCGTGTCGAGGGCGACCCGGGCGAGCTGCTCCGCGTTGCGTGCCTGGATCAGCGCCACCTTGGCGTTCGCGACGTCGACCTCGGCCCGGGAGACCGCCAGCTTCGGCTGGGTCCCGACCTCGTAGAAGCCACGCGCGGAGCGCAGGTTCAGGTCGGCGCGCTTGAGCGCCGCCAGGTTGACCACGATGAGTCGCTGGCCGAACAGCAGGTTGAAGTAGGCCTGCTTGACCGCGAGGACGATCAGGTCCCGCTGGACCTCGACGTCCTCCTTCGCGACGTCGGCCAGGCGCTTGGCGACCTCCGTCGCCGCGAAGTTCTTGCCAAAGTCGAACAGGACCTGCGACAGGGCGAGACGCACGGCGTTCTGGGTCGCGAACATGGTCGGGGCGGTGGAGCTCACGCCGAAGATGAGGCGGTCACGCGTGGCCGTCCACGTCGCGCTGAGCTGAGGCAGCAGGGGCGCGATGGCCTCATCGACCCGGAAGCGGGCGGCCGCGTAGTCGTAGAGTCTGGACTGGATCTGTGGCTGGGTGACGAGAGCGATCTGGATCACCTCGGGCAGGGTCAGGAGACGCCCAAGCACGTCGGGGAGCGCCGCCGGCGTGTCGGACGTCACCGGGGCCTGCTCGGCGGGTCTCTCGGCGGGTCTCTCGGCGGACCTCGGCGTCGGCTTCGGGACGGGGGCCGGTGCGGGCTGGCCGGAATTCTGCGCTGCCGCGGGAAGGGAGCCCGCTGCCAGCAACAGCCCGACAAGAGCGCCGGCGATCCTCGTCATCGGTCTCGAACCTCCTCCGAGGCGGTGCTACGGCACGGGGTCCGCGGCGTGAATTCGTGCGCGGCCCGTCGCCGCGTGAGGCCAAGCAACGGTGCGCTGCGGTGCATCCTCACGGGCACAGCGAGCAGCTGTCTCGGTGCCACGATGCCGGCCTCATCATACTACCCGGGGTGGGACGGGATGAAATGTTGTGCACGGAGACGAGGGCTTACGACCCCGTTGTGAACTCGTTCACCAGAACGGCCGCGGTGGATATCCAGCGGTGGATATCCAGTTGACGGTGTGTGGATGTCTTTTTCCTTGACGACTCCCAAATGTGGTGTGCTACTTTCGCGTTCACCACATAATATTGGGGTAGCAGGGTAGAATGAAATGAACGCCGCAGGGACGCCTCGTCGCCGTGGTCACCCATACCAGAGGGAGGGGCAGGATGCCGTCTGAGACTCGTCCGGCGAAGGTTGGCAAGTGGACCGACCCGGCACTGCGCGTGCTCCGCGAGCGTTACCTGACCCGCAGGGGTGACGAGGTGCTCGAAGCGCCGGAGGAGATGTGCTGGCGGGTCGCGCAGTCCATCGCGGCCGGCGAGGCCCGGTACGGCCGGAGCCGGGCCGCTGTGCAGGAGGTCGCCACCGCCTTCTACGAGATGATGGTCGACGGCTACTTCCTGCCCAACTCTCCGACGCTCATGAACGCCGGCAAGAACAATGGCCTCCAGTACTCGGCGTGCTACGTGCTGCCCGTTGGCGACTCGATGGAAGAGATCTTCGATGCAGTGAAAGATGCCGCAATCATTCACAAATCAGGGGGCGGAACCGGATTTGCGTTCTCGCGGCTCCGCCCGAAAGACGACGTGGTCGCGTCGACGGGCGGTCGAGCGTCGGGGCCCGTCTCCTTCTTGCGCGTGTTCAACGCGGCGACCGAGGCCGTCAAGCAGGGAGGCTGCGTGACGCCGGAGACACGAGTCTCGACTGATCGCGGAATCGTCGAGATCCGGGCTCTGGGGCCCGCCTCAGCTTCACCCGACACGTGGCAGACCCACGAAGCCCCTCTCCGCGTAGCGACAGACGATGGGCCCAGAGAATCTGACGAGTTCTACGTTCACGGGGTGGTGCCGGTGCGGCGCATCCGTACTCGCCATGGTTACACGGTGCGCGCCTCCCTCGAGCATCGACTCCGTGTCATCGGCGAAGAAGGACACTACGTCTGGAAGGCCATCGAAGACATCAAAGTCGGCGATTGGGTGGCTCTTCAGAAAAGGACGTATCTGCCTATCGAGGACCTTCGATTCCCCGCGTTCGAGTTCCGGCTTCACCCCAACGCGACACCCGTTCGTCTCCCCGAGACGGCGACCGAGGAGCTTGGAGAATTTATCGGATACCTCCTGGGTGACGGCGCAGTCTCCGTGAATGCGCGCGGGACAGGTCGCCTGATCCTCAGCGTTTGTCTGCAAGAACCCGACGTTGCCTCGCACTTGGTCGAGATCGCCGACCGGATCTTCGGGCTGCGTCCGGTCCGGCAGGCGAAAGCCGGCGACGATTCGGAAAATTACTTCTTCAATTCCACAACGTTGGTGGCCTGGCTCAAGGCGATCGGAGTGGAGAAGCCGTCCGCGCTCGATGTGCGATTGCCCGAGCTCGCCTTCCGCGGCGGTCCGAAATTCGCGCGCGGCCTTCTGCGCGGGCTCTTTACGGCCGACGGCACGGTGTCGAAGGAGGGATACCCCTCGCTCTGCAGCGTCTCGAAAGCCCTCGTCGACGGAGTGCAGCAGCTTCTTCTCTCGCTTGGCGCGCCGTCGAGCCTCAGCGTGACGACGAGGCGCGTCGGATCTTTCGGGCACAACCCAGCCTATCGACTGCGGGTCATCACCCGCGCTGGACTTCGTGTCTTTGCAGACGAGATCGGCTTCTTCTCGTGCGCAAAGCAGTCACGGCTCGGGTCCGGACTGGCGAAGGCATGGGAGCGGAACGACACCATTCCCTTCCAGGGAGAGCTCCTGCGAGCGGTCTATGGAGGCCCGGGGCGGGGAAGTGGCCCCGGACGGAGCTCACGCGGGGCAGATCGCAGACTCTACCGAGCGCTCCAGCACTACCTTCCCGGAGTTGCGGCTCCCCGCCACTTGACCCGCTCGCGGCTCGAGAAGCTCGTCGAGGCGCATCCCCGCCTCGGCGAGCATCCCGTCGTCGCGTGGCTGCTGACGAACGATCAGTTCTACGACCAGGTTGACAAAATCGAGGAGGGCGAGTCGCTGACGCTCGATCTCTCGGTTCCAGCCAACAACACCTACATCGCCGATGGCTTCGTCAGCCATAACACCCGCCGGGGCGCGAACATGGGGATCCTGAAAGTGGATCATCCAGACATCCTCGAGTTCATCGAGTGCAAGCTCGACGGCGGGATCACGAACTTCAACATCTCGGTCGCCGCGACGGACGTCTTCATGGACGCGCTCTCCAAGGGCGAGGAATACGACCTCATCAATCCCCACACCCGGCTGGAGGTGGGGCGCCTCTCCGCGAAGGAGGTCTTTGATCGCATCGTGCGCGCGGCCTGGCGCACCGGCGATCCGGGCATGGTCTTCATCGACCGGATCAACGCGAGCCCCGCCAACCCCACGCCTGAGGTGGGCCTGATCGAGGCGACAAACCCATGCGGCGAACAGCCCCTCTTGGGGAACGAGGCCTGTAACCTCGGCTCCCTCAACGTGTCGAAGTTCGCGCGGCAAGCGGCCGATGGATCGTGGGCGATCGATTGGGAAGAGATGGAACGAATCGTTCGGCTCTCCGTTCGCTTCCTCGACGACGTGATCGAGATGAACCCGTACCCGTTGCCGGCCATCGACCGGACCGTCAAGGCGAACCGGCGCATCGGGCTCGGCGTCATGGGGTGGGCGGATCTGCTGTTTACGCTGGGCATCCCCTACGACAGCGATGAGGCGATCGACCTCGCGGCGCAGCTGATGGCGTTCCTCAAGGAGAAGTCACACGACCAGTCCGCCCGGCTCGCCGAGGAGCGCGGGCCCTTCCCCAACTGGAGCCAGTCCATCTTCAAGAACGTGCGGCCGATGCGGAACTCGACGGTCACGACGATCGCGCCGACCGGCACGATCTCGATGATCGCGGGCTGCTCGTCGGGTATCGAGCCGATCTTCGCCCTCGCCTTTGAGCACCGCGTGAAGCAGGGGGAGGGCGAGCGGGTGCTCACGTTCGTGAACGAAACGTTCGAGGCGATCGCTCGGCGCGAAGGCTTCTACTCCGAGGCTCTGATGCAGGAGATCGCTCGCCGGGGCACGCTCCACGGCATCCCGGGGCTGCCGGCCAAGGCGGAGCTGGTGTTCAAGACCGCGCACGAGATCTCCTACGAGTGGCACGTGCGGCACCAGGCGGCCTTCCAGCGCTTCACGGACAATGGAGTGAGCAAGACCATCAACCTGCCCAACGGGGCGACCGAGGAGGATGTGGCCAACGCCTACCGCCTGGCCTGGGAGCTCGGGTGCCTGGGCATCACGGTCTTCCGTGACGGGTGCAAGGGTGAGCAAGTATTGAACGTCGGCGTGAGCGCTCACAAGGATAAGGAAGCCCTGGCCACGATCCCCGCCAGCACGAGGACGCAGGCCGTGATCAAGCCACGGCCGCACAGCCTGTCCGGGACCACCTATCGCATGGAGACGCCGATCGGCACCGCGTTCATCACGGTCAACGAGACCCCTGAGGGCGAGCCCTTCGAGGTGTTCGTCCAGGTCGGCAAGGGGGGCTCCGACACGATGGCCGTGGCGGAAGCGCTCGGGCGCCTGATTTCGCTCGTCTTGCGGCTCCCTTCACCCTTCTCGGCTCAGAGACGCCTCGAGGAAGTTATCAGCCAGCTCTCACGGATCGGAGGCGGTCAACCGACGGGCTTCGGCCCGTCCAAGGTGCTGTCGCTCCCCGACGCGCTCGCGCGCACGCTGGCCGAGCACATCGGGCAGCTCAAGCAGGACGGGGGAGCAGTTCCGAACACCGTCGAGGCGGGCAAGCGGATCGGCGATCTCTGTAAGGAGTGCGGGCAGGCGACCTTTATCTACGAGGAAGGGTGCAAGAAGTGTCTGTCGTGCGGCTTCAACGAGTGTTGACGGCCGCCCTGACCTGGCGGAGGGCGCGATGGAGATCCTGAAGACATTGATGACGCTGTCGGTCCTGCTCGCCGCGGTCTGTTTCCTGTGGGGGATGGCGCACATGGCGGGGATGACCGGCACCGCGTACAGAGTCACGCCGGGCGGCTGGCTCGCCGGTGCGCAGACGCTTCTGCTCTTCTCGATCGCGTTCTACTGCTGGGGACGCGCGGCCCGCTGGTAGGGGCCGCGCCCGACCGATTGCCCCGGCGGGGCGCCGGGCCGCGCCCCATCGGGTACAATACCGCCGGCATGTTCTCCGGCGGAGACTTCCACGAAGTCGCGCGCTGGCTCCAGAACTTTGTCGTCTCGCACGCCAAGCGTGAGAGCCCGCGCATCGAGGCCGTCGTGGAGGCCGACGAGGCCCATCCCACCACCTACGGCGTCCGCCTCCGCCTCGCGGAGCGGTGGAGCCCGCGGATGGAGCTCGACTTCAAGACCGTCGCCGACAACCGCGGGAGCCTCGCGTGGTGCAACGACCTGGCCGCCCAAGTCCGAAGCCGGGCCCGCGACCTGCTGGGCGCCTCGCCGCCCGCCGTCCGGTAGGCCGCCGGGAACCGGCGCCGTCCGTAGATGTTTCTCTCATCACAGGGAGCGGAGAGCCTTGACCGGGTGCGTCAGTGCGGGGTTAAATACGGCGGGCATTTTGTCAATATCGTCACGAGGATCGAACAGAGGAGGCTTCGATGAGAGTGGACCGGGGAGTCCCGAGGATGGCCGTCGCCGGCGTGGCGCTCGCCGCGGGCGTGGCCTTCGCCACCGCCGCCTGGGCGCAAGGGGAGTGGAAGGCGCCCGCCGAGGCGCACGCCCTCAAGAACCCGATCAAGAAGCTCGACCCCAAGGCGCTCGATGACGCCAAGCGGACGGTCGACGCCAACTGCATGCCGTGCCACGGGACGAACTATAAGGGCGACGGGCCGGCCGCGGCGGCGCTCCCGACGAAGCCGGCCGATTGGACGTCGGAGAAGGTGCAGAGGCAGACCGACGGCGAGATCTTCTGGAAGATCTCGAACGGTCGGGGGGCGATGCCGCCCTGGGGCTCGCTGCCCGAGAAGCAGCGCTGGGAGATCGTGAGCTTCATCCGCACGCTCAAGAAGTAGCGGGCCGCCGTGGTCCACGTCCCCGTCCCGCGCGCGGGCGGGGACGTGCGGCCCCGGATTGACGCCTCTTCGTCCCCCCCCTATAATCCTCCAATGTTCAGTCGGCCCGCCGTCCATGCCCGCCTCGTCTAGGAAGGATGACGACCCGGTGGAGGCGGGCATGAGGGAGGCGGCGGAGCCGCGCCCACCCTCGGAAGTCCGCTCGCCCGTCGGCGCCGAACTCGGCGAGATCCTCGCGATTCCAGCCTGTGGCATCGAGCTCACCGAGCTCTTCGGGCTCGTGGTCGACCGCGCCCATCGGCTCCTCGCCGCCGACCGCGCGGCCGTCTTCGAGTTCGACCGTGAGCGGCGCTCGCTCCTGGCCCGCACCTCGCGCGGATTCCCGCAGGACGAGCTGGCGGCGTGGACGATCGGACCCGGCGAAGGGTTGATCGGCGAGGCCTTTCGGGATGGCCACCCGCTGTCCGTCTCGGGGGCCCGTGGCAACGATGCCTTTCTGGCCCGGTTCGCCTCGGCCTACGCGCTCGCCATTCCCCTCCAGGCGGAGGGCGAGGTGGCAGGGGTCCTCTATCTCGGACGTCGGTCAGGTGAACCCCTGACGGGGCAGGAGCTGTCCCTCCTCCGCCTGCTCGCCGATCGCTGTGGAACGGCGCTCGTCTACCACCGGCTCATGGCCCGCCTCCAGGGTCAGGCCGAGCGGCTCCGCGAGCTGGCGGCGGTGCCCGCGGTGGTGGGCGTTCGCGAGCCCCTGCGCGCGATGCTCGCGCGGACCTGCGAGGCAGGCTGTCGAGCGCTCGGCGCGATGGCCGCCGTCGTCATCGCGCGGGGCGGTGAAGAGGTCGTCCGAGCGAGCCACGGCCTCGACGAGGCGAGCCTGGCGGACTGGCCACTCGAGTCGGAGGGAGGGGCGGCGACCGAGCGCTCG
>Ga0137361_10000285_pt1 | contig 26903 bp, 18 predicted proteins | sample Mad1_80_16metaG_FD_104923 | JGI IMG/M metagenome (GOLD analysis project Ga0137361, IMG submission 104923) | Vadose zone soil microbial communities from Angelo Coast Range Reserve, California, USA - Mad1_80_16 metaG | ecosystem: Environmental > Terrestrial > Soil > Vadose zone | place: USA... | reverse complement strand
GAGTTATCTCTATCGTTGCGGCGAAAAACGTGTTTACGGGCAGATCGTGACGTTTGAAAGCCGGCGCGGCGAACAGATGTTCGAGCGCTACGGTTTCAAAGTTTTGAATCGCGCCGAAATCACGAAATACAAACGGTTTTATCCGCAATCGGTTTATCTCAGCACCGTGATCAAGAATCTGGAAACGGCTGAGCCATTGAGAGTGACTTCGCGTTCGCGCTCAGTCTGAGCAATGGGTTCCCGGGTCGCGAGACCCGCTCAGGGATTGCCGCTAGCGGTGCTGGTCTTTTGATAGATGAACCAGTGAACGCCAGAAAGCGGCGCAGTCGGAAATATGCGTACTAATTCGAACGCGTTGCCGAACTCGTCCGTGAATCGTCTGCCGGGCGGCACCGGCTGCGCGAAAGATTCTTTGTGGAAAATGACCCATTCGGGGCCCTCGGCCGGCCAGTGATCGTGATCATAATAGGCCGCCGGTTTGTCATCCATCATTTCGCGCCAATAGATCGCTAGGACGAACTGAATTCTAAAATCTTGTTCGCCACCAAAGCTCGCAACTGATTGCTCATTGGTGTTTTGAGCCATGAAATTGACTGCTTCGGCGATATGGCTTCGTCCGAATTTTAGAAGACTGACAACAGCCGAGCCGTTGAGCACGACAAAGAGTGAACAAACAAGTCCGGTCACAATTTTTCCGCTGCGGCCGAAGTTAAACAGCCAACCGAGCACGCGCCCAAACAGGAGGAGGAGAAAACCGAGCGCGACGACAAAGTACCTGACGTAATGAAGTGTCCCATGCTCGAAAAGGGGCATGGTGAGTGGGAACATCACAATCGCGCCGAGAAAAAAAACCCATTCCTCAGAACGTTGCCTGACGAGGATGGCAAGTCCAGCGAGCAGACCGGCGGCAGAGATGGCGATGGTGAATGATTGCAGCCAAGGCACATTTGGGCCGCCCAGTGCCCAGGCCAAAGTTGCGCCATAGCCTTCCGGGACACTAATCGGCGTGCCCCCGCCTATTTGCAGGTACCGAACATCGACAAGATAAAGCGTGAGAAGGTAGATGAACGGAGCGGCGTAGCAGGCGGCCGTCCAACCGATGATTTTGGGAACTGAGTATCTTAGCCGGAGCAAGCGCACCCAAAACCAAACCAGCGACGCGCTCAGAAAAATGAAAAACGTAAGATGTGAAGTGAACCCCAGAATTGCGCCCAATGAGAACATGACTGCTAACTGCCAGCGCGGATTTTCGAAGAATGAGTGCAGAATGAGAAAGCATAAGAAACAGAAGAAGATCAGCGGCGCGTAACCGCGTGCTTCCGACGAATACAAAATCAAGACGTACGAGAAACTAACCAGAAGGATAGAAAAGAACGCTGTCCATCTGTCTTGTCGGGCGCCGATGAACCAAGCCAGAACGATCGTGCCAATTCCGGCGACTTCGGCAGGAATCCGATAACCCGGCCAGTTACCGTGTTGACCGAGGAAGTAAATAAAGAGGCTGTTTAGATAATGATTATTGTCGTGGTGCGTCTGAGTGAAAACGCCAAGTGCCGAATGGAGTTCGCGAACCAGCTCGATAGACCAGATCTCATCCATCCAAAGATCGTTGAACGCCGAGCGGAACCGGATAAGAGTTGCGGCCGACACGATCAAGACGCAGAGCGCTAGATAGTAAGGTTGAAGAGCTCGCCCGGGTCTCAAATTAGCGGGAAGATTTTCGCAGGATGATGGCGCCGCGCTCACGATAATCGAGCGGATCGCCGCCGGCCCAGGCCGCTTTCTTGTAATTTTGCTCGACCCAGCGCAAAACCTCCTGGCCCGCTCCAGATCTTTCTCCATATCGCTCGATGCCCCATGCGATCAGGTCCCGGCTGACGATCACGATCCACTCGGGCGGTAGTTTTTCCAAATCGATCACCAACTCAGCCTCGGTTTCAGTTTCCATCGCGCCTTGATAAAAGCACGCGTGAGGAACCGGATTTCGCAATCGAGCGAAATAATTGATCGATTCACCTTCCGGAAGCACGGTGAGAGTGCCGCCGTTGGCCTTTTCGTGCAGCACGTTGGCAACGGCGCTCACTAATTCACCGGTAGGATCCATGCCAGCGGGAAAACAATAGAACCGATCACGTCCGCTAGCGACAGTCTCTGTTTTCAATCGCAATGCGTTTTGTGAGCGCATGGCGAGCTTCGCAGTGCCCGGAAGAACGATCGCCAGCGTCGCAATCGCTGCCAAGGCGCGTGCTTGCCGGCTTCTTGTCCGAAACCAATTCGGCAACTCGCCAATCATCACCGCAGGCACCAGAACCGCAGCGAGCGCAGCTTGATAATAGCCGTAGTGATAAATGCGCGGATTCAGAAACATTCGCGTCATGAGCGCGAGCGCTAAAGACGCGGCCAGCAGGCGCAGGATCCGAATCTGTTTGACGACGTTCGACTCTTCGGTATTGCGCAGGAACGAGACAACCGCGATGAGGAAATAAATCAGGGTTAAGCCGAACAAGCACTTGCCGATTTCCTCCCAGTTAATTCCGCGAAGACCCAGCCAGGCGAAAATCAGCACGAGTCCACCCGCAACGCTCAAACGTAGCGAACTCCCGAACTTTCGCTCAATCAGGAACGTCGTTCCGATAAGCGCGAAAATAATCGCACAGGCGAGAGCGATGGCCATCAGGCTGTCGGCGAGGCGCGGCCAGGGTTGATCAAGTCCAATGAGCCGGATTGCCAGGGGACTGCTGTTGAATGAACGATTAAATACGCTTAACGAGGCCTGCGATGTTACCCGGAGGGCGCGTGTCCATGGCAGAAACCGGACAAAATAAATTGCAAACAGCGCGGAAGGCAGAAGCAGGCCGATCATCCATGCGCCGAGTGTCCTAATTCCCGGCAGGCCTTGCCAGCGCCAGCGCGCCAATGCCGCGAGGCATGTCATCAACCCAGCGGCGAAAATGAATTCCGGTTTGAGAACCAATGTCGATCCAAAGAGCAAACCGCAAATAAAACTGCCAGCAGGAGTGGATTTTTTAATCCAGATGAACAGCGCATAGCAGAGCAGCAGTGAAATGAGCATTCCGTGAATCGTTTCATTGGCATAGGGCGTCGCATAGTTGTAATTGCCGGCGTCAACAAACTGGGAGAAGCCAAAGACTGAGATAAAAATCAGAGTAGATAACCAGGCGGCCAGCACGCCCCAACATTTTCGGATAATGAGGTAGATGCTGAGCGCAATGGCGGCAAAGACAGTCAGATTGGCGATGGCAAGAACGATCAATCCCGGCCCAAAAAGCCAAAAAACACCGGCGTTTAAATATTCCGATAGCGGACCGTAGATGCAGCCGACGTCGCGATAAAGAACTGCTCCGTTTGAAAGTTGCCAGGCATTATAAAGTTGCTGGCCAAAATCGAGCAAAGGATCAGGCCATTTACGCCATGAAGTTGCGATGAAGAATGCTCCTGCACCTGCGAGCGCAGCGGCTCCCGCAATTTCCAGCACAGTGCGCCAGGACTTCAGTCTGTTCGTCGACAGCGAAATAATTTGCATTCATGCATGCTGATTTGGCACAGTCAATAGAAGCTTCAATAACATTGATTAACTCGTTCGCAGTTGCTGTTAATGCCAATGGCGGAACCAGTTGCTGCCGATTCGACATCTTATCAAAGCTCATAACGTGTCGCACCACTTCCGTCTTCATTGGCCTTTAGCATTGCTGATGGGCGTTGGCTTGGCGCTTATTTTCACCAATCTGGGCTCGGACTACCTGTGGGAGGATGAAGGCGATACGGCAGTTCTGGCTTCAAACATCCTGAAATTCGGCGTTCCGACAGCATGGGACGGAGCGGCGTTTCTGGATTCAGATCACGGCGCGCGTCTTAACAGTAACCTCGTAGTGGTATTGCATCCGTGGGTGCCGTACTATCTGACAGCGGGATCGTTCCTGATTTTTGGACAAAACACGTTCGCAGCGCGCCTACCTTTTGCGCTAGCCGCATGGCTGTCGATCTTGCTGTCATACCTCTTTGTATGGCGAATTACCGTTAGCCGCGTGAGCGCTTTTTGCGCTGCGGCCTCGCTGATGTTCTCCGTCCAGTTTCTTCTCTATGCGAGGCAGTGTCGGTATTTTGCCCTAAACATGGTTCTCATCTGCGGCTTGTTATGGAGTTTCTTCCGAATGAAGTCAGCTCGCGGTTGCGCTCTCTTTGTGCTCGTCGCGGTACTTTTCTTTCACACGCACCCGTACGGACTTGCGCCCGTGGTAACTCTGGGTGCTTTCAGCCTCGTTTATAAGCCCTTCCTTGCTCAGCGACGTTGGATGTGCTTGGCCGCTCCCGCGATTGCGGCGCTTACTGTGCCATGGCTGGCGCTGTCACCCAACGGAGTTCGAGAAAATACGGCTCCGTTACAGTCAACGGGGGAGTTTTTTGAGCGCTTTGCGCAAGCCGCTATCGAATGCACATCAGTCACACCATTCATCGGAGCACTAGTTCTGTTTTTGGTTGTTTTGATTTTGGCAAAGTTGCAACGAAAGCGAAAAGCGACAGCGACGACGCAACTCGATCTAGTCAGCGCGGGTCTGACGAAGAATGAAACTTCCTTGGTCCTTACTGTTTTTGCCATTACTTTTTCTTACATTCTGGCGATGGCAGTCGCCCAAGCGTCCGACACGCTTTGGAGATTTGGGATGCGTTACGCATCCGCGGTTCTTCCGTTAGTCGCAATAGCTTTAGGTATTCTGATCGCGAAGATAAGTCGCGGACGCTTCATCATCTGGGTTTCGCTCCTTTTGCTCTTTAGCCTGACGAAACTTGGACAGCTTACGCCATGGATGTTCTGGAACCGCACTGGTGTGCTTCGCGCGGGCAACTATTCAGTCGCGGCGCATGTTCCGTTGAGAGTCCCAGAATGTTTTTTTGGAACGGGCTTGAGTAAGTTTGTGCGTGATTTATGGCGTGAGAACCCGGGAACCGTAGCCACAATCAGTAAGTTCTTGCGCGATAATGCCAAACCGGGCGACGTAGTGATCGTCAATTGCGGTGTGGAACCGATCTATTTCTATACACGGCTGCCGCAGGCTATGGGGATTCTCCCATTCTATCCAATCTATGACTCAGCACGTCGGCTGGGCCTTCCAGAATTTGTTTTTGGGATAGACCACGTTCGCTGGGTTGTGTGGCGTTCTGCCTGGGAAGGTTTTCCCGGATATACCATTGACCAAGTCTTGACACAAATTAGGCAACGAGGCGGACGCAGAACGAACGCTTTTGAGACGGAAGAGACCATTTGGGAAAATCGGGAAGACATTCATTTTCATCGCTTTTCTGACGGAACCTACCTGTTTCCAATTTCTCCGCTCAAGATGCGCGGACTGGCAAAGGCCACTGCGGCGATAAGAGACCAGACCTTTCCGCCATCGCACATTGTCCGAGTCGATTGGCCTGGCGAATGACTAAATGATCAAGTTTACTCTTTAACATTTTGTAGTTATTGCCAAGAAAGCCAGCCGAACCCGGCGAAAACCAGATCGCTTCGGTCTCGGCCACTCGGCAAGGCAAATGATAGGTCTCGGCGGGCGCACCCAGCTCCGCTGAAAGAGGACGTAGATCAGTTGCGACGAAGAAAACTGTAGCGGCTGCCAGAGTGAGGAGTCCCGCAATTTCCACTTTCGCGCGCGAATCGTGAAGCCTCGCCATCATCGAGCTTGATAACCTCGCATTGAGGCATCATCTCCTGCCAACAGTCAATCGCACATTGTTCAAACCCAAACTCTGCGCTAATTTCCGGCGCTCCGAGCCGGAGTGGGTCCGAGCCGGACGGGCATTTTTGCCGGCATAGCTCAGTTGGTAGAGCAGCTGATTTGTAATCAGCAGGTCGTCGGTTCGAATCCGACTGCCGGCTCCAGCATTAACATTCTGTGTTTCACACACTTATGATGTAGTATTCTCTAGCACGACCTGCGGGAATGTGTCTGGCTTGGACACTACTTGGACGTTTTATTAACTCAAACGGTCGTACTTTCACGCTGTTCTGAGCGCCAATATTCGGTCGACTGTGGTATGAAGGACCGAATGCAGGTGGCGCTAAAAGATCTCCAGCAGTCGCTGACCCAATGCGAGGAGGCCAAGACCGCCAGAAGGCACGATTATGGCGCGGACAAATGGCTGTTCCGTGAGCGGGGCAAACGCACCTTTCTTTAGCCGACGAATCTCGACAATCAGCTCGTCGAGCGTCTCTCGCTTAGTTTCGATGGCGCGATCCTTGATGCGTGAAAGCTGCAGGTTGCTTAGCGTGGCGTCGCGCAATTGCTCGGCAGCTCTTCGCAACAACATTGCGCTCGCGATCGGCCAAGCGGCATTGAGAGCGAAAATAATAACGAGGCTCGCCGACCACGCCCAATTATCGAAAAAGGAAGAACGCGCGACGAACAACAGGCTCAAGACAATCAATGGATACCAGATCAACGGAGCCACCACCTGAGTACGCTGCGCCACAAAAAAGATCTCGTGATAGGCAGAAAGCTCTTCTTCGGTGAGCGGCGGGCTCCGGTGAGACGACTGGACAACGGTGCGCCCCCATTTTGTTATCTCTCTAGCAAACATGCGGATGAAATTACTGTTCAACTGGATGGCATCGACAACGTAAAAAGTCAGAATCATCGTGCCGATCGCGGCCAGAACAATAACGCACCTATCGAACCCGAAGGCGAGGTCGCCCCGAGCTGGGGCCAGCGGCGCTGGAAAAAGTCCGTAAATTATGAGTGAGAATAAGAAATACAGTGTAAAAAGAATCCCGATCCGAATAAAGCGCGGCCAGAATTTGTTGCGGCAAAGATAAGCATGCCACGCTTCCTCTGCGGAAAACTGCGTTTTCGCACGGGGCGCTTTTGAACGCGTCATTCGCCACTGCTCCAAGCCGATTCCAAGATCCGCCCAGCGGAAATGCGTCAAAAGCAACGGCGTGAACCGAAAAAGCTTCGTAAGGGTTCTTTCGTTGGCACGCAGTTCGACGTTCGCTTTAATCATGAAATGGATCGCGAGCATGAGCGCGATCAGGCGCAGCATCTCACTCGGCCAAATGCTGATTCCGGAGAAAAAAGCTAGCGGCTCTACAGCCAAGCCTACGTCTTGAAGGCGACCGCCTTCGTACTGAACGATGTCAGCACTCCTGTGTTGCGCGAAGATTGCGACGGAAAAAACGATCACGGGTATGCCGCAAACGAGGCAAAACGTCGTGCTGGCGAAAAGCCTTTTTAAACGTTCCGGCGTCGTACCACCACCGGGCAACGTTCGGCTGGCAATGGTAACGCTGACCCAAACTGCAATTGCCGTAAGAGTAAGTGCGCCAAACACCAGTCGCCAAAAGGTTGGACTCTGCAAGATCACTCCGATTGCTGGAAACCAATGCTGCGAGTTGACCTTAGGAACTCTTGTGAGCTTTCGCTGTTCGTCGTCCCATTTGGGAAAAAGCCAATCTCGAAACCAATTTTGGCTAGTGCGTGAAAGATCTTTGCCAGGCAAGTACCACGGTGAACTTAGGTCGTAGGCTCCTCGTCGACTGATCTCAAAAATGCGCGGTTGCCAGAAAAGAGATTCCCGCCCCGAATCCGTAGCGACGCTCTCATCGATTTTGCCGGTCGCTACCAGCGTGCCTACATACATGGAGGTCTGATTGCTGTCGCGAAACGGAGCAACAGGCCGATCCGCCAAGCCTTCAGGCAGCGCGCCGCCAAAGGGTGAAGCGATGATGAGATTCCGCGTGTCATCCCAATCATCCCGGCGCTCAAAATGTGCGTCGTAATTATTGGTAAAAAAAACAACCCCCCGGAACTGCGGACGCAGCGCTCGAAGGATCATCAGTTTGTCATAAATATCCGACCCAAGCAGACCGATCGCGCGAATTCCGAAACCATCGCGTCGCACCCAAAACGCGTCGTCGTCTTTGAGCTCGCGTGCCAGCCGGCGCAGATAGTCCGAATGATTCAGTCCTTCTGTGGCCTCTGTCGAGACACGTTCCTGCCCCGACTGAGTTTTTTGCCCGGCATCACGTTGGTTATCTTTGGCCACGTCGCCTGGCAGCTGACCATCGATCCCGCGCATATAATAATAAAAATGAATCCGGCGCGACGCATCTGAGGCGCTACTGGTTGAAGGAGAACTTTTCGTTGGTCCGGAGGCCAGCTGAACGAATGTCTTACCCAAGGATCGTCCGTAGTAAGTGTCCCATTCGCTCAGAATCACTATGTGGGGGAGCTTTGGAACAGGTGAGCTCAGTTGGGAGACCGCGATCCCACGTCGCTGTAACTCTAAGATCAGTTGATTCAAGATGGTGTCGTCCGTCGCGATAGTGCGAACGAAATGCAGACCACTAAAAAGATCTTTCGGATTAAATCGGCTCGCGCTTTCCAAACAGTCCTTAACCTTTTCTTTCCCTTGGCAAGGGTCTATGAACTCGCCTGCGATGGGGGTAGGAGATGGAGTAGAAGACGGTAGAAGCGCACTATCGGGGACAGTCGCCCGAGGCGAAATTATTGAGACGTCGTTGAGAGCTTTTTGCGAAGCCGTACTTAAACCAGGGTTCGTGCGCGCTTCGCGAATCATATTTTGCAAGCCAGTGGAATTTGCTGGGCCGATCAACTTTACGCTTTTGCGGGGAATGTCCGGAGCGAGTAGACTGACTAAAGCGGCGAAGCCGCTCAATGGATTAGGATTAAAGTTTACAGCCGGCAACCAGACGACGAAAACTCGCTTAGTGCCCGTCGGATGGACCTTATCCGCATCGTCGACGGCCTCACATTCCTCCCACGGAACTAATAATGCCCGATCAACTGGGGGAAAATCGTCTGACGCATTCTCTCGTGTCGGCCACGTTGCGGTCACAAACCCTATGTGCTCTCCATCGACCGGCTCAAATCCGCTTTCGCTCAGTCCTTTCAGCACCGCCTCGCGCGAGCGCAGCCGCGATTCCCCTTGTTCGCTGTAGGGGCCGGCATCGACCATCACAGCAAGCAAAAGAACGTTCTCATGAAAGACATTGACCCGTTTACTTAAAAGCTCGCGCAGGGTGCTAATATCGTGCAGGGCTGAAAGGTCCTGAGGGGCGCCCTTTGCCTTAATTTCCGCATCAAACAGAGCTTTCTGCTTTTCTGTGACCGCGATCGGATCTTGCCACAACCGAGCGTCGACATCCTGTTTTGCTGTCACGGGGACTGCGCTTTCGCTCGGAACCGGCGGGCGGGCGCTCACCAGCGGTTTGAATTGCGCAATTACTCCGGCGAGCACCGCAAGGAGCGGCAATACCGTCCCCCAGGGTATATCAAACGTCCGTGTTTGCGATTCCGCCATAGCCGGACTGCTTTCTAGAGCTGAGAGCCTATAATCAATTCTACCCTATGACATATGTTTGCAACAGAATAAATGAATCTGCGAAAATCCGATGACGGCACACACACAGCGGGATTCGCAGAAGTGCCGTACTTACACACCGGTAGCGGCTATCAACCAACGCAATTCACTTTTTCTTGCTCTCCGTCCCGCGCCTTTGTTATTAACACGGTCGCTCGATATGGACCGCCTCCCCCAGATTGTTTGGCCGCTAGCGTCAGCTGCGCTCGCGATAGCGGCGATTGCGACTGCGATTGTTCAGCTCTTGAAAGATCTGCTCCCAATCCGCAGAGGATTTCAACGACAATTCCTCGCAGCGTGGTTTTTGGAACGATTTTCCGCGCGAAAGGCTATCGAACATGAACACCTTCTCGAAGCCGAGACTGATTTAATCCGTCTGGCTACCGGCGGAGACAGGAGCGCATTCTACGATCTCGATCCACCACAGCTCTGCGGCCAGATGAATTCTGCCGCACAAATGGCTCTCGCTTATCCGGATCGTCATCCCGCGCTTCTTCGGTTTCTCGCGCCGGAAGCCGACGAGACAGATATTCAAACTATCGTTCAACACGCCCAGCTAACCCCAGAACAAAAGAAGAGCGCGAGCGTCGACCCTGTACTGGACGCACGCAATCGGGTAACCCACCATCTGCAACGAAGCATTGATGCACTTCAAATAGCAATGACGTTCCGATGGAAGTTTTGGTTGCAGATCGTGATCTACGCCGTCTGCTTTGTCCTCGCCTTCGTCTGCTTGTTCGCGGTGAAGGGTGGCCAATATACGGTTACAGAAGCGTTGGCCGTAGCCATCGTCGCTGGATTCCTATCACCTGTAATCAGCGACTTTGCCGCCACTGTTAATCGCTGGCGCAAACCATAGCGGTACAAACTTGTGCAATTTATCTCTGCGCGCGTCGATGACGCAGGTGGGCCCGTCAGCAACACAATCACTCCTGCAAGCTTCTCGCCTCGGGCTCCCCGACTCATAATCCTGATCCATGGGTACAATGTGAATCGCACTAACGGTCAGGCGAGTTTTAATGTGTTCGGTCAACTCCTTCAAAATCGCAATGTGCCCGAACTCTCTGTGCTCGGTCAGGTAATCGGCTTTCTTTGGCCGGGCGACGAAGATATTAAATTTATCGCGGGGCTTTTTTATCCAGCGAAAATGCAGGCGGCGAGGGACTCGGCTGCTCGGCTCGCAGAGTTTTTACTTGCATTGCGAGGTCCAAACGGTGCTCCGATGCAAATCATTCTAGTCGCGCATTCTCTTGGCAATCGGGTCTCGCTCGAATTGCTGACTGATCTACTGGCCCAGTCGAATCGAAAGTGGGGAAGAATTGAAGGTTTCGTTCTGATGGCCGCAGCCGTTATTGTTGGAGACGTCGACGTGCAAGGCCGCCTTTCCCCTGCCGCTAAAAGTCTTCGCACAAGGACGTTATTTTCCGAAGCTGACAAGGTACTCCATTGGGCGTTTCCGCCCGGTGAAACGGCGGCTCTGGAAGGTTTTTTTCCTCAGGCCGTCGGCAGATTTGGCAACCCGCCCTCAACTTGGACCGATCGATTTGATCTGCAGCCATACGATCACAGCAATTACCTTCCCGGGTTGATGTCGGCTGGGAAATTGGATGATCGATCGGCGCAGTACGTTGCCCAGTTTGTTGGGGCCTCGGTAGCGACAGCCCCGCCGTCAAATCACATCTTAGTAAATACGTTGGCTCCCGCTAACGAGATTGGCGCTCGGACTATCGGTCCGTAGCATCGCGGCGATTAGCTCCCCCGGATAAGAATCAACAGTGAGTCTTTCACGTCACATTTTGCGAGCAGGAGCCTCTGCGATTTCGATTTAGTCGCCTGAGTTTTCCACGAACTTCTTTTCCACGTGGGAAATCCTCGCGCCCGCGCTAGTTCCGACGCTTAGCGCGGCAGTGAGACGAACAGGGAAGGGCTGTCACCGAACCGCTGGCGGCGAGACGTGCTTAATTAGTCGTGCCGACTATCTCGGATCTGAACGTTCGTTTTCCATTGAACGCATTACGCAGCGCCAGTTGGAGCGTTTCGAACGAAGCGCTCTTTACGACGTAACCCATCGCGCCGGCTTTCGCCGCGCGGCGGATATATTTCGGATCGTCGTGCACCGAGAGAATCAGCACGACGATCGCTGGGAATTCTTCGAGCAACTTTTTCGTCAAGTCGATTCCATCTGTGCCGTAGCGCAAACAAGCATCCACGATGACTCCATCGGGACGCAGCTCCCGCACCAATTCCAAGCCACTTGCGGCGTCGCCAGTCTCTTCGCACACCACAAATTTGTCTCCCAGATTCAGCAGGCGCTCGAGTCCCTGCCGAACAAGAATATGATCGTCAATCAGAATAAGCCGTTTGCGATTATCTCCGAGCATTTCCGCGACACTGATGTGCTCCTTCAATGTCGAATCGTTCGAACCACGGCTGACAGATTGCATATTTATGCGCCTCTGAAATCGACCATCAGATCGACGGTGTCGTTTTATGTGCAACGTGGTTTGAGCCGGGCGATGGCGTTTACCTTTACCGATTGCACCTAGTGCTCAGTGTATCCTGAAAAGAAATCCGGGTCTTCAAATCTTGCGTCCACGTGATAATTGTAGGCGGCGAAACGCGGCAGAACCCATTTTACTGCGCACTCCCTTACAACGATAAAGCACATACTGGCCACCGACCCGAAGCACCTCGCGTTGTTCCGTGGTTTAAAGAAGCGTACCAAGGCCCAGCTGTTTCCACTTGCAAAGATCGATGGGTTGCGATCCGCAAAGGCAATCGAGTCGCGTATGCGCAATGGGAAGACGCAGGACCATTCCTAAACCGAACGCAAATCAGCCAACGGGTTCTGTGATCGCTTGGTGCTTGAGCAAACTGACTTTGAATTGCAGATAATGACGTGACCTTGATGAGGTTCGTCGTTAACTTGAAATCTAATTCGCCATTCGCGGCTGACGGAAGCGCAACTGATCTCTATGAAACCTAAGAATATCCTTAAAAAAATCCGGCGCGTTGAGGCTCGCCTGCAGAAGGGAGCAAAAAAACTCGCCAAACTGAAACAGAAGCTCGCGGCAGCAACGAAAGGAGGCACGGCTAAGAAATCAACGGCACGCGCCAGTGAAACTCGGAAGAGCGCTAAAAACCGGCGTTTAACACCAATCCAAGAGCGTCTGACTGAGGTTAAGCAGCGGCCAACTGCCGCCAAGAAAGCAAAGAGAAAACTCAATCTCACGCCGGAACGCCGCGCGCAGCTCGCCGCTGCAATGAAAGCACGATGGGCTGCGAAAAGGGCGGCAGCGGAAGCAAACGCAAAAGACACCCCGAGTCACCCTGGGGCTACATCGGAACAAATCTCACAGCCATAGTGTCGGATGTCTAAAGCAATAGGACCATCTTTCAGGCGTCGTATTCCAGACAACATCACCGAAGAGTTGGTGGGGGTACTCTCGTCTCGGGCCTCGTTCGAATTTAAGCCTTTGTTCGACCTTGTCCTGCTCAATCTCCGGGAGCGCAACCTTGCCAACGGCGGCGAAGAAATGCTGCGCTTGCGCCTTTATGAAAAGCTCCAAAGTCTCGTCCTCCAGGGCGCGGTTAATCGAACGCTCACTGGTGCCACGAAGAAATATAAAGGAGTCAGCCCGCGACTGTCGGTGCTAAGCGCTGGGATGAAGGCCTTGCGCGCCAACTTGAATCGCGCATCCGGGCCAAAAGCCGCCGCTAGCAACAAATCATAGTACAAAGCTAGGGTTGCAATAGCGCCGACGGGCGCACCAGAATTACACAATTCCCGGGGACAAGTTTCCAATTCGGCATTGATGGGCATCGAAAGATGTATGTCCCAAGAGCGCACTCCTCTAGCGCCAGTCAGAATTCCGGCAAGCCGTTCGCACGCCGCCACTCTGTCTCCAACTGACTCACGTGATTCTGCAATGATTCCACCCCAACTATGGGTTTACCCTCGCGGCTCATTGGCTGATTTTCCGTTTCGTACTTCTCGACTTTCGCGCGCTCGATCTCGTCTGATTCTACAAATTTCAGATCGATTGACGGCAGTTTATCTGCCAGATGCTTTTGGAAGCTCGTGCTTCCCCGCCACACCGAAATCAGCGATGATGAACTCATTCCGACACTGCATTCAGCACCCGTAATTCTAACTTGTCAACGCATCATACTCACACGCACGCGCGCTCATCTGGAAGGAATTGGGCCGGCTCCACGTCAGGGCAGTTCCTTAATGCGGAGTCGCGTGAACTGAACAAGAGAACCGCCATCATGATTCTGGAGTCCGATGAAGCCTTTTGGCGAACGATTGGCGTTGATGAGCTGGCTGACCTGTTGGCCATCAAGCCGCACCGTGATAGTCGCACCATTGGCTTCAATTTCGTAAGTGTGCCATTGGCCGGCGACGGGCGCTGCAGTAGAGGGCGCGAGCGTGTAAATCGCGCCTGTGTTGTGCAAAGGGTCATTAAACGTGTTCGTATCAGGATTAAAGCCGGTGTTGTCGATCTGGATCTCGTAGCCTTGGTTAACTGGGATCGTCCAATCATTGCCGGGATCGGGGAAGCGGATAAAAACACCAGAGTTATCGGTTGGAGTCGAGGCACGCCAGTCCACGCGGAGAATGAAATTCGTGAACTGCTTTTCTGCGAACCAGAGCAGGCCGATTCCGCCAAAGCTCTCGATGATGTTGCCACCGAGTTCAGTGAATCCGCCACTCCCAGCCATGTTCCATCCAGCGACACCCCCTGTACCAATCGGGGCGAAGCCCGGTTCCACGCCGAGTGACGCATTGACGATCACGTCTGCGGTACGGCGGGCAAGTGTGATCGCAGTAAGCGATGGGTTCGCCGAGCCGAGCGTTGGAAAAACAGCCGGCCCAGCCACGTAGGCGTTACTAATGTGATGGAAACAGCCGTTAAGATTGGTTACAGATATCTGCGGGTCTGTGCCTAACCAAAGCGTCCCCGCTTCGTGGTGCGTCGTTCCGACGCCGTCGCGCGTCTGACTTACAAATTTGAACTTTGTTGGGTCATTGCCCGCGACAGCGCGCGCGAGGTCGAGCGCTACCTGATCCATCGTATTCCAGAGCGTGTTATCATCGTTGTTTGGAACGATATTCACCCACGCGCGGCGCATAGAGAACTCGTCAGTTTGATCACTTAAATCTATCCAACTCGGCGTTGCGCCAGCCTGTTTAGGCGTATTCGGATTCTTGTCTCCGAACATTTCGCCGATGCCGCGCAGCGTGATTACAATCCAATCTTCCTGCTGACTCGCGAGCGTCTGATCTAGGAGGTCGAGGTCGGGAATCATTCGGAACATGGCGTCTTCGGACCCGCCCGGCACAGCAGCCGCAGTCACTTGCAAATGATAACGTCCGGTTGGCGTTGAGCCTCGCACTAGCAGCGCGCCGGCCTCGAGTCTTGTCGGCAACGTCGAATCGATGGCCGACCGATGAATGCGCACGACAGTGTTCGAGCGGAGGTGAGCCATGAGGTTCCGGCCCATCAGCGGTGTCGGAAAAGATTCCAGCGCGAGGCGCGTTGTCTCGACGGTGCTGGAAGCGAGCACCACGGCGCAGTTCGGGGAGACGCTTAGGAATTTTGATTGGCCGTTTACGCGCAACTCAATCCCAGTCACTGTGCTGCTAGAGACTTGAAGCCTTGTCACATGAGCCCGCGGCACAAGGAACAACCGCCGCTGCCAGTCGGGACGGGCTGCCGCTTCGCGGACCGCGTCCGTAAAAATCGGCATGCTGCTCCATTTATCGAAGCTGAATAGGCCCGATGCTGGCGGGGCTGCTTGAATGGCAAGCGGCGCATCCTCGATGCTATCCACGCCCGGCACAGCGCCCTTCACCGCATTAAATTTAGCTTTCAGGGCATCAAACAACGGTCCTGAGATGTAGTCAGTCTTGTCGAAGACACCGGTTTCTTTTTCCGTCGCTTCGTAAGCATCACCGGAGTGCGATGGGCTTTGCAGATATGTGGCGATTTCCACAGGCCAACGCTGCAGGTCCACATCAGTCAAACGAGGTGACCAACCGCCCCAATAAAGGGAACGTCCTCCAGGACAATAAGCGAGACCAGGAAAAGCGACTTGGCTGCGCCACGGCGAGCCCCACACACGATTGCGCGCGCCGGGATCGTCGATGTTCTTTGCGACCGCTACAGCTCCAGCAGGGTCAAGGCCGATGCGGGCGAGGTTCTGGACATGTTCAGTGATCAGCAGTGCACCCGCGTCCAGTACCAGTACGCGTAGGTTTGGACCGTGACGGTAAATTTTCTCTGCACAATAAGCACCGAACATTCCGGCACCAACCACGATCGCATCGAAGGCGACGCCGCCGTTGTTGGTCGCATCCTCCCACGTGCTGCAAATATAGCGCCCGAGCACATCGAGCAGAAATTCCGTGTCCTGTACTTGGACGCGCTGACTCGGACCCGGAATCAATCGAGGCAGATCAACAGCCACAACAAGAACTCCTCCTACGCCAAGTTCTGGATGCGGCTATTTATAGAAACAGTCAAGGGACAGTTTCCAATCTCTTTTCCAAATCGAAACGATGAACTTCTGCTTAGCTACAGCTAGCAGTCACGAAAACGAATGCGGTGGCATGCGAATTACGAAACGAAACCGCCGCAACAACGCCTTGTCGAACTGACTGCGCTCATCCATCGACAGAATCGAGAGACCGCCGAAATCCTCGGTTCTCTGGAAGAGATAATTGATCTCGATGTTGGCGTAGCGGTCGTGGCTGTCCTTCACCTTGGTGCGTCTACCAAAAAACGCTTCAGCTCCGTCGAACAAGAGGACCGGGCCAGCTGCCTCCGCAGCATCGAACGCTCGACCAACGTTTTTCTCCGTCTCACCAATGTATTTGCTCACGACGCTGCTTAGATCGACACCGTACAGATCTTTTCCCAAATCGCTGGCCAGGGTTTGAGCGATGATCAGCGCGGCCGTCCGGTTTTTGCTCGTGACCAGAACCCGAACCCCTTTGGGGCGAGTCCACTTCAGTTTGTGCACTCGCGGTCGCTCTTTACTAAACTGCGTGCGAACGGCTACCAAAATCTCGCGCAGCCACGTGAAATATTCGGCCGGCAGGACTACGTCGGGTTCGATCCAATTCTCCGGAAACAGGAAGATTTTCCGATTGGCGTCCCAAACTCGATATCTTTTGCGCCACTCCCATTTCGCTTCTTTTTTGCGGAGCCGCTTTTTTTCTTTCCGAACCTTTTTCACTCCGATCTTCCCCACCCGTTTAACTTGATGATTACGTCCGGGCAATTGCTGTCCCGGTAAAACCAGCGAAGTAGCGCAAGACGCGTAAGCTCGGGAGGAAGAAGTACGCACCACCGCGCACGGTCACAAACTGTGGCAAGCCAAAAACCCGGTGCCGCAGGCCACGCTCAGTCGGCTTCGTAAAATCGGCGGCGGCCTGGCAGCCCGGGATCTTCTCGCGATTTCCGAGTAATGGATCACTCTCCTCGGTCATGCCCGAGAACTTGGTACTGGCTATCCATGCGTTCTGAAGGAATTCGAATTGGCGTAAGATGTTTGCGTTCAGACAGACGAAGTGTAACCCACGCTCAGGATCGTCGGGCGGTTCCGGAGTGAGCGCATCTTCAGGCGACAGTCCAGGGCCGTACTCGCGACCGCGCCGCAGAATACGATGAAGGCGAACCGGCGAAATCAGATCGTCGTGGAAGCCTTTCGGGCCAAAGCCAAGCATAGTGATGAGTTTCGCGATTCCAGTCGGACGCCCGGGGTAATCGCTATTACGTGGATTAGCGCGGCGCACGTGCGCGCCGAAAGGACAGCGGGCGCCGACAGGGTCTTGCGCGAACGTGAATTGATTCTGGCGAACTTGTTTAGGGTCTGATCCGATCCCGGGAATTGTCTTGTCGGCAATCGGCATCAATGGATCGCCTGACCTCCGGCGGCCTATGAACGCGGAGGCAAGCTCATCGGCTGCTCCAAAATTTCCACCAGCCTGTTGATAAACAAAACGCCAAAAGGCCCGTACGTCCTGCCGTAACTGGCGCATCACCAAATATGTACCGTTGCGGCCAAGATCCTTTTTCTCCGGGTAATCTTCTGCGGCAAATAACCCTGAGTTGCTGGAATCGGGATCGAGCAAAGGCCGATCGGTATATTTGTTGTACTCGTTGGGGTATCCGAGCAAAAACTCCCCAAGTGCGACGATGTTAGCGTAATCAAGTTGCGGACGAGTCACATCGCGTCGGCGCTGCCAATCGATCTGCGGTTGGCTGATGCCGTCGGTAAAACCAAATGGTTCAACCCCATCAAGGTTTTCGGTCTCAAGCCAATGCGGCTCACCGAACCCTTCGGCCCATGAGGAGCTGGTCGAGCTTCGCACAAAGGAATCAAACGATTCCGGTTCACCGAAGAACATTATGACCGCATGCGGTTCCTGCCCGCTATTACCCCATTTCCAATTTGACGGTGCGTTATTGCCAACGTCTCCCAACTGGCGAGAGCGGCTTTCCTGCGCCATCCCTCCACGAAATTCGTGCGAGAAGGTTGCGATAATTGATTCGGCGACGCCGAGCGCTTGCAAGCCTGGTGCTGTGAACGCGACGTTCAGCGCGGTCTTGGGCGGCGGATCAGTAGCGACGGCATTCGTGACGGGAGCCGAGCGCAGCCAAGTTCGAGCGGCACTTGCATGTTTCACCCGCACAAGCGCATAAGAGGCTCTCGTCATCTTGCCGTAGCCAAAGCGAACGAGACCTTGCACGTCTGCGTAATCCGCTTCAGTCATAGCAGCGCTAGCCATTCCCGGACCTCTTGATCGCTCATCGAAGATGACCGCAGCCCGTCGCGAATCCGCGTGTTTCTTTCCAAATCAATTGCCGTTAAACCCGGATAAGCTTTGTACCACACTTGTGTCGGCAAGGTGTGACGGCGGAGGTATTCCTTGTATTTTCGTTCGTCGGTACACCCATCCAGGACGAGCCAATTCGTTCGTGGATAGCCAATACCGTTACTGAAGGAAGCGTTGAGACCGAACCCAGTCTTATTGATAAAGTCATCCATGTAGCTCTCAACGCTGCCGTCGTAGTTGCTAAAAAAGACCATGCGTTCTCTCCCGGCGACAAATACCCACTGCGCAAAGTGAATAGTGCGTATACGCCCTAGGCGGCCCTGCCTAACGATATGCCGGGCTCCATAATCCACGGTCATCAGAACGCCGATGGTTGTTAGAAGTCGCACAAGTCCGGGCTTGAGACTGCCCATCGCGCTGAACTGATTCGTGACATCGTGATCTTCAAATCGCGAGAGGTTCTCCGACTGTTTTTGATCTGCGTTGGGACACACTTCTGGATCGTTTTTTTCCTGATAACGCAGAGCGACGAAGTAAAATGGGGCGACCACGATGATCAGCGGTAACATGACCAACACCAGCAGCGGCAAGCCGACCAGATGTAGTAGATTTCTGATCTGCCATCCGATTGGCGTTGGACTCTCCTCAGTTAGAACGAGACGTGCCGCCGTTTGTTCCGCGTTGACGAAGCTTTGTAATTTTGCGCGAACCTCGCTTGGCGCCAGATCTTGGAGCAGAGCGATGTTTTTTCCGATGTAGCTTTCGAGTGCTTCATAGAGCGCCGCCTCTTCACGAATCTGACGCACCGTTCTTCCCTTCCAATTGACGTAAGCGGCAATAGCGGGAGCATGGCGTTGGCTCATCCACTCGAGAAGATCCGTGTCAGCGTCGAATCCTTCGCAGCACAAAAAAATTCTGGCCAGACCGCTGCCAGCGCGCCCAACCAACTTGCGCAAAAACGCATTTGGATCGCCATCGACATCTCCCAGGAATGCGAGATACAGCGGATACCTGCGTGGGTGTAATCCATAGACACGCATATCTCCAGTCGTCTTATCGTCGAGAATGATGAAGCGAGCGAAATGGAGCGTGTCGAATTCCGCGAAAGGTATCAGGCTATTGTTCGGGTCGACTTGGCCCGGGGCGCGGTTCATTGAATCAAGCAATTGCCGAAGATCTGCCTCGCGCTTGGGAATAATCGAAGCGAGAACCATGAAATTCGATTGCGGAGTCATGGCCTCCTACTCGAACACCTCATTCCCCGTGGGCTCATAATGGGGCACCTTGTTCATGTTGTGCCGCAGCGTCGATAGCTCGAGGTACATTCGGCGTCGGGCGCGGCTTTGGTTACCCAAGGGGCGATGCTCAGCGATCGTATGCCAGGGGTTATTGGAGAGCCGTTTAGCGAATTCCATCTGCGCTGGAGAATCGAACTTCTGCTTTGGGAGTCGCAGCGTAGCAACTGAAACGCGTGGCGAAAGTCGTTCCGGCCAGAGCACCCCATTATTCTCGATTGGCATCAAAAACGGATTGGTTTGAAGTTGCAGGCGAATGTCTAGTTCTACGTCGCGTTCCGACACTGCTTTGACCATCGCATCGCGCAGATAATCGTCCGGCGGCCGCAGAGGAAGTCGCGGAATCGGAGTTTTTTTCTTCGTCTTCGGCCAGACCGAGTATTGCATCGCCTGGCCTTCCCCGAGCAGATAGGGCACACAGCTAAAATACGGAGCCTCAAAAGGACTGCTTTGCGTTTTAACCCACAGCGATTGCATGATCATGTCCAGAATGTGTGGCTGCTGGAAATTGAGAAAGTGGAAGAGTTGCGCGTTTTTCACGCTCCATTTCTGGAGGTGTGCGTTTGATTTTGTATCTTGTGTCACAAACGTCGGGGTGGAGACGCCGAACATGTCGAGCGTGAATTTTTCCTCATCCATCAGCTTCGGTCCGGGCACACCCATGAGTTTGATGCTGATACTCATGAATCCCACGTCATCGATGTCCGGAGTGATGTAAGGACCGGGGCCGGAAAAACGTACCCAGCACCGGAAGGTCTGCGGCTTTGCATAAATGCCCTTCCGGAATTGCGGCGGAAGATTGTCGTGAACGACAAACTCGCCTCGCACAATGCCGTGTGTCTTGGTGTTCCCGCCACGTTCGAACCCGCCCGGTTTCCAGAGTCCTCGCATCTGCGTGGTAAAGCTTGAGATAATCGAATTGAGATACTCCTCTTCGTTCGGCAGCGGTTTTTCCTCGGCGATTTTTAAGCCTTCGTTCTTGCGCTGCAGGTTGATTAACGCCGTAACCAAACGCGCGATTGGGTCACGAAGAGTGGCGTCGAAGGGCGGGCGGAGCCAGTGATCAAACCGGCGTTCCAAATGCAAAAAGAAAGCCAATGTGTCACTTACCCAGTTCAAGAATGCCGAGCCAGTATCGGTACGCGGCAATGGGCGACTGACGTTTGAATTCAAGGCAAAATGTAATCTATGTCGCGCGCGCCATTTACCTAGCGTTTGCGCCTTCGACCTCCCAGAGTTTAGAAGCGTCGACCATGACCCTAGGCCCGCAATTATCCCGTCGCCGGGAACTCGAGCGTGAAATCAATCAGTCGCTTTTTGCTCCAATAAACCTTGCCCAGGTAAACGCTTGGAGCGACCTCGCGGATCTCATCCCGAATCCACTGCGCAATTAGCGAGGTTTCGGAGTAGTCAAGCACGATGCACTCTTTACCGTCGAGCCAACTCGGGCCTTTATAGACCCTTGCGATGATCGCATTCAAACCCATCGGCAAAATTCGGTTGCGTAGAACACCTTTCGCGGGATCGAACACTTTTCCCTGCCAAGCAAAATGCTTGATAAAGTCAGCGACATCCTCTGAGTACGTCGTCCCTGGAGCGACAATCGCGGTTCCCTTCGCTTCACCGCTCGGAATGTCGCCCGCACTAGTTTGGGTAAAGAGATCGTCGAGTTGGGCCTGCGACATTTTCAACATTTCTGGAACAGTGACTGTCATGTTTATCCTTAGTAGAGGGACACCAACTAAAATGTTTTCAGGTATTCGATGAGGGCACGTTTGTCGTCATCGGCTAGATCCGTACCGAAGTAGTGGCCTTCGTCTTCGATGAAATCGGGACACTTGTTTGCCGCCAGCAATTCTGGAACGGCTTTGATCAACTCGGCTTGCGCTTCTTCCGGCGTGAGATTCAAAGCATGAATTTTGACTAGCGCAGCGACAATCTTGGCTTGCAAAACCCCCAATTGCCCAAAATCGGGCTCGAGATTCGCGAGTAAATTAATAGGCGTACCTTTCGGAATTGGGCCGACTTTTACATAACCGTCTTTGTCAGCCAGAACTTGAAGCGCCTTCGGCACAAATTCTTTACGCAAATGCACATAACATTCATTTTGCGTCCGCCAGATCGATTCTTTGTTTAGACGTTTTTCTGGCCAGAGCAGTTTCTGGACTGCATCGTTGAACGCTTCCATTCGACCGGCGACAGAGGGATCGTCGGTAAATTTTCCCAACGTGTTATTGTGCAAGAACGGCGCCGAACTCCAGAGACTTACCAGTGATGAAACGCGATAATACCCCGGGCCAGTATTTTTGTCCTTTGGCTGAAACTTAATTGGATGCATCTCGTCAAAAGGATTAAAGAATTCGAGTTCATCCACCGGCGAAATCTCCTTGTAGGTCTGCGAAGAGAAATTGTCCCACACGTGTCCGGCTTTGGCATTGGTGGCAAGAGCGCGTGCCGAATTCGTCTTGATTACGCTCAACGGATAACGCCGATCATTTGAGAGAAAATTGTTCTCCAAAAAATCTGGCTGTGACACCGCTGCACGAAACCACGCTTTTCCATCACCTGAGGTTGGATCAATATTCGCCGGTGGCTGTTTGCTCGAGTGACAGGCGGCACAGCTTTCCGCGAAGATCTTCTTGCCGTGCGTCATCGCCGTCGCATCCGTTGTGATGTAGGCTGCGCCCCCGGGTGCGTCAGCAAGATGAAATGGCTTCAGTCTGCGGAAAAATGCGGCGACGTTTCCCAGTCGCTCCTCTGTCGCTCGCCAAAAAATCGAATGCTCGCGCGCGTATGGAATTTCAAACGGCTCTTGCGCACGAAGTCCGATCAGTCGGTTGTGGAGTGTTAACCAGTACTCCGAGAACATGCCAATGTTCACGTAAACGCGAATCGTGGCGCCAGCGACACCGATGGAATCAGCCCCATCTTTGAGAATATGCGGCACGGGCATTTCTGCTTTCTCGCCGGGAAGCGCGAGGGTGCCGCCAGTCATGTTCTCCGGAACGGCAATGCGTTCGCGCTCGGCCAGCAGAAAGATCGCGTTGATGGCGTTAGGATTGTTGATGTGATCGGTGGCTATGCGCGATGTATCAGAAGTCCCGCGCGGCTGAGCAGCGAGCATTTCGTAGAAAAACCCGCCCTTCTCGACATTACAGGCAAAAACCTTTCCCTCATTGATGTACTGGTTGCCGATCGCCGATGCGAGATTCTCCCAACGAGGATTTGCCGGATCTTTCGGCGGATTGCTTGGATTCGGTGAGATGTGACAAGCGCCGCATGATACACCAACCCGATACGGGCGAATGAGTTTGTTGTCGTTGTAGTAAGTGGGATCATTCATGAAACGATTGCCGTCCCATTTCCTCCGAGCCTCTTCATTAAATTCCGGATTTTGGTAGAGCCTGTAACCCAGAACACCAGAGGGTTTGCCGTACACCTTTTCCTCAATTCCCGGGGGCTCAGGCTCTGTTTGCTCATCGAGCCATAATCCAAATTCACCCGGCCTACTCGGAGCGCGAAAACCGGGCTCGTTCACAACTCCTAACGTTTTAAAACGCTCGTCGCGAGGATACTTGCGGTTGTCGAGCGTCTTTAAAAGATCAATTAAACCAAAACTGTCCTGAGCTGCCTGATTCCAGAAATGCTGATTGCCGGCACTCCAAAGGTTCCAGGTGTTGCGCCCCATAATTTCCTCTGAAGAGAGCGCAATTCCACCGTCCATTGGCTGAAAAATGTCGGCGGTGATCTGTGGGAAATCGGTCGTGGCTAAACCAGCCGCTTTCGCTTCATCAACTGGTTCGCTCTTTTTGCAGCCGTAAAGAAGTATGCAATACGCCAACGCACAGCTCGCGACCAGAATTATGCGCGGCATACTCGTTGCCCTCAGCGACCGAAATCATTTAGCGCCGATTAAAGCTCGGAAGCAAGAACAATCTTAGTGTGTCGTGATTTCTTCTTTCAGGTTCTAAACGTGAGCCCGGATCAATTTTCCCAACCACTCAGGCGCTTTCATTTCAAGATGTCGCTCAAGAATGTTGCCGATGAAACAGGGAAAATCGCCGGCGCAGTCGTCGCAAAGCTTATCGACCGTGTACGCGCCGAGCATCCGGTAGCTTTCAAATTGCGATTCGGCAAAAAATTGATTGGCCGTGGTCTCATGCGGAAATGTCGGATTTGTCTTGAAATATTCGTAGATGTCGCGCGGTTCGTTGCCGTACCAGGCAGGCTTGATGTAGACAAGAACGCCGTCCGGCGCAGCTGAACCGTCCACGACTGAGTACCTGATTCGCCCGATGGCACAGTTGCGGCCAGGGGTTTTCAAAGTGTTGATCGCACTACGCGGATAAATGTTTATCGAATCGAACTCGATCGGGATTCCGAAATCGACGCGGATCTTGCGAACGGCTTCACCCAAATCTGCGAACGAACACTCCGGATCCTGACCAGCATCGCTCACAACAATGTAATGGCAGCGGCGCAAAACCATCTCGTAGAGCCCAAGGTTTTCGAAATGGCCTCCATCTGAAAGATTCACGTATTTGTAACGATCGGTCGTATTCCCAGTCGCTTCGGAAAAGAGCGGTCCCACCGAGTATCTGGGACCGGATCGATCCCATGTTTTGGCGCCAAACTTTCCGGGATTACCCAGCCACCAGCCCAGGCGCAGGTTGAACAACGTCATGAGGAAACCGACTACAGGTGAGGAATGGGATCCCATGCTGGGATTCGCGGCGGCACCGGAGATGGCCATTGCGGTGCCGAGTGTAATCTCAGCCCCATACTTGTCGGCGGGCCGGTAGCCAACAGGCCATGAGCCGCAATGCAGGCGGCTCATTGTAAAAGATTCAGCCTTCCGTTCCTGCCACGCCAGCTTCTCGCCTCTCACGAGATTGAGGGCGCCGTTCAGGACATGAAGAGGTTTTTGTGTAGCCAAGTCGCACAAAGGAAAGTTATCGGCGGGATCAAAGCCAGTGAATCGATGTGGCTTACGCGCTTCCTTAGCACGTGAGGCCGCAAGATAAGCCCGGATCAACCGATTACGATAGGTCGCATGAAGCGAAAACGTGTTCGCATTGATGAGTAGACCCATCACAATTCCGATGATCGCCATGGCGAGGGTCAGACAGAAAACCCCGAAGAGCGGAGTTTGATATTGAGATAAACCGAAAGAGTGCGCGCTAGATTGTATCCGGGGCTGCTGGCCAATCAGGAGCAAGATCCAAGAAACTATAATCGATAGAAGGATAAAAAAGACGACGGCCGCACCTACAAGAGGCCATTGGGCGCCGACTGGCTTACCCAATTTCTGGCTGAGCTTCGATCGAAGACCAAGCAACGCACCGACAATGCCCGACACTCCGCCGAACGCACCAAGGATAGCCTTCGCCTGTGGATTGGCCCGCACATGTCCAAGAAAAACGGCCAGTTGATTTCCCTTTTCTTGCGTTATCGCCTGGGCGCCCCAAAGTACGATTGAGTTAATCAGGACCCAGCAGACGATCGTAATTAATATCCAAGCCGCTGACCGTCCCCACCATTCGCGGTCTTCATCTTTCGTTACCCAGCTGGTGAGGCCGGTAAAAAGAAAATTAACCAACAGCAGAACAGCCATGATAAGTGCAGGCGCGAAACAGATGTAATTGACAGCGTCTTTCGCCGGCGTGGGCGCCGGATTCAGATCAAACGCGTAAAGGTCGGTCTTGGCAATAAGTGCTTGGGGGTATTGATCAGTCTTAACCGTGTACGTTTTCTCGTTAGTGCCAGTAATCTTACCAGTGGTACCCTTCCGGATCGTGATGTCCCCGCTGGGAACGCTTTTCGCCTCGCAATCGCGTATTAATGTGAAGTTCGATTGCTGTAGCTCCAAGACGTCAAGGTCTCTCTTCAAAATGTCTGTCAGGCCTTGAACGGTTTTAAGCGTGTACGTCCTTTCGGTCTTGTCGATAATAAGACCCTCGCTGCCTTTCGAGAGCCTGACGTTGTGCCCACGGGGAATTGTTGTCGCATCACATTCGCCTTTTAATACGAATTTTTGGTATCCAGTCCCTGGGTCGGGGGTCGGAGTCAGCTCCAAGGCATCAAAATCTTTCTCGGAAATACGTGCTACAACTTGAGGCGAGCTAAAAAGTGCGACCGTGTAAGTCGCTTCGATGGTTCGCTTAATCACCGTTGCAGTGCCCTTGGCGATTGTTTTTTTCTGCCCGCCAATGATCGCCTCGTACTCGCGCGCGAATTCAATTTTGGGCTCCAAAAACAATCGCGTTGCCATCGCTCCCAGGCATAATCCGGCGAACGCGCTTGCAAGCAGAATCATACCGAGCCGCGAGAGCGAAAAAAGAAAGCGGCCGCGTTGCGCCTTTCTCTTGCGAAACGCGACGACAGCCGCTCCAAGCACACCACCGCATAAGTAGGTCAAGACGAAGAAAACGCTAATTTTGCCCAGCCAGGCGGCGGCGCTAAATGGTTCGCTGCCATGAACGTTGAAAAACACAGCCCACCATGCTGCGAGGAAGACAGACGCGAGAAACAACGGAAGCTGGCGAAATTTTAAAAAGCGGCGCTGCGAGAACTGAGCGTTGCCAGTGGACGGGACATCGATAATCGCGTAGGCCATCGCGACGGCGATCAGTACAAATCCGGCTGCAAGCAAGATTGTCAGGCCTAGGTCCCAGGGCTTAAAAACCTTCCCCCAAAAGGCCGTCCAGTCAGCGTGCAGGTTCGTGTTTGTCGACAGCTGCCCAAGGTACGAGGTCGTCTGAGCTGACCAGTCCGGCTGCAAGTTGATCACTACGAGGAATAGCCTTGGGATCATCATTGCGGCGGCCAGCCACGAGATCAACACAAGCCAGTTCAGGAACACGTTGCGAATGAAAGTCGCGATTAGCGTCCAGAAATCCACAGAGGTCAGGCCGGTTCTAGGTGTTAAATAATTGCTAAATTGCCGCAGGTAGCGGATGGGCTGCGGCTCAGGATTTAAAGCGGAATCCTTGGGTTGCCGCAATTCCATGATCACACCGGCAACGCCTCCCAAATGATGTTTGATCCAAGCGCTCAGCCAGCTGCCGATGTACCCGCCACCAGAAACAGTGGAAAGATAGTGAAATTTATCGAGTAGTCCGCAGCCGGCTAGCCCTTGTAAGACCCCAAGACCAAAGGTAGCACTGCGAATCCCGCCACCAGAAATGCAGAGCGCGGCACGCTTTTCTGGCAAGGCATGGATTGCAGACCAGATCGCTCGAAGCCGAGCGTCGGTCTCGGCGGAACTGTCATAGTCGTTTGGGAGAGTTCCATGAAGCTGAACAAATTCGCCCTCCAGTACATCAGGTAAACCCAGTGCGCCCAGTGCGTCGTTGCCTCGG
>Ga0137361_10000282_pt1 | contig 27018 bp, 20 predicted proteins | sample Mad1_80_16metaG_FD_104923 | JGI IMG/M metagenome (GOLD analysis project Ga0137361, IMG submission 104923) | Vadose zone soil microbial communities from Angelo Coast Range Reserve, California, USA - Mad1_80_16 metaG | ecosystem: Environmental > Terrestrial > Soil > Vadose zone | place: USA... | reverse complement strand
TGGCCGAAGGTGGTCGAGCTTTCGACTTCCGCGCTGGCGAGTCAAACAAAGGATCTGCAGATCGGCTCGTGGCTGGTGGAGGCCATCGTTCAACTCTATGGTTTCCCGGGACTGAGAGACGGCCTTAAGCTGATGCGCGGTCTGCATGAGCAGTTCTGGGATCGTCTCTATCCTGAAAGTGAAGAAGGCGACCTGGATGGCCGCGCTAATGCCGTGGCTGCGATGGATGCGCGGCTTGAGATTCCGCTCAAGAGCGTGAAGCTTACTAAGAGCGGGACGGGCTTGGATTACTCGTTCATACAGTGGGAAGAATCGGCTAAGTTTGAAATACCGGACAACCTGGATAACCTCGATCCGGACGCCTACAACCGGTTCACTGCTTTGAAGGCAGAGGCCGAGGCGGCAAATAAGACAACCGGAGACACGTGGCGCAAGGCGAAGGATGCAACGCGGCGTGCTTTTTACGAAGAAACTTTCGCTTTGCTCAACGAGTGTTGGGATGAATATCGAGCGCTCGACAAAGTAATGGATGAAAAGTTCGGCAAGCATACGCCCGGACTGGGTACCCTGAAGAAGTCGCTCGATGCTATCCGGACACAGGTTGAGAAGCTGGTGAAGGAAAAGCGCATACTCGAACCTGATCCCATCCTGGACGGTAACGTCGCGGGGACGGCGGCGGAAGGCGACGGCGAAATAGCCGGCACTGGTGGTCCGCTGCGTGGACGGGCCGAAGCCCTCAGGCAGTTGGCTGAGGTGGCGGAGTATTTTCAGCGCACTGAGCCGCACAGCCCGGTAGCCTATCTGGTGCAACGAGCAATCAAATGGGGGCACATGCCCCTTGAGGTTTGGTTAGAGGATGTGATAAAGGACGGTGCCACACTTGGCCAACTTAAGGAGACGCTGGGAATAGGAAAGGATACGGATACCACGCCCAGCCAGGGCTCTTGAGTTTTTATTTTTCTATTTGTCATTCGTGAATTGTCAATGAAGGATGACAAATGAGAAATGAAAGAATAACAAAAGGAAATGAAGAACTAAACCAAGCGGTCGAGTCTTAACTTGAAACTCCTCCGCCGACTTTCGAAAAAAGGAGTAACTGGCAATGCCAAAGAAAGAAAGCATACAACACAAACTCGACCGCGTTCGCCCGCCAAGGGTACATATCACGTATGACGTGGAAATCGGCGGCGCGATCGAAAATAAAGAGCTGCCTTTCGTCCTGGGGGTCCTGGGAGATTTCTCAGGCCAGCCGGAAGAGCCGCTGCCTCGGGTCAAGGATCGTAAGTTGATCGAAATCGATCGCGACAATTTCGATCAGGTGCTGGCCGCGATGAAGCCTCGTCTGACCTATCGAGTCGATAACAAATTAACCAACGACGGCAGCAAGATGGGCGTCGAGTTGAATTTTAGGAGCATCGATGATTTTCATCCCGACAGCGTGGTGCAACAGGTCGAGCCTTTGCGAAAGATGGTTACAGCGCGCCAGCGGCTCTCCGACCTGTTGTCCAAGATGGATGGCAACGACAAACTGGAAACGATATTGAACGAAATCGCTTCTGACACGAATGCGCAGGCCCAGCTGAGTTCGGCTCTGGGGCTCGATAAACCTTCGGGCGAGACCCCGGCGAAGGAGGAATCACAATGAGCACGGAGATAAGTAAAGAGAAAGGCGTAGTCACTGTCGAGCAGCAAGGCGAAAGCGATCTGCTCACGCGCATCCTGGAAAAAGGAAAAATGGCGCGCAACGAGGTGCAGGCCCAGCAGGCCAAGGACATGATCGGCGAGTTTGTCCAGGAAGTAATGCAGGGGCAACTGATCGTCACCAAGGACATGGAGTCGGCCATTAATGCTCGCATCGCCGAAATCGATCGGCTGCTGTCCGCACAGTTGAACGAGGTCATGCATGCACCGGAGTTTCAGAAGCTCGAGGGCTCGTGGCGCGGGATGCATCATCTCGTAATGAACAGCGAGACCGGAACCATGCTCAAGATCCGCATTCTCAATGTCTCGAAGAAGGACTTGTTGAAAGATCTGGAACGGGCTGCGGAATTCGATCAGTCCGCGCTCTTTAAGAAGGTCTACGAGGAAGAGTACGGCACCTTTGGCGGGCATCCGTTCGGAGCGATGATTGGCGATTATGAGTTCACCAACCATCCGCAGGACATGTCGTTGCTCGAGAAAATCTCCGGCGTGGCGGCGGCGGCAAATGCGCCATTCATTAGTGCCGCGAGTCCCCAGCTTTTTGGCTGGGATAACTACACGGAGCTAACCGAGGTGCGCGATCTCGCGAAGATTTTCGATCGCACCGAGTTCGCCAAGTGGCGCTCGTTCCGCGAATCGGAAGACTCGCGCTATGTTGGTCTCACGCTGCCGCGGACACTCGCCCGTTTGCCTTATGGCGAAGAAACCGTACCTACCGAAACTTTTAACTTCCGCGAAGACGTCACCGGGAAGGATCACAGCAGGTATCTATGGAGCAATGCTGCTTACGCCTTTGGCACGCGCTTGACTGAAGCCTTTGCTCTCTACCAGTGGTGTGCGGCGATCCGCGGAGTCGAAGGCGGCGGGTTGGTCCAGGGATTGCCAACGCATACGTTTCAAACTGACGAGGGCGACGTGGCCTTGAAGTGTCCAACGGAGATCTCGATCACGGATCGCCGCGAAAAAGAGTTTTCCGATCTGGGCTTCATTCCGCTGGTCCATTGCAAGAACACCGATTACGCGGCGTTCTTTGCCGCACAATCGTGCCAAAAGGCCAAGAAGTACGATCAGGATGCGGCTAATGCAAACGCGCGACTCTCGACACAGTTGCAGTACATTATGGCCGTGTCGCGTTTTGCCCATTACATCAAAGCGATGATGCGAGACAAGATCGGCAGTTTCATGTCACGCGGCGAATGCGAGAGTTTTCTTAATCAGTGGATTCAGCAATACGTCGTCGCTAACGATAACGTCGGGCAGGAGATGAAAGCATCTCATCCACTCAAGGAAGCTCGCATCGAAGTTGCCGAAGTGGCCGGAAAACCAGGGGCTTACAAGGCCGTGGCTTTTCTTAGGCCGCACTTCCAGTTGGATGAACTGACAGTATCGTTGCGGCTGGTGGCAGAGTTGCCGCCGTCGGCCAGAGGCTAGTGCAAAAACCGGCTGGCCAAACGTCTGAATAATTGTTCTGGCTCAGTGCTGCAGACGGCAAGCATCGTCGCCAGGGCGAGGACACAAAACAACAAGAATTGATTAGCCAAAGGAGGATGGTTCGAAATGGCAAAGACTGATTTTTTCCTTAAGCTCGAGGGCATCAAGGGCGAGAGCACTGACGCGAAACACAAGGGCGAGATAGAGATTGAAAGCTTTAGCCTGGGTCTGACCAATACAGGCAGCTTCAGCCAGGCGCCCGGCGCGGGTGGCGGTAGCGGCAAAGTCAACTTTCAGGATGTGCATTTTACCAAGCACCTGGATAGCTCCTCGCCGCTACTGGCGCTGGCCTGCGCCACCGGACAGCATATTAAAGAGGCGCTCCTGGTCTGCCGCAAGGCGGGCGGCGACCAGCAAGAGTATCTAAAGATCAAGTTGAACGACTGCCTCGTCTCGAGTTATCAGGACGGCGGGCACGGTGGTGGTGAAAATCTCATCCCTACGGATCAGTTTTCCATAAACTTCGCCAAGGTCGGTATGGAATACCTGCCGCAGGACGCGACCGGAAAAGTCGGAAACGCAGTGCGTTCGGGCTACGATCTCAAGGCGAACAAGAAGGTCTAAAAGAAATTAAGAGCGTCTGCGGTCGACCCGGGCGAATCAACCTGGTTTTGCCGCCGATCCAAAGTCTTCTTTACTTGAGTGGCTTTGCTGCTTTTCGTCTCTGCCTTTGCCCGGGCGGCTGCGAACGTGTCTTGCCCGGCGCCCATTCGACAATTCTACGGTGGGCGCCGGTTGAGCTTTTTGTGCTCAATCAGGGGCTTTCGAACATGGCGAGAACCGATAACGAACTGCGCGTCACCACATCGGTGTTGGACCGCCTGCTTGATTACGAACCGGAGATCAAGCGCGAGCCGATCGCCTCCCGATCCAAGAGCCTGCGCCAGTTGAAACAATCGGTCCAACGCGATCTCGAATGGTTGCTTAATACGCGCCAGGTCGCGGGAGGGCTGCCACCTGAATTGAAGGAGACAAATAATTCGGTCGCGGCGTTTGGTCTGCCCGACTTTACCACTCGCAGCATCGACAGCGCAGACGACCAGAAGTTTATCAAACGCGAAATTGAAGAGGCGGTGCGTCGTTTCGAGCAAAGACTGGAAGGTGTAGTGGTTTCGGTTGAGCCAGTCCGGGCTACCGATCGCCTCCTCCGTTTTCGTATCGACGCCCGTTTGAAGATCGACCCGGCACCGGAACCAATCACTTTCGATACCGTGCTGCAACTGGGCAGTGGACAGTACCAGGTGCGCGCGCAGTGACGCGGGATCATTTTCTATTTGTCATTTGACATTTTTCATTTGCCAATTGGGCGAACGAGCGACGAGACAAGAACTCAAATGAAAAATGGAAAATGATACGTGCGACAAACTAAAATCTATCGAACATGCGCGACGAGCTGCTTGGTTATTATGAACGTGAGTTAGTCTTCCTGCGGCAAATGGGCGCGGAGTTTGCCCGCAAGTACCCCAAGATCGCCTCGCGACTCTTGCTTGAAGGCGACAAATGCGAAGACCCTCACGTCGAACGCCTCATCGAAGCTTTCGCCTTTCTGGCCGGACGTATCCGCCTCAAAGTTGACGACGAATTTCCGGAAATAACCGAGTCTTTTCTTAACGTACTTTATCCGCATTACCTCGCGCCAATTCCTTCGATGGCCATCGTGCGGTTTGCTCCCAAGGAAGCAACCCTGACCACCGGCTTTCATATTCCGCGAGGCACCGGGCTTTATTCGAGACCGATTCAGGGCACGCCGTGTCGTTTCCGCACCGGTTATGACACCACCGTTTGGCCAATCGAAGTTGTCAGCGCATCGCTGGAATCGCTCGATCCCGTAGACACGCGTGGCCAGTGGCATGAAGCCGCGATCAAGCTCACGCTCTCGTGCATGAACGACACGTCGCTCAAGACATTGAAGAAAGGCGAAACGCAGGAATCGATCGACGGCTTGCGCTTCTACCTGAATGGGGAACCACAGGTTGTTTATCCACTCTATGAAATGATTTTCAACCATGCGACGCGCGTTGAGATCCGGCCAGGTCCGTTGACTGCTTCACGTCGCACGAGAAAATTGGCCCTGTCAAAGCTGCCGACGATCACGCTGCCGCCCTCGGTCATTAGTGAGGTCGGTTTCGAGCTCGATCAGAGCCTGCTGCAATATACGGCCCGCTCTTTTCCCGGTTACCGGCTACTGTCGGAATATTTTTCCTTGCCGGAAAAGTTTCTATTTTTCGATCTTAAGGGTCTGGATCAGGCCGTGCGGGCAAGCTTTCTGACCCGCTTCGAGATACATATCTACCTGCGAGATGTGACGCCCATCAGTGGTTTGGTGGAGGCCGGCACCTTTCAACTCGGCTGCACGCCGGTAGTCAATCTTTTCAGCGATCTGGCGGAACCGATTCGGCTCACGAGCCAACAGCATGAATATCAGGTGATACCGGACGTGCGACGCCCGCTGGCGATGGAAGTCTATTCAATCGAGCGGGTCGTCGCGGACGATCCACAGCGTGGTAAATCGCGAGAGTTCAAGCCCTTCTACTCCCTCCATCACTCGAATGGCGGTGACGAAGATCCTACATTTTGGTTTGCTTCGCGACGGCTCTCGCAAAGACCGCATGACGACGGCACGGAGGTCTTCGTTACGCTGGTCGATTTGCAATTCAACCCGCACGTGCCGCCGGCGAGCGTCCTTACGATCCATACAACCTGCACCAATCGCGATCTGCCGGCGAGACTTCCATTCGGTGGCGCTGAAGGAGATTTGGAGGCCGAAGGCGCCATGCCCCTCTCGCGAATCCGATGTTTGACCAAGCCGACTCCAACTTTGCGGCCGCCTTTGAAGCGCGGAACTCAATGGCGTTTAATATCGCAATTGTCCCTCAATCACCTTTCGCTGGTGGCTCCCGATGCCGAAGGATCGCCTGACGCCTTGCAGGAGATTTTGTTACTCTACGATTTCATGGATTCAGCGGCGACCCGCCGGCAAATCAAAGGAATGAAGCGAATAAAAAGCAGGCCCGCGGTGCGACAAATAGGCACACGTATTGGCGCCGGTTTTGTGAGGGGCATCGAAACGACGATTGAGTTCGACGAAGAGCAGTATGTCGGCAGCGGACTCTTTCTGTTCGCCAGTGTCTTAGAAAGATTTCTGGGACTGTACGCATCGGTAAATTCTTTTAATCAACTCGTCGCGATAACGAGCCAACGGGAGGGAGTATTAAAGCAATGGCCACCCAGGGCCGGACAACAGGTCCTCCTCTAGCGCAGGAGCTTCTTGACGAGCCGTATCGGTTTGCGTTCTTTCAAGCCGTGCGCCTGCTCGAGCGGATTTATACCGACCGCGGTCCCGTGGGCCAGGACGCTGACGCCACGCGCGAAGTCGTGCGCTTTCGCACGAGGCCCACGCTCTCGTTTCCGGCGTGCGAGATTCATGACCTGACTCAGGATCCTCAGCAGGAGGGCGCGGTGCCGGAGATGATGGTTTCATTTATGGGAGCCATCGGCCCATTGGGAATTCTTCCTCATCAATACACTGAACTGGTGATGGATCGCGCGCGCTACCAGGACACTGCGCTCTGGAGCTTCCTCGACATCTTCAATCACCGGATGATCTCGCTCTTCTATCGGGTGTGGGAGAAATATCATTTCCCCATCGCCTACGAGCGCACGGGTGAGGATCAGTTCACCATGTATCTGTTCGACCTCATCGGAATGGGGACTAATGGTTTACGGGACAGGCTTTCTTTCAGAGATCAGGGCTTGCTGTTCTATAGCGGACTGATCGCGCAGCGACCGCATTCAGCCATTGCGATGGGGGCGATTGTTGGCGATTATTTTGGCGCGCCGGCGAACGTGGTCCAGTTTCCCGGCGAATGGCTGAAGCTGGAAGACAATGTGACCAGCCTGGGCAGTGCGAACAGTCAATTGGGAATGAGCACGATTGCGGGCGACAGAGTCTGGAGCGATCAATCGAAGTTTCGGCTCCGCATCGGCCCAATGAGTTTGAAGAAGTTCAACAGTTTCTTGCCGGTTGGTTCGGCTTATAAGCCGCTCACTGAAATGGTAAGACTGCTCGCAGGGTTGGAGTTTGAGTATGACGTACAATTGGCGCTCATGCGTGATGAAGTTCCTTTTTCTGTTTTGGGGAGCGATCCGAACGGCGCCAGACTAGGCTGGACCAGTTGGCTTAAGACCCGCGATTTCACCGAGGATGACGATCAGGTTGTATTGTCCGACAAGCTGCAGCTTGTCGCGGCCACGACGAACTGAAGTGCACTTTGTTTGTCATTTGTCGTTTGACATTTTAACCCCTCTCCCTTTGGGAGAGGGTTGGGTGAGGGCTTAGCTAGAACAAGACATACCACTCGTTTTCTTTTTCTATGCTTCGCACCCTCACCCCTAGCCCCTCTCCCAAAGGGAGATGGGAATTAAGATGAAAAATGGCAAATGAAAAATCTCAGATGACAAATGGAAATAGAAAAGGGGTAGCCCATGGGCGTAAATCTAAAATCATTGATTGGCAGACTCAACGCGACTTGTCGCGGCGCGCTCGAAGGCGCGGCGGGGCTTTGCCTTTCGCGCACTAACTACGACGTCGAGCCGGAACATTTTCTGCTGAAGTTGATTGAGAGTCCCGATACCGATCTCGCGGCAATTTTCCGGCGCTACGAAATCAATCAGTCGCGTGTCACCAAAGACCTGACCGCCGCGCTGGACAAATTGAAGACGGGCAATGCGCGCACTCCGGGGCTCTCTCCGCGTCTGCCGCAATTGATTCAAGAGGCCTGGCTGCTGGCCTCGGTTGATTACGGCGCCGCCCAGGTTCGCAGTGGACATTTGCTGGTCGCGCTTTTGGCGAGTGACGATCTAAGACGGTTGGCCCGCGAAATCTCGCGCGAGTTTGCTTCCGTTTCGGTTGAATCAGTGAAGAAAGATTTCGCGGAGATCACCGGCGGTTCGGCAGAAGCTCGCGAAGCCACCAACTTGTCGGATCAGCCGAGCGCAACTGAGGCCGCTACGGGCGGGCCCGTGACCGGAGGTAAGACCAAAGCTCTCGATCAGTTCACCATCGATCTTACGGCGCGCGCGCGGGCCGGCAAGATCGATCCCGTCTTGGGCCGAGACTTCGAGATTCGGCAGGTGGTCGACATCCTTACGCGCCGCCGCCAGAACAATCCAATCCTTACCGGCGAAGCTGGTGTCGGAAAAACCGCGGTCGTCGAGGGCTTTGCTTTACGTATCGCCGAGGGTGACGTGCCCGATCCGCTGAAGAACGTGGCCGTGCGCACACTCGATCTTGGTTTGCTGCAAGCGGGCGCCGGAATCAAGGGCGAGTTTGAGAATCGTCTTAAGTCGGTGATTGACGAGGTCAAGGGCTCTTCGCAGCCGATCATTCTCTTCATCGATGAAGCGCACACGATGATCGGCGCCGGCGGGCAGGCCGGTCAGAACGATGCCGCAAATCTGTTGAAGCCGGCGCTGGCTCGCGGCGAGTTGCGCACAATTGCGGCGACTACGTGGGCGGAATACAAAAAATATTTCGAGAAGGATGCGGCGTTGGCGCGACGTTTTCAGGTCGTCAAAGTGGAAGAGCCCGACGAAGCAAAAGCCATCGCCATGATGCGCGGGCTTGCTGAAGCGCTCGAGAACCATCACCGCGTTCGCATTCTCGCCGAAGCGGTCGAAGACGCAGTGCGACTTTCGCATCGCTACATCTCCGGACGCCAGCTTCCCGATAAGTCGGTGAGCGTGCTGGACACGGCTTGCGCGCGCGTGGCCATCGGCCAGGGTGCAACGCCGGCATCAGTGGAAGACGCGCAGAGACGGATAGATCAATTGACAACGGAAATCAACGCGCTCGAACGCGAAGCGATCACGGGACTCGATCACAGTGAGCGGATTGCTGAATTGAAAGCGTGGAAGACGGCTGAAGAGGTGCGTCTGGCCAACCTGAAGGCGCAGTGGGAAAAGGAACGTGGAATCATCGAGCAGGTTCGCGACATCCGCGGGCAACTGGAACAACACGCGACGGCCCAGGCTGCTGCGCTTGCCGGCTCGGAAAATGGCAAGGAGCCCGCTGTTGCGTCCGCCGCCGCCGCTGGAGCTGCCACCGCGACCGCGCCCGGCGAAGGAGTCCCGGAACTAGCTGTCGCGCCCGTGGGTAAGCAGGCATCCTTGCCTGCTGGGGAGCACGCTGGAAGCGTGCGTACCCAGGCAACCCAACCTCCAATCGATGTTGAAGGATTGAAAGCGAAACTTTCCCAGCTCAACGAAGAGCTGGAAAAAGTGCAGGGCGAAACGCCGCTCATGCAAGCTTGTGTCGATTCACAGACAATCGCCGATGTAATTTCCGGCTGGACCGGAATTCCGGTCGGCAAGATGTTGTCAGACGAAATTCAAACCGTGCTTGCTCTCAAGGATCGCTTGGAGCAACGCGTCATTGGCCAGTCGCATGCGCTTGAGGCGATCGCGCAACGCATCAGAACTGCGCGCGCGGGACTCACCGATCCGCGACGGCCGGTGGGTGTATTTCTGCTGGTTGGACCAAGTGGGGTCGGCAAGACTGAAAGTGCTTTGACGCTGGCCGACACTCTGTACGGTGGCGAGAAGAACCTTGTCACTATCAACATGAGCGAGTATCAGGAAGCGCACACAGTCTCGTCGCTTAAGGGATCGCCGCCGGGATATGTCGGTTATGGCGAAGGCGGCGTCTTGACGGAGGCGGTGAGACGCAAGCCTTACTCGGTCGTGCTGCTCGATGAAGTCGAAAAAGCGCATCCCGACGTGATGGAGTTGTTCTATCAGGTGTTCGATAAAGGCATGCTCGAAGACGGTGAAGGCCGCGAAATTGACTTCAAGAATACTGTAATACTGTTAACGTCAAACACTGCGACCGACACGATTATGAAATTGTGTGCGGACCCGGACACCAAGCCGGAACCGGAACCACTGGTCGAAGCAATTCGGCCCGAATTGGTCAAGGTTTTCAAACCGGCTCTGCTCGGGCGCATGGTCGTCGTTCCCTACTATCCGATTTCAGACGAAGTGATGCGCGAGATTATCAAACTGCAACTGGGCCGCATCGAGACTCGCTTGAATGAAAACCACGGCGCCAAATTCAGCTACGACGACGCCGTTGTCGGGGAAATTGCAAACCGCTGCAAGGAAGTCGAGAGCGGCGCGCGCAACGTCGATCACATTCTGACCCGCACGCTGTTGCCGGAAATGTCGGGCGAATTTCTTTCCCGCATGGCTAGCGGCGCGGCCGTGGGCCGAGTTCATGTTGCGGTGAGTGGCGACGGCAAGTTTCAATACACGATTTCCTAAGACCTGTTGCGAAACTCCCTCTCCCTTTGGGAGAGGGCTGGGGAGAGGGTTTGAGGACGAGGTGATGATAATAAACAGAGATTTGGGTCTGCTCTCGCATGTAAGCCCTCACCCTGACCCTCTCCCAAAGGGAGAGGGAACTTTTTCAGCAGCCGCCAGGATCCTCGTGACCAAGTGACAAAAGGCGAATATGCCGACTTATACCCAGGACAACAGACCGCTGTCAGTCAAGACGCCTTTAGGCAAGGACGTTCTCTTGCTTGTTGGGATCACTAGCCACGAAGCTATCTCACAGCTTTTCACTTTCCGACTCGATCTCCTCGCCGAAGATGCCAGTAAGGTCAAGTTTGAGAAACTTCTGGGCCAGAAGATCACGGTTGTGCTCAAGCTCCCGAACGAAAAGGAACGCTATTTCAACGGCATCTGCAATCGAATCAGCCAGGGCGGACGCAGCGAGGGCGAAGTCTTCACTTCTTATCACCTCGAGATCGTGCCGCAGTTTTGGTTTCTGACCAGGAGATCGCAAAGCAGAATTTTCCAGCACGTCAGCGTCCCGGACATCTTGAAAAAAGTGTTGAATGGGCTGGATGTGACGTTTGAAATTCAGGGCACGTTCCATCCGCGTGATTATTGCGTTCAGTATCGCGAGTCAGACTTCAACTTTGCCAGCCGTTTGATGGAAGAAGAGGGCATCTTCTATTTCTTCAAGCACACTGCCGATGGCCATAAGATGGTTGTGGCCAATACGCCTGACAGCCATCCCAAGTTCGACGAAGACAGCGAGAAGAAGATCATCTACGAAGAGGTCTTTGGCGGCTATCGCGATGAAAACCGCATTCTAGGCTGGGAGAAGATCCAGGAGCTTCGCTCCGGAAAGTATACGCTGTGGGATCACTGCTTCGAACTGCCGCACAAGCACCTCGAAGGGCAGACCGATATTCTCGAATCCGTGCAAGTAGGCAACGTAGATCACAAGTTACAGGTTGGCGATAACAGCAAGCTCGAGATTTATGATTATCCCGGCGCTTACGCCCAGCGCTTTGATGGTGTCGGCAAGGGCGGTGACGATCAGTCGTCCGATCTTTCGAACATACACCCCGAGGATAGCGATCGCACGACGAAGCTTCGCATCCAGGCCGAAACCGTGCCCGGCCTGGTGATCCGCGGCAGCAGCAATTGTCGGCACCTGGTCTCCGGTTATCAATTTACTTTGGATCGGCATTTCGACGCCGACGGTGATTACGTCTTAACCGAATTAGCGCATACGGCGAAATTGACGAGCGCCGACTATCGTTCCGGCGGCGAGGGAGAGTTCGCTTACGAAAATCACTTTACCTGCATTCCGTTCAATATTCACCTGCCCTTCCGTCCACCGCAGCTTGCGGTCAAGCCTACGGTGAAAGGCACCCAGACCGCGGTCGTCGTTGGGCCACCAGGAGAGGAAATCTTCACCGACAAGTACGGTCGCGTGAAAGTGCAGTTCCATTGGGACCGTGAAGGTAAGGGCGACGCGGATAGCTCGTGCTGGATTCGCGTGGGCCAGTTGTGGGCCGGAAAGAAATGGGGCTCAATGTTCATCCCTCGCGTTACCATGGAGGTGATAGTCGACTTTCTGGAGGGCGATCCCGATCAGCCGCTGGTCATTGGTTGCGTTTATAACGCGGACATGATGCCCGCTTACACCCAGCCGGATGAGAAGACAAAGAGCGGAGTAAAGACCATGTCTTCGAAGGGCGGCGAGGGATTCAACGAGTTGCGGTTCGAAGACAAGAAAGGCTCTGAGCAGGTCTTCATCCACGCCGAACGCGACCTGGACGTGCGCGTCGAGAACGACCGGCGCGTATTCATTGGCGGCAACAAACAGGACAAACCGATTGGCGACGATCATCTAATAGTCAAACGCGACAAGATAGGAAAGATCGAGCGTGACCAGCATCTTCTGGTCAAGCGGGACCGAATCGATCAGATCGAGCGTGACGATAATCTTTCGGTTGGAGGCAAATCCGCGACGTCCATCACCGGCTCAATGTCGGTGGAAGTCAAGGGCGACGTGATTGAGGAATTCAAGTCAAACCACAGCGAGCAGGTTGGCACGAGCTACTACGTCAAAGCGATGACCGTGGTCATCGAAGCGAGCCTCGGACTAACTATTAAGGTCGGCGGCAACTTCATCACCATTAATCCGGCCGGCATCCAGATAGTAGGAATGCCGGCCGTCATGATCAATAGCGGCGGAGCACCGCTGGTCGGTATTCCCGGAATGCTGGTTGGCCCAATGACCGCAGCCGCGGCTATGGCGGCCGACGACGCTAAACCCGGAACGCTTGGAGAAATTCAAAAGAATCAGGTTGCCGGCGCGCCAACTCACAATCCCACATCGGAAGAGAACAAAGACAAGAAACACTGGATTGGCCTCGAGATGGTTGACGATGAAGGCAAACCGGTCCCCGGATTGGGCTATCGAGTGAAGTTGCCGGACGGATCGGAAACCTCAGGCACGCTGGATGAGAAGGGCCAAGCCAGGATTGAGCATATTGATCCCGGCAACTGTCAGATTACTTTTGATCTGGATAAGGACGCGTGGGAAGAGGCGTAACCAAGGTTTGGGAACCAAAGGATACGGCCATATGCCACCGTCACGTGAGCGTCAAGGACATCTCAGTTCATGAGAAGGCGGTCGTTCATCTTTTGATCGACCAAATTCATGTCAGAGGCAACTAGGGAATGTCGGATTTCTCTGACCTTGTCGGTAACGTCTCGACGGTATTCAGGAACGTCTTGCGCCTGCGGGCGCCGACGTTGCGCATTACGATCCGTCTCGGTGATCTGGACGCAGTATTCGACCCGGTTGGGACTGTGCTCGGCAAGAAACAACGCCTGCAGGCACTCGGTTACTACTACGAAGTAATTACCGGCCCCGCCGCCGGAAACAACGTCACTGAGGCCTTTACGAACTGCCTCGCGGCCTGGCGGAGAAAGCGCGAGGCAACCCTTGGGGCTCCCTTCGCCAACGACGCGGCGGTCGAGGCAGACATGCAGGCACAGATTCGGGTATTTGTCCTGGAAGGCGGCGCCCTGCCTGCGGTCGGCGGCGAAGTGCGGGTACTTCTGCCCGGGGCTCTCACCTTCAATAACAACGCTGACCTGGGAGCCGGTGGCAATGCAGACGGAACCGCGTTGCCCTCACTTCGGTTCAATGACGAAGGGACCATGTGGGCCAACAATCTGCCGCTTGGAAAAATCCCCATAATCGCTTTGGTCGAGAAAGACACTGGTGGCGGTGTTTGGATTCCGGCGCCGAACGAGTTGGTTCACTTCCGCCTCATCCCACCTTTCCATGATGATGCTGCGAACGAATTGGCTGACGTCAATGCACTGCGTAACCAGTCGGAGCAGGCCAATGGACCGCCGCCGGGAACGCCTTCGGCTCCGGTCGCCGGTGTGGGGCCGCGGCCCTTCATCACGAATGCGACGGGCGCAGGCGGCAGCTTTGTCGCGGCGGATCCGCAACGTTACAACGCTCACACAAGCCGCGGCGGTAAGCGCGGGTTGCCGGTGCTGAACAATATCTTCGATCCGCTGCCGGCACCGGCGTTTCCCAACATGAATGCGATTCAGGCGTCGCGCCATACTCATGCGGTGCAGGCACGGACGAATGCCAACGGTGAGGCGGGCATTCTCCTTAAACCGAATCGAGCGGGCGGTGATCGTTACCGTCTGCGCATCTTCGTTGATCCGGTGGCGTTGCGCGCATCCGATGGAACGGAAGCCAATGCGGTCTCGCAGCAGACTGGCCGGTTTTGTGTCTGGAAACACATTTTGTGGTCGCGCTGTTTGATAAAACCACTCCCGAATCTGCCACCCCAAAATTCAGTTCTTGGAGATCAAGCCCGACTGGCTATTCTCGGTTATGACACCGGACCGCTCGACGGTATCCGAGGTGGACGAACAATCGCCGCGACGCGAGCTTTCCAGCGAAACCATCCGCCACTAGTGCAAGACGGGATCGCCGGCGCAAATACTCGGCCGGTTCTGGATCAAGCCGTCACCACCTACATGAACAATGCAGGCGCGCCTCTAGGGGTGATGAATTTTGGGACCGTCCAGGCTCAGTTTCGTCAAATGTATTGTTTTCTCGTGGACCTCGACGCCCAAGCCATGCTCGGTACGCCCATGACTGCGGCCTTCTATCAAGCGGCAATTAGGTGGGCGCGGGGACAGGCGCAGGCCAATCAGGCTGCATATGGACTTAGTCAGGTCTACAATCTTAATGCGATGATCGAGGACGTATTCGACACACCGCAGCTTTTCAGCCTTCGCCACCCGTTGCAGTACAACCGAACCCGTGGCGCCGGAGTGCCGGCAGCAGTTGCCGGGGCGCCAGCTAACTTCCTGAATTATTGGCAAGATGCGAGCCGAGTGATTTACGCGACCGGGGGTTTACTGGAACTCTTTCTCAGATTCGTAACCGGAAATGCTTCCGATACCAACCCACCAACTGCAAACATCACACGTTATTCGACCCCCGGGCTGACACTTGTTCAAGCGTTGTCTGCTTCCCAGTTGATGTTTCCCCCGAATGAAGCTTTGCAAGTACAACTGCCGCCATCGAACAACTTGACGGGCGCCAGTGGATTTGCGAAGCCTGAGCGGGCCTGCGCGATCTTTTACGGCAGCACGCAATATGTTAACTGGCCCTACCTGGGCGATGGGTTTACCAAGAACTCGATGCATGAAATGGGTCACACCCTGTATCTCCGGCATCACCGTACGCAACCAGGTGGCCTTCATGCCAGCGCGAGCTTTCGCGAAGATCACGACAACACCGACCGGTGTTTAATGGGTTATCTCTTCTGTGAAGGTGAATACTGCGGAAAGTGTCATTTGAAGATCCGAGGTTGGGACATATCCCAAATGCCCGTGTGAGTGTGAGATGACACCCTTGATACAAGCAAAGCTGGCGCGGAAAGACTTCGCTGTAGGCGAGAGCGTTCCGTTTACGTTGTCGGTGACTAATCCGAGCGCGACGGAATTGCTGGCAGTGGCTGATCCTCGCCGGGGCGGCGATTCGCTACGGTTTACTGTGGGCTTTCCTAATGGCCAGGAGCTTTCGTTCACGACTGGCGAAGCGTTGCAAGCGCCAGGAGTGAAACAGATTCCTATAGATATGCGAGTGCCGCCGAACGTGCGCCAGGATTTTGAATTCGATCTAACGGAATGGATAAGGTTCGAGAAGCCTGGCAGCTACCGCTTAAAGGTCGGTTACGAATGGAAGAAAGGCGAGCCGCCATGGTCCTCGGAAGTTACTTTCGTGATCAACTCTCCCAGCGGCAGTTTTCTGGAAGCTGTTCCGGCTGAAGCTGCGAGGATGGGCTATTACGGACTTTTGTGGAGTGAAGCAGACGACAATCAAGGCCGCGTGCTACTCGCTGACTACCGTATCGAGCGGCCGCTCTTGGATGTGCGTCGCGCGCGGGAGATTGCGAAGCTACCCATGGGGGCCGCCCCGAGCCTTTCAATGTCGCCGGCTGGTTTGCCTTTCAGCGAGCGCTGGCTAGCGTGGGTGGTCAAAGATCAACTACACACCGTTTACCATGCTGATACCTTGGAGAATAAGTTGCCACTGAGCACGACTCCGCTGCCTGGTCCTGAGTTTAAGCTGGTGAGTCCCCCGCTGTCCGAAGCCGCTCCGGACGAGGGCCGCCCCGGCTGTATGATCGCATTAGTAACGCCCGGAAGTGCCAGCGCCGGAACGCTCCTGCCAGTCGAGATTAATCGCAGAGGACAAGCGCGGATGCTCAGTGCCCCTCCCTTGCCAGGCGCCGTGTTAGACGCCTGGGCCACGTCAACCGCGACATCGAATCCAACGTTCATCCTGGCGGTCAGAGTTGGAAACAGCCTCGAGTTGCTGGCTGTAACTTGTCCGTGGAAAAGCACGGGAGGAACATCAAAATCATTACTGAGTATCGAGGGTGAGCTTTTGGGTGGAGATGTCCGGGCTACGCTTGACGAGCACTTGCAGATCGGGCTGGTGGTAAAGCGGGGTGCGACTCGAGAGCGACTCTCTTTTACTATAACTTTGCCCGGAGCGAAAGTTGAACCCATCACAAGTCCGCTCTTCACCGATGAGGACACTACAGTGGTAAGGGCGCGACTCGATGAACGTGCGCAACTTCATCTTCTTCTGAGAAACCGCCAAAGATTGTCGTATGTGCCTCCAGATGCGAACGCAGAGGTCTGGTCGGATAGTCGGCCGGCCGAATCCGGAAAGTCCTTTGATTTGTTGCTGCGTCCCGGGTTTCCTGCAGCCCTGGTCTACTATGACACTACGCATGGACCAATCTCAGTAGGTTTATAACGATGCCTTTACATTTAGTCGAACAAGGCGAATCGATCGCAAGGATTGCGCTCAAATATGGGTTTTACGACTGGCGAAAGATCTATGAGCTGCCTGAGAACGCCTCCTTACGTCAGAAGCGCCCCCACCCTGAAATTCTTTATCCTGGTGACGAGGTTTTCATCCCCGATAAAGAGACGAAGGAATATTCAAAACCGACAGACCAAAAGCATCGGTTCCGTATGAAGGGACCGAAGGATACGAAGCTCAAGATCATTGTGAAAGATGAGCAGGATAAGCCCTTCGCTAACAAACCCTACAAGCTCGTGCTCGACGAGACGCTGACCTTTACGGGAACAACAAACGGCGAAGGATTGCTCGAAGCCGACATACCACTGACGGCACAAGAGGGGATCCTGGAGATCCAGGGCTACAAACTCCCTGTGCGCGTATCTCATCTGGATCCGATTGAGGAGCTGACAGGGGTGCAGGGTCGACTGCATAATCTGGGGTATGATTGCGGAGCAATCGATGGGAACCTTAGCGAGCAGACCACCGAAGCCGTGAAGGCATTCCAGGAGTATGCAGGACTTGATCCGACGGGCCAAATTGACGAAGCGACCAGGAGCAAACTAAAGGAAAAACACGGATGCTAGCGCAAAAGCGAGTGGTCGAGCCGATCTTCTACCAGACTAGCTCGAGACAATTTACGAAGACATTTCTTTGCGCGACAATGCTCGCTCTGGCTCCATACGTCAGCGGGGCTTGGCTCACATCATCCGGAAGTACTATGACAACGAACGTGAACGATGAGGCCACCGCCAATCTTAAAATAGAAGCCCGGTTGGGAAAGAAGTCCTTCGTTGTTGGAGAGCGGGTCCAACTTGTGCTTTGGATTACCAATCAGGGAAAAGAACTGGTGACCGTCGCGGATCCTCGGCGGGGCGGCGATTCGCTTCAAATCTGGCTGAAACTGCCCGACGGAGAGGAATGTTCCTTCACGACTGGTGAGGCGTTACGCGCGCCCGGCGTCAAACAAGTCCTCGTGGGTATGCGGCTGCCTCCTGGAGTACGCCAGAATTTCGAGTTCGATTTGGCGAAGTTGACGAGTCTGAACGAACCGGGGCGTTATCAGCTTAGACTCCACTATACCTGGAAGGCCGGCGAGCAGGCCTGGCACTCGCCGGAAATGCCTTTCTCGATCACGGCAGCGAGGCGTCAGAGAGCACATCCACTTGCGAAAGATGAATTCTAAAAGAAACATGCAGGTCGAGGTGACTTAGCATATGCCGAAACAACGCGTGGGAGAAGGCGAAAGCACTTCGAGTCTCGCCAAAAAGAACGGCTTCTTCTGGAGAACGATTTGGGAACACGGCGCGAACGCAGAGCTAAAATCTCAGCGTAAGGATCCGAACGTGCTCTTTGCCGATGATGAGATCTTTATCCCGGAAAAGCAATTCAAAGACCTCTCGAAGCCGACCGACCAGATGCATAAATTCAAGCGCAAGGGCGAACCCTGCAAATTGAAAGTGCAATTAATGAAAGCCGGCAAGCCACGCAAGAATGAAAAGTATGTGCTCAATCTCGACGGCAAGTTGATCGATGGGACGACCGCCGGCGATGGAAAGTTTGAGCATTTCATTCCGGGCGACTCGCGCAGCGCCCTGCTGATGCTGCGCAACGGACAGGAGGTCATCCCTTTGCGCCTCGGTGACCTCGATCCCTGCGACCAAGCGACGGGTATTCAACAGCGGCTGAACAATCTGGGGTTCGACTGTGGCTCGGAAGATGGCGAGATCGGAGATGCGTCAAAGGAAGCTATCAAGACGTTTCAGGAGGCATATAAGCTTGACGTCACAGGCGAAGCCGACGATGCCACCAAGAACAAACTCAAAGAACTTTGCAAGTAGGAGGAATTGAGTTGTGGGTTTGCTGGATGATGCAGTTGGGGCTCTTGATGCGTTGGCGAACGCGGGCGCGGCCGGCGGCGCAGCGACCGCCACCCCGAAATTCATCCGGGATGAACCTCTGGTTGGGCAACACGAAGATACCGGCGGCGCTGCCGGACCGGATCCCGATGGCTCGGGAAAATATAATGCTCTCGATACGGGCATTCCCACTGAGTTTATTCATTACGGCCTGGTCCATGCAGACACCGGCAAGAAGTTCACTCACAAAAAGTTTTCTCCCAACGGTGCGTCTGCGGTACCCGACGGCCACGCCATTATGTTCCGCGACGCGCTGCAACGCGAAGCCGTTCTCCTTCATGGCTTCGTCTCTTCGTGCGCGGTCGTGCTGCAGGAATATCTGAAAGATAAAGGACCGCTCGGCGATGTGGGCGCTGCGGTGGGCAGTCTGATGGGCGGTGGGCCTTCCGCCAGCAAGCCCGATCCCACCCAACTCGACAGCATCATTTCTGATATCAAGTCGACGGCGGATAGCATCAAGGGCGACACGATCAATTACGAGGATATTCACGAGGCGGGCAAGAAACTTCATCAGGCACGCGCCAATTTCAACAAATTCTGCGAGTCCCTAAATGACTACTATCTGAAACCGCCTTCCGGCGAAGGCCCCGCCGGCGCGCTCAATCAGGTGATGAGCGCCATCCCTTCGATTCCCGGCGTCGGGAATACCATTCAGGTTGTGCAAAGATTTCTCTTCAAGATGTTCGACATCTACCTCGCGGTCTATCTTGAACTCAGGCGCAGTCACGATCCGCAACCCGTGGATGAATCGTTGACCAGCCACGAACGTATTATCGAACGCGCCTCGCATTGGATGACCATCGATGCGATCAAGACAGATTATGAGACTTATGCCCTTACCTTTCCGGTGTGGTTTAAGAAACCGGAAAAGAAGGATGGCGGCGGCGATGACAAAGACAATCTGCTGAAGCCCGTCGAAGATGCCGTCAAAGATGTCGAAAAGAAAGTCGATGACATAAAGAAAGACATCTACGATTTTGCCGGCGCCAACCAGGAGCCGGAGGACACACCCGGAACGAAACAGATCGAAGCAGTCTTCAGCTCGTTGAAGGGGAGCGAGAAAAAAGACAGCACCGCACCGCCTGCGCCGCCGACCGGCGCGGACGCTACGATCAGCGCGCTCAACACGATGCTCTCCGACATCGGCGGCCTCCCGACATTTCTTAACCGTCCCATCCAGGAGGTTACGGCAGCCAATGTCGGACTTCTTGAAGAGGTCTTCAAACGATTAATGGCCAAAGAAGCGTCCGCGCCGATCGACAACCAAATGTTGCTGGAAGCGGGCCGCCGATATCTGACTAACATGATCACTGGCATAGGCGTGGGACTTGTCAGTGGCATGGTGCCCACGAGTTTCGGCGTTGGCGGCAAGACCTTTTCGGCGCAGGATTTCATCAGCAAGGAATTAAACCAGTATCTGGGCAAGTTTACGGAGCCGATCCTGATTCTTTCGATCGGCGATCTCGCCGCCGCGCTCGAGCAGTCGCGCAAGAAAGCCGAAGCCGAGAAGGCGCAAACGATGGAGGTCTATCTGGGATGTTTGCCGTGGCTGACGGCGCTGATGTTTCGCAACACATTTTTTCCGATTTGGAATCTCCTGGCGGAGAAGATTTTTGGCAGCGTGGCCGGCCCGCTAAAATCTGTCTTAGGTGATGCTAATTCCAAGCTCAACGCCGTTCGCGACCGCGTGGATCAGGCAAAGAATGCCGAAGATACTGCCGAAAAGTATGCCGACGCGGCGAAGGACGTCAACGTCGATGCGTCCCAGTTGGACAAGGCCAGCAAGCCGTTCGACGACGCGCAGGCTGCCGCTGACGCCGATGCCGCGAAGCGCAAAGCGGAACGAGACAAAGAAGCAGCCAAGAAAAAAGCTATCGATGATTTCGTTGACGACGATCAGTTGAAGAAGAAAGATCAGAAGTTTCCCATCACGGCCCGCGTTGCGGATGGGCAGGGTTTGAAGGTTGAAGAAGAGTTGCCCAGCGTTCTACCCGAGGCCGGGGCGGCCGCCGGGGCTTAGTCCTTCCGGCGTACCGGCAGCACCGTCTGCTCCAGGTCTTTAAACCAAATATGAGGTACACTTCGATGCGCAGGACAATGATGCTCAGAGTAGTAGTTGGGTCTTCGCTGCCAATTGCCAACGAAAGTTGGCACTCTGAACATCTGTACCTGCAAGGAGGTTGAAATGCCACCAGCAGCGCGCGTGGGCGATATGCATATCTGCCCCATGGTTACCGGAGTAGTGCCACATGTAGGCGGTCCAATTCTGCCACCTTGTTGCCCGACCGTGCTCATCGGAATGATGCCGGCAGCGCGCGTCGGGGACATGGCCATCTGCGTCGGGCCTCCTGATGTAATTGCGACAGGCAGCATGACGGTGCTAATCGGAGGCCAGCCGTCAGCCCGAATCGGCGATATGACAGTCCACGGCGGCGTAATCGTCTTGGGTTATCCGACTGTGATCATCGGCGGGTAAGCGATGAAGCTCGTTCTGGAGGTCACCTCAGGCCCTTTTCAGGGCCAGCAGATCCAAGCCAAGGCCGGCGAGACTGTCAGCATAGGCCGTACGCCCAAGGCAAGCAATCCCTTAGCAGACAACTTCATGTCCGGCGCACACTTCGCTGTAGAGTGCGATGCGAACGGGTGTCGATTGCGTGATCTGAACAGCCGCAACGGAACCAAACTGAATAATGAACTGGTAACTGAAGCCGTCTTAAAGAACGGCGATCAGATACACGCGGGCCGCACGAATTTCCTGGTTCGAATCGAGGCCGTTCCTAAGAGTGAATCCGTTCCTGCGCCAACTCCCTTGAAATCGGGCGAGGTTGCTACTGGGGCCGTTGCTCAAAAGCCCTCATCACGCGGCAAGAAGGCAGAGAAGATCAAGCCCCCTGCTCCGCCGTTAAGCAAAGGCATCCCACCTCGAGAGGTTATGACCGAACGGCGAATGACCGCAGTTGAGCCCGCGCCGCAAATCGAGAGCGCGCCACCATCAACGCCAATCGAGCGAGTGCCATCTCCAACGCCGCCCGCTGAGGTTATCCCCGCGGCTGCTCTTGATTCGTATGAAGCCGCGACTCCGGACGGGCGCCTGCTCCATATTCTGTCCAATCAGCCCCAAACGTTGATGGCGTTGATCGACGCGGTACACGATGGCAAGGTGCTCGAGCTTCTGCGAAACACGGGCGAACAATATCAATCCCTCTATCGCAGCGAGCAAAACCCGAAGATCGCTCCCTATCTTGTTCGCCCGCCTCCGCGCTCTGAACTTCTCAAGCAGATGATTCAACGTGGTTGGGGACATCAATGGGGAATTTATCTTACTTGCCCTCTGTCACTCCCGGAGCTGCGCGAACACTTTCGCACCTCGCTGATGGTGTCGATGCCCGATGGGATGGAACTCTTCTCGCGCTTTTACGACCCGGTTTTCTTTCGTACGTTCTTAGAAACCTGCACGGCTGACGAAGCCTAACAATTCTTCGGTCCGGTTACTTCTTATTTCATGGAAGACGAACGCCCTGAAATTCTCTTGCAATTCACGAAGAGCAAAACCGGGGCTCAGAAGAAGGGCCACCTCTTGTCGGACTTGGGCTAGGAACTCCTCTACCTCAAGACTCGACAGCGTAACCAGAACAGCAAAATGCTATCTGTCAAAGAGCTGTGTTGCAAATTTCATTGCTTCCCGGACCTTAGAGTGGTATAAGGTGCAGCGGCCTACTATCTCACATCGTGGGAGACTTCTAACCATTGAAAACGGGGGTCGTTTCACCCTCAACCATCAGGTGAGAAGGAGCAAATGAACACGCCGACCACGCATGCCAGACTCGTGAAGTTGATCCTCCTCTCCACTTTTGTGGCACTTGCCGCGATAGTAGGTCTTGCCCCGGCCGGTTTCTTCCTACAGTGCACGCGGCTACTGTATGTGTTTGCGCTCGAAGGGATGCTCATCGCCGGGGTTTTCTTGTTCTCTCAGAGATCCGAAACACCGGTAGGTATCGGGGCCAGCCCACTGGAGTTTCTCCTTCGAGGGTTAGCAGCGGTTTCCCTCTGGGGGTTTCTGGGAGTTGTCTGGCTTACGGTTTATGAACTCATTTACTGGTTGATAAGACTGGTAGATTGGCTGATTAAGTTGTTGGGCTCCAAATTCACGCTTGGGGCTGCCTCAATCGCATTCTATGTGAGTCTTGGTTGCGCGTTGGTCTTTGGGATCGGGATTGCTGCCGCAATTGCGCAAAACATATCCAAACGACTTTACTCACTCAGTGTCAGCTCTCGAACTGTAGCGTACAGCCAGGCTTTGAGCAAACAGCGCAAGACTTACTTGTATCTAATGCTCAGCCTGCTCTTCCTTGCCGGCACGGGCATCCTGCTGTGGAGGACAGGCGAATCAGAAGGGTTCTGGTTCTATTTCGTCTTACAGTTGATTCCGTACGGAGCTTGTTTCTGGGTGCTCGGTTTAGGCGTGCGTGTCCGGAAAGATTCGGAGATCGTCAACGCCATTGGAATGCTGCTGCGCTCAATGGGCTATGAACTTGTCTTTTCTCCGCACAGTCAAGATTCTACCATTGAAACGCTTCTGTCTGGTGTAGACATGATCGCATCCAGAGAAAATCAGGTGTTGATTATTCAAGTAAAAACAGCAAGCAGTTCCGCCGCGTCGGTAGATTGGACGATTGGCTCCGGATTGCGGATGAAAGTGAAGGCGCTGCGACTTCCAGAGATCTGCCAAAAGGTGGAGGCGGTCTCGCTAACCGATAAAAACGTCCAACCCTTATTGGTGCTGGCTGGAAGGAACCAGGACGATAGTCTCGTGCAGTTCTCGCGCGAGGTCGGTCTCACCGTCGTAGTGATCGAGATGGAGACGATAAACGAAATTCTTACGCTTGCAGATTCAAGTGAAGCAGAACAGGCATCCAAGGGACTGGCGAAATTTGGCAACCTGGCCACGAGTGCAAGCGAGGTTCTGCCAAGTGCCGATTCGACACCGTCAACTCTGGCGATCGATCCGGGAGAAAGAGCGCAAGACACTGACCAGAAGCTGACAGACCTGGCCCACCGGTATTTTCCACACCTGAAGGACGAGGGGGAGCATGGCTTGTACGTGCCGGAGGAATTGGTGCCCGAGGAGGAACGCCAATGGGCATAGCAGAATATACATCCAAGGGACTGGAGAAGTTCGCCAACCTGGTCACGAGCGTAAGCGAGGTCCTGCCCAATGCCGATCCGACACCGTCAACTCTGGCAATCGATCCAGGAGAAAGAGCTCAAGACACTGGCCAGAAGCTGCTCGACCTGAAAATCCCAAAGGCTCTGGCGGCCTGGTTACCTCTTCCTCTAGCGTCTCTAGGGTTTTCAATTGAACCGATAGAAGTTCCCGGGAACAAATACACACCGAGCCGCTCTTATAGCGTGATAAAAAATGCCGCCGGCCAACATTCCATGTTCCATATTCCAATGGCGATACTTAAGGACGGATCAAATTGGGAGGCTGTCGGCAGCATCATATCCTCCATGGGGCAAAGGCTAAAGAAGCAAGTCTTGATCGTCGTATCCGAGAATTTGGATGTGCCTAGTGTAGCTTATTCGGCACTGGGACGACCCATGTGGTTGGCGGCTTGGGAGGTCAAATGGACTTTCGTGCCATGGGGGGAATTGCAACAGATTGGGCCTCTCCCCGAGAGCGATCAACTAACGTTTCTCCCTCAGACGCTACAACTTGAAGGGTTGTTGGAAGAGGCGCGAAAGCTTCCGGCGTCAACTAAGATAACGATCGCGGAGATAGCAACGCTCGCAGAGATCCTGGCCCGACTGGCTCAATTTACTGATAGCGGGGGACAAGCATGGCGTCTACTTTTAGATCAAGCAGGTCTAAAAGAGTTCACCGGGAGTTTGCAGCTGGGAGAGACCCCTAAAATCGTGGCTTTTAGTTTGCTTGATCGACTCAAAGATATCGCGCCAGTGGTGGCTTTCCCCCAGGATCAAGTTTTGGGACTCTTACTTTGTGAGGTTCTAAAAATCGGAGATCTTCCGCCGGCTGACTCAGTTTGCATCAAAGACATCATGAAGAAGTACAATCTCGCACCCACTCGAACCTACTAGCACTGGGGCTGGCTTCTTGCAACTGCGCAAACCATTTCACAGGGGAACGATCTATGTTGGAAATTGATGAGCGCCACAGAGTAATTGAAATCATAGCCGGTTTGTATGACTTCACTGACGGCGGTGCGCGCGCCAGACGCGTGCTAATACAACAATCGAACCTGAACCGATTCCTTCCCGGAATTGACCTGACGGGGTCACCGCAAATGGTCGCCGCAGATCTGATGAGCAGGATTGAAGACTTTGGGTACTTACCGGAGGAACCGACCAAGCATGCACTGGGAGCCTTATTGAACAATGTCCTTGACCTGGGTGACGTCCCGCAGGAAAGGAAGACATTCATCGCTGGCTTAATTGTTAAATATTCTCTCATCGCCGATCCGCTATACGTGGACAAGCTTCGCGCCGATTACGGCCTCGCACAAGCCGTGGTCCGGAAACCCGAGCCGGCGAATATGGCGCCTCCATCCAGCAAAGCGATCGCTCCTGCTCCGGCCTTCGCCGTAGATGTGAGGGACGAGGAAGGGCTCGAGTCCATCATTAATTCAGAAGACAATTTCCTCGATGTGTCATGGCTCTTCGGGGCCCTTTACAGCGCCCAGGCGGTCTGTAGAATTGAGATTCCGGAGGACACTGCTAAAGGCACCGGGTTTCTAGTTGGGCCAGACATCGTTTTGACGAACTATCATGTTTTGAAGAGTGTGGACTACGTCAAGGAAGCGACAGTGCGATTCGATTACCGCGCTGACGGCACTGGAGTGGTATCCAACCCGGGCCGACTATTCAAGCTGCAACCCGACTTCTACTTTTCCAGTCCTGCTAACCAGCTGGATTATGCGCTGGTCCGCGTGCAGGGCCAGCCGCTCGAGCAAGTCACTGCCGTAGACAAGAACCTACCTTTGATGGATCTAGTACTTAAAGGTAAGCATCGAGGCTACCTGGTGGTGCGGTCCGATTTTGTTAAGGAAAATGATCGCGTGAATATCATCCAGCATCCCGAAGGTGACCCGATGAAAGTGGTCATGACGCAGAACTATGTCGTCGGGGACATGGCTAATTCAAGGGTGCAGTATGTTGCCGACACAATGGAGGGGTCGTCGGGTTCGCCCGTCTTCAATCGCAAGTGGGAGGTCGTGGCACTTCATCATAGCGGCACTCCCTACCCTCCCGATGCCGCGGGGGTGACTCTGAAGAAAGCATGGAAGGGGCGTTTTCGCGTCAACGAAGGGATACCGATGCGCAACATTTTGGAAGACTTTGAGAATAAGGGAATTGAGCGCTATCTGCCACGTGATTGATGAGATCCTGGTCTCCCCTCATAACTGTTACTGCGTTGCGGGGAGCCACTTTTCACACCCGTTCCAAGTTAGTCGGAAGATCTGGGAGATCGACTGCTCCTAGTTGTTTAGTTCTACTTTGGCCCGAATACACAGGAGGTTAAATGATGCGTGACTCACTAGTGGCCCTAACACCGATTTGGGCGGTAATCTGGGTTTTGCTAGGCATTTTCATAAGTTTGGTGCTGCCGTTGGCGGTCAACACATTGAAAGGTGCTTCAGGGTTGGAAGGCATTGACGAACCTAAGCCAAGTCTGGGACAGAAACTCAGTGCTGCATGGACCCAGTATGGCGGGAATAAGTATTTGGGGATTCTCCTAGCTGCGGTCGTCGTTGCAGTAGTTATTGTGTTTCTATTAGGTCTCCAGTTTTTCACGCCGCGCGATGCAGCAATAGCTGGTTTCGCTTGGGAGTCTTTCGTAAAAAAGCTCTTCGCCAAACAGCAAGGCTGAGCCATTGCGCGGTAAGCTCGTTGAGTAGTCTTTCCTGGAATACTTGGCAGATTCTTCCACTGACCTCCTACTGCGCCCTGACGTAGAAGCGGCCGTTCCAGCAATAGATTTGGGTTAAGAGGGGTCAGGCTTGATATATTGACATTTGGCGAGCCGGCGGAATATTCTCGGCCCGCCGTGGCAAGAAAGCCGAGAATCGAAATAGCTGGTGGGCTTTACCACCTGATCACGCGTGGCAATAATCGCAAGCGGATATTCCAATCGCACGATGACCATCTCAAGTTTCTGCGCTT
>Ga0137361_10000278_pt1 | contig 27091 bp, 25 predicted proteins | sample Mad1_80_16metaG_FD_104923 | JGI IMG/M metagenome (GOLD analysis project Ga0137361, IMG submission 104923) | Vadose zone soil microbial communities from Angelo Coast Range Reserve, California, USA - Mad1_80_16 metaG | ecosystem: Environmental > Terrestrial > Soil > Vadose zone | place: USA... | reverse complement strand
CGTCATATCTCGAGCGGCACCCACGCGATCTGCCGGACCTGCGGTGCGTCTCGGTCACTGGCGAGGCGCTGAAGAGGGAGCTCGCACAGCGCTGGTTTGCGATCCAGCCCACGATCAGGCTGCTCAATGCGTACGGGCTTACCGAGACTTCTGACGACACCAACCACGAGATCATGGACCGCGCACCCCGGGAGAGGGTTCCGCTTGGTCGCCCGATCCAGAATGTTCACGTCTACGTCGTGGACGAGCACCTTTCACCCGTACCGCTCGGCGCATCAGGTGAGATCGCCTTCTCCGGGGTGTGCGTCGGCCGAGGGTATGTCAACGACCCCGAGCGCACGCAACGCGCCTTCATGTCCGATCCGCACCGGGAGAGGCACCGGCTGTACCGGAGCGGTGACTATGGTCGCTGGCTTCCAGACGGCAAGTTGGAATTCCTCGGCCGCCGCGATACCCAGGTCAAGGTCAGCGGTTTCCGGATCGAGATCGGCGAGATCGAGAACGCGCTCTTGCGGGTCGTTGGCGTGCGTGCGGGCGCGGTTGTGGTGAACAAGCACCTCGTGGGCTTCTACACCGGCGAGCGGCCGCTCGACTCCGCCGTCATGCGGGACAAGCTCGCGGAGTCGCTGCCGGCGTACATGGTTCCCTCGGCCTTCCATTGGCGGAATACGCTGCCGCTCACGGAGAACGGCAAGATCGACAGGAAGGCGTTGACCGCGCTGGCCGCGGAGCTCGACGGCGCCGAGCAGGACCACGAGGCGCCCGCTACGGCCACCGAGGACTGGCTGGCCGCCGCGTGGGCGGACGTGCTCGGCGTCCCCAAGGGACAGATCGGCCGACGGGATCACTTCTTCGACATCGGCGGTACGTCGCTGTCCGCTCTGAGGCTGGTGATCGCTCTTGACCGTGCCCTGTCCTTCAAGGAGCTCACGGCTCACCCCATGCTCGCCGATCAGGGTGCCTTGATCGATCGCCGGGCCGAACGGGGTGTCCGAACAGGCCTACTGCCTGTCCCAGGGGGCCGCTGCGCGGCTACCGGCACGACGGCCGCGCGAGGCGACGGAGGGCCGCAATGACGCCCTCACCCTCGACCGCACTGCTGAAGGTGGATCTGCAACCCGGCAAGCCACCGATCCTGCGGGCCGAGGCACCGGGCGACCCGGCGCGCTGGTCGGCTGAGCACCGCGACGCGCTGCGCGCCTGCCTCACCGAACACGGGGCGCTCCTCGTTCGCGGTCTGAGGCTGCGCGACCCTGCCCAGATCGAGGCGGTCTTTGAGGAACTGGGCAGTCTGATGCAAGAGACGGAGGCCTTCGCGTCTCGGCGACGCTACTCTCGGGGCGTGTACTCTTCGTCGAAATGGCCGCCCAACCAACCCATGTGCATGCACCACGAGCTCAGCTACGCGCTCGAGGTCCCCAGCCTCATGCTGTTCGCGTGCCTGGTGGCGCCGACGGGCGGGGGCGCGACCCCGGTGGCCGACTCACCGATCGTCCTTCAGGCGCTGCCCGCCGACCTGGTCGAACGCTTCGAGCGCCTGGGCTGGCTCCTGATCCGCAACTACAACGACGACATCGGGGCGTCCTTCGCTGACGCCTTCGGCACCGACGATCGTCGCGCCATCGAGGGCTACTGCCGTGCCCACGCGATCAGGTTCGAGTGGCGGGAGGGCGGCGCCCTGCGCACGTGCCAGCGCCGCAGCGCCGTCCTCCGGCACCCGCTCACTGCACAGCGTTGCTGGTTCAACCAGATCGGATTCCTGAACGAGTGGACCCTGGCCCCGGAGGTTCGCGAGTACCTGGTAGACGTCTACGGCGAGGACGGGCTGCCGTTCAATACCCGCTTCGGCAACGGCGATCCGATCGGGGCGGATGTCGTCCAGGCGATCAACCAGGCGTACGAGGCCAACACCGTACGCGAGGGGTGGCAGGCCGGCGACCTGTTGCTGGTGGACAACCTTCGCACCGCGCACGGCAGGGAGCCCTTCGAGGGACCCCGCGAAGTCGTCGTCGCGATGGCCGACCCCGTGCGCGTGACCGATTGTTCGCCCACGATCGACCTGGTCGCGAGCTGACGATGGCGACTTGCCGCGCGGCGGACCCTTTTCGACTGGCGTCCAACGAAGTCCACAGTTGGTGCGTCGCCCTGGACGTGCCGCCCGAAACCTCCGCCCGCCTTGACGCGACCCTCTCGCACGACGAACGCAATCGGAGCGCACGTCTTCGATTTGCGCGTGACCGGCGGCGTTTTGTTGCCGCGCGAGGAGTCCTGCGCGACCTTCTGGCGCGCTACCTCGGAGCCCGCCCTGGCCAGATACGCTTCGCCTATAACGCGTTCGGCAAGCCTGAGCTGAGCCCTGAATTCGGCGGCCGGCTCAGGTTCAACCTCTCTCACTCAGCCGACCTTGCCCTGATCGCCATCACCACGGATGCCGGCATCGGCGTTGATCTCGAATACATCCGGCCGCAACCCGATCATGTCGAAATCGCGCGGCGCTTTTTCTCAGCGGCTGAAGTCGACGAGTTGAATGGGCTCCCGAGCCCCCTGCACACCCTGGCCTTTTTCAGCGGTTGGACGAAGAAGGAGGCTTACGTGAAAGCCTGTGGCGAGGGCCTCGCGATGCCGTTGACGAGTTTTTCTGTGCCCCTGGCAACCGATCCTGCGCACACCCTTGTGGATCTAGGCCGGACTTGGTCGCTCTACACCCTCCAACCTGTTCCAGGCTACGTCGGAGCCCTGGCCATCGAGGGGACCGGTTGGCGCCTGAGTCAATGGCAATGGCAGCCACAGATCACACGGATGGAACGCTGACGTCACGCTTATCAGGTGTGCGCTCCAACCACTCGAGCTGCAGGCCCGCGTCGTGCTGCTTCAACTTGCGCGATCGTCGCTTGTGGGCCACCCTCGCCACGACGATCACGCTGGCGAGCGCGGCCCGCCCCGCGCCGGCTCAGACCGAGCTGGAGCTGAGGGCATCCAGCACGGCGTACCGCTTCGTCGACCTGTCCTACAGCTTCGGGAATCGTTTCGTCCTCGACGGCCTCTACGTCGGAGAACCCGGCAGCAACGAGCTGCTCCTCGGTGCGGGCTATGAGCTCCGTCCTGCCCGCGGGGTGATCCTGATTCCGATCCTCTATGGCGTTTTGGGAAACGACGGGTGGGGAGTGACTCTGGGAGGGTTCGTCTCGCTCGAGCGCGGGGAATGGCGGGTCCGGGCCTTCATGGGGCACTTCTTCCGGACGGGCGGCCAGGCCGATTACACGTTCGTGGACTCGCTCGACCTGACCCGCGCCATCGGGCGGTGGGAGGTGGGGGCTTCGGTGGACGCGTACCACAGCGAGGGCGGGCTCATCTGGCTCGTGGGACCGACCCTGAAATGGAACGATCGGCTGGGCGCCTGGGCGCTCTCGGTGCGGTTCGGCGACGCAACTGAGGTCCGGCTCTCCCGCACCCTCGCCTTCTGAGGCTACACGGAACCGCTACGACAACCTCATCGTGGATCCCACCACCCAGCCCCTACTCTGGTCACGGGTGCTTGACAAATTATCGATCCTGATCCACATAGGGTCTCGGTTTCCCCAAGTCCAGCGTCACATCGCTGGTCGGACACTGCGGTCCGGATCGAATGTGGTCGCGCCCGCGCCCGCAGCATTCCGAACGAGGAGGAGCGGTACTCCCTGTGGCAGACGGCAGGTGGAACGCGACATTCCTCGGACGACGTTCTACGCGAGGGATCTCGACCCGAAGATCTCTGAGCGTACGCGGGCCGTCTGCGAAGCGGCCGGAGTGAAAGGCGCGGCGCTCCTCGATGCCTGCACGCTCGACGTCGCGGTGATTGGGAACGATGCCGCGGCACAGGTCTTCCTTCGTGCGGCTCAGCCTGTCGCGGTCGGAAACGTCCTTGCCGCCACCTCCGGCACCGGGGGTTGGGTGCTGAGGAAATGGTGGCCATGGCTGATTCTGATCGTGATCCTGTTGCTGGTGTTCCTGGTGCTCAAGCGTCGCAGGAGCTAGGTCAGCAACTGCAAGACATCCTCGGATTGCGGCCCGAAGGGCGCCGAGCGACTCCGAAGGAAACACGTGATGCGGTGTAGCGCCGGACTTGCGATAGCCGGAGCCAACGGGGGAGACTCCCGCGTTCCGGGAAAGGGTCACGGCTGTGGTGTCGCACGAGGAAGAGACCCAACTCTGCCAGGGTCCGTCTGGCAGCGGGAGGTGCCCCTACGGGCTGAAGGCGAAGATCAGGAAGTCGTGGCGTGAAGGCCCAACTCCCGCGGCCATTGAAGGGGCAATCAACCGTCACGGGCCAGGCTGCGCCCCGGCAAGCGAACCGGCGAGAATAGCGTGTGCGCTGCGCAACCTGTCACGGGGCGCCCGGATCATCGTCTATACCGTTCGGTACGATGAGGGCCACGTGGCTGAAGACCGAGTGGATCTGGAGAAGGGGCTAGCGCGTCTCAAGTGATGCCGCCAACAATGAGTTGCAGCGGACGCAGCATGGGCGGACCGAGGGGAGGGTTGCATGGGCTCAGCGAGGCACAGACAAGCAGGGGGTAGGTTGCAGAGCAGGCACTGAGGCACCGCATGCCACTACTGGTCGGAGCGCTTCTCGCAGTCGCGGCGGGGCTGTTTGCCACGGCCTCCGGGCTGGATCGCGATCGGGCTTTCTATCCGACCGTCGTGATTGTAATCGCGTCGTACTACTGTCTCTTTGCCGTCATGGGAGCATCAACGCGTGCGCTTGTTCTCGAGTCGCTGGTCGCTGGAGCTTTCGTCGCAGTAGCAGTACTCGGGTTCCGGTCTTCGCTTTGGGTCATTGTGATTGGGCTAGGTGCACATGGTGTTTTCGATCTTGCCCATGGCAGAGTCATGTCCAATCCGGGGGTCCCAAGTTGGTGGCCAGCGTTCTGTCTCACGTACGATGCCACGGCAGCAGGTTTCCTGGCGTGGCTGCTCACGAGCGGCCGTATTCGCGCTGCAACCTAACCACCGCAACCAGCCTGGTGAGGACACTGATCACTCCTCTCGCGACGGTCCGCTACTTGTTCCTTTCTCCCTGAAACCTCGGCGATCCTCGCGCGTCGGCTGGTCGCGTTCCGGTGCCGTCTCCAGGCCCCGAAGCAGCCGGTCCAGGTAGGCGTAGGCCTGCTGCGGCCGCTGCCGCACGTGGGCGAGCTGTTGAAGGCGGTCTCGGCGGTCCGTCAGCAGCTTGCCGAGCCAGGTTTGCAGGATGGGTCCGCTCAGACCCCGGCGCCGACCCTCCTCGATTTCCCGAATCTCCCGATCGGACAGCATGGCCACCTCCTTCGCGTAGAGGCGAAGATAAAGCGAAGCTAATCCGATTACCAGGGGCCAAGTGGCGCGGGCGTGCTATGCTGAGGCATCAATAAACGAGGCATCGATAAACAATGCGCAATCGCACCTCCCTGGCCTCCGAGCTGCTGCCCGGCACCCTCGAGATGCTCATCCTCAAGACCCTGACCCGGGGCCCCGCCCACGGCTACGCCATCGCACGGCACCTCGAGCGCGTCTCCGGTGAGGTGCTGCGGGTCGGCGAGAGCTCGCTCTATCCGGCCTTGCAGCGCCTGCTCGTCAACGACTGGGCCCAGGCCGAGTGGGGCGAGTCGGAGCTCAAGCGCCGCGCGCGGATCTACCGCATCACGCCCGCCGGCCGAAAGCGCCTGGCCCAGGAGGCCCAGGGCTTCGAGCGCATGACGGGCGCGATCGCCGCCGTCATGGAGAGGGCCTGACCGTGTGGGCGCGTCTCCGCAACAAGCTCCGCTTTCTGTTCCGGCGCGACCGCTTCGACCGGGAGCTGGCCGAGGAGATGGACTTCCACCGCCAGATGCTCGAGCTCGAGAAGACCCGGCAGGGCCTGGACCGCGAAGCCGCCGCCCTGGGCGCGCGGCGGCAGCTCGGCAACACGACCCTGGCGGGCGAGGACTCGAGGGAAGCCTGGATCATCGCCTGGCTCGACACCCTCGCCGCCGACGTCCCCTACGCGGTGCGCAGCCTGGGGGCAAGCAAGACCTTTGGCGCTCTCGCGGTGCTGTCTCTCGCCCTCGGGATCGGAGCCAACACCGCCATCTACAGCTTCATGGATTCGATCCTGTTGCGCTCCCTGCCGGTGCCCGACCCCGAGTCGCTGGTCGTCCTGACCTGGCACGCCAGGAACACGCGGCGCGACTTCGTGATGCAGGGGATGAGCGGCACCACCTACGACGATCCCCGGACGGGAACGACGGCGGGAATCTTCCCCTTCCCCGCGTTCGAGCTCTTCCAGAAATACGACTCCCTCTTCTCGACCGTGTTCGCCCACTTCCAGTGCTGGCAGGTCAGGAAGGTGAACCTGACGATCGAAGGGCAGGCCGAGATTGCCACCGGCTGGAACGTGTCGGGCGACTATTTTCGCGGGCTCGCCGTTCTCCCGGCCGCCGGGCGCCTGATCTTTCCCGACGACGACCGGGCGGGAGCGCCCGCGGTGGCCGTGGTCAGCTACGGGTTCAGCCAAAGGCGTTTCGGGGGAGCCGCCAAGGCGGCCGGCCAGCCGATCCTGATCGACAACCTGCCCTTCACCGTGGTCGGGGCTGCGCCGCCTGAATTCTTCGGCGTCGATCCCGCGGCGGCTCCGGACGTCTATCTTCCCCTGCACACCAATGAGCTGCTGGGAGCCGGCCATCCGTTCGGCTTTCGACCCGAGGACTACCTCGCGCGGAACTACTATTGGGTCCAGGTCATGGGCCGGTTGCGTCCCGGGGTCAGCCTCCCGCATGCCCAGGCCGCGCTGGCGCCCGCCTTTCGGCAATGGGTGGAGACCACCGCCTCCAACGATCGGGAGCGCGCGAATCTCCCCGAGCTGCTGGTCAAGGAAGGTGCGGGTGGGCTGGACAGCCTGCGCCGCCGGTTCTCGCAGCCGCTCTATGTGCTGCTGACCCTGGTGGGATTGATCCTGGCCCTGACCTGCGCCAACGTCGCCAACCTGCTCCTGGCGCGCGCCGCGGCGAGAAGGCGTGAAATGGCGCTACGGCTGAGTCTGGGCGCGGGCCGGCTTCGAGTCGTGCGGCAGCTCCTGACCGAAAGCGTCCTGCTGGCGTCGCTCGGGGGGGCGCTCGGGGTCCTGTTCGCGATCTGGGGGATGCGGTTCCTGACCCTGCTGCTGGCCAACGGCCGGGCGAACTTCACCCTGCACGCGGACCTGAACTGGCGCGTGCTGGGGGTGGCGGCCGCGCTTTCCCTCCTGACGGGCGTCCTGTTCGGCCTTGCTCCGGCGCTGCAGGCCACGAGGGTGGACGTCATGCCGGCCCTGAAGGCGACGCGGGCGGGCCAGCCGCAGGCGGCGCCTGCTCTCCGGCGGGTCGGCCTGAGCCGCCTGCTCGTGGTCTCGCAGATCGCCATCTCGCTGCTCATGCTCGTCGCGGCCGGGCTCTTCGCGCGGACGCTTTCGAACCTGCAATCCATCGAGCTCGGCTTCAAGCGCGAGAACGTGCTGCTGTTCCAGCTGGATGCCCGGAAGGCCGGACACAAGGACCCGGAGATCGTCGCCTTCTACCGCGATCTATGCCGACGGTTCGGCGCGATCCCGGGCGTGCGCCATGCGAGTCTCTCGAAGGCTCCGCTCATCGGAGGCGAGCACGGACTGCCGATCGGCGTATCCGGCTCGCCCTCCGATCCGGCCAACCGCTACTTGACCGTCGGACCGGGGTTCTTCGCGACCATGCAGATTCCCATCCTGGCCGGCCGGGACTTCGAGGAGAGCGACGGGCCCGGCTCGCCCGCGGTTGCCGTGATCAACGAGGCGTTTGCCCAGGCCAACTTCGGCGATCGGAACCCGCTCGGGCAGCGCCTCACTCTGCGGGAAGCCGGAGAAGGAGAACGTCTCGCCCGCGACATGGAGATCGTCGGGGTATCCAGGAACGCGCGCTATGGCGGCCTGACCAGGGCCATCCCGCCGGTGGTGTACTTGCCGTATGACCAGGGCTACCCCCAGCCGGACCAGATGACTTACGCGCTCCGCACGCTGGGTGACCCGCTCCGGTATGTCGAATCCGTACGCGAGATAGTGCGCCAGGCGGACGCGCGCGTGCCGGTGTCCGACGTCAGGACCCAGGGGGCGGACATCGACCGCACCATCAACCAGGAGATCACGTTCGCCGAACTGTGCAGCGCCTTCGCGATCCTGGCGCTCGTGATCGCCTGCGTGGGCCTCTACGGCACCGTTTCGTACAACGTCGCCCGCCGCACCGGTGAGATCGGGATCAGGATGGCCCTGGGAGCGCAGCGCAGCCGGGTCGTGCGGATGGTCTTGGGTGAGGTTCTGGTCCTGGTGGCAGGGGGGCTGGCGATCGGCATGGCCACCGCGCTGGGCACGTCGAGGTTCGTCGCCTCGCTCCTGTACGGACTGAAGGCCAACGATCCCCTGACCCTCGCCCTGGCCGTGATCACGCTCCTGAGCACCGCCCTCGTGGCCGCCTACGCGCCTGCGCGAAAGGCGTCTCGGGTCGATCCCATGCTCGCGCTGCGCCAGGAGTGACTACCCCTCCGGAGCGACCAGGCCCACCCGCACCGCGAAGCGCACGAGCCCGGCCAGGTCGCGCACGCCCAGGCGCTCCATGATCTGCGCACGGTGCGCCTCCACCGTCTTGAAGCTGAGGCCGAGCCGCTCCGCGATCTCCTTGCTGGTGTTGCCCTCCGCGACGAGCTGGAGGATCTCCCGCTGCCGCGGGGTGAGAGCGTCGATCGGATCCGCGGCTCCCCCCGTCCGGCCGACGTAGTCGTCCACGACCTGCTTCGACACCGCGGGGCTCAGGTAGGTCTCGCCGCGCGCGACCGCCCGCACCGCGACCTCCAGCTCCGAGACCGCCGAGCGCTTGAGGAGGTATCCGGCGCATCCCGCGCGCAGGGCGCGCAGCACGTACTCCTCGGAGGTGTGCATGGAGAGGATCAGGACCCGGATGGACGGGTCGAGGGCGGCCAGGCGTCCCGCGACCTCCAGCCCGTTCAGTCCCGGCATGCCGATGTCCAGGAGCACGACGTCCGGCCGGAGGGCCTCGGCGAGCCGCAGGGCCTCGTGCCCGTCCTCCGCCTCGCCCACGACCTCCACGCCCGGGAGGCCCTGGAGAAGCCCCCGGATGCCCGCGCGGACGAGCGTGTGGTCGTCGGCCAGGAGCGCGCGGATGGGTTTCATGCGGATTCTCGGGGCTTCTCACCCACCGGGAAGCGAGCCCGCAGCAGGGTTCCGCCTCCCGGCGCCCTCCGCACCTCGTACTCACCACCCACGAGAGAGACGTGCTCCTGCATCCCGAGCAGGCCCATGGAAGCGCCCAGGGCCGCGCGCTCCCGGGCGCCGGCAACGTCGAAGCCGATCCCGTCGTCCCGGACCCCGAGCTCGAGCCCCTCGGCGAGGACGTGCAGATCGAGCCAGACCCGCCGTGCCTGGGCATGGCGCGCGACGTTGGTCATGGCCTCCTGCGCCACCCGGAAGCAGGCCGTCTCCACGCCGGGATCGAGCCTCGGCACCACGCCGATCGAGAGGTGCGCCTCGAGGTGCGCATCCCGCGCGAACCGGTCCACGTACCAGCGGAGCGCGGCGGGAAGGCCGAGATCGTCGAGCACCGAGGGCCGGAGGTCCAGGGCGAGGTCCCGTACCCTCTGCATGGCCTCATCCACGCAGCCGATCGCGCTCTTGAGCTGGGCGGGCGCGGGGGTCGCCCCCGCCGCCCGCTCCAGGGACTCCAGGTTGATCTTGACCGCGGTGAGCACCTGTCCGAGATCGTCGTGCAGCTCGACCGCGATGCGGCGCCGTTCCTCCTCCTGAGCCGTGAGGAGGCGCCGGGAGAGCACGTTCTGCCGCTCCCTGCCGGCGCGCACGCTCTCCAGGAGCCGGCCCCGCTCGATGGCGGGCGCGACCCGGTCCGCCACCACCTGCAGGAGATGGAGGTCGGCTTCGGTGAAGGGCGCGCGTGTGGACGTGACGCCGACGAGGCCGATGGGCTTCCCGGCCACGACCAGGGGCGTGCTCATGGCGGCGCGGAGAGGCATGCCCATGGCCGTCCACATCTTCGCGAACCAGTCGTGGCGCCCAGGCGCCGGCGGTTGTATCTCGTTCACCATGAACGGGGCATCGAGGCGGACGGCATCTATGGGGAGCCCGATGCCGGCGACGCGCGCCAGGGGGATGCCGTCGATCGCGCGCGCGTAGAGCTCCCTGCGCTCCTCGTCGATGAGCCGCACCGACGCGATCTCCGCCTGCAGGGTGCTTCGCAGCCGCGCGAGAAGCTCGCGCAGCAGATCGTCGAGGCCGAGATAGGAGAGGGCGGCGTCGGTGATGCTCTCGATCGCGCGAAGCCTCTCGAGGGCCCCCTCCGCCTCGGACCGGGCCTTGCTCTCGCTTTCCAGGAGGCGCTTGCGCTCCTCCTCGGCGCCCCGCCGATCGGTGATGTCTTCGGCGATGCCGGCGAACCGATAGGTCTGCCCAAGGGCGTCCCGGATGGGAAAGCCCTGGTCCCGGATCCAGCGGATCGACCCGTCGGCCCGCACGACCCGGTAGGTCTCGTCCATCGGGCCGCGGGGCCTCTCGTCGACCGCGCGCCGAACGCGCTCGCGATCCTCCGGATGGACCGCCTCCAGCCACGAGCGCGGCTCACGGTAGAGGCTCTCGCAGCTCCGGCCGAAGACCTCGCGGTAGGCGGGACTGACGTAGAGCATCTCCGTGAGATCCGCGTTCGCGAGCCAGAACACGTCGTCGATGGTCTCCGCGAGCTGCCGGAACCTCGCTTCGCTCTCGCGAAGCGCCTCCTCGGCCTGCTTGCGCTCCGAGATGTCGATCCCGAACCCGATGACCGAGCCGTCGGAGAGCCGGAAGCGGGCCCACGAGGCGTCGATGGTCCGCCCGTCCCGAGCGCGAGCCCCGAAATCGACCCAGCGGTGCTCCGCCCGGCGAATGAACTCGAGTACCTCCTGCCGCCGCGCCGGATCCGGGTACGTCTCGGCCAGGATGTCGACCCGTTGCGCCTCTTCGGCGGTCCAGCCGAGCGTCCGCTCCCACTCGCGGTTCACGCGCAAGAGGCGTCCGGAGGGGTCGTAGAACGAGATCATCACGGGGATGTTGTCGAAGATGGCCTGCAGCGTCTCCTTCTCGCGCTGCTGCGCGCGCTCCACCTCGTCGCGCTCGACCGCAAGGGCCAGCACGTTCGCCACCGACTGCAGGAAGCCGACGTCGTGCGGGCTGAAGGACTCGGTTGCGTGGTGTGGACGCAGAGGGTGCCCCACGGGCCTGCCCGGCCACGGATGAGCACGTCCATCGCGCTGATCACGCCGTGCTCGACCAGGGAGGGCGGCCTCATGAAGCGCGTCTCCTGCCGCAGATCGGGAACCACGATCGGGGTGTCCGAGCGGAGGATGAGGGCGGCGGGAGTGCCGATGTCGGTCGGAACCGTGTGGCGGCCCACGAGCCCATCCCTCCAGCCGACGCCGGCGCGCAGAAGCAGCTCTTCCCCGCTCGGGAGCAGCTCCAGGACGGCGCTGTAGTCGGTCCCCAGGGTCTCCGCCGCCACCAGCGCCGCCTCGTCGATCAGCGCGCTCAGGTCTCGGGCCCGGATGGCGGTCTGGCCCAGGGCGGCCACCGCCGACTGCTGCCGGTTGCGGGCGCGCAGCTCCTCCTCCTCCTTGGCCTGTCGAAGCTCGGGGGACTCGAGGATCTCCCACCCGCCGTTCCGCTTCGCCAGGGCGAACTGGTGGGTGCGCGCCACGTCCAGGATCGCGGCGGCTCCGCTCGTGGCCAGGGCGTACGTGCAGAGCGCGACCAGGCGCTTGCCGGAGATCGACTCGTTGAACCTCGCCTCGTACTCGGAGAAGGCGTGCCAGTCCCTCCTGGAAAGCCATGCCACGCTGGCGCTGACCCTCATCCCGGCGAAGCCCCTCGCCAGGGCCTGCTCGAGCCTCTCGTCCCAGGCCCGGACCACCCTCCCCAGGTCGAGGAGGCCATCTCCCCCCAAATACCAATCGCGGGCCGACCGGATCTCGATGCTCCCGTCCGCCAGGTGACGGTCCAGGTCGGGAACGGATCGCCTCAGCGCGCTCTCGGCCTCCTCCGTGGTGAGCGGCTCCGCGACGAGCCACATGCACAGCTCCCTCCCCTCGAGCCCGGCCGTGAAATAGGGGAGCAGGGTGTCGAGCAGGTCCTGCTTGGTCTCGAAGAAGTGACAGAAGTGCGTGCCCCACGGGAAATCGCCCAGGAGGCCGATCCCCGTCTTCCTGAGCGGCGTCGCCATGGCGGACTCGATTATCCCGCGGGAGCAGGCCAGGTGCACAGACATAGGTGTTCGTCCCCGAGCCGGATAGGGGATTGCACGGATAGACGGTGGAAGGCCCGTGCCGATACCGTGTCTCCGGGTAGACAACCGGGCAAGGAGGAGAGACAGATGGAGCTTCCCCCGGCCATCCGCGGTTCGGAAACCGTGCTCCTGGTCGAGGACGACGAAGCCCTGCGGGAGCTGGTCCACGAGTTCCTGGAAACGAGCGGCTATCGGGTCCTCGTCGCCTCCGATCCGGCCGCGGCGCTCGAGGACGCGCGGGGCCACGAAGGCGCGATTCACCTGCTGCTGACCGACATCAGCATGCCCAGCATGAACGGAAGAGAGCTGGCCCGGCGGGTGAAGGAGCTGAGGCCTGAGATCCGCGTGCTCTACATGTCGGGCTACAGCGAGGACGCCATGGCTCAGGGCGGGGTGCCGGAGCCGGGAGCCCTCCTGATCCTGAAGCCCTTCAGCCAGGATGCCCTCGCCCGGAAGCTGCGCGAAGCCCTGGGTCCCCACCCCTCCCCGCGGGGGTGAAGCGAAGCTCTACCTCGGGGCGCGCAGGCGGACCTCCGCGCCCTCGGTCCCGCTGTCCAGGGTCATGGGCACGGGCCCTCCGCACCGGGGGCAGTGGAGCACCACGTCCTCGGGCTCGTCGTCGGCGAGGGTCTCGTTGGTCTCCAGCTGGACCTCCACCTCCAGCTCGGCCTGGCAGGTCGGGCAGCGGACTTCGTACCTCATCGGCACGCCAGAGGGTACCGCGCCGAGTTGCCCCGGCGCCAGTGCTGCACGGCGAACCAGCCGACCTGATTCCCGTTGGAAGAGAAATACCGCTTGACGGGAATTGAGGCCCTGTGCACATGATCGAGGCGCGGATAATGCGAATCTTTTATCCAATGACGTGGCAGGAGGATGCCATGCACAACCGCCTCCCCGTTCCGCTCGAAACCACGCTGGTGCTTGCCATGGCTCTGCTCGCCTTCGCGGTGGCGCCGGGTGCGTTCGCCCAGGAGGCCGCCGCGCGGCTGATGCCGGACCCCAACCAGCCGGCGCAGACGGTCGCGCCCCTCGTCTCTCAGGGCACGGACTTCACCGTCGCTCCGAGCACGCTGGCCTTCGCCGGATGTGCCTTGACCACGGACACGCAAACGCTGGCCCTGGTGGCGTTCTGCTTCGACGTCTTCACGGGCGCCATCATCCCCAACTGCAACGTCCAGATCTCGGTGCAGGCCCGAGACGGTACAGGCGGCCACCTGCACACCGATCCCGACCGGCCTGCCGGAGAGTTCGACCCCGCGGCCGGAAACACCGGGCCGACCGGCCTGCTCAACACGACCTACAAGGCTCCCGAGGTTTCCGGGATCATGGACGTCACCATTACCGGAACGCGTTCCGACGGGACGCCCGTGGCTCCTGGGAGCGCAACCATAGGAGTGGAGCTGGGTGGTCTAGGCGCCATCCCCGCTTCCGGGCCAGGCTACACCACGACCACCTCCGCGGGTCATGATGGCAACAACATCTTTGCGAATCCCTCCACCGCGGCCAACTTGCAGCAAGTCCCGGTCGAGTTCGACTCCCTGGTCTTTCTGCTCAACGTCCTGGGCATCTTCACGGGACCGACACCGACCCTGGTTTTCACAAGTCTCAGCCTGCCGCAGGGCGGCCTCTTTGACGTCGACGCCAATGGCGACGGCGCGATCGACAACCCCTGGCATCCACCGCACTGTGGTCATCGCCGCGGCCTCGAGGCGGACTTGCGAATCAGGAACGTCCCTGCGGAGTTGCGACCCCTCTTGGTCATGGCTATCGCCGACAATAATCTTCGGCTGCCCGTCCGCTCGGAGTCACCCTCGAGTCCGAATGCGACGCATTGGCACCTGCGCTCACGCTAGGAAGATCGAGAGGAGGCAACCATGCGTAACCCCCCTGGATTCATGCTTACGACCTCGCTGTCTGCTCTGTGCGTTTGCGGTGGCATAGGAGCGCAGGCGCAAACGAGCCCTGCCTGTCCCCCTGCTCCCAACCTGGTCACGGTCACCGTAAGCCCGATGGTGACCTTCGATCCGGCATCGAGCCTTTTCACCTATCGATACTCCATCTCGAACGACGCGACCAGCCAGCAGGAGGTCTCCGACGTCGCGCTCGACTTCGCCCCGCCGGTTTCCAATGTCGCAAGTCCACGCGGCTGGCTCAACACCAGCTTCAGCGGGCGCTCGACCCTGCACTGGAAGGCCGTCGAAGCCGCGCCTCTTCCAGCCGGCCAGCCCGACGCCGGCCAGGCTCCGCCCGGACTGTTTCAGATCAAGCCTGGGAGCTCGCTGGGCGGCTTTTCCTTCCAGAGTTCGCTGCCCCCCGGACCGGTGAACTTCTACGTTCTCGGTTTCACCGATCTACCAGGTGCAGATTCCGAGATCGATGCTGAGACCCTGGCGGATACCTGCCCGGAAGGCACGGGCGGCTTCTTCGACCTCGCCGTGCGAGGCACGACGCAAGGGCCGGTGAGCTTCATTCCGGTCCAGATCGACATCAAGCCGGGAGGCTCGCCGAACGCGATCAACCCGCGCGCGCAAGGCGTCATCCCGGTCGCGATCGTCAGCACGTCCACCTTCGACGCCACGACGGTCGACCCGGCCAGCGTGCGGTTCGGCCTCGCGGCAGCGCCGGCACGGAATGGCACCGGGCAGGTTGAGGATGTGAACGGCGACGGGCTCAACGACCTCGTCCTGCATTTCGACACTCAAGCCACCGGGATCGCTTGCGGCGATACCTCCGCCGCGCTGACGGGAAGAACGAGCAGCGGGGTCGCGATCCAGGGGTCGGATTCGATCATCACGGTGGCTTGCAAGAAGTAGGGTCCTGCGGAGGCACCGGCAGAGGCTCGCAGGGCGAGATGCCTCCACGGGGCGCTCTTCTTGTCTTGCTGTTGTTCACCGCACTTGCCTCGGCTTTCCCGGAGGGCTCGACTCGCAAAGCGGGGCTTGTCGCGGCTGGCCGAGCTGGGCATCTCGCGCCAGTGGTCGCGGTGGCGTTCCGTGCAGATGGCCGCTGGCTGGCTACGGCGAGCATGGACAAGACGGCCAAGCTCTGGGAAGTGGCGACCGGACGCGAGATACGCACCCTGCGCAGCCATACCGGCTGGGTCACATCCGTGGCCTTCAGCCCCGACGGACGGTCGGTCGTGACCGCGAGTCGAGACCGCACGGCGAAATTGTGGGACGCAGCCACCGGCGAGGAAGTCAGGACCTTCCGACATCCCGACTGGGTCTCCACGGTAGCCTTCAGCCCCGACGGACACCTGCTGGCCTCGGCGTGCGGCGGCAAAACCTCTGAGCTCGTGGGCGAGAGCGCCGACAAATCGATCTGGCTCTGGGACTCGCGCGATGGCGAGCAGGTGCACCGTTTGGTCGGACACGAAAAGGGGATTCTCAGCGTCGCGTTCAGCCCTGACGGGCATTTGCTGGCTTCCGCGGGAGAGGACGGCACGGTCCGGACCTGGGAGGTGGCGACCGGCCGCGAGCTGCAGACCTTTCGTGGCCATGGCTCCGTCGTGCGCTCGGTCGCCTTCAGCCCTGATGGCCGTTGGCTCGCGTCCGCCGGCAATGACGCGATCGCCCGAATCTGGGATGTCGCGAAACGAAGCGAACTGCGTGTCCTGCGCATGGCCGGTGGCAGCTTTGCCGTGGCCTTCAACCCCGATGGCAAGGAAATCATCGCCGTGGGCCCCAGCCCGCGACTCGTCATCTGGGAGGTCTCCACCGGTCGAGTCGTGCTGGAGGTGAGCGGCGGAGACGACGAGCTCCCGTTTTCGGCCATTGCCTTCAGTGGGGACGGCAAATGGATGGCGCTTGGCAGCGGTGACCATACCGCGAAGCTCTGGGACCCGAAGACCAACCGCGTCGTGCGCAGCTTTGGCCACCCCGCCCCTTACTCGGAGTAGCTGCCCGGGTGGCGCCTTGGCGATCGCCGGCCCGTTCGTTCGGTTCCCGAACGCTGTTTCGATGAGCGAACGAGCCCCGTTGCGGAGGGAACCGGAAGTCCTTGATGGGCAGGGCCCGTCGAGGGTCGCGGGCCCCGGCATCGGTCGTGCTACCTGAAGGGCATGCGGCACCTGACCTTCGCGGCCCTCAGCCTCCTGACTTGCGGATATGGGGTTTCCTGCTGCTCGAGCACGCCCACCCAACCCGCGGTCAACAGCAGCATCGTCTTCACCGCGGTATCCCCGCCTTCCGGTAGCCCGGTCGTCATCCCTCGGGAGTACCCCTACATCCTTCCCGGCGGGGTGGTCATCCCGCGTCAATCCGGCCTGCTCTCCGTGGGCGTCTCCATCACATGGGCTCACGAGGTCCCCTGGGCGAAGCTCAACGTCTATCTGCTCACGGGCGGCCAAAGCTCGGAATTCTGCGGAGACAACGGCCCCGACTCCCCGACCTGGAGCTTCCTGCGGTCGGGCTGGACGACCACGTACACGGTGACCGGCTTTCGCGTCTACCGACTGCCCTGCGAGGTGACGGGCCTCCGCGTCATGCTGCACATGAGGAACAACGGTCTGAACATACCCCCGGCGTCCAGCGAGACCATTGCCGAGGCGACGCTTCCCGTGAGCTATCGGATCGATCGCTGAGCGGTGAAGAGCGCGATCTACGGCGCCTTGCAGGCGTAGCTCTCCGCCACGTCGGTGCTGCCCTTGCCGAGATAGACCGACCGCTGCGAGTAGGGACACAGGGCCCGCGCGCGCGTCACCTTCCCGTCCTTGTCCAGCTTGCTGGCGACCAGGCGGTCGGGGGCCTTGCCGCGCTCCACCCAGTCGGCGATGGTCGTGTACCAGTCCACGGTGTCGGGACCGGGGCCCCCGCCGCAGTGCAGCACCCCCGGGAGCAGGAACATCCGGAAGTAGTCGCGCACGGCCGGGTCGCGCGCCTCCACCTGCTCGTAGTACCCGATCGTGGCGAGCGTGCTCAGCGCGGGATCGGACCACCCGTGCCACAGGAGCAGCTTGCGCCCACCCGCCTTGAACGCCGCCAGGTCCGGGTTGGTGGCGTTCATGAAGGTCGCCACGAGCCGGGTGTCACGCTTCCAGGTGGACAGGTCGTACCGGCTGTAGTCCCACGAGGCGTCGTGGAACACGAAGTACTTGAAGAACTCGCTGCCGAACGCCCATTGGAGGCTGGGGGTTCCCGCGTTCGCGAGCAGCCCCTCGTTGACCCCCGTGATCCAGTTCTGCCACCCCTCGACCTCGCCCTCCCCGCCGAACGGCTGGCCGTAGTAGATGGTGCCGTCCTGGTTGACGGGGGGAGCGTAGATCCGTTCGATGGCCGCGCGCTGGGCCCTGGTGAGGCACTCGGGGCCGGGCCGGTCATCCGCGCAGGCGGGGATGTCCCCGACCTTGAACGCGCAGTCCCTCGGATCCTCCATCATCCCGTCCTTCACCCCGTCCTTGGCGTCGCACGCCGCGAGGATCCTCGACTCGAGCAGCTTCAGGTTGTCCCGGGTGATCACGGAACGTTCCAGGGTGGCGGGATCCGGAAACGCGGCCTGGGAGTTCCTCACGAACGCCGCGGCGATGCCGGGCCAGTCCATGGCGGGCGCCCCGGCCACGATCCCGTCGAAGTCGTCCGGATAGCGCTGCGCTTCCATGAGGGCCTGTCCGCCGCCCCGCGAGCAGCCGATGAAATAGGAGCGGCTCGCGTCGGACCCGTAGTACGCGCGGACGATCGCTTTGGCCACCGCCGCCGTCCGGTGAACCGCAAGGTGCCCGAAGTTGAGCTGGCGCTCCACATCGTTGAGCGCCCATCCGGCCTGAATGGCGGTCCCCTGGTGCCCCGTGTCGGTCCCCGCGGTGGCGAACCCGGCGTTCACGCTCCCCGCCGCATGGTTCACCACCGCGCCCACGAAGCCACCCCCGCCCCCCATGAAGAACCGCTGGTTCCACTCATCGGGCAGGAGCACCTCGAAGCGGATCTCCCTGCCGATCACGCCCGCGACCTTGCAATGGGCCTTCTTGAAGCTGCCGCCCGGCGGCGTGCCGGCCTCCACCCCGACCGCCTCCGTGATCCGGACGTCGGGCAGCCGCAGGCTGCCCATGGCCGGGCAACCGACGCTCTTGAGTCCGCCGCCGGGTGGGTCCTGCGCGCGGGCCGCGGCCGGCGCGGCGATCGAAGCCACGGCACCGGCGAGGGCGAGGCCGAAGGCCATCGTGTTCTTCATCGAGTCTCTCCAGTCGGTGGGAGGGTCAGCTCCCGGTGCGGACCACCCCGACGTTCGCGATGGTGCCGCCTTTCGTCATGCTGGGCACGCTGCAGATGTACAGGACGACCCCCGCGGCGGGGGCCCGGGCCTCGAAGACCTTCCGGCCGAAGAAGTCGGTGACTTCGCCGATCGCCATGCCCTTCGCGACGTACTCGCCGCGCTTCACCCGCGGGTAGAAGAGGCCGGCCTCGTCGCTCGTGACCGTGAGCACGCGGTCGATCCAGACCGGGTTCTGGACGACGTCCGGCGCGCCGGGCAGCATCTCGAGATAGCGCATCACCCCCAGGCAGCCCCGGACGAGGGCGTCGACGTCCTCCGGCTCGACGGTCCCCGCGTGGCCGGCCTCCGCCGTCAGGGAGGGCTTGCCCCGCGTCGTGGCGGTGTTCTCGAGGTACCGCGAAGCGGCGGGGTCCTTCGGCCGGTCGGCGGAGACGATGATGTGGTCGAGCCCGAAGGCCAGCACCATGTCGCGCGAGACGCGGTCCTGCTCCTCACGGCCGGTCGGGGTCCAATAGGCGTAGGGGCGCAGGCTTTCGTCGAGGTCGCCCCCGTGCAGGTCGATCAGGTGGTCGCAACGCTCGACGACTTCCTTCGTGATGAGGTAGGAGGCCCGCTCGGTCTGGGTGCCGTCGGCGCGTCCGGGGTAGAAGCGGTTCATGCTCTTGCCGTCGACCGGGTTGACGTGAACCACCTTCTGGTCGAACGAGGCGCGGTTGACGAGCGGCACCAGGATCACGGTGCCCGACAGCTCGGAGGGGTCGACGCGGCCGATCAGCCTCTCCACCGCGACGATCGAGGCGTACTCGGTGCCGTGGGCGCCCGCGACGATGGCGAGCACCCTTCCAGGACGGGCCCCGTGTACCACGATCACCGGGATGCTGGTGGCAGGGTCGGCGGCGGCCGGCACCTCGATCATGCCGGTGGCGACCCGGCCACGCTCGGCGTGCGCGCTGCCGACGGTGAAGGTCTCGGCCGCGGCCAGGCGCGGGAGGGGGAAAAGAGCGAAGGCAAGGGCCAGCAGGCTCTTCATCGAGGATCTCCAGTGGCTGAGAGTCTACGCCCCTTCCCTCTCTCCCCGGTCCGTGCCAAGATCCGCGTTCAGCACCAAAGGAGAAGATGCGATGAGCGACCTGATGGACGGCAAGACGTCGCGTCGTCGGTTCCTGGGCACCGCCGCGGCGGCCAGCGTCATGATCATCAAGCCGGAGCTGGTGCGGGGCAGCGCCGCCAACTCCACCGTGCGCCTGGGGCTTCTCGGCTGCGGCGGCCGGGGCAGGAACGTCGCCGCCTCCTTCCTCCAGCACACGGACGCCGTGGTCACCGCCATCGGCGACATGTTCGCGGACCAGCTGGAGAAGGGCCGGAGCGTCCTCGACGAGGCCTCCCAGAAGTACGGCAAGCCCGCGATCGACCCCTCCCGGATCTTCCGCGGGCCCAAGGCCTACGAGCAGCTCTTCGCCTGCAAGGAGGTCGACGCGGTCTACATCGCCACTCCCCCGTGGTTCCATCCCGCCCACCTGGAGGCGGCCCTCGCGGCCGACAAGCACGTCTACCTCGAGAAGCCGGTGGCGGTGGACGTTCCCGGGGCCAAGAAGGTGATGGCGCTGGGCGAGAGGGTCAAGGGGCGGCGGAGCCTGGCGGTGGGATTCCAGATCCGGCATGCCTCGCCCTACGTCGAGCTCGCGAAGCGCATCCACGACGGCCAGATCGGCCAGCCCGTCTGCGGGCAGATCCACTACTTCGCGTCGGCCCTCGAGCGCCCCCCCTTCCCGGACGCCACCCCCGCGGAGCGCCGCCTCCGCAACTGGGTCCACGACAAGGTCCTCTCGGGCGACATCATCGTGGAGCAGAACGTCCACATCATCGACGTCACGAATTGGCTGCTCAGGGCCCACCCGCTGAAGGCCACGGGCACCGGGGGGCGGGCCGGCCGAACGGACGGCGGCGACTGCTGGAGCCACTACGACTGCGTCTACACCTACCCCAACGACGTCCACGTGAGCTTCGCCTCCACGCAGTTCGGGAAGGCGGCCTGGGGGGTGGGCATGCAGTACTACGGCACCAAGGGGTGCGCCGAGGCCCGCTACGACGTCCCGGTGCGGATCTCGGGCGAGCAGGCCTGGGAGTACCCCGGCCTCAGCAAGCCCGAGCCCACGGACGCCGCCCTCGCGGTCACGGGAACCTTCAAGGGCGCCCTGGACGACGCCGATCCCAACAAGCAGAAGGCCTTCATCGAGAGCATCGTCAGCGGCAACCTGATCAACGAGGCCGCCTCCGGAGCGGAGGCCGCGCTGAGCGCCATGCTGGGGCGCGTGGCCGCCTCCACCCCCGGCCGGGAGGTCACCTGGGAGAAGCTCCTGGGCTCCAAGGAAGTGGCGGACCCCAGGATGAGCTGGAACCAGTTTGCCTGAGGCCTAAGGGACGATCGCGATCCCCCAGGGGCTGTCGCCGACCGTGATGCGCGCGGTGACCGCGCGGCTCGCGATGTCCACCACCGCGACGTCGTTCGAAGGGCCGTTGGCCGTGTAGAGAGTCCGGCCATCCGCGGAGATGGCGATGCCCCAGGGCCGCGCGCCGACTTCGACGGAGGCGATGGGCTCGTTCGTGCTGGTGTCGATCGCGACCACCATCCGCCCGCGGCCCGTGGTGACGTAGAGGTATCGCCCGTCCGGAGAGACCACCGCTCCCATCGGCCGGATGCTCTCGCCCGCCAGCTTGATCGTGCCCAGACGCTCGTGGTTCGTGCCGTCGATCACCACCACCGAGCCGCCGTTCTCGCAGGTCACATACGCCCGCGTCCCGTCCGGGAGGAAGGCGATCGATCGCGGCCTCGGGTCGACGGCGATCTTGCGCAGGACCGCCGGCTTGCTGGCGTCGATCGCGAACACCTCGCCGTCCTCCTCGGACGTCACGTAGACCACGGCGCCGTCGGGGCGCAGCTCCACGCCCTCGGGCTCGCCCCCCACGGGGACGCTCGCGACGATCCGGCCGCTCACAAGCTCCACCACGCTGGCCGTCGCCGCGTCCTCGTTGGCGATGAACAGGCGTGCGCCGGCCTTGTCCAGCGCGAGCTGCTCGGGATCCGTCCCCGCCGGGATCACCTTCACGAGCTTTCCCTGGCCCACGTCGACCACTCCGATGCCGTCGGCCGACCGATCGGGCGGGGGCAGCGTCTTCTCGTCGACGCCGGGAGGGGCGAAAGGCGAGCCGCTGAGGGCGACGTACAGGGTCGTTCGATCGGGGCTCACCCGAATGCCGCGCGGGCGCTTGCCGAGGGAAACCGTCGCGACCACCCGATGCGAGCCCAGGTCGATGACGCTCAGGTCGCCGGAACGCTCGTTGGTGACGAAGAGACGCGGGCCAACCGGGGCGGGCGGCGCCGGCTTCGAACAACAAAGGAGCGGCCATAGCGCCGCGACGAGTGTCGCGCGCGGTAGCCGTGGCACTACGGCTGAAGCGTGAACGCGAACAAGGAATCGCCGGCCCCGACCACCACGTACTGCCGGCCGTCCAGCAGGAACGTCTGCGGCCCGTTGCTCGTGTTCGCCCCCAGCCCCGCGTGCCAGAGCGGCTTCCCCGTGGCCGCGTCGTAGGCCACGAAGTTCCCCGCACCGTCGTTCCCGAACAGCAGGCCTCCCGCCGTGCTGAGCAGGCCCATGGGACCGCCGGAGGGGCCCCCGGCGCCCATGGCCAGGGGGTGGCTCCAGCGCACCTTTCCCGTCTTGTAGTCGATCGCCTTCAGCCAGCTTCCCAGGCTGCCCACGTGGCGCTCCGCGGCGCCCCAGCCCTGCGGGCGGGGGTCGGTGTCCGTGAGGTAGAAGACGCTGAAGGACGCGTGGGTGCCCACGTAGAAGAGGCCCGTGTCGGGGCTGAAGCTCGGGGGAGGCCAGTTCGTGACCCCGTCGGTGGTCGGCGAGACGAGGACTCCCGGGATGCTCGCGTCCTTGGCGGGGTTCGAGATGGGCCGGCCCTTGGCGTCGATTCCCTTCGTCCAGTTGAGGGTGTCCACCATGGGGGCCGTGACCACGTGCTGGCCGTTCGTGCGATCCAGCACGAAGAAATGGCCGTTGCGGTTCGCCTGCGCGATGAGCTTGCGCGGCTTCCCGTCGATGACTCCGTCGATGAGGATCGGCACCTGCGCGGAGTCCCAGTCGTGGGTGTCGTGGGGAGTGGCCTGGAAATACCAGGCCATCTTGCCCGTGTCGGGGTTGATGGCCACGATGGAGCAGGTCCAGAGGTTGTCCCCCGCCCGGCTCTGCCCGGCCAGCACGGGGTTCGCGTTGCCGGTGCCGACGTAGTAGAGGTTCAGGTCGGCGTCGTAGGCCCCGGGGATCCAGGGCATTCCCCCGCCGTGCGCCGCCGAATACTCGTCGGGCCACGTCTCGATTCCGGGCTCGCCCGCGCGGGGCGTTGTGTACCAGCGCCACTGCACCTCGCCGTTTTCCGGATCGCGCGACTCGAGGTAGCCGGGCACGTCCAGGGAGTCGCCGCCCACCCCCACGATCACGTGGTTGCGGATGACGATGGGAGCGGCGGTGGAGAAGTACTCGCGCTTGATGCTCGCGATCTCCTTGTGCCAACGCTCCTTCCCCGTCGAGGCCTCGAGGGAGACGAAGTAGTTGTCGGGGGTCAGGAAGTAGAGCCAGTTGCCGTACATCCCGACCCCGCGGTTGCCGATGTGGATGCCGCCGCGCGTCTTCCAGAAGAAGTGCCAGATCTCGCGCCCCGTCCGGGCGTCCACCGCCCACGCGTGGTCGGGGGCGGAGAAATAGAGGACGCCGTTCACCAGGAGGGGCGTGGACTTGATGGACAGACCGCCGAAGGCCGCCATCCCCCCGCCGGGGGTCGGCCCGTCGGGTCCCTCGCCGCCGATCTGGGCGCCTCCCTGGGAGGTGTTCGCGCGATAGATCCAGGCCAGGGTCAGGTTCTTGACCGTCCGAGTGTCGATCTGCTTGAGCGTGCTGTATCGGCGGCCCGAGTAGTCGCCGTGATGCGTGGGCCACGCGTCGGTCGGCGGCTTGGTCAGCAGCGACGGGTCGAGCCCTTGCGCGGGCAGGGCCAGGGGCAGGAGGACGACGCCCAGCGAGAGCACCAGCGCTTGGGTCTTCATTACTTGAGGCTCACCAGGAAAGCCGTCATGTTCTGCATGTCGGCGTCGGTCCACTTGCGCCAGAGGTCCACGTGGCCCTGGAGCGGATCGGTGAGCACCACCTTGGGCACGCCGTCCGTGCGCAGCCAGGAGCGCATCTGCTCGGTCGAGGGATCCCAGATGATGACGTCGAAATCGGTCAGGCGCACGAGCCCGCCCGTGAACGACGCGCCCGTGGGCGGCGTCACCGTGGCCTTGACCGCGTTTGGCTCCGTGTAGGGAGGGGTCATGGGCCGGTCGCCGGGAGGACCTCCCCGGCGGCGCCTGCCGCGCGGCATCAGCATGCGGCCCTGCAGGGTCGCGGGCTCGTACCTCGCGCCCACGCCCTTGAGGTCGCCCGTCGGGGAGTGGCAGGAGGCGCAGCGACCGGGGCCGTTGAAGTAGGCCTCCCCCGCCCTCGCGTCCCCCGTAACGATGTCGAGGATCTCGTAGGCACCCCGGTTGCCGATCTGGTAGATGGCCGAATGCAGGAAGGTGGCGAGGTCGGTCAGCTCCTGGGCACCCAGCTCGAACTTCGGCATGTTGCGCTCGGGCCTGCCCACCCTCAGGAAATCCCCGAGCTGCTTGCCGTTCTCGTCCTCCTGGACCAGGGCCGACCGCGTGAGGTCGGGTCCGCTCGCCCCGCCGCGCGCGTTGGATCCGTGGCAGAACCCGCAGCGGGCCACGAGCAGCTCCTGCCCCCGCTTCACCGCTTCCTCGTCGAACTGCGGCTCCTCCGGGCGACGCGGGCGCGCCGGCGCCGGTGGCGGCGCCGCCGGCTTCTCGGCCGGCTTGGGGGCGGGCGCGGGAGGCGCCTGCTGTGCGTCCAGGTTCAGGGCGGCAAGCAACACCATCGTCGCACCGGGCACCCACGTGATTCGCATCAGGCTCACGACCTCCTGGACCGGGGGTTCTATCACAGGTTGGAGTCCTGGTCCTAAGGCTGAAAAGCAGGTCGGGTTGTCACTTTTCGGGCAGGTGGGCCAGAGACTGACGCCGTTGATCGCAGGGATTGCCGCGACGACAGAGTCCCGGTCAGCATTCAATTTGGCGAGAGGCCCCTTTCAATCCCGTCAATGAGCTGCTCGTATTCGTCCTGTGGATAAGGAATGTGCGCTCTGTCAAATACGGGCTGGGCCAGGCGTACCGCCTGCCGAAGCAAAGGGACGAGTGAGCGGGCCACTTCGGTGACTTCGTCCTTGTCGGTCAGGTCCTGCGGAACCGCGATCTGAACCTGTAGCAGCCGTTTCTTTCGCGAGAACGTCCCCGTACGGACTCCGTCGTAATCAGGACTAAGGAGCGAGCCCGGAACGTGAAAGACGATATCAAGCGAGCCTGAGGCGTCCATCTCACGCTCGCCAGCCAGGTGCTTGATCTTGGAAATCGCGCTGCCGATCTTCGAACTCATGCCCCCAGGTCCGCCGAAGATCGCCCCAATGTAGATCATTGCTCTTCTCTTTCTGCTTACGGCCTTTCTCCCGACGGCCTTTCCCCTGAGCTACTGGAGCATCGACCATCAGGCGGTCGCTATTATTGAACAGGCTCGGTTCCGGGTTCGTGTCCACTGACGGTTAGAATGGGCAGGACGCGATGGGAAAAGCCCGCCATCCGCAGACGACCCTGACCCCCGCGCTGCTGGACGCCGTCGAGCGCGCGCTCGCGGGAGATTGGCAAGCGGCGCACGAGGTCGTTCAAGCCCACGAAGACGACGAGGTGGCCAACTGGATCCACGCCGTGGTCCATCGCATTGAGGGGGACCTCGGCAACGCCCGCTATTGGTACGGCCGCTGCGGGCGTGCCTTCCGCGAAGAGTTGTCGACGAGCGCCGAGCTCCAGGAGATCAAGGCCGCCCTGTCCGGCTGATCTCCATCTGTGGGGCCCTCGGAAGAAGACGCGCGACGGTCGATCTTCGAGCGGAACCCACGGAAGACCATCGCCGTCCTCGTGCTCGTCGCGGTGGTCGTCACCGATTTCGCCTTCACCCGCGTCTACCACTGGCTCTCGCCCCGGCCGGCGGCGCGCGGCCAGACCGGGCTTCGGGTCCGGTCCGAGATCTTCCACCACGGCTTCCAGCCGCTGGCCAGCGTGCGGGACGACTGGGGAGGGCACCTCACGGACTACCGGATCAACTCGCTGGGTCTGCGCGACGCGAGCGCCCGCCAGGTCCCCCTGCGCAGCGAGGGGCGTCGCCTGCTGTTCATCGGCGACTCCTTCACCGAGGGTATCGGCATCGCCTACGACAAGACGTTCGTGGGACGGGTGGCGCGCGCCCTGGAGCCGACGGGAGTCGAGGTCCTGAACGCGGGCTGCGCGTCCTACTCGCCGATCATCTACTATCGCAAGGTCCGCTGGCTCCTCGACCAGGGCCTGCGGTTCGACGACCTCGCGGTCTTCATCGACATGGGGGACGTCCAGGACGAGGTCACCTATCTTCTGGATCAGGACGGGAACGTGGCCTCGGACGAGGTCCGGCGGATTCGCGAGGAGCGGGAGAACATCCGCTACGCGCTGCCGCGTCCGCTCCGCGACCTCACGGTGCGGCAGTTCCTGAAGCGGAACACGATCGCGCTCTTCGCCCTCTACCAGGGGCTGGAGGAAGCGGTCAAGAGCGAGGACCGCCGCGACGGGCTCTGGACGGCCGATCCTCGCCTCTACGAGCAGTTCGGCCGGGAGGGGCTCGCCCGCGCTCGCCACAGCATGGATCTGCTCGCCGACCTCGTCGCCCAGCATGGAATCCGCTTGACGGTGGCCGTCTACCCGTGGCCCGACCAGGTCCGCCGCGGCGACCTCCAGTCGCTTCAGGCGACTTTCTGGAAGCAATGGGCCGCGGACCGGGGGGCCGGCTTCCTCGACTACTTCCCCCGCTTCATCGGGGTCGCTCGGAGCGACGAGGTCCTGGCCCGAGACTTCATCCGGGGCGACATCCATTGGAACGAGGCTGGCCACCAGGTGGTGGCGGAGGGCTTCCTGGAGTACTGGGCCGGACGGTAAGTGGCGCCCGAGGTCGCCTTGACGCGATGCGGGCGGCCCGCTACCCTCCCGCCCCGAAGCGGAGGCCCCGTCATGCATCTCGCCCCACTGGCCGCCACCGGCTTGGCATTGGCGCTGCTCCTGGACACGCCGCCCGCCGGCCGCGCCGTCCTCATCGTGGGCGAGGGCCTCAACGAGCCTTTCGGGGTCTCGTTCGACTCGGCCGGGAACCTCTACGTCGTCGAGATGGGCGGCAACCGCGTCAGCGTCCTCGGCCGGGATGGGAACCGAAGCGTGCTCGCGGGCACCGGCGAGAAGGGCCTCGCGGGGGACGGTGGCCCGGCCGCCAAGGCCCGGTTCAACGGCCCGCACCACCTCCTGATGGGCCCGGACGGCCACCTCTACGTCGCCGATACCTTCAACAATTGCGTTCGCCGGATCGACCTGAAGACCG
>Ga0137361_10000277_pt1 | contig 27132 bp, 26 predicted proteins | sample Mad1_80_16metaG_FD_104923 | JGI IMG/M metagenome (GOLD analysis project Ga0137361, IMG submission 104923) | Vadose zone soil microbial communities from Angelo Coast Range Reserve, California, USA - Mad1_80_16 metaG | ecosystem: Environmental > Terrestrial > Soil > Vadose zone | place: USA... | reverse complement strand
GGCCTGCAACCAAAATGTTTCATCGAACAGCCGTCCCACGGCGCAAACCCCGAAGACCGCGTCTGCCGATGTACAGCCGGCAAGCAAGAACGAGATCGTAACGACGAGTCCGGATGCGGCGCCCCAAAGCGCGAGCGCGAAACCGACCGATGTGACGGCAACCACGAGGCGCTACTCCGAGGGCGCCGCGATGGGCGATATGTTCGAGATCGAATCAAGCAGGATCGCGCTGAACCGTTCGAAATCCGAGGACGTCAAGAAATTCGCGCAGGAAATGATCGACGCTCATACCAAGACCTCGGATGAGCTGAAGTCGACGCTCATTCGAGTAGGACTGATCATCGAGTTGCCGGCGATGCTGGATACGCTTCACAAAGGGCTGCTCGACGAACTCAAAAGCACGAACGTTCAAGACTTCGACATGCGCTACATCGCGCAGCAGAAGAATGCTCACAATGAAGCCCTGATGCTGCACCAATACTATGCGAGTAACGGCGACATGGCGGATTTGAAGGCGCTCGCATCCGATACGGTGCCGAAAATCGACAAACATATCGAGATGATCACGGACATCGACAAAGCGCAGCGCGCTCGGAATTCGCGCGCGGAGAATAGGTAACAGGCTCACGCCATAACCGAGCCCTCCCAGGTGACGAGCGTCGAGCCTGTGTAGCGCCCCCGGTTTCGCCGGGGGCGCTTTTTTCCGCGCCCGCGAATGCTCCGCCCACAGTTTCGGCCAAACCTGATATAAGCCTGCTGCTCGAATGGGAACGAACATGACCTTGCTGAATCAAATGCAAGCGGTGCCGGCGCAGAAGCGAGCGGCTGCGGCAACTCCGTCCATCTTCGGCGATTGGCGCGCCCCGGCGCGGGTTCGGCTTGGCACTCTCAACAATTTGCGATGGCTCGCGGTCGTCGGCCAGACCGTCGCACTGCTTTTCGTGCGCATCATGCTGAACTTCGATTTTCAGCTGGTGCTGTGCTCGACGGTTGTCGCGGCGAGCGCGATTTTGAACGTCATCCTTGCAGTCGGCTTTCCGTCTTCCAAGCGGCTTACGGTGCGCGAGGCGACTGCCTTCTTGGCCTATGACACCACGCAATTGGCCGCGCTGTTGTTTCTTACCGGAGGGATCGAGAATCCTTTCGCGATGCTGTTTCTGGCGCCTGTCGTTGTTTCCGCCGCAACTCTGAACGTCAAAAGCACGCTTTTTCTCGGCGCGCTGACGTTCATCGCCATTGCCCTTTTGGCGCATGATCACGTGCCGCTGCCCTGGAACTCGAATGCCCCGTTGCGATTGCCGCCGCTCTACCAATTTGGAATCGTGATCTCGCTTATCCTGGGCATCGGCTTTACCTCGGTCTACGCCTTCCGCATCGCCGACGAGGCGACACGCATGTCGGCTGCGCTGACTGCCACCCAGCTCGCGCTTGCCCGCGAACATCGGTTAGCATCTCTGGGCGGGCTGGCTGCGGCCGCGGCGCATCAACTCGGTACGCCCCTGGGCACCATCGCTCTCGTTGCTCGGGAACTCGAACGCGAGCTGGCGGCCTCCGCGCATGCCGATGATTTTCGCCTGCTTCGGGCAGAGGCCGAACGCTGTCGCGCAATTCTGACGCGGCTCGCCGAGCCCGAAGATGCCGTTCTCGGACAGACGGAGCGTCTGCCCTTGGGCGCGTTGCTTGACGACATTGCTGCGCCTCATCGTGGCGTGGACGTGGCTATTGTCATCGATGTGCAGGCAGGCACTGCACCACAAGTTTGGCGGGTGCCCGAAGTTCTGCACGGCCTCGGGAATCTCGTGGAAAACGCCGCCGACTTTGCGGCGCGCGAGGTGCGCCTGCGCGCCCGGTGGGACGACAAAGACCTGCTGGTCGAGGTGATGGACGACGGTCCGGGTTTTACGGCTCAAATCTTCGAGCAGATCGGCGAGCCTTATGTCACGTCGCGGCCGCGGCGGGGCTCCCTGGAAAAGGCGGGAGTGCCGGAATACGGCAAACAAGAGGGCATGGGGCTCGGGTTCTTCATCGCCAAGACCCTGATCGAACAGACCGGCGGCACGCTCACCGCGCGCAACCGGAGCGAAGGCGGCGCCATCGTAAGCGCACGATGGCCGCGCGGCGCCATCGATGGCGAAACTCCCCCGAGCCGCGAGTTTCAGCTCTGAGCAATCCCGGGTGGCCAAATTGCTTGCGGCGCGATATGTAGCCCTGCAGCTTGCGGCAGATGAACGTGGCAAATGAGTGCGAATGGTCCCGTGCTTCCCGACGACAAAACGCTTCTGATCGTCGATGATGATCGTCCGTTCCGGGAGCGCCTCGCGCGCGCCATGCAAGCGCGCGGGTTCGAGGTGCTGGTCGCCGAAACGGTGGGTGAGGGCGTTGCCATCGCCAAAGAGAGGCCGCCGGCCTTTGCCGTAGTGGATCTGAAACTGGAAGACGGCAGCGGTCTCGAAATTGTCGAAACGCTCCATGCAACGCGGCCCAATGCGCGCGTGGTCGTGCTGACGGGCTTCGGCAATATCGCGACCGCGGTGGCCGCGGTGAAATTCGGCGCACTGGATTACCTACCCAAGCCGGCCGACGCCGACGACATCTTGGGCGCTTTGCTGGCACGCGCCGGCGAGAGGCCCAGCCCTCCGGAAAATCCGATGTCCGCGGATCGCGTGCGGTGGGAGCACATCCAGCGCGTCTACGAACTCTGCGGCCATAACGTTTCGGAAACGGCCCGCCGCCTCAATATGCACCGGCGCACGCTGCAGCGCATTCTCGCCAAACGGTCGCCGCGTTAGGTGGATTGCGCGGTTGCGGCGCGGGTGCGCCGCGCGGCATAGACGAAATAGACCACCAGCCCGAGCGCGAGCCAAAGGACGAAGCGGAACAATGTCGCGAGCGGAAGAAAAAAGAGCAGCGCCCCGCAGGACAGGATTCCGAGCGTCGGCAGGATCAACCCGCCGGGCGCCTTGAACGCACGCGGGAGATCGGGCTTCGTCAGACGCAGCACGATGACGCCGGCGCAGACGAGCGCAAATTCCGCCAAGGTGCCCGCATTGACGAGCTCCACCAACGTGCCGATGGGAACCATGCCGGCAAGGGCGGAGGTCACAACTCCGCAAAGCAGCGTCGCGTTCATCGGCGTCTGAGTTCTTGCATCGATGGCGCTGAAAAATGCCGGCAGAAGCTTATCGCGCGCCATGGCGAAAAGAATTCTCGTCAGTCCGTAATAAAGCACCAGCATGGTCGAGGTGAGCCCGACGATGACCCCGACTGCGACCAGCGCAGAGCCCCAATTCATGCCGAGCAGCAACAACGCATAGGCGATGGGGGAAGACACGTTGAGCGATGCGTAGGGAGCGATCGAGGTCAAGAGGCCTGAAACCGCGAGATAGACCGCGGTGCAGACGAAAAGCGCGGTCAAAATTCCAATTGGCACATCGCGCTGGGGATTGCGGGCTTCCTCGACCGTGATGCAAACATTTTGGAAGCCGCGATAGGCGAAGAAGACGAGGGAAGCAGCCGCCAACACACCGACGGTTTTTCCGTCCGCTGTGTGGCTGAACCAGCCATATGGCATGAACGGCCGCCATAGCGCGCCGTTGATATAGAAGAGGGCGACAGTGATGAAGACGATAAGCGCCAGGAGCTTGACGACAACGATCATCATGTTGACCTTCGCGCTTTGCTTGACGCCCGCGAACAGCAAGGTCATCAGCAGCAAAATGATCGCCACGGCCGGCAGGTTGAGAATTCCGCCTGCTGCCGGCCCCTTGGTTAGGGGCTCCGGGAGGCCGATATCCATGGCGGTAAGCGCATTGGCAAAATAGCCCGACCAGCCGTTTGCGACCGCTGCCAGCGCGATACCGAGGCCGAGCACCAAGTTCCAACCGACGATCCAGGCGATCAGCTCGCCGAAGAGCGCATAGGCGAAACTGTAGGCACCGCCGCAACCGCCGACGCATGACGCCAATTCGGCGTAGGAAAAGGCAACGAAGGCACAGGCAATTCCAGCGACGACGAAGGAGAGCACGATCGCCGGGCCCGCCTGGGTCGCTGCCGCGACACCGGTGAGAACGAAAATTCCGGCGCCGATCATCTGGCCGATGCCCATGAAAGTGAGATCCCATGCGCTCAAGCAGCGGCGCAGCGGCGGCGCGCCCTCCGTGGCCGGCAGTTTCTTGCGAAACAGGTTCATGCCGGGAGGCTCATGCGCAATTGGGGTCGAAGCTGCGCGCCAGCCGCTCGGCCGCGGTCTGCGCAAAGCGCAAGGTGAGCGCCCGGCGCCGGCTTGCATGCAAGGTCATGCGGGGCGCCTCTTTGAGAATCGCACCGCCGAAACGGTCGGCCACGATCAGGCCGGTCGTTGCCGGAATCCGGTGTTGCGGAAACTCCGGCGGCACCGCGAAGTAGAAGAGATCACAGAAAGACAAATAATCCGGCCATTTGTCGTCCGCGGCGAGATCGGCAAGGCTGATCTTGATTTCGACGCCGACGAAAGTGCCGTCGCCGGAAAGTGCCGCGACGTCCAGCCGCCGCCCGTTCGGAAGCGCGAATTCGACGATAGGGCTCATGCCTTCGCTAAGAAGAAGCCGGCTTACCCCGCGTGCGACATCGCTAGCCGAATGGGCTGCGAGAACGATTGCGTGCGCAGCATCGGCCATTTCGGCACCTATTTGTCGTCCGACAGCATTTCCTTGGTCGACGGCACCGCACCTTCGAGCCGCTCGTCCACTTCGATCGCCTGGCGCAGCGCCCGCGCGGTGCCTTTGAAACAGGTCTCGACGATGTGGTGCGAATTCTCGCCGTAAAGATTTTCGATGTGGAGGCAGATGCCGGCGTTCTGCGCGAGCGCCTGGAACCATTCGCGGAACAGCTCGGTGTCCATCTCGCCGATCTTCGGGCGTTTGAAATTCACCTTCCAGATCAAATAGGGCCGGTTGGAGATGTCGATGGCGACGCGCGTCAGCGTTTCGTCCATCGGCATCAGGATGGCGCCGAAGCGGCGGATGCCGGCAAAATCGCCCAATGCGCGCTTGATCGCCTGGCCGATGACGATGGCGGTGTCTTCGGTGGTGTGGTGAAAATCGACGTGCAAATCGCCCTGGGCGCGCACTTTTAAATCGATCAGCGAATGCCTCGAAAAAGACTCAAGCATGTGATCTAAAAAACCGATGCCCGTGTCCACGTCATAGGCTCCCGTACCGTCGAGATCGATGGAAGCGAGGATTTCGGTCTCGCGGGTCTTGCGTTCAATGGTGGCGGTGCGCATGGGCGCGACTCGTTCCCCGATATTTCCTGCAGGTCTAATATCTTAAGGGGGAACAGTAGTCGAAGGGTTTAAGGGTGTTGAGCATTAACCCCATGCGCCAATTCGAAAAACCCGTCGCCTGTCCCACTGGAGGGACTCTAATGTTAGCGATCCCGTGATGTTGGCCTGACAACGCAACCGCCACCCGTTGGGCCGTAGCCGCCAATGTGAACTGGGCCAACCCAATCCTATATGAGTAGGATCGGCGGTCTGTTTTTCTCCGCGAGGCGAGCATGAGTGAATCCGGCGGCAAGTGGCACGGTACAACCATTCTTTCGGTCCGCAAGGGCGGGCAGGTCGTCATCGCCGGTGACGGTCAGGTCTCGATGGGCAACACCATCGTCAAGGCAAATGCCAAGAAGGTGCGTCGGCTCGGCAAGGGCGATGTCATCGCCGGCTTCGCCGGAGCTACCGCGGACGCGTTTGCTTTATTCGAGCGCCTCGAAGCCAAGCTCGAGATGCATCCCGGCAATCTTGCGCGCGCCTGCGTAGAGCTCGCCAAGGACTGGCGCACCGACCGCTATTTGCGCCGGCTGGAAGCCCTGATGGCGGTGGCGGACAAGGCGAGCTCTCTGATCCTCTCAGGAACGGGCGATGTGTTGGAACCGGAAGACAGCCTGATCGGCATCGGCTCCGGCGGCCCTTTTGCGCTGGCCGCCGCGCGCGCTCTATTGCCGCTCGATCTCTCCGCCGAAGAAATAGCCCGCAAAGCCATGGCGATTGCCGCCGGGATCTGCGTTTTCACCAATGAAAACATCACCATGGAAAGTCTGACATCCTGAGCCTTGTCGGCACAGAAAGACCCGACCAAACGGATTGAAATTGGGCAATTTTTTGGTACACTTCAACATGAATTGGCACATAGGCACACCGGATGACCCTCCACATCAAAGATGAAAAGGCGGACCGATTGGCTCGTGAACTCGCTCAGGCGACTGGCGAGACCCTGACCGAAGCGGTCACGCGTGCACTGGAAGAGCGCCTGCAGCGCGAGCGCAAGCGCAAGGAATCCGATTACGAGGCGCGTTATCAGGCAATGATGGAAATTCTTCACGAAATCGACAAGCTGCCGGTTCTGGATGACCGGCCGGCGGATGAAATACTGGGATATGACGAGAACGGGCTGCCGAGCTGATGGTGGTCGACACATCAGCGCTTTGCGCCATTCTGTTTGATGAAATCGAGCGCCCGGACTTTCTGAGGGCGATAATGACGGCGCGGAGCGTTTGCATATCCGCCGGCACGACGGTCGAGTGTGCCATCGTGGTGCTTCGCCGCGTTGGCGCCGAAGGAGAAGCGCGGGCACGCGCGCTTTTCGAGCGCGGCAACTTGCAAATCATGCCTTTTGACGAGACGCAAGCCGAGATCGCAAAGCGCGGGTTTCAATTCTACGGCAAAGGCCGCCATCCCGCCGGACTCAACCTTGGCGACTGCTTCGCCTACGCCCTTGCGAAGAGCCTCGGCGAACCGCTGCTCTTCAAAGGTACGGATTTCCGTCTCACCGACGTGACGCCGGCCCTCTAATCGGATGTAGACGAAGCCCGTCCTATTCCCCATCTTGGGATGGTCATGGCTTCTTTCTTCACCCCTCGCGAAATCGTATCCGAGCTGGACCGCTACATCATCGGCCAGCATGACGCCAAGCGCGCGGTCGCGATTGCGCTCCGCAACCGCTGGCGTCGGCAGCAATTGCCGGAGTTCATGCGCGAGGAAGTGCTGCCCAAGAACATCCTGATGATCGGCCCGACCGGCGTGGGGAAAACGGAGATTTCGCGGCGCTTGGCGAAGCTGGCGCAGGCACCGTTCCTGAAAGTCGAAGCCACCAAATTCACCGAAGTCGGGTATGTCGGCCGCGACGTCGAGCAGATTGTGCGCGACCTGATCGAGGTCGGGATCAATCTCGTGCGCACCGCCAAACGCAAAGAGGTCGAAGCCCAGGCCGAAGCCAAAGCCGAGGAGCGCGTACTCAACGCGCTTGTCGGTTCGTCGTCGGCCTCGGCAACGCGTGAAAGCTTTCGCAAGCGCTTGCGCGCGGGCGAGCTCGACGACAAGGAGATCGAGGTGGAAGTCCGCGACGCGGGCGGCATGTCGTTCGAAATTCCCGGCATGCCCGGTGCTGCCGTCGGCATGGTCAATCTCGGCGACATTTTCGGCAAGGCGATGGGCGGCCGCACCAAGACGCGGCGCATGAGGGTTGCCGCCTCGCACGACCTTTTGGTGGCGGAAGAGGCCGACAAGCTGCTCGACAACGAAGCGATCATGCGCGACGCCATCGACAACGTCGAAAACAACGGCATCGTCTTTCTCGACGAGATCGACAAGATCACCGCGCGCGGCGAAATCCGCGCCGGCGCGGACGTCTCGCGCGAAGGGGTGCAGCGCGATCTCTTGCCGCTGCTCGAAGGGACCACGGTCTCGACCAAGCATGGGCCGGTGCGGACGGACCACATCCTCTTCATAGCCTCGGGCGCTTTCCATCAGGCCAAGCCGTCCGATCTGTTGCCCGAATTGCAGGGCCGGCTTCCTATTCGCGTCGAGCTGAAGGCGCTGACGCGGGAGGACTTCCGCCGGATATTGACCGAGCCGGAGGCGAGCCTGATCAAGCAATATATCGCGCTGATGGGAACCGAAAACGTCGCCCTCGAATTCACCCCCGACGGCATCGACGCCATCGCCGCTATTGCCGCCGACGTCAATGCCAGCGTCGAGAATATCGGCGCGCGCCGATTGCAGACCATCATGGAGCGCGTGCTCGACGAGGTCAGTTTCACGGCCACCGACCGTTCGGGCGAAAAGCTGGTGATCCACGGAAAATACGTGCGGGACCGCGTCGAAGGCCTCGCCAAGGATCAGGATTTGTCGCGGTTCATCCTTTAGGGACACCGCCGGCCCATAACCATCAATTGACCCCCGGGCGATTCCTTGTCAGAAACCCCGGCCTAAAGACTGGCCGAAGCCGAGGGGTTCGATGCAGCGTTCGAGTTATCTCTTCACCAGCGAATCCGTGTCCGAGGGTCACCCCGACAAGGTCTGCGACCGGATCTCCGACGAGGTCGTGGATGCGTTCTTTCGCTTGGGGCCGAAATACGGCTGGGCGCCGAAGGATTTGCGGGTGGCGTGCGAGACGCTGGCGACGACCAATCGAGTCGTAATCGCCGGCGAGACCCGCGGGCCCAAGGAGATAACCAAGGAAATAATTTCCGATACGGCGCGCTTTGCCATTCGCGACATCGGCTATGAGCAGGAAGGCTTCCACTGGCAGCGCGCCCAGATCGAGGTTTTGCTGCACGCCCAATCGCCGCACATTGCTCAAGGCGTCGATGCCAAGGACAACAAGGACGAGGGCGCGGGCGATCAGGGCATTATGTTCGGTTATGCCTGCCGCGAGACCGAAACCCTGATGCCGGCGCCCATTCAGTACGCGCACAACATTCTGAAGCTGATGGCCGAGGCGAGGCGCGCGGGTAAAGAACCGAAGCTCGGTCCCGACGCGAAGTCCCAGGTCACGCTGCGATACGAAGAGGGTAAGCCGGTCGAGGTGACCCAGCTGGTGCTCTCCACTCAGCATCTCGATCCGGGTCTCGAATCCAAGCATGTGCGCGAAATCATCGAACCCTATGTAAAGAAAGCACTGCCTGAAGCCTGGCTGACCCAGCGCACGGTTTGGCACGTCAATCCGACGGGCGCCTTCGTGGTTGGTGGGCCTGATGGCGACTGCGGCCTTACCGGACGCAAGATCATCGTCGACACTTATGGCGGTGCCGCGCCCCATGGCGGCGGCGCATTTTCCGGCAAAGACCCGACCAAGGTCGATCGTTCGGCCGCCTATGCGGCCCGCTATCTCGCAAAAAATGTCGTGGCGGCGGGCTTGGCTGAGCGCTGCGCTATCCAGATCGCCTACGCTATCGGGGTCGCCGATCCGTTGGCGTTTTACGTCGATCTCTACGACACCGGGAAAGTCGATCCCGCAAAACTGGAAAAAATCCTCCCTGAAATGGTGAGCTTGAAGCCGCGGGGCCTGCGCGAGCATCTGGGCTTGAACAAGCCGATTTTCGCCCGCACCTCGGCTTACGGACATTTCGGGCGTGCGCCCGACGTCGAAGGGGGATTTTCCTGGGAGAAGACCGATTTGGCCTCGCAGCTCAGCCGCGCGTTCTGACGACGCGCCGCCAAAGCGCCGCCATTACGGCAGGCGTAAAGGGCCGAGCTTAAGCGCGCACCAAACTCGCCTGCTCGAAAAGCTATTGCCGGAGCTGAGCCTTGTCCCCGAACGGGGCCGCGATCCGCGGTCATATTTTCAGGGACGAGTCGACCATGCCTGGCTGGAAATCGGTTTCGGCGGTGGCGAACATCTGCTCTGGCAGGCGGAAGCGCATTGTAATATCGGCATGATCGGAGCGGAACCTTATGTCTCTGGCGTCGCCAAACTCCTTTCCAAGATCGCCGGCCCCGCCGGCTCGCTGTGCTCGCCCTCCAACATTCGGCTTTACATGGAAGACGCTCGCGACATCATCGAGGCGCTTCCCGATGCCAGCCTCGGGCGCGTATTCATCCTCTTTCCCGATCCCTGGCCCAAGACACGTCACCACAAACGCCGCTTCATTCAGATCGCGATGCTGGATGAGCTCGCCCGCGTCTTGAAACCTGGCGCCGAAATTCGCTTTGCCACGGACGATCAGGGTTATCTTGTCTGGGCGCTGGAGCGCTTCGCGGCGCATCGCTCCTTTCTATGGTTGGCGGAGGCGGCTGCCGATTGGCGCGGACGACCCCATGATTGGCCGCAAACCCGCTATGAAGCCAAGGCGATCAAGCAGGGTCGTGCCTGCTCGTATCTGCGGTTCGCTCGGACGTGACACTCATCATGTTTGCGCTCGACGTTTACGCCGTGCTCGGTATCATCGGTGCAGCCATCGTCATCGTTGCTTATTTTGCCACGCAGGCGGGCAAACTCCGCGCCGACGATCCGCGCTTTGCCTTGGCCAACATCGCGGGCGCGGTGCTGATCATGGTCTCACTGTTTGCCGATTGGAATCTTCCGGCCTTCATCATGGAGGTCTTCTGGCTTCTCATCAGCCTTTACGGCCTGGCGCGATATTATCGGGCGAAGCAGAACCGGTCTTAGGCAGAACTCATCACCGCCATCGATATTACCGCCAACCCGTTGTTCGCGATGTGCAGCACGATGGTTGAAATAAGCGAGCGAGACAGCCATCGCAGCCAGCCAAAAGTAACGCCCAGTAGAAAGATTTCTCCAACGTAGAACCAGGAATATTGCAAATAATGCATGATCGCCCACACCGCGGATGTCAGCACAATGGTCAGCACAGGCCCCAACGTGGGAACGAGACCGCGGTAGATAAAGCCCCGAAAGAGTAGCTCCTCCTCAAGAGGAGCAAGTACAACAAAACTGAAGACGAACAATGGCAAAACGCCGGCCGCACGCGCCGTTGAAAAGGTTTCCGTCATGAATTCCGGTATCTGCTGGCCGCTTGCGTCTGCCACTACGCCGACAACAAAGAGCACTAGCCCGAGCACGACGATGCCCACGGCGATATGCCACCACCGCGGCCACTTCAAAGCGAGATAGTCGACCAACGATGCCTTGGCGAGCCGCACAGCCAACGCGAAGTATCCAAGAACGAACGGAGCGGAAATGAGAAGGGCAAAGGTCAGCAACGGACCATTCGAGGCGATTTTGTCGAGCGGGATTGGCCGATCAGGATGCACCATTCCCGACCACAGAAGGAAAATGATCTCGCCGATCGTTTGAGACGCCGCCATCACAAGACCCCCGCCCGCGGCCCAGGCGAGCGTCGCCCACGGCCCCCAGCGTGCACGGCGCGCGGGCAAGATGTGTGAAGCTTCCTCGAGCGGAGCAATTTCCATATCTGGCGAACACGCTCGGTTTTGATGGGATTGCCTTAACCTCGGCAACAAAAACAGGCGTCTGTCGTGCGAGCAAGCCAATTGTAAAGCAGCGGGCCTTGTTTCTTGGCCGTCGAGAGCGTACATAGCGCCCATTCCTGACAACAGAAAACTGTTGTGTGGTGGTCGCAAGGCCGCCGCGGCGAAAAGGGTTTGAGTGGAGCAGGAAACTGAACGGAGCGAATTTCTTGGAAGCGTTGCTTGTCCCTGCGGTGAAGGCCGCCGGCTATCGCCTGGTGCGCCTGCGCCTGATGGGCGGCAAGCGCAAGACGCTGCAAATCCTGGCAGAGCGTCCCGATGGGCAGATGGACGTCGAGGATTGCGCGCGGCTTTCCCGCACGCTTTCCGAGGTTTTGGAAGCAGCCGATCCAATCGCAGACGAATATGTGCTCGAAGTGTCGTCCCCCGGAATCGACAGGCCTCTGACGGAACCCGACGATTTCAAGCGTTTTGCCGGGCACGACGCCCGCGTCGAGCTTGTCCATGGCATCGAAGGGCGCCGCCGCTTCAAGGGCCGGCTCATGGGTATTGAAGGCGGTGCCGTTCTTATGGATGTCGCAGACGAGAAGGAGACTCGCAGCGTGCGATTTTCCTATTCCGATATCGCCGAGGCAAAATTGGTTCTGACGGACCGCTTGATTCAGGAAAGTTTGAAAGCACGCAAATTACGGGAAGCGAAAGCTTCGCATTGAGGATTTAGGAGCAAACCAAATGGCTACCGGAGTTGCCGCCAACAGGCTCGAACTTTTGCAGATCGCCGATGCGGTCGCGCGCGAAAAATCGATCGACAAATCGGTCGTGATCCACGCGATGGAAGAGGCGATGCAGCGCGCCGCCAAATCGCGCTATGGCGCCGAGAACGAGATCAAAGTCGAGATCGATCCCAAAACCGGCGAAACCCACATCTCGCGCTATCTCCACGTGGTGGACAAGATCGAGAACGACAAAATCGAGATTTCCGTCAGCGATGCGAGGCGGCGCAATCCCGCGGCGCAAGTGGGCGACATCATCGCGGAGATGCTTCCTCCCATCGAGTTTTCACGCATCGCGACGCAGGCGGCCAAGCAAGTGATCGTGCAGAAGGTCCGCGACGCCGAACGCGAACGCCAATATGACGAATACAAGGACCGCATCGGCGAGATCGTGCACGGCACCGTGAAGCGGGTCGAGTTTGGTTCTGTTGTCGTCGATTTCGGCCGTGCCGAAGGCGTCGTGCGTCGCGATGAAATGATTCCGCGCGAATCGTTCCGCAACGGCGATCGCATCCGGGCTTACATCTACGATGTCCGGCGCGAAACCAGAGGCCCGCAGATTTTCCTTTCGCGCACCCATCCGCAGTTCATGGCGCGTCTCTTTGCCCAGGAAGTGCCGGAGATTTACGACGGCATCATCGAGATCCGGGCGGTGGCGCGCGACCCCGGGAGCCGGGCCAAAATCGCGGTGATCTCGAAGGATTCCTCCATCGATCCGGTCGGCGCCTGCGTCGGCATGCGCGGCGTGCGCGTCCAAGCAGTAGTGCAGGAACTGCAGGGCGAGCGTATCGACATCATCCCCTGGAATGCCGATCCGGCGACCTTCATCGTCAACGCGTTGGCGCCGGCCGAAGTCACCAAGGTCGTTTTGGACGAGGAAACCCATCGCGTCGAAGTCGTCGTTCCCGACGATCAGCTTTCGCTCGCCATCGGCCGCCGGGGCCAGAATGTGCGACTCGCGTCCCAATTGACCGGTTGGCAAATCGACATCTTGACCGAGCAGGAAGAATCCGAGCGCCGGCAGAAGGAATTCGCCGAACGCACGCAATTGTTCATGGAAAGCCTCGACGTCGACGAGACGGTCGCGCAATTGCTGGCCTCCGAGGGCTTCGCCAGCGTCGAGGACGTGGCTTACGTAGCCCTTCACGACTTGGCCGAAATCGAGGGCTTCGACGAAGAAACCGCTGAGGAATTGCAGAATCGCGCGCTCTCTTACATCGAGCAAAAGAATGCGCTATTCGATGCCAAGCGCCGCGAGCTGGGCGTAGCGGATGAAGTGGCCGAGGTCGAAGGCCTGTCTGCCGCCATGCTGGTGAAACTTGGCGAGAACAGCATCAAGACGCTCGAGGATTTGGCCGGCTGCGCCAGTGACGATCTCTTGGGTTACGTCGAGGCCAAAGGCACCGAGCGCGTGCGCGTTCCCGGCGCGCTTGACGGCTTCGATCTCGTTGCCGACGACGTCAACGCGATCATCATGAAAGCTCGAGTCAAGGCGGGCTGGATCAAGGAAGAAGACCTGATCCAACCCAAAGCTGACGAGGGGAGCACGGCTGACGCGTGACGGCACTTCTTGAACGGACGGACATGGCCGCGGAGCCTGGCGCGATGAACGGAACTCGGACGCGCCGCTGCATCGTCACGGGCGACGTGTTGCCCGAAGGCCGACTTGTCCGCTTCGTGGCCGGTCCCGATGCGCGCATTGTGCCCGATGTCGAAGCGAAGCTTCCCGGCCGCGGCATCTGGGTGCGCGCGGAGCGCAAAGCGGTCGACCAAGCGGTGGCAAAACACCTTTTTTCACGTGCCGCGCAAGCAGCTGTCATCGCCGATCCCGGCCTGGCCGGACGAACAGAGGCTCGCCTGGTCGAACGGATGCTTGGCCACCTTGGTCTCGCGCGGCGTGCGGGCGAGCTTATTCTTGGCTTTGATCAGGTCGAGCGCGCGATGAGAAGCCAAGCTCCGCCAGCGGTCATTGTCGAGGCGGCCGATGCCGCGCCCGATGGACAACGCAAGTTGCAGGCCGCCGCACGGGCCAACGGGATTGTGCCATTTGTCCTGGGGGCGCTGACATCCGCCGAATTGAGCTTGGCTCTGGCAAGGGCAAATGTGGTACATGCAGCCCTTAAATCCGGGCGGATTGCGGAGCGGTTGGTGTTCGACGCCGGGCGGCTCAATGGCTTCCGGCCGCCTAAGCCTTGGATTTGGGCTGGTTTTTCAGGAGGCGGGGAGAGCAAACCGGGCTGAAGCCCGCGCGCCTCTTGTTGTTTTGTTGGGTGACGAAAGGATTGCATGAGCGAGACGGATGAAGGCGGCACGCGATCGAAGGGCGGTGCTTCGGGCAGCAGCAAGACGCTGTCGTTGAAGCGGACCGAGACCTCGACAGTCCGGCAGAGCTTCAGCCATGGCCGCAGCAAAGCGGTCGTGGTGGAGAAGAAGCGCGTCCGCGTCGCCCCGGGAAAGGCGCTCGAGCCCGAGAAGCCGATCAGGCACCTCCCCGTCGAGGATCATGTGCCCACCGTCGAAGCACGCGACAGCGAGGCGCGGCGGAGCGCGAGCGCCCGCGGCGGTGTCGTGCTGCGCGAACTTACCGAGGATGAAAAAGAAGCGCGGCTGCGCGCGCTGACCGACGCCAAATTCGCCGAAGAGGAAGCGCGCAAGCACGCAGAGGAAGAAGCCCGCCGCCGCGCCCTTGAAGAAGATCGCATCCGCCGCGAACGGGACGCCGCGGAAAAGCGCAAAGCCGAAGAGGAAGCGCGCAAACACGCCGAAGAAGAGGCCCGCCGTCGCGCCGAGCAGGAAGCTGCGCGCCGCCTCGAAAAGAAGGAAGCAACCGCCGATACGACGACGACTGCGGTGCAGCCGCCGCCGGCGGGCAAACGCGGACGCGAGCTTGCCGAAGAAGACGATGAGGTCAGCGCGAAAAAGGGCAAACCCGCGGCGAAGGCGCCGGCAACCCGCAAAGCGACCCCAGGCGGACGGCGCGCGGGCAAACTGACCATCGCGCGTGCGCTATCGGACGACGAAGAACGCATGCGTTCTCTGGCCTCGTTCCGCCGCCAACTGAACCGCGCTCATCGCCAGCAGCAGGCCCCGGCTCCGGCAGGGCCCCGCGAAGTCGTTATCCCCGAAACCATAACGGTCGCCGAGCTCGCCAACCGAATGGCGCGGCGCGGCGTCGATGTCATCAAAGTTCTGATGAAGAGTGGCATGATGGCGACGGTGAACGACGTCATCGACGCCGACACGGCCGAACTTGTCGCCACGGAACTCGGCCATTCGGTAAAGCGCGTGGCCGAGTCCGACGTTTTAGAGGGCCTGCGCGGTGTCGCCGACAATCCGGAAGATTTGGTGGCGCGCGCGCCGATCGTCACCGTGATGGGTCATGTCGATCACGGCAAGACCTCGCTTTTGGACGCGTTGCGCAAAACCGACGTCGTGGCCGGCGAGGCCGGCGGCATCACGCAACATATCGGCGCCTATCAGGTCACCCTCGCCTCGGGCGCAAAGATCACGTTCCTCGATACGCCCGGTCATGCTGCCTTTACCGCCATGCGCGCCCGCGGCGCCAAGGTGACGGACATCGTCATTCTGGTGGTCGCGGCCGATGATGGCGTGATGCCGCAGACGGTTGAGGCGATCGTGCATGCGCGTGCCGCGAAAGTGCCGATCATTGTCGCGATCAACAAAGTCGACAAGGGCGACGCCAATCCGGCGCGAGTGAAGACGGAGCTCTTGCAGCACGAAATTCAGGTCGAAGAATTGGGCGGCGACGTGCTTGCGGTCGAAGTCTCGGCGGTCAAGGGCATCGGCTTGGAGAAGCTCGAGGAAGCGATCCTTCTGCAATCCGAAGTGCTCGACTTGAAAGCCAATCCCAAGCGTCCCGCCGAAGGCGCCGTGATCGAAGCAAAGCTCGACAAGGGTCGCGGCCCGGTTGCAACAGTGCTCGTTCAGCGCGGCACGCTGAAGCACGGCGACCTCGTTGTGGCGGGCGCCGAGTGGGGCCGGGTGCGTGCGCTTGTCAATGAACGCGGCGAAACAGTGGAGCAGGCTCTGCCGGGCGAACCTGTTGAGCTGCTCGGCCTTTCGGCGGCGCCCGAACCCGGCGACGAATTGGTGGTCGTCGATTCGGAGGCCCGCGCCCGCGAAGTCACCGAATATCGCAGCCGCAAGCGCCGTGAATCCCGCCAGGCGACGATTTCACGCCAGTCCCTCGATCAGCTCTTGAAGAGCCAGAAAGAAGGCGAGAAGCGCCTGCTGCCCCTCGTCATCAAAGCGGACGTGCAAGGTTCCCTCGAAGCCATCGACGGCGCGCTTTCAAAGCTCGGCTCGGACGAGGTCGGCGCGCAAATTCTTCATGGCGGCGTCGGCGGCATCACCGAATCCGACGTGATTCTCGCTCATGCCTCGGGCGCGGCGATCATCGGCTTCAATGTGCGCGCCAACACCCAGGCGCGCGAGCGCTCGCGCCGCGACGGCGTCGACATCCGCTATTACAACATCATCTACAACGTCATCGACGACGTGAAAGCCGCTTTGTCGGGCATGCTGGCGCCGGAAACGCGCGAGAAATTCCTCGGCAACGCCGAGATCCTGGAAGTGTTCAACATCTCCAAGGTCGGCAAAGTCGCGGGCTGCCGTGTCACCGAGGGCTACGTTCGCCGCGGCGCCAAGGTTCGCCTCATCCGCGACGACGTGGTGATCCACGAAGGCGATCTCTCGACGCTCAAGCGCTTCAAGGACGAGGTGCGCGAGGTGCAGGCCGGCCAGGAATGCGGCATGGCGTTTGCCAATTATCAGGACATCCAAAAAGGCGACGTCATCGAGTGCTACGAAGTCGAGACGATCAAGCGAACGCTGTAGAAGTTTCGCAAATCGGCGCCTCATCTTCAGCAAGCTCGGGATGAGGCCATCGACGACATTTATGTCGAGCTTGGGAATGACCTCATGTCTCGCCATAACGCACCTTCATCGCAACGCGGTCCATCGCAACGACAGTTACGGGTGGGTGAGCTGTTGCGCCACGCACTGTCGGATATTCTTCTTCAGAGCGAGATTCGGGATCCGGAGCTGGAAGGCGTCTCCGTCACAGTGACGCAAGTCAAGCCGTCGCCCGACATGCGGCACGCAACGGTCTTCGTCGAGCCCCTGGGCGGCAAGAATGCCGACACCATCGTGAATGCGCTCAACCGTCATCGCGGCTTCTTGCGCGGCGAGCTCGGTCGAACGATCGAGCTGAAATTCACGCCCGAGCTGCGCTTCGTCGAGGACACTTCGTTTGCGGAAGCCGAGCGCATCGAAAAGATTCTGCAGTCCGAAAAAGTCGCGCGCGATCTCCAAGCGCAAAGCGAAGCGCCGAAGGACGACGATGGCGCGTAAACGCAAAGGCGCGCCGGTTCACGGCTGGGTGGTGCTGGACAAGCCTAAAGGTCTCGCCTCGACGCTTGCGGTCACCAAGGTCCGCCGGCTTTTCGACGCCCAAAAGGCGGGTCATGCCGGAACCCTGGATCCCTTGGCGACCGGCGTTTTGGCGATTGCGCTCGGCGAGGCCACCAAGACCGTCCCCTACGCCATGGACGGCGAAAAGCTCTACCGCTTTACCGCATGCTGGGGGGAAGCGCGCGACACCGACGATGCGGAAGGAAGGCTGGTGGCGCTTTCACCCGAGCGTCCGTCGGAAGCCCAAATCCGTGCCCAACTCCCTCAGTTCATTGGGGAAATCCTGCAAGTGCCGCCGTCCTACTCGGCCATCAAAGTGGCGGGAGAGCGGGCTTACGATCTGGCCCGCGAGGGAGAAGAGTTCAGCCTTGGTCCCCGACCTATCTTCGTCCGCGAAGCGCGCCTGATCGAAACTCCCGATCCCGACCACGCTATCTTCGAGCTCTCCTGCGGCAAGGGGTCTTACGTGCGTTCATGGGTTCGCGATCTAGCGCTCGCGCTGGGAACGCTTGGTCATGTCAGCGAGTTGAGGCGCTTGCGCGTTGGACCTTTCTCAATTGAATCGGCAATTTCGCTGGAAAAGCTGGAGGCCTTGGGCCATAGTCCGGCCGCTTTGGAGCACTTGCGGCCCATCGCGACCGCGCTGGACGGCATCCCGGCGCTGGCCGTGACGGGGCCGGATTCGGTCCGCCTTCGCACCGGCAGCCCCATCCTCATCCGCGCGCCGCATTTCGCGCACCTGATGCAGGGGCAGCCGGAACCGGGGACAGACCTTCAGGGCCTTACGGTCTTGCTCTCCACGGCCCAGGGTGAGCCGGTGGCGCTTGCCCTCGTGGCGCAAGGAGAATTGAGGCCGTTTCGGGTTTTCAACTATGGCCCAAGCCCATGACGGCGTGGCCATTATGACAGGAACAAAACCGATGTCGGTGACTTTGGAACGCAAAAAGGAAGTAATCGCGCAATATGCGACCGGCGCGAACGATACCGGCTCGCCCGAGGTCCAGGTGGCTGTGCTCTCCGAGCGCATCGCCAATTTGACCGAGCACTTCAAGACTCACGTGAAGGACAATCATTCGCGCCGCGGTCTGATCAAAATGGTATCGCAGCGCCGTCGGCTTCTCGACTATGTCAAGGCAACCGACGAGAAGCGGTATGAAGGGCTGATTCAACGCTTGGGCTTGCGCCGCTGAATTCTCTCTCACAGACCGGTTACGCCCAGGGCGTGGCCGCTTTCATCGGCCGGTGCCAAGGCGGCCCGGCTTTATCCAAACGGCCGCGCTTGATCGGGGCCGTATTCACAACTCATATCTTGACATCGTTCAAGGGAAAGGCCCGCCGCAATCCGGCGTCGGGAAAGAAGGAATACACCAATGTTCAACGTTCACCGCGAGGAGATCGAATGGGGCGGGCGCAAGCTCGTTCTTGAAACCGGAAGAATGGCCCGCCAGGCTGATGGCGCGGTCTTGGCGACCTACGGCGAAACGGTGGTTCTGGCCACTGCCGTCGGCGAGACGGAGCCCAAAGCGGGCATCGACTTTTTCCCGCTCACCGTCAATTACCAGGAGAAATTCTACGCCGCCGGCAAAATACCGGGCGGCTACTTCAAGCGAGAAGGCCGACCGACGGAGCGCGAGACGCTGATCTCGCGCTTGATCGACCGCCCCATCCGGCCGCTCTTCGTGCCGGGCTACCGCAACGAGACGCAGGTTATCGTCACGGTCCTAAGCCACGATCTCGAAAATGAGCCCGACGTCGTTGCGATGGTCGCTGCTTCGGCCGCGCTGACACTTTCGGGAATTCCCTTCATGGGGCCGATCGGTGGCGCGCGCGTGGGCTTCATCGCGGGCGAATACAAGCTCAACCCCCAGATCGACGAGATGACCAATTCCGCGCTCGACCTGGTCGTCGCCGGCACTGCGGACGCGGTCCTCATGGTGGAATCCGAAGCCAAGGAGCTCACCGAGGATGTGATGCTTGGCGCGGTGATGTTCGGTCATCGTGAAATGCAGAAGGTCATCAACGGCATCATTCGCTTGGCCGAGAAGGCCGCGAAAGAGCCGCGCGACGTGAAGGTCGATTCCTACGAGGACGAGGCCAAGACGCTCGCGGAAATAGTCGAAGCCGGCCTTAAGAACGCTTACCAGATCGCCGAAAAAGCGGCGCGCCACCAACGCATCGAGACGATCCGAACAGCTGCGGAGCTTGCCCTCCTTGGTGACGAAGACGGCAAGCTGTCCGAAAATGTCTTCGCAAAATTGTTCAAGGAATTGGAAAGCAACGTAATGCGGGGCTCGGTGATCGAGACCGGCCGCCGCATCGATGGTCGCGATCTCAAGACCGTTCGTCCGATCAAGTGCGAGGTCGGTGTGCTGCCGAGAGCACATGGCAGCGCGCTCTTCACGCGCGGGGAAACCCAGGCCCTCGTGGTCACGACGCTCGGCACCGGCGAGGACGAGCAGTTCATCGATTCCCTGGAAGGGACCTACAAGCAGCATTTCATGCTGCATTACAATTTTCCGCCCTATTCGGTTGGTGAAGTCGGCCGCATGACGGGTGCCGGCCGACGCGAAATCGGCCATGGCAAGCTGGCGTGGCGTGCGATCAATCCGCTTCTCCCCGACAAGACGGTGTTTCCCTACACGATACGTGTCGTCTCCGAGATCACGGAATCAAACGGCTCGTCCTCGATGGCAACGGTGTGCGGTTCTTCGCTGGCTCTCATGGACGCGGGCGTTCCCATCAAGCACGCGGTGGCTGGCATCGCCATGGGCCTGATTCTCGAAGGAAAGCGTTTTGCAGTGCTCTCCGATATCCTGGGCGATGAAGATCATCTGGGCGACATGGACTTCAAGGTCGCCGGCACCGAAACCGGCGTCACCTCGCTGCAGATGGACATCAAGATCACCGGCATAACCGAAGAGATCATGCATGTGGCGCTCAATCAGGCGCGCGACGGCCGCATGCACATACTGGACGAAATGGCCAAGGCTATCGGGACGGCACGCGCCGAGCTCGGCGAACATGCTCCGCGCATCGAGACCATCAAAATTCCAACGGACAAGATTCGTGAAGTCATTGGTTCAGGCGGCAAGGTGATCCGTGAAATCGTAGAAAAGACCGGCGCCAAGATCGACATTTCCGACGACGGCACCATCAAAGTGGCAAGCGCGGATGGCGAATCCATCAGGGCGGCGCTGAAGTGGATCAAGTCGATCGTGGCCGAACCCGAAGTCGGCGAAATTTACGAAGGCAAGGTCGTCAAGGTCATGGATTTCGGCGCCTTCGTGAATTTCTTCGGGCCGCGCGATGGCTTGGTGCATATCTCCGAGCTCGCTCCCAAACGCGTCGCCAAGGTCGGCGACGTCGTCAAGGAGGGCGACCATGTGAAGGTCAAGCTGATCGGCATCGACGATCGCGGCAAGGTTCGGCTCTCCATGAAGGTCGTCGATCAGGCGACCGGCAAGGAGATCGCGCCTGAAAAGAGGGAAGAAGGCGCCGCCAAGGAACACCAGCCGGCGCAATAGAGCGATCGAGCATCGGCAAAAGGCCGCCCGTGACCGGCCTTTTGCTTGTTCGCGGTCGCGGATAATCTCGGATGGTCCTTCCGGTGTTCAGCGATGCAAAGACTAATCGTCATTCCCCGCGTCGTGGGCATGCTCTTTCTCGCCCATGCGCTGATGCTGATTGGCGCCGACGAAATCAGCACGATCGAGAATGGCGGGGTCCGCACGATTCGATCGCTGGAGCGGATACTGACTTTATACGGCGCCGACCCAAATCCTTTCGTGACGGCGCTGCCGCTGTGGCTTGCGAATGCCTCAGCCTGGCTGCTCGCTTTTCCAGGCTGGGCGCTATTCGCGGTTGCCGGCGCGGTTCTCGCCGCGGTGTTTCGCTCGCGCGAGTGATGGATTTGCCTATAATATCGAGTCGTTGCGGTTGAGATAACAGTTAGAGAAATCCCAAATGTTCATCATTCGTTGGCTCAGCCTCGTTCTGATGGTGGTCGCCTTGATGCTGCTCGGCGCCGATGTCGTCAGCACGCTGGAAAAGCACGGTGAACTTGTCATCCGCACACTGGAACAGATCCTCATGCTTTTCGGAATTGACGCGAAGCTTGCGGTGCAGTCGAATTTCCCTCCCCAGCTCGCCAATGTCTGCATCACGGTCATTGGCTGGCCAGGCTGGGCTACGTTCGGCGTATTGGGCGTGATTTTGGCGCTGATCGCGCCGGCTCCGCGAAGACCGACGCGTCCACTGCCGTCGCCGCCGCCGATCACGCGCTGACGAAAGTCACCCGAACAAGGCAACAAAGCCGGGTTGCGGCTGGGGCTTTGCTGAGTATGATCCGCGCGCGAAAGTGACCGTGAGAAACGAACGATGTCCACCGAAGCGCCCGAAACCGTCGTCGTGAAACAAACCCGCGTCGCGTGCGACGGCAGTGGGGGCGCGCTCGGCCATCCTAAGGTCTACCTGCAGATCGGCGAGGAAGGTTTCGTCGATTGCCCCTATTGCGATCGCCGCTTCGTGCTCGATCCACAGGCGCGGCATGAGGCAGGAGCGCATTGACGGCGAACGCTTCCCAGCGCGCGATCGGCCCGGGCGATCATCTCTATCTCGTCGATGGTTCGGGCTACATCTTTCGTGCCTATCATGCACTGCCGCCGCTTTCCCGCAAATCCGATGGCCTCCCCACCGGCGCAGTGGCGGGCTTCAGCAACATGCTGTGGAAGTTGCTCGAGGACACGAAGGCGGGCGACAAACCAACCCATCTTGCGGTCATTTTCGACGCGGGTCGCAAGACCTTCCGCAACGACATTTACGCCGGCTACAAAGCCAACCGCGATGAACCGCCGGACGATTTGATTCCGCAATTCCCGCTTACCCGTGAGGCGACGCGGGCCTTCGGCGTGCCCTGCATCGAGAAGAGCGGCTATGAAGCCGATGATTTGATCGCAACCTACGCGCGGCAGGCACGAGAAGCCGGTGTGAAAGTCACGATCGTTTCGTCCGACAAGGATCTGATGCAGCTCGTCAAGGACGGAGAGGTCGAGCTCTTCGACACCATGAAGAACAAGCGCATCGCGACCGCGGAAGTCATCGAGAAATTCGGAGTGACTCCGGACAAGGTGGTGGAAGTGCAGGCGCTGGCCGGCGATTCCTCGGACAATGTGCCCGGCGTCCCCGGCATCGGAGTCAAAACCGCAGCCGATTTGATCGGCCTATACGGCGATCTCGAAACCCTTCTGGCAAGAGCCCCCGAGATCAAGCAGCCCAAACGCCGCGAAGCACTGCTGGCGAATGCTGAGAACGCGCGGCTCTCTGCAAGGCTGGTCAAGCTCGACGATCGAGTCCCGGTGGATAGGGAAATCGCCGAATTCGGCGTCTGCGAGCCTGACCCGCGGCAGTTGCTTCCGTTTTTGAAGACGATGGAATTTGCCATGTTGCTGAAGCGCGCGGCGACGAAGCTGGGCGTAGAGGACGCCGAGCTCTTCATGGCGCCTGAAATGCCCGGCGCGGCTTCGGCGAGAGCGGATGCAGCTCCTGCTCCGAGCCACGCACTCGTTCCTGCCGCCACGCCTCCGTCTTCCAAGGGATGTCCAGGCGCCGTGATGGATCGCGGAATGCTGTTGCGCCCCATCGATTACGGACGCTACCAAGCCGTCACCGATATGGATGCGCTAGAGCGACTTTTGGCCATGGCGCACGAGGCGGGAATGGTGGGTCTCTCCATCGAGACCGATTCCGCCGATGCCATGCGAGCCCGCTTGATCGGCATCGCGCTTAGCTTGGCGCCCGGCAACGCCTTTTACATCCCGCTATTCCATCGCGAAGAGGGACTGGATCTTCAAGGTGCCGCCCCGCGGCAATTGGCGGAAAAGGACATCATGACGCGGCTTGCCCCGCTCTTCGAAGACAATTCGGTTCTGAAGGTCGGGCACGATGTGAAATTTGCCGCTGTGGTTCTGCTTCAGCGTGGAATACATCTCAAAGCCCATGATGATCTCATGCTGATGTCTTACGTGCTCGACGCGGGAGTCAACGGACACGGGCTCGGCGAGCTTTCTGAAATTCAGCTCAAGCACAAGCCGATTGCCCTGTCCGATCTGATCGGCAAGGGGCGCGACAAGGTCACGCTCGATCGCGTGCCGATTCCCGAAGCGACGCGCTATGCGGCCGAGAAAGCGGATATTGCCTTCAGGCTGGCTTGTCTCTTGAAGCCGCGACTGGTCGCCGAGCGTCGCATGACGGTCTATGAGACGCTTGAGCGGCCGCTTATTTCCGTGCTCGCCAATATGGAACGCGCGGGAATCATGATTGCGCCGCCGTTCCTCGCCAAGCTTTCCAATGACTTCGCCAAGAGCATGGCTCAGTTGGAACAGGAGTGCTTCAAGCTCGCGGGCGAAAATTTCAATCTTGGTTCGCCCAAGCAATTGGGCGACATCTTGTTCGGCAAATTCTCGCTTCCGGGGGGCCGGCGCACCAAGACGGGAGCCTGGTCGACCGACGCCGACATTCTCGAAGAGTTGGCGGCGCAAGGCCATGAGCTGCCGTCGCGCATCCTCGAATGGCGCCAGCTCTCGAAATTGAAATCCACCTACACGGACGCTCTGCCCACCTACGTCAATCCGGCGACGGGACGGGTGCACACGTCCTACGCGCTGGCCGCGACCACGACGGGGCGTCTTTCCTCGATCGAACCCAATCTGCAGAACATCCCCATCCGGACCGAGGAAGGCCGGCGGATTCGCCGCGCTTTCGTGGCGCCCGAGGGGCGCTGCCTCGTCTCCGCCGATTATTCGCAAATCGAGCTCCGCTTGCTGGCGCATATCGCGGACGTACCCGCTCTCAGTCAGGCTTTTGCCGACGGGCTCGACATACATGCCATGACCGCTTCCGAAATGTTCGGCGTTCCGATAGCCGGCATGGCCGGCGAAATCCGTCGCCGCGCGAAAGCGATCAATTTCGGCATCATCTATGGGATTTCCGCGTTCGGGCTCGCCAATCAACTGGGCATCGCCCGCGGCGAAGCCGATGCTTACATCAAGAAATATTTCGAGCGCTTTCCCGGCATCCGCGACTATATGGAATCGACCAAGGCGTTCGTTCGCGAGCACGGCTATGTCGAAACGATTTTCGGCCGGCGCATTCATGTCCGCGACGTCAAAGCGCAGGGTGCGGCGCAGCGCGCCTTCGGCGAGCGTCAGGCGATAAACGCGCCGATCCAGGGCTCGGCAGCCGACATCATCCGCCGCGCCATGTTGCGGCTTCCCGCGGCGCTCGCGGAGAACGATCTCGACGCGCAACTGCTGCTACAGGTTCATGACGAGCTGGTCATCGAAGCCAAAGACTCGCAGGCAAACGAGGTTTGCGAGGTCGCGCGCGCAGTGATGGGAAAGGCGACCCTGCCGGCGATACAGCTCAAAGTGCCGCTCGTGGTCGATGCTCGCGCCGGCAAGAATTGGGACGAAGCGCATTAGGAATTGGGACGAAGCGCATTAGGTTGTGGACTGCTACGCCGCCAACGCCCTGAGCGCGTCTTCGGGCGCGATGCCGATGGATTCGAGCTGGCCCGCCAACTCCGCCAATACGGCGTCGCGATCGATTGCGGCGTTCTTTTGCGCCGCCTGCTGCGCGATATAGGCGGACAGGAATCCGGGTTTCGCCAGCGATGCCATCAGGAGGCGACGAGCCTTCACCGTCAAGTCGCCTTGCGTGAACACGCGCGCTCCGAACAGTTTCAACAAGGTTTGCGCGCGCTCGACGGGATTGACAAAGCGCATTTCGATGGAGGCGAGAAATTTCGCGCGTTCCTCGATGCGCTGCGCCACCGCGTCGAGCGCAATCGCAATCTGATTCTTTTGTACGTCCTGAAAGCCCGAGCGCAGCACGCGCTCTTGCAGCTCAGCCGCGCGCTTGAGGCGCTGCATCACCTGCGCGCCGGCGCAAAGCTGTTCTTCGAAACTGCTCGCCCCAATCATGGGCACGATGACGCTCGAGAGCGTTCGCTTGTTTTCGGCTCCGATGATGTTTTCCTCGACCGTCAACAGCCGCTCGAGTCTCTCGTCGGCCGTCTTGGTCCCTTGCATGAATTCCAGGAGCGGCTCATGCGAAACCAGGCGCTTGGACCGCTCCGTGAACGCCCCGATCAAGTCCTCATGCGAGAGGTACTTGCCCTGGCCGCGCACAAGCTGGTTGGCCAGCCGCCGCAGCATCTTCAGCTCTTCGTCCAACGAGCTCGGACAGAGCCGTTTCAACCCCTTGAGCTCCGAAAGGATGCGCCCGGCAATCGCGTTCCGCGCCTCAGGCAATTCGTCCTTGGCGAAGAAGCGCGCGAGCTCGTTGATGCCGCGGCCGGCGCCCTCGGCGACGTGAACTTCAGTGCCTAAGAACAGCTCGACGAGATTCAAAAGGGCATGGCCGAGATCGGGATTATGTCCGAGCAGGTCCACCAAGGCGGCCGAGCCGTTCAGCATCTCCGCCACCAAACTGTCGATGGAGTTGAGGAGGAGAGCGCGGCCTTTGCCCTCGGCTGGAATCTCGTCCATCAGCGCAAGCAACAGATGCAGCTTTGCGTCCCAGCTCCCGGTGGATGCGAGATATTTGGCAAGCACGCCGTTGAGCACGTAATGCGGATCGGGCTTCGTGCTCAAACGCTCGGCGAGAGCGCCGAACTTGCCGGCTTCGACCACCTGAAAGACTCCGCGCTTGTCGTCCTTATAGACGCGGCGGATCGCGGCCGTGCACAGCTCGTTGAGCTGTTTGACGATGTGGGCCACGGGAAAGTCGGATTCGGAAGCTTGAGCCACCGCGATCTTCTGGACCGCATGCTGAAAGGTGGTGCCGGTCGCTTCGAATTTTTCGAGAGCAGCCGCGCTGTGGAGGAGCTCCGTGACCGTCAGCCTCTGATGCGCGAGCCACTCGCCAAGTATGCGGGCCATCGTCGTGTGCGCGTGATAGGAATAAAGATCGTCGGGCTTGAAGCATGGCGTCGGATTGTCGAGGTCGTCGATTTTCCTGCTTTTCTTTGCAACCGCGACCTTGCCGTCTTCGAAGACTATGAGGCTCATGTAGTCGCCGGTTTCAGGCTGGAAGGTTTCCTTGACCACCCGAACGGCAGTGGCCTTTCCCTCCACCATCACTTTGCGCGCGCGTTGGACGGCCGCTTCGCGATTGTCCACGGCTTCGAACAGCGACCAGCCTCCGCCCTTGCGCTGTTGACGGAAAATCTCGAAGTGGACTTCCGACATGCCCTGCCCTGTCAGCCGATCAGGGGCAAAAATTAGAGCCTGCCGCTTAAACCGCAGTTAAGTGTCCGGATTAGCGAGGCGCTGCCGCGTGAAGCGAAAGGTCGCGAATTGAAGGATTGGCACCGCATAGCCGGCAGGCCGGATCGGGTGGAACCCTGACGGTCCTGAAGTTGGCGGCAAGAGCATCGTAGATCAGCAGGCGGCCGGCGAGACTATCGCCGATGCCCAGGATTTCCTTCATGACTTCGAGCGCCTGGAGCGTGCCCATGACCCCCGACACCGCACCCAGGATCCCGGTTTCACTGCAATTGGGAGCCGCATCCGGCGGCGGTGCCTCTGGAAAAATGCAGCGATAACAAGGAGATGGCTTCGCGCCCCGCAAGCCAGCCTTGAAAGTGGCAAGCTGGCCGTCGAATTCCGTCACCGCTGCGGAAACGAGTGTCTTGGCCTCGAAATAGCAAGCGTCGTTGAT
>Ga0137361_10000248_pt1 | contig 28232 bp, 18 predicted proteins | sample Mad1_80_16metaG_FD_104923 | JGI IMG/M metagenome (GOLD analysis project Ga0137361, IMG submission 104923) | Vadose zone soil microbial communities from Angelo Coast Range Reserve, California, USA - Mad1_80_16 metaG | ecosystem: Environmental > Terrestrial > Soil > Vadose zone | place: USA... | reverse complement strand
GCACAATGAAGAGAGCGTCATCGTGGAGACCGTCACCTCGGTCCTTCAGTCCGATCTGAAGGACTTGCGCATCATCGTCGTGAACGACGGCTCCACGGACAGGACCTGCGAGCTGCTGGACACAAACTTTTCGCGCGACCCGCGCGTCCGCATCATTCATCAAGTCAATCGCGGGAAAGCGGCAGCGCTGAATGTGGCTCTGTCTCATGCGGATACGGAAATCGTTGTCACAATTGATGCTGACACCGAAGTCGAAACGGACGCGATTGGCAAACTCGTTCGCCATTTCTCCGATCCCAAGGTTGGCGCGGTCGCCGGCAACGTGAAGGTCGGCAACCGCTCGCGCTGGCTCACGCGCTGGCAAGCCCTCGAGTACATCACCAGCCAAAACATGGAGAAGCGCGCGTTTGACTTGCTGAACTGCATCACCGTTGTGCCCGGCGCGCTCGGCGCCTGGCGCGCGAAAGCCATTGAGGCTGCCGGAGGCATCACCGCGGACACCGTCGCTGAAGACGCCGATTTGACAATCGCCATCCGCCGCCTCGGTTGGCGCGTCAGCTATGACGAAGAAGCCGTCGCCTGGACCGAAGCTCCAGAAAAGCCTGGCCAGCTCATTCGCCAGCGTTTCCGCTGGACCTTTGGGACGCTGCAATCCTTCTGGAAGCACGGCGACACACTTCTTCGTCCTAAATACGGCACGCTCGGCTGGATCGCGCTGCCGAACATCTTTGTTTTCCAGCTCATTTTGCCCCTCATCTCTCCGGTCATCGACCTGATGTTCTTTGGCTCGCTGTTGCTTTGGGGTCTGGCGCAGTTCCGCGTCACGCGTCTGCCGCAACTTTGGACTACCTCGGATGTGGAAAAATCAGTTTTCTTTTTCCTCGGCTTTTTGCTCATTGACATACTGACGTGCATGGTGGCTTTCGCCTTGGAACGCAAGGAAGACTGGACCCTGCTGATCCCCGTGTTGTTGCAGCGCTTCTACTACCGCCAATTGATGTACGTGGTGCTGTTCCGATCCGTGAAGGAAGCGGTGAGCGGGCGTCCCGTAGGCTGGCGCGGCGTCGAGAAGGAAGCTCCGCCACAAGCCCCCAAAGCCCGGCCCAAGCCCGCTACCGCTCCCGTCGAAGGAAATTGAATTTGCTCACGCCTGACGATACTGGGCGTCTGATTTGTTGGGGGCCTCGCCGTTGTCTTCGAAGGTTACACGCCGTAATTTCCTGAAGTCCTCTGCTACAACCGGCGTTAGCCTGTTCTTGCCATTCTATTTACCGGGCAAGTCGCGAGCACCCAAAAGTCCGGCCTCATCCTTCTCACCGAATGCTTGGCTGGAAATTTCCTCCGACGGCGTCGTAAAAATATGGTGCGGCAAATCCGAAATCGGCCAGGGCGTCCGCACTTCGCTCCCCATGATTTTTGCTGAGGAACTCTGCTGCGATTGGAAAAGCGTGCAGGTTGTCGAGGCCGATCTCGATCCAAGATATGGTGAGCAGTTGACAGGCGGCAGCCTCAGCGTTCGAACGTCTTACGACAATCTTCGCAAGGCCGGCGCCGCCGCCCGGGAGATGCTCATCTCTGCGGCCGCCGCCGAATGGAATGCCGTTCGCTCCGAATGCCACGCCGCGAACGGCTCAGTAACGCACGCGGCCACAACGCGAAGCCTGCCTTACTCACAACTCATTGCAAGCGCCGCCCGCCTGGAGGCTCCTGCTGATCCCCCGCTGAAGAAGCCCGAAGAATTCCGTTTGATCGGAAAGCCAACGTTGCGTACCGACACGCTGCAAAAAGTGAATGGCAGCGCGCAATTCGGCATCGATGTCCGAGTGCCGGGAATGTTGATTGCTTCGGTCGAACGTTGCCCGGTGTATGGCGGCACCGTCCGCAAATACAACGGGGACAAGGTCCGAAACTTGCCAGGCGTCCGCGCCGTCATCGAAGTGAAACCGTTTCACCTTACCCACCAGTTCGGAGAGACTTCTGGTCCGGGCAGCCGCAACTATTCTTGTGCCGGTGTCGCCGTCCTCGCGGACTCGACCTGGACCACTATGCAGGCCCGCAAATCGCTTCAAGTAGATTGGGACGAAGGAAACTTCGCGCAAGAAAGCAGCGCCAGTCTGCGCGAAAAAATGGTGAAGCTCACTTCCGCGCCAGCCGTCACAATCCGCAGCGACGGCGACTTCGAGAAGGCCCACGCGACCGCGCGGCCAAGAAAATCGAAGCCGTTTACGAAGTGCCTTTCCTCGCTCACGCCACCATGGAGCCGATGAATTGCACCGCGCATTTCCATGACGGCGAATGCGAGCTCTGGGTGCCGACGCAAGTTCCCGGCGCCGCGGCCGAGTCTGTGGCCAAAGCGCTCGGCATACCCCGGGAAAAAATCAAGCTGCACATAACCTTTATTGGCGGTGGCTTCGGTCGCCGTCTCATTCAAGACTACGCCGTCGAAGCCGCGCTCCTTTCCCGAGACGCCGGTGCCCCGGTTCAGGTCGTCTGGACTCGTGAGGACGACATCTGCCACGATTTTTACCGCCCCGCCGCCCACCACGTTTTCCGCGCCGGCCTAGACGCTCGCGGCAATCTCATCGCCTGGAGCCACCGCGCCTCTTCGCCCTCCATCGAAACTTTCTACAATGGCACCGGCGTTTCGCCGCAAGCCGCCGCCCAAGTCGACTCTCTTGATTTCCCCGCGCCATTCATTCCGAATTTCCGCCTCGAATTCGCGGTCGCCGAATCCGGCATGCCTCTCGGCTACTGGCGCTCCGTCGACAGTTCTGGCAACCAGTTCGCGCTTTCCAGCTTCTTCGACGAAGCTGCCCACGCCGCTGGCCGTGATCCTATGGAGTTTCTGCTCTCCACGCTGGGGCCCGCGCGAAAAATGGACCTGGGCCCAAATCGCGGAACCCTTGATGTCGCGCGCCGGCGGCGCGTCATCGGGCTCGCCGCCGAAAAGTCCGGTTGGGGCAAGCCGCTTCCGGGAGGGGCCGCGCGTGGCATCGGCATCGGTTTCGGCTGGGGCAGCTTCGTGGCTCAGGTCGCTGAGGTCTCCTGCAACACGTCCAAAGGAACCATTTGCGTGAATCGCGTCGTCTGCGCCATCGATTGCGGCCTGGCCATCAACCCGCTCGGCGTTGAAGCCCAGATGCAAAGTGCCGTGAACTTTGGCCTAGCACAGGCTCTCAAAAGCGAAATTACGGTCTCGAACGGCCGTGTCCAGCAAAGCAACTTTCACGATTACGAAGTGGTGCGTTTGAGCGATGCCCCCGCGAGGATCGATGTTCACATCGTTCCCAGCACGGATCTGCCAGGAGGCTGCGGCGAGCCGGGCGTGCCGCCGATCGCTCCCGCCGTGGGCAATGCCATCTTCGCGGCAACCGGCAAGCGCATCAGGCGGTTGCCTATCCGCGCCCCCGACCTGAGCTCGGCCTAAACGGGATACCGCGGATTTTCATCTAAGCAGGGAGTTGTTGTAGGATATTCCCCTGCTAGAGGGAGGACTCCATGGCCACCAGTTTCACCTTGAACGGCAAATCCCAAACCGTTGACGTCAGCCCGGACATGCCACTGCTTTGGGTGCTCCGCGACACGCTGAACATGACCGGCACGAAGTTCGGCTGCGGCATGGCGCTGTGCGGCGCGTGTACCGTGCACATCAGCGGCGAAGCCACACGTTCCTGCATCACGGCGATCTCCAGCGTCGCCGGCAAGAAAATCACCACGATTGAAGGCCTGTCTGCGGACGGTAGTCACCCCGTTCAGCAAGCCTGGATGGAAGAAGACGTTCCGCAGTGTGGCTACTGCCAGTCCGGACAGATCATGTCCGCCGTCGCGCTGCTTTCGAAGAAACCCAACCCCACTGACACCGACATCGACGATGCCATGAGCGGCAACATCTGCCGCTGCGGCACCTACCAGCGCATTCGCAAGGCCATCCACCGCGCCGCGTCCATGCAGGCCGGCAAGGCCAAGTCCGCCGCCTAAGCCAATTTCAACCGCAGTTGTCGCATCAGGTCACGAGGTGTCCCATGGCAGTAGCTTCCGTTGTAAACCGCCGTGATTTTCTGAAGACGGGTGCCGCCGGAGGCGTCGCTCTCGTCATCGGCTTCCATCTTTCGCCGCGCGCTTTTGCCGATCAAGGGGCGGACCAGGAAAAGAAAACTACCAATCCTTTCGACGCCTGGGTGCGCATCACTCCCGATAATCGCGTCACCCTCATTCTGGGCAAATCGGAGATGGGCCAGGGCATCATGACGGCGCTCCCGATGATCCTCGCGGAAGAATTGTGCGTTGATTGGAAACAAGTGAAAGTCCAGCAAGCGCCCACCAATCCGAAAATCTATGACCTTGGCACCGGTGGAAGCGGCAGCGTCGCTGGTTCCTGGCTGCCATTGCGCCGCGCGGGCGCCGCTGCGCGAGAAATGCTCATCGCCGCGGCGGCTCAGAAATGGGAAGTCACCGCGGACACGTGCAAAGCCGCCAATGGCCAGGTGGTTCACGGCAATCCCAAGCGCTATCTCTCTTACGGCGAACTGGTTGAGGCCGCCGCAAAGCTGCCGATTCCCAATCTCAACACCATTCCGCTCAAAAATTCCAATGATTTCGACATCGTCGGCCACAACACGCGGCGCTTTGAAGGACGAGATAAAGCCACCGGGGCCGCCAAATTCGGGATCGACTCACGCGTTCCCGGCATGCTTTACGCGGTCGTCGCCCGGTGCCCTGTCTTTGGCGGCAAAGTTGCTTCGTTTGACGCCACCAAAGCAAAAGCCGTGCCCGGCGTTCGCGATGTCATTCAATTTGAAACCAGCGGCAGAGGCGCCTCCATCACTGGTGGCGTCGCTGTTCTTGCGGACAATTCCTGGGCCGCCATCCAGGGCCGCAAGGCTCTGGAAGTGAAATGGGACGAAGGCCCCGCGGCGAAAGAATCCTCAGCCGAGCTTCACAAACAGTTTCTCGCCAATGCCGCCAAGCCTGGAAAAGTTGTGCGCAACGACGGCGACGCAGACTCCGTTCTTGGCTCCAGTTCGAAGAAAATCGAAGCGGCCTACGAGCTTCCTTTCGCTCCGCACGCTTGCATGGAGCCGATGAATTGCACCGTGCAAATTCGTCCCGACGGAGCGGAGGCTTGGGTGCCCACGCAAGCTCCGCAATGGGCGCAAGGCGTCATCGCGGAGGCCACCAAGCTGCCTCCGGAAAAGGTGATCGTGCATACCACGCTGATGGGCGGCGGATTCGGGCGCCGTTATCAGGCGGATTTCGTAATGGAAGCCGCACAAGTGGCTGCCAAGGCCGCCGGCAAACCGGTCATGGTTCTGTGGAGCCGCGAAGACGACATGCAGCACGATTTTTACCGGCCTGCGTCCTATCACAAGCTGCAAGGCACGTTGGACGCGAATGGTAATCTCGCCGCCTGGAAACATTTTCAAACTTCGACCTCCATCGCCGCCAAGTGGAGCCAGAAAGGCGCGGAGGATTCCGGGCTGGGCGAGTTCGGCAGCGGCGCCACCATTCCTTACGTCACGCCGAATCTCCGCATCGAGTACACGCTTGCCGAGTCGAGCGTGCCGCGCGCGTGGTGGCGTTCCGTCGAACACTCCAGCAGCGGCTTCGTCGTGGAAAGTTTTATTGATGAGCTTGCGGCCGCCGCCGGCCAGGATCCGCTCGAGTTTCGACTGAAAATCATCGGCGGGGATCGCAAAATTCCAATGTTCGGCGGTGAAAAAGAGCCGCCGCTCGACACCGCCCGGCTCAAGGGCGTTTTGCAGCTCGCCGCCGAGAAAGCAGGCTGGGGCAAACCGTTGCCAAAGGGCCAGGGACGCGGCATCGCCACATTTTATTCTTTCAATTCCTACACTGCCGCCGTCGCGAAAGCCAGCGTGAAAGACGGCGCCATCAAGGTGCATCGTCTCGTTTATGCCGTGGATTGCGGACGCCCCATTAACCCGGAAGGCATTCGCGCGCAAGTCGAAAGCGCGGCCATCTATGGCCTCTCCGCCGCTTTGCACGACGCCATCACCATCAAGGATGGCCGCGTTGAGCAATCCAATTTCAACGACTACCAGATGCCGCGTATCAGCGAAACTCCGCAAACGGAAGTCCATGTTGTGATGAGCAAGGAAGAGCCAACCGGTATTGGTGAACCCGGCTTGCCGGTGGTGACTCCCGCCGTATGCAACGCCATTTTTGCCGCGACCGGAAAGCGCCTGCGGCGTCTTCCGATTCGAACCGAAGATTTGGCCTAACCCGCCATCTGTCAGGTCCGCATATTGTGGGATGAGATTCCAGGGGGAGCACACATGTCAACTTCGGATGTGATGCCGCGCCGCGATTTCCTGAAAAAAAGTGCCGCTGGTGGAACCGGGCTGGTCATCGGTTTCTATCTGCCCGGAAAATTTGAAGCGCTGGCGGCCGCCCCCCCTGTGGAACCCGCGGCGTTGAACGCCTGGGTGCGCATCGCTCCAGACGACACGGTCACGATACTGATCGACAAGTCCGAGATGGGCCAGGGCATCGTCACTTCGCTTGCCATGCTGCTCGCCGAGGAACTTGAATTTGATTGGAAAAAGGTCAAGACGGAGTTTGCGCCGGCCGCGCCCGCCTATTTCAATCCTCTCTTCGGTTTGCAGGGCACCGGCGGAAGCGCCAGCATTCGCGCGTCTTGGGGACCGCTCAGCAAAGCCGGCGCCGCCGCGCGGGAAATGTTGATCGCCGCTGCGGCTCAGCAGTGGTACGTCGAACCAACAGCGTGTCACGTCGAGAACGGCGCTGTGGTGCACAACGCCACAAACAAGAAATTGGGCTACGGAGCTTTAGCGGAACGAGCCGCGAAACTTCCCGTGCCGGCCAATCCCGCGCTGAAAGATCCGAAGGATTACAAATACGTCGGCAAGCCCATGAGGCGGCTGGACACGCCTGAAAAGGTGAACGGCAAGGCCCCCTTCGGCATCGATGTGCGCCTCCCGGGAATCCGGCATGCGGTCGTGGCGCGCTGTCCGGTCTTCGGCGGCAGCGTGAAAAGCTTTGACGATTCCAAAGCCAAATCCGTTCGCGGCGTAAAGCAAGTTCTGCAAATCTCTTCCGGCGTTGCCGTCGTCGCGGACAACACCTGGTCCGCGATGGAAGGCCGGCGCACGCTGCAAATCACTTGGGACGAGGGCCCCAGCGCCGCAAACTCCAGCGACGCCATTCGAAAGCTCTATCTGGCTGCTGCTGAAAAACCGGGCGCCATCGCGCGGAAAGATGGCGACGCCGACACCGCGCTTGCTGGTGCCTCAAAAAGAGTCGAAGCCGCCTACGAAGTTCCTTTTCTCGCGCATGCCACGATGGAGCCGATGAATTGCGCCGCCGACGTGCGCGCCGACTGTTGCGACATTTACGCACCAACGCAGTTCCAGACTTTCACTCAAAACACTGGCGCCAAAATCACCGGGCTGAAGCCGGAGCAAGTTCGCGTGCACACTACTTTTCTTGGGGGCGGTTTCGGGCGCCGCGCCGAGCAGGATTTCGTCGCGGAAGCGGTCGAAATTTCGAAAGCCACGAGCGCGCCCGTGCAAGTTACCTGGTCGCGCGAAGACGATGTGCAGCACGATTTTTACCGCCCTGCGGCTTATTCGAAACTTACCGCTGGACTCGACGCCGACGGCTGGCCCGTCGCTTGGAAAAGCCGCATCGTCGGACCTTCGATCATGTCGCGCTTCTTCCCCGGTTCCGTGAAGAACGGCATCGATGAATCTTCCGTCGAAGGACAGGCCAACAGCAAATATGCGATTCCCAATTTTCTCGTCGAGTATGCGCTGACGGAAGCGGGCGTGCCCGTGGGCTTCTGGCGCTCGGTGGGAAATTCGCACAACGGTTACATCACCGAATGTTTTGTCGAAGAGCTCGCCAAGGCTGGTGGCAAGGATCCGTTCGAATTCCGCCGCAAACTCTTGGCAAACGCGCCACGGCACCGTGGCGTGCTGGAGCTGGCCGCCGAGAAAGCCGCATGGGGGAAGCCACTGCCCGCGGGCCGCACGCGCGGCATCGCCATGGTGGAATCGTTCGGCAGCTTCGTCGCCGAAGTGGCGGAAGTCAGCTTGAACCGCAAATCCGGTGAAGTGCGCGTGCATCGCGTCGTTTGCGCCGTGGACTGCGGGAGATACATAAACCCCGATACGATTGCGGCGCAGATGGAAAGCGGGATCGTCTTCGGTTTGACGGCCGCGCTCAAGGGTCAGATCACGATTGAAAAAGGGCGCGTGCAGCAGAGTAATTTCCATGATTACGAAATGCTCCGGCTGAATGAAATGCCGAATGTCGAAGTTCATATAGTCCCCAGCAATGAAGCTCCGGGCGGTGTCGGCGAACCCGGCACACCGCCGATCGCACCGGCCGTGTGCAACGCCATCTTTGCCGCGACTGGCAAGCCGATCCGGCGGCTTCCCATTCGCGCGGAAGATCTGGCGTAGCTTTTCCTTCCAGGCTTATTGCAGAATAGCGCGTGCCTTTGACGTCGACTCTTGTCGCCGCGATTCCGCTCGCGATCTGGATTTACCTGTTTCTCGCGCGAGGAAATTTCTGGCAGATGTACGAAGACGATATCGTACCGAAGCCTCTCGGCGACTGGCCGCATATCGCCGTAGTTGTTCCGGCACGCAACGAAGCCGAAACCATCGCGCAAAGCGTCGATTCGCTTGCCAAACAGGACTATCCCGGAGAGTTCTACATCATCGTTGTCGATGACCACAGCGAGGACGGCACCGCGGCGCTCGCTCGCAACGCGGCGGAAGTTTCCGGAGCTGCGGAGCGCGTGTCGATTCATTCGGCCGCCGTGCTTCCGCGGGGATGGACTGGAAAACTCTGGGCGCTTAACGAAGGGGTTCAAGAAGCAGCCAAACATCTACCGGAATTCTTTTGGTTCACGGATGCCGACATCGAACACGCGCCGGACACCTTACGCCGCTTGGTTTTCCGCGCGGAAAAAGAACCACTCGATCTCGCCTCGCTGATGGTGCTACTTCAGGCGAAAACATTTCCCGAGCGCTTATTGATTCCGCCATTTTTGTATTTTTTCCTGATGCTCTATCCGCCGCGCTGGATCGCTGATCCGAAAGCGCGCACGGCGGGAGCGGCGGGCGGCTGCATTCTGCTGCGCTGCGAAGCGCTCGAACGCATCGGAGGGCTTGCGGCAATCCGCAGGGAAGTGATTGATGATTGCGCGCTGGCCCGCGCCGTGAAGAAAAGCGGCGGGGAAATTTGGATGGGTCTAACTCGCGCAAGCGTCAGCCTGCGCGGCTACGGCAGCTTCGCCGAAATTCGAAACATGATTGCCCGCACTGCATTCAGTCAGCTCCACTATTCATTATTTTTCCTCGTTGTCACCCTGGCCGGTTTGGTGGTCACGTTTCTATTGCCTTGGTTTTCTTTTCCTTCCGGCGAAGATCCCGCCTGGTTTCTCGCCAGCACCGCCATATGCTTGATGACCGTAATGTTCGGCGTCACGGTCCGGTTCTATCGGCTCGCCTGGCCCTACGCTCTCACCCTGCCTCTCGCGGCCGTGTACTACGGTTACGCCACTTGTGTTTCCGCAGCGCGCTACTGGCTCGGCCGCGGCGGCCAGTGGAAAGGGCGCACACAAGCTTAGAAAAGATGAGGCCGCTCGCAGTACCTCAGGATTCTTAATTAGCAGATACTGGCCGCTTCTCGAAGTTCAGACGATTGGATGTTCCTCCGCGCTCACGTTACACTGTGCAATTGATTTTTCGGAGGAGGGTGAATGCGTGCAGTGGTGACGGGTGGGGCGGGATTTCTGGGATCGCACCTTTGCGACAAGTTGCTCGCCGAAGGGTGGGAAGTGCTGGCGCTGGACAATCTTATTACCGGCGCGAAGGCCAACCTGAGCCACCTGGCCAAGAACAAAAATTTCAAGTTTCAGAAGGCGGACGTCAGCAAACCGCTGAAAGTAGAGGGAAAAGTGGGCTGCGTGCTGCACTTCGCTTCACCGGCCAGCCCACCGGATTATTTGAAGCACCCAATTGAAACGATGGTGGTTGGCTCCGTTGGAACAAAGAACGCGCTGGACCTGGCGCTGAAGAAAAATGCCAAGTTTTTTCTAGCTTCCACGAGCGAATGCTACGGCGATCCCGAGGTTTCTCCGCAACACGAGGAATACTGGGGACACGTCAACCCCATCGGTCCTCGCGGCGTTTACGACGAAGCCAAGCGTTTTTCCGAAGCGATGACCATGGCATACCACCGGTATCACAAAGTGGACACGCACATCGTGCGAATCTTCAATACGTATGGGCCGCGGATGCGGTTGAATGACGGGCGCGCGCTGCCGAATTTTGTGTATCAAGCGCTTAGCTGGAAGCCACTCACGATTTATGGAGATGGAAAGCAGACGCGCAGTTTTTGTTACGTCTCCGATTTGATCGACGGAATCTATCGGCTGATGATATCGAACGAGCACTTGCCGACAAACGTCGGCAACCCGCAGGAGATCACCATTCTGGAGTTTGCCGAGCGCATCCGCAAACAGTTTGACAATGCGCCGCCGATTGTTTTCGAGCCGTTGCCTCAAGACGATCCGAAACGGCGCTGCCCGGACATTACCAAGGCTAAGCGCATTCTCAAGTGGGAGCCCAAGGTGGGATTGGAAGAAGGACTGAAGTTGACGCTGGCGTACTTCAAGGAAGTCTTTCAGAAGAAATAAGAAACTAGAAAAGTGAAATCAGAAAATGGAAATGCCGGAGACGCGACCTTGAAACGCGATTTCAACAATTCGCATGTCGAATGGCAAAACTATTCGCGGCCAAAGGAGTAGTACTCGAAGCCTTTTTCGCGCATGGCTTGAGGAGTGTAGAGATTGCGCCCGTCGATGACCAGTTTGCGCGCCATGAGTTTTCCTGCGCGATCCCAATCGAGCTTGCGGAATACCTCCCATTCTGTGCAAACGAGTGCGGCATCGGCGTCTTGCAAAGCCTGGTAGGGGTCCTCGTGGTATTGTGCTTGGGGAAAGAGGGCTTTGGTGCGCGGCGTGCCTTCGGGATCGGTGGCTTGTACGAAAGCGCCTTCTTCAAGCAGGCGCTTAACGACTTCCAGCGCGGGCGCGAAGCGAATGTCGTCGGTGTTGGCCTTGAAGGCCAGCCCCAGCACAGCCACCCGCTTGCCTTTCACGACCCATAGTGCCTGATGAATTTTTTCAAAGAAGCGATCGATGCGTTGTTTGTTGACGCGCTCAGTGGCTTTCAATATGTCGAAGTCCACGCCAACCTTGGAAGACAAATGGATGAAGGCTTGCACGTCCTTTGGAAAACAGAAACCACCGTAACCAAGCCCGGCCTTGAGGAATTGTCCGCCGATGCGCGCGTCGAGTCCCATGGCATGCGTCACTTCCTCGACGTTTGCGCCGATTTTCTCGCAAAGATCGGCGATGACGTTGGCGTAGCTGATTTTCAGCGCGAGGAAAGAATTTGAAGCGTGCTTGATGAGTTCGGCGCTGTTGATGGTGGTGACGAGGAATTCGGCTTTGTGGCCTGGCGGGCAGGTTCCGTTGTGCACCGGGCAGCGAAAAGTTTTCTCGAGAATGGGGCGGTAGATTTCGCGGAGTTCGGCGGCAGCGGAGGGATCCTCGACGCCGACAACGATGCGGTCGGGATGGAAAAAATCAAAGACGGCGGTGCCTTCGCGAAGAAATTCAGGGTTGGAAGCGACACGATGTTTCACACCGCTGTTCTTGGAATAGGCGGAGAGGGCGCGGCTGAGTTCGAGGCCCGTGCGTGCGGGTACGGTGCTTTTCTCGACGACCAGTTTGGGCGTTTTTGCTTCGGCGGCGATTTGGCGGGCTACGTTGTCGATGGCCGATAGGTCCGCTTCACCGGAGTCCTTCGGCGGAGTACCCACGCAGATGAAGATGGCATCTCCAGCGCGGATGGCGTCACTGGCGTCGGCGGTGTAGGAGATTCGTCCGGCCTTGTGAGCGGACGCGAGGATCTGGTCGAGATGATGTTCGTAGATCGGGACGCCGCCCGCATTCAGCTTGGCGATGCGCTCGCGATCGATATCCGTGCAAACCACCTCGTGCCCCGCCTCCGCGAGACAAGCCCCGGTGACGAGACCAACGTACCCACAACCGATGACGGAAAGACGCAAGACGAAATCTCCCTAGGATGAGCTTCGAAGGGCAGGACCCTTGGCGAAGCGAAATCTTAAGCCCTTATTGTGAATGATTTGATAAGAGGAACAAAGCGCTTCATCGAAAGTTGTTGCCATCCTCAGCGCCGATTTCCTGTAGTCTCGTTTAGACTAGTGGACTGATTCGAAAGCCGCGCCACGGAGCTAACTTTTCTCCACTTTTCCCATCAGCAAACCGCGCAAACCGAGAAGCACCAGGCGCGGCTGCTGGCGCACCACATTCCACAATAAACGAGTGGACTCGTCGCGGTCAATTTCACCGAGCGATTGCCGCGTTGAGGCATCCAACAAATCGACCAGTTGTGAATAATCCTTCTGCTCGAAATGGTGCAGTGCGCGGCGGATCAGCCAGTGCGTTCCGAGTTCACGCCGCAAGGCCGCGAGCTCGCGGCTCTTGCCATTTTGCAAGAGGGCTTGCGAAACGCCGAGCGCGCCACGAAAACCAGTAACAATTCCCCCCACGGTCGAAACTTTGACCTGCGCCGCTGCGTCCCCCACCAGATAGACTTCACCGTTTCCGATTTGACGGCGCACCGGCACCCAGCCGCGATAGACCGGGATGCGCGCGCCTTGCCATTCAAGCGGCTCCAGATGTTTTTTTTCAAGGAAGCGTTCGAAGCAACGCTTCGTATCCCTGCCGTGCTCGCCGATAACGCCGAGCGCGCCGCGTTCCGCCGATTCGGGGATTAACCAGTAAAAATAGGGCGTATCATCAGGCACAAACCAGACGCGCGTCGTATCGGGAGGGCAATCTTTCGGCAGGCGCACGATAGCTTGCACGAGCGGCACGGTCTCGACCGGGGGCCAGCCGGAAGCGCGCGCCACGCGGCTCGCCGCGCCGTCTGCGCCAACCACGCTATCTGCATGCAACTCCTCGCGCTTGCCGCCGGATTCGACCTCCAGCCGCAAGCCGCGCGCATTCGGGCCGATTCCCAGGAAACGCGTGTCGAATGACAATGTGGCCCCAGCTTTTTCAGCCTCGCGAGCCAGCGCCGGAATCAGGCGCGAGCGCTCAATAATAAGATCTGGCTTGGTCAAGGCCACTTGCGCCGAACGGCCATCGGTGAAAAGTTCGAAACGGCGGATCTCATTGATGATGCTTTGGCGGGCAGAAGCTCCCATTTGGTGGCGGAAGTGATCCGTGACGATCAACGTGCGCCGCGCAGGTTCGAATTGTGGTTTTGATTCCAGCACGCGCACGCGCCGGCCGCCGCGTGCCACACTAGCGGCAGTGAAGAGTCCCGCAGCAGAGCCCCCGACAACGATAACTTCCCGGTCGCTCCGTTGCGGCTGTACTTCAATCTTTTCCACAGTTTCCGTGCTTTCCAAAGACGCGCGTTCCCCGAGAAGTTTTACTCATCAAGGAAACCACGCCAAGAAATTTACCTGCTTCCCGCCCGACCCGTGGGGAACTGCTAGAAGTATGAGTGAGAGGTCACCCGGTAAGTATAGCGAATCCATTACCACGGGCCAACACGCGGAGAGTCTTCAAAATCACGGATAAACGATGCTTTCCGACCGGCGTTTATCCTAAGAGACCGAGGAGGTCTCACGAGTCTGACGTTCGTAGGGGGCGCGCTCAAGATACACGACGCCGGCGAAAATAACGGCGAGGGCGGTTGCCCCAACCAAGATGGCCAGCCGGGCTGAAAGGTAGCTGACGAGTACGGCTGTACCGCCGCCGATAGCCCCGAGCAGATAGAGCGTGAGAACGGCGCCGCGATGCCCCAGGCCAAGATTGGAAAGGCGGTGCGCAGCGTGGTCCTTCCCGGGCGTTGCGAACGGCAATAGCCCGCGCCGCGAGCGGGAAATCGTGACCAAAGTGGTGTCGAAAATCGTCACGCCCAGTATCAGAATCGGCGCAATCCGCGCGGACAAATGATTGGAGTTCTCGATCCGCAGCTTCAAGCCCAGCGTGGCCATCAAGTAACCAAGAAACATCGCGCCGCCATCACCCATGAAAATTTTCGCGGGCTTGAAATTCCAGCGAAGAAACCCGGTGGCCGCGCCGAGAACGGCGGCAGCCAGAGTGGTCACGAGGGTCTGGCCGCTCAGGTACGCGAGCATCGCGAAAAATACAGACGCCATGGCCGCGACGCCCGCGCACAGACCGTCCATGTGATCGAGGATGCTGAAAGAAGCCGTAATCCCAACTACCCAAATGACGGTGAGAAACGCGTCCAGAAAATCTCCGCTGCGTCCGCCCACGAGCGCGCTGAAAACCTGCGCTCGAATTCCGCTGACCAGCAGAATCACCGCCGCCAGCGGCATTCCTACAAATAACTTGATCTGATGATGGAGAAGCCCGCGGTCGTCGAGGATGCCGACACCCGCGACGAGCGTCGCACCGATGAGGATGCCAACAATCTGGGCGCGCGCCGGACCGCCGAAGGCCAAGAGCACCGCGATCACCACCGCCGCGTACATCGCCAGACCACCCAGAAGCGGGATCGGCGTGACATGAACTTTGCGCGGCCCCGGCAGGTCAACCATCCCAAAGCGCAGTGCCAGGGCACGCACAGGAACGACCAGCATCAGCGATGCAAATAATGCAATGAAAAAAGCCAGCAGGCCTGCCGCCATGCGACCTCGTTTTTCAGGTGAGTCAGTCCGGCCACGGGGCTGCCGCCGGTGCCTCACGCGATCCTCGCTAGGTTGGGGTCCGGCTCCCAAGTCGAGCTGACAAATGGCTGCCCCACGCAGCCCAAACACAATACTGCGATTTTAGTTTCGCGGCAACCGGCTTACTCCCATAAGTGCGAGGATTGCATTGATTCGAAGCGCGCACGTCATTATCCCTCTGCCTCCCTAGCGTTCCGTGAGCATGCGGGAGAAGGTGCGCTTCACTTCCTCTTTGTCGCGTGTGGCGTAGTACCAGTCGATGGTGCGTTTGAGGCCCTCGCGGAAGAGCACCTTCGGTTCCCAGCCGAGCAGTTTCTTGGCGAGAGAATTGTCTGCAACGCGGTTAAGCGGGCCGGTGGGCATGTTCGTCAGGAGCTTGATGTCAGCTTTGTGTCCGGTCAATTCGCAAACCATTTTCGCGCAATCGATCACGCGGATACGTTCCATGGTTCCAAGGTTTACCGGCGTGCCGTCATCAATCTTTTCTCCTGCCAGAATCGTTCCCTCAACGATGTCGTCAATGTAGGTCCAGTTGCGAATCTGCATGCCATCGCCCCACACTTCGAAAGGGTTCTGTCCCAGAAAAGCGCGCGCGATCATCGCTATGACGGCGTGATTCTCCACGCCGCGTGGACCATACACTGTGAAGTAGCGGCACGAGGCGGCGCCCATTCCGTGTTCCTTCGCGTAAGCTTGCAGTGTGAATTCGCCCATCAACTTGGCCCAGCCGTACGTGTTGTCGGCGTCATTCGGACCTTTGGTGAGATCCTCCGTGAGATACAGCTCCTTTTTCGTGTCCGATTGCAGAAAATTTGGGTACACGCAGCCGGAGGAAGCGAACACCACTTTTCTTACTTTGGCTTTGAGCGCTTCGGCAAAGACCAGACCGTCCAGAAAAAAGTTCGACGCCGGGCCGGCCTGGTGGAGATCCACGTACCCGCGCCCGCCGTGGTCCGCGGCGAGATGGAAAACAGTGTCAACGCCTTGCATCGCGGCGCGCGTCACACCTGGTTCCCGCAAATCGCCTTGCAGAAAATCAACTTTGCCCGAGCCGAGATGTTGGCGAATGTTTTCCTGATGGCCGCTGCTCAGGTCGTCGACGATGCGAACTTTTTTCGTGCCCCGTGCCAGAAGTTGATCGGTAAGCGTCGAACCGATGAATGACGCTCCACCTGTCACAAGAACTGTCTTGCCCGCCCAAAATCCGTCCGCTGTCGTCACGCTCGCGTTGCCTCCTCGATTTTCTATTCGACCTTCAAGTGTTTGATAATTTCCGCGAATTTTTGCAATTCCTTGACTCTATCATAATCGGGAGCAGCGGCCCGCGCCGCCTCGCCCATGCTCTTCAGCCTAATTGGATCGCAGACCAACGCTCGCACCGCGTTGACAACTTCCGCGGGACGGTCCGGATCCGCAGCTACCGCGAAGCCGCGCGGAACCCCCAGCGACACTAGGTCAGTTTCTTTGGGTGCCACCGCGACGATAGGTTTTCCCGCCGCTAGAATTCCGTACATCTTACTCGGCACTACCACACCTTCCAGGCCACGCTTCACAGTAACGACGTGCGCATCGGCGGCCGCGAGGACGGATGGAATCTTGCTCGCCGGGAAAAACTCCAAAAAGCGGATATTGCCGGACCCCGCGGACGCGGCTTCGATCTGCGAGCGCTGCGCGCCGTCGCCCACGAACACAAGGCCCACACCCTCGTTTACAAGATGACGCGCGGCGGTGACAAGAGTGTTCCACGCTCCGTAGAAGCCAAGATTTCCGGCATGTACGAGAACAAATGAAAAATTACTCCGGATCGCCCGGACGACCTCAGGATCGGGGGCCGGAAGGGGTGTATTCGGCGAAAGGATTTCAGTTCCATCGCGAACGATGAACACCCTGGCAGGGTCCACCCCTTTGGCGATAATGCGTGACCGCATGTCTTCGCCGAGAACGATGACGCGCGCCGCGCGGCGCAGCGCCCAGCGATGGACTTTTTCCCAAATTCTCGCGAGCCTGCCAGGCTCGACGATCGCGCCCCCCACAGCCATGTCCGGATACAGGTCCCTGATGTTGTAGACGTACGGCTTGCCCTTCAGCATGGCCACGATCGCACCCACGATGCCCTGAAACGGCGGATCGGTCATCGCCACGAGCGCATCGCACGGCACAAAAAGTGCGCGCGGAATCGACAGCGCCACGTAGCTCAGATAATTCATCACACGCTTCTTCATTTCCAGGCGGGGAAAGTCCGTCGAGCCAGCGCGAATGATGCGCACTCGTCCGGTAATTTCCGTTTGGTAAAGCCGCCAAACGCGCCGTTCGGTGGGGTCGTACGATGGCCGCCCGCACAGCACCGTCACGTCATGGGAAATAGAAATGGCTTGTAGGATGCCGTGCGCCATCTTCGCGGTCGCGGAAGTGTCCGGGGGGTAATACTGATTCAGTAGAAGGATTCGCACTGAAGGATTGTACAGATTCCATCACTGCACGGGGACCGCCGCGTAACGATTTCAGGCAGGCTTCTTGAAGACCGGGGCAGCCGCCCGGGCCAACTCATGAGCGGTCGGCTTCTTCTTCGGCGGCTTCTTGACTTCGCGTTTTCCTTTGTCTTTGTTTCCCATGCTTGGTAGCTTGCCACAATTTGCCAGCTCTGGCTAGTGGTTGCGAATTCCAAGCGGAACGGCCGGAAATTAACAGGGCGAGATCAGGAAATCGCCGAGGACCAGGGCATCCATCTGCGTACGCCTGAAACAATCGATCGCTTCCTCGGGGCGGCAGACGATGGGCTCGTTGTCGTTGAAGGAAGTGTTGAGGACAACGGGCACGCCGGTGAGATCGCGGAACGCGGAAATGAGCGCGTGATAGCGCGGGTTCGCCTCGCGGGTGACCGTTTGCAGCCGGCCCGTCCCGTCGACGTGCGTCGGCGCCGGAATCCTGTCGCGTTTCTCCGGGCGCACGGAGTAGGCCAGAGACATAAACGGCGAAGGATGCGACTTCTCGAAGTATTCCCCGGTGTTTTCCGCCAGAATGGAAGGCGCAAACGGGCGAAAGATTTCCCGATGCTTGATCCGGCGGTTGAGAATTTCCTTCATTTCCGGGCGGCGAGGATCCGCGACGATACTTCGATTGCCAAGCGCCCGCGGACCCCATTCAGCGCGGCCCTGGAACCACCCAAGAATTTTTCCATCCGCAATTATTGCAGCGGCGCGGCGCGGTAATTCCTGTTCAGACAACTCCGCTACGGAATAGCCTCTGTGTGCCAGTCCATTCGAATCAATCGCGCGGCAAATCTCCTCGCGCGAATAACCCGGCCCCCAGTAGGCATGATCCATCACGAACGAGCGAGGCTTGCCAAGTTTCTGGTGCCACACGTAAAACGCGGCTCCCACCGCCAGGCCCGCGTCGCCGGCGGCTGGCTGCACGTAAATCTGCTCGAACCCAGTGTGGTCGAAGATTTTGCCATTAGCGACGCAGTTGAAAGCCACGCCGCCGGCAAGACAAAGGGCCTTGAGTGGGCTGCGGGTCCTGTTAATGGCTAACATCCGGAAATAGACTTCCTCCAGCCGCGCTTGCAGTGATGCCGCCAGGTTGAGATGACGCTGTTCGAGAGGTTCCTCCGGAGCGCGGGCCCGTCCCAGTTTGCGCGGCATCTCCTCGGAGAACAGTTTCCCAAGCGCCGGCATTTTGTCGCTTTCGGCCCACGCCATGTCCGGGCCGGTGCGATGATGTGTGAAATATTTCAGGCCCAAATAGAATCCATTGAACTTGTGGTCGTAGCACAGGATGTCGCGAAACGCCTCAAGTTGCTCGGGTTGGCCGTAGGCGGCGAGCCCCATCACTTTGTATTCGTCACCGAATTTCAGGAAGCCCAGATACTGCGTGACCGCCGTATAGTACAGTCCCAGCGAATGGGGAAAGGCGATGGCCCAGTCAATTTCCATGCGGTTGCCTACCCCGAAGCCGCACATCGTGCTGGCAAAGTCACCAAGGCCGTCGGCCGACAATAGGCATGCATGCTCGAAGGGCGAAACGAAGAAAGCGCTCGCCAGGTGCGCCTGGTGATGCTCGATGCGATGAAATTTTGCCGCGATCTTTTTGGGGTCGGCATCAAAGGCCGCAGCCAGGGCCTCAGGAATACCCGTGAACTTCGCGAGCACTTTGACACGTTCCCGCGCGAAAGAGGGCATGCGCAGAGCGTAAAAAAGTTTCGTGCCCAGCCTCGCGTACGGATTTCGCGGCACGGCGACATGATCGATGTCCGCGAGTGTGAGCCCTGCTTCCTTCAGGCAGTAACGAATGGCTTGCACCGGGAATCCCGCAGCGTACTTCACCCTGTTGAAGCGTTCTTCCTCGACCGCCGCGATCAGCCGTCCGTCGCAGACAATTGCCGCCGAAGCGTTCCCGTGGTACGCATTGATCCCCAGAATATTCATGGCGTAATTTGTCAGTGTACCTCAGCCGGAGACTATGCGGCGAGGTGTCGGCGGCACCACTCGTTCAAGACGTATAGAGACCAGGGACGCGACCAGCTGGTTTTTCCAGCAAGGAAATCCGCCCACACCAAGCGCGCACCACCCGGGCGAAAGTAAGCCACCAGCGGCGGGGCGGGATCAGCGAAGCTCGCTTCCATCCGTGCGCGCAGGGGCCCGCGCAACCATTCTTCCCACGGCAGAGTAAATGTTCGTTTCCGCTGCGCAAGAATTTCCTGCGGCAGCAAATCGCCAAGCGCCTCCGCCAGCAGAGCTTTCTGCGCGCCGGGGCGGTGGCGTGCCGCGTCCGGCAGCGACCCTACGAATTCAACCAACAGCGTGTCAAGGAGCGGCACGCGAATTTCCAGCGATTGCGCCATACTCACCGCATCCGTGTCGCGCAGCAACGTGCTCGTCATGTACGTGCGCATTTCCAGCCAGGAAACTCCGGCCAGCGGTTCCAGCTTGCGCGCTTGGTCGGCCGTCCGTTCAAGCCAGCCCAGCCAGGTTGGCTCGAGCGTGACTCCATCCGTGCTCACGGTACTCGCGCGAAACCGCGGCTCGATGATTCGTTCGAGCTGTCCCGGCGGGAAGAGCGTCCGGGCAAAGAAATAAGGATGCGGCAATGTGTCCGGATAGACCCACGCAGCCGTAGCCTTGCGTCCAGCGTCCGGTGAACTTGGCCGCGCCGCGAGACCGGCAACGAGTGGCGCCATCATTCGCCTCACCACCGACGGCACAAACCATGCGCATTTGACGAGTCTCGAAAGTCTCGGCGTATCAGCAAAGGTTTGGTAGCCCGCGAAAAGTTCATCTCCGCCCAGCCCCGATAACGCAACTTTCAGTCCAACTTGTCTCGCGGCCCACGAAACAAAGTACGTATTGATTCCGTCCATGGTGGGCTGGTCCAGAGAGGCCAGAGCCTTATCCAGTCGCGCAAGGAGCGTTTCTCCGCTCAAGGGCACTTCGGTGTGCCTGGTTTTGAATTGCTTCGCAGCCAATCGGGCAAGCTCTGCTTCATCGAACGCCGTGTCTGGAAACGTTAGCGTGAAGCTCTCGATTCCCCCTCGTGCCCGAGAGGCAAGCGCGGCAATCGCTCCAGAGTCCAGCCCGCTCGAAAGAAACAAGCCCACCGGCACATCGGCGACGAGATGCGCGCTCACCGCATCCTCAAGAAGCGGACGCAGTTTTTTGGCTGCTGCAGGAAGATCTCGCGGCTTCCGGGTATCGCGAGCCGCTGGCGAGACGGCAGGGTCCCACCAGGGCCGTGCGCGCGGCGTGCGCCGGCGCTCCGGAACGTGCAGGAGCATCCGATGCCCTGGTGGAAGAGAAAATACTCCTTCCAGAAGTGTCACTGGCTCACAGACGCTGCCAAAAAGGAGATAAGCGGTGACGGCATCCTGCGACAAGCGCTTGGGTATCGCGCCAGAAGCGAGCAGAGCCCGAACCTCCGACGCGAACGCAAATCCCTCCGCCGTTTGCGCGTAGTAGAGCGGCTTGATGCCCAGCGGATCGCGTGCCAGGAAGAGAATCGGGGCCGTGGCATAACGCTCGCGAAGATCGAGCAAGGCGAATGCGAACATACCGCGCAATTCCGTCAGGGAATCTTCGCCCCACTCTTCCCAGGCATGAACGAGAATCTCCGTGTCCGATTGAGTGGCAAAGCGGTGACCGCCGAGCGCCAGCCGCTCGCGCAGGTCGCGATAGTTGTATAGCTCGCCGTTGAATATGACCGCGACGTCCTTGGTTTCGTTCCAGGTGGGCTGGTGGCCGCCGGCGAGGTCGATGATGCTCAGCCGGCGCATCCCCAGCGCAAGTCCAGGCGCACGCGCGTTACCGATAAGAAAGCCTTCTTCGTCCGGACCGCGATGGCGCATCGCCGCGGTCATCGCCCGCACGCGAGATTCGGCTTGTGCGTTGCGCGAAGCGAAAGCGACGCCGCAAATACCGCACACGCTACTGTTTGATCTCCGGCGCGGAGAAGAACGCGGCGCCGGCGCGGATAGCATTCGCCCGCAAGTGGAAGCGCGGAATTCTCAATCTGTGGTCTGCATACCAAGCAAGCACGGCCCGCAACATCAAGAAGAACAATGTCGCGGCACCGGAGAGCACGAGATAGAAGAAAGATTCGCGCTCTAGGAGCAGGCTCCAGTCGACCGCTTCCTCCCAGCCCGGGTAAACGGTGTCCAACAGGGACCGCAAATGCAACCCACCGAGCGGCAGCCGCGCCAGCCGCACGTGTGCGAACCGGTCGTACGTGTATTCATGCGGGTAGTTCGGGATGGCGCTGACGGCCTGGGAAAAGACGGCAGGATCTTGCAAATCCTTGCGCGTCAAATAGCGGCCGAGCGCATCCTTCATGATGACCCGGTAGCTCGGGTCGACGATGATCCACCGTCCCCCCATTAGAACCTCCGCAACCACATGTTTGGTACTGCGGTCGGGAGACAAAAGGAGCAGGCGGCGCACTCGCAGATCGGAACTTCGCGCAAGATTCAAGAAGGCATTCGTCGCGGTGCCGCACACGTTTAGCAACTGGTGGTAGGTGAGGGTTATCTCGGGATCGCGCGTCGCAAGTTCCTCCGGATTGGACGCCGTCGCACGCAATGGCTCAGCGCGCATCCAATCCAAAATGGCTTTGACCTTTAGTTCTTCTGGAAGCGAATTAGGCACAATCGCGTCCGAGAATCCGTCAAGATACCGGCGAACAGAGTATTCCCGGACGCAAGAGTAAAGCATCGCCACGAAAGCGGCGGCCAGCAGCAGATTGCTGCTCCACCAGATACCGCGGAAAACTCGGTGTCGGCGCGTTTGCATCAGACTATTCCGCTCGCCTAGATTCTGCCCTCACTGCCTGCCTTGAGGCAAGCGTGGTGTATAGCGCTTCCATGTTGCCAACGGGCTCGTCCCAGCCCAAACGCGAAGTGACGTTTGCGCAACCTGCCGCGAGCCGCGAACCTAGTTCCGGTTCGATCAGGATTCGCTCGAGCGCATTCGACAGTGCCGCCTCTTCGTGGCGTACCACCAAGCCAGCTTCATCCGCGAGCAACGGGGCTATCCCGCATTGTTCGGTCACGATCACCGGGGTGCCCGCGGCCACCGCTTCCGCTGCGGAGTTCCCGAAATTTTCGTTCTGTGACGGCAGCACGAAAACATCCGCATCTCGGTACGCCGCCCACTTGAGCTCTCCAAAAACTGGTCCCACGAATTGAACTCTCGTTCGAACGCCCAGTTGCGCTGCCTCTTCGGCCAATTTTTCTTTTGTCCCGCCCTCGTCAGGCCCAGCGAAAACCAGCGTCATTGGTATGCCTGCGGAACGCCGCGAAAGTTCCGCGAATGCCCGCAGTAGCAGGTCTGGACTCTTCTTGCTAGAAAGACGTCCCAGGAAGAGAACAAGTCTCACATCATCTGAAATGCGGTGCGCCCTTCGAAACGCACCTAGTTCAGGCCAGGATGCAGGTGCTTTCACGCCGTTGCGGCGCAGTACCACTCTTGTGCGAGAAAGCCCACTGGCGGCCAGTTCCTCGACTTCCTGCTCCGAGGTAGCGATCACCGCGCTTGCGCCTTGCAAGAGGCCCCTTCCCCAGACCGCGTGATACATCCGTTTTAGCCAAACATTCCGCACAATTGGCACAAACATCCCGATGGGTTCGAGCACGTACGGCAGCCTCCGTTGGCGGCAAGCCGCAGCTACGGCCGGACCCAGCAGGTCGTAAAGCCCGAAAATGTGCGCAACATCGAAATTCTGCAGCCGCGCCCGGCAATAACGCTTCACCGCCGGATTCCAGCTCACTGTCCGGTAGCGCGCCCAGGTCGGCAAATAGATGGCCCGCACTCCGTTTTCTTCCCGCCGCCATCCGAAGGGCGATCGCTCCGCGGTGATTTTCTCTTGCTGTGTTTGCAGGCGTTTCTCCAGCCCCCAGTCGGCCGTCAGAACCGTGACCTGGTGGCCTCGTCGCGCCAGCCCTTCGGAAAGCGCCCGCACCTTCACCGGTGGCCCGCCAAACTCCAGAAAGGGAGCGTACGTTTCCGTGACGTTCAGGATTCGCATTGTTCGCGCAGGATTTTTTTGAATGATTTGGCAAACACATTGAAGCGGAACTCGTTCTCCGCGCGCTGCCGCCCGCGCGCGCCCATCTCCTTCGCAAGGGCGGGGTCGGCTAGCAGTGCCTCGAGCGAAGTCGCCAGCTGAACCGCATCGCCGTGCGTCACCAGATAGCCAGTGACGCCGTCCTGAATCACTTCGGGCGCGCCTCCGTGCAGGCCCCCGATCACTGGCTTGCCGCACGCCATCGCTTCCAGGTACACCAGACCGAATCCCTCTCTCCCGCTGGGCAAAGCAAAAATCTCGCACGCGGCGTAACACGCCGCCAGTTCGGAGTAGCTCAATTCAGCCAAAAAATGCACGTGACGGTTTACTCCGTTTTGTTCCGCAAGGTCCTCAAGCCATGCGCGGTCGTCGCCCGAACCCGCAAACACCAACTGAACCTCCGGCCTCTGCGTCAGCAGCCGGGGCAGCGCGGTAATCAGCGTGTCCATGCCTTTATACCGCTCTGTCGCCAGCCAGCGCCCCACACTCAGAATCACGCGTCCCGAAGGAAAGCCCTCCGGCAGCGCGGGACGCGAACCTGGGCTCATCAGAGCTTCGAATTGTGGATCAAGGGCCCAAGGCAAGACGCGAATTCGTTCGCGCCTGACGCCTTGATCTGACGCGACGTGTTCAGCTGTGTCTTTGCTGGGCGTCAGGACCAGGTTTGCGTGACGCAGCGCATGCCGGCGCAGCCACCCCAGCGGCTCCGAGACGTCGATTCCATGCGTGCAGATAATGCTCTTCATCCGCGGTGCCGCCATCCGCATCGCCTGCACCACAGGTCCCAGATTCGGGTGTGCCGCCAGCACTAGTTTGGCTTTGCGCCGCGCTGCCTTCAGTGCCGTCATTGTGAATTGGCCCTTTGCGCGCTCGCACCCGGTGAAGACAAACTCTCGCCCCGCCAGCGTCATCCGGTGCAATTCCGGCGAATCATTTAGGCTGAGCAGACGGCATTCCATGCCGCGGCTGGAGGCGAACTCCGTGAGCACTGCCGCCATGTGGCGGCCTGCACGCTGCACGCCGCCGGGCGCGTCCAGTTCCGGGAAGAGGCCAATGAGCACTGGCAAAGTCTGCCAAGTGCCGCGTCCAATGGCAAGTGCGGATGCATCAAGTTGTCACGAATGCCGGGTTCGCACGCCAGTCCCCACGGGTAAAATCGCGGGACGCCCCACGCCGCCTGGAATTTTAAAACTCGCCTGGCGGAGTGGGCTTGCAATCTGTCGGCACAAGCGTGGCGCTGGAAGTGGCTGAAAAGCTTCTTTCTTTAGCTTCATGTCCCCGTCAACGTACGCCGTGAACTTGAAGATCGCTTGTTGGCCGATTGTGCCTTGAGTTATTGCCGTGGCTGCTGACGAATGTTACTCTCCCTGCCAAGGTAATCAGGAGAGCGAGCCAATGCGCCGCACCCTTCTCTTGGCGATCTTCTTCCTTCCGGCCCTCCGTGTGGACGCCCAGTCCACTTGTCCGCCATTGGTGGCTCCCACTCCCGACCCGGCGAAGCTGTTGTTCACTCCTCGGCAGGAGGAGGATTTAGGAGAAATCATCCGCCAGCAATTGGAGAGCGAGTTTCTCGTCATCGACGAAGAGCAGGCGACGGGCTATCTGAAGCGCATCGGGGATCGCGTGGCGCGCCATCTCCCGGATACCGGTTTGCACTACAAATTTCTGTTGTACGACCAGCCCGAGATTCAGGCCTTCAGCATGCCAGGAGGACGGGTCTACGTTTCTCGCAAAATGGCGGCGTACCTCCGCAATGAAGACGAATTGACGGGCCTGCTGGGCCACGAACTGGGACACCTTGCCGCACGCCAACAGGCGCTCGACATGTCGCGCGATTTTCGTGAAGTTCTCGGACTGAAGAGTCTTGCTGCGGACGAAGACTTGTCCGGACTCTACAACCAATTCCTGGAAAGCGTGCGCTTGAAGAACAGACGTGCGCCTCCCTCGGGAGAAGAAGAAAAAGGCCAGAAGATTGCTGACCAACTCGGTGTGCAAGCTGTTGCGCGCGCCGGCTATGCACCTCAGGCGTTTCCGAACTTTTTGGATCGCCTCATGGAGACTAAGGGCAAGACAGGCAGCTGGCTTTCCGATTTGCTCGGCGCGACCCGCCCCGACTCGAAAAGATTGCGGGAAGCGCTAAAAGACGTCGCCAATTTACCGCCGGCTTGCATTGAAGCGCAATCGTCTGCCGGATCTGGAGAATTCCGTCAATGGCAGGCCGCAGTGCTTCACTATCAAGGGATCGGCCACGCCGAGCGCCTTCCCGGCGTTCTTATCCGCCGCCAATTGAACAATCCGCTGAGGGGCGACATTGAGCATTTTCGCTTCAGCCCCGATGGCAAATATCTGCTGGCACAGGATGAAGGCGGCATTTACGTGCTCACACGTGATCCGTTGAAGTTCGTCTTTCGCATCGACGCCGCGGACGCTCATTCCGCGCAGTTCTCGCCGGATTCGCGACAGGTCGTCTTTTTCAGCTATGGTCTGCGCGTAGAAACCTGGGACATCGAACACCAGGAACAGACCAGCGTCACCGACGTGCCCGCCTTGCGCGGTTGCCGTCAGACCGAACTTTCTCCTGATGCAAAGTATCTCGCTTGCTTCGGTAATGATTTGGAGCTCTCACTCTTCGACGTGGCTAGTGGTGAAGCTATTTACAAGAAAGAGAGATTTTTTGATTTTGACCCGGGATTCAGCGGTTACGCCGGTCTGTTCAAATTCATTTACCTCCTGACTCACGCGGAAGTGGCCACTCTGCGTTTTTCACCGGACGCGCACTATTTCGCGGCCTCCTCGCGAACCAAAGAGAAAGTCGTGATTGACTTGGCCACCCAGAAGAAAATGAATGTTCCCGGCTCGATTCACACGGCCATGGAATATTCCTTCACGTTCGTCGGGCCTGACCGCATCTTGGGCGCCGACACCTTCAACCCGCAGAAATCTCCGTTACTCGAATTCCCATCGGGCAAAGTGCTCGATCGGGTGCCCCTCGGGGGGAGCAGCCTGGTGGCCGCGACCAATCCGAAGTACGTCCTGATGCGACCCGTCCAAGACAACCCGGTTGGGGCATTTGATCTGGAGAAAAAGAAGGGCGTGTTTTCCAACCGAATGTCAGCGATCGATGTTTGGGGTGAAGTTTCCGTCAGCGAGCGCTTGACTGGCGAAATCGGCCTCTATCAGATAGGAGAAATGAAGACGAACAACTTCTTGCAGTTACCGCTCGGAAAATTGGGCCGTTTGCGCACTTTTGCGGCGTCTCCGGACCTGCGGTGGCTAGCCTTGTCCAGCCGCACGCGCGGGGGTGTGTGGGACCTGAACACCGGTGAGCGAATTTTTTACTTTCGGGGCTTCCAGAACGCTCACTACACGCCCAATTCCGTCTTCTTCCTTGACTTTCCAGAGTTCGAAAAGTCGAGCCGCGAAATCGTCGTTCTGAGCCCGCTGACCCGGCAATCCAAAGAACGCATGATCGAAAAAGAGGACGATGTCACTTTTTTCGGCGACATATTCCTGCGCACCAAGCACAACGACAAAAATCGTAACGCGCGCCGCAACTTTGAACTGGACGCGCTTGATATGGCTTCTGCAAAGCCCCTGTGGTTGCGCAACTTCCCGAAACAAGGTCCATGGATCGCCGGCTCTCCTTCCAGCGGAAAACTGATCCTGGTGTGGAACGCGAAGTCCGATGGCTTGCGCGACGAGCTCGCACGCGATCCCAGGCTACAAGACCGCTGGGACAAGGAAAAACCAGGCGACACTGACTATTTTCTGGAGGTTCTCAATACCCGTGATGGAACCGCCGCCGGTGGGATCGTCGTGCGCACCGGCAAATATTCCTTTCGCCCCGAACAGGAGGATGCCACTGGGGATTCGCTGGTGGTGGCCGACAATCACAACCGCGTGCTGGTGTACTCCATTTTAACCGGCGCGCAAAAGGCCAAATGGTTCGGGTATCGTCCGCAAATCTCGGGTGATGGCAGCAAACTGTGTCTCGGAAACGGCCGGGGCCGCCTTGTTGTATACGATTTGCACACCCTAAAGGAAATAAATGAATTTTCCTTTACCAGCCGGGTGTCCGGCGCCCTCTTTTCCGCGGATGGCAATCGCTTATTCGTCCTCACCAATGATCAGACAGGATTCCTCCTGGATGTTTCGGCTGCATTCGGCACAACCGCATCCTCGAACCAGTAGCAAAGACGCATTTTTGATCCGCGCACGGGAAAGGCAAGTGGTGTAAAATCCAGGCCGTTTGTCGGTCCAAAGGCAATCCCTCTCAGGTAGCAAGACCGAATGCTGAAAACGCGCGTGGGTATGGTACAAACGCGCGCCCTAACGCGCCGCACCTGGAACTGGAGGAGAACAGTGAACCACAAATTTCATCTGGTCGCGGCCTTTCTCACGTTTCTTACCGGGCTCGGGATCGTTTCCGCCATCCTCGAGAAGCGCGCCGCGATCGCTGCTGCCGCCGTCGAGGCGCCTCAGTTTGAAGTGGACCCCCTCTGGCCTAAGCCCCTTCCCAACCATTGGATCCTCGGCATGACCGTCGGTGTGTCCGTGGACGCTCAGGACCACATCTGGATCGTCCATCGCACGAATACCTACGAACCCACGGAAATTTACGCTACTGCGAAACCGCCCGCGGCGGAGTGCTGCCTTCCGGCTCCGCCCGTCCTTGAGTTCGATGAAGAGGGCAACCTCATCGGCCATTGGGGCGGCCCGGGCGCCGGTTACGATTGGCCCGATTCGAATCACGGCATCACCGTCGATTACAAAGGCAACGTCTGGATCGGCGGCAACAGTCGTGGTCCCGATCCCAAAGGCTACCATGACAACATGGTTCTGAAATTTACACAGAGCGGCAAATTCCTCATGCAAATCGGTCACCCCGG
>Ga0137361_10000246_pt1 | contig 28294 bp, 50 predicted proteins | sample Mad1_80_16metaG_FD_104923 | JGI IMG/M metagenome (GOLD analysis project Ga0137361, IMG submission 104923) | Vadose zone soil microbial communities from Angelo Coast Range Reserve, California, USA - Mad1_80_16 metaG | ecosystem: Environmental > Terrestrial > Soil > Vadose zone | place: USA... | reverse complement strand
TGGGAAGTACCGCCGGGTACGAATTTAGAGATACTGAGGTACCGAGACGATTTGGTGGAGCTTACCTCGAAAGCATTTATACTTAACGTCTTCGGGTCTAACATCGTTTATAGGCCTTCCTATATCGTTCTCAAGGCTGCGTTGTCTGCAGGAACGTCTGAAGCACTGGACGAAGAATATCTAAAGAGGAAAAGCGATAGATCATAGCTGCTAGAGGTTGTAGATCATGAGATATAGAATTCTGTCTGACTATGCCTACTCTGCGACAACTCGTGACCTTGTTATGTGCGGGCAAGGGCTCCATCAAGAGAATTGTCAACAGGACTGCCTCTAAGCTTCAAGCTAACCTCGAGAAGTACGAAGACGACAGGATAACGAAAAAGACCTTTACATCGCGTTCCAAGAAAATCCTCAGCGAAGCTTACCGTAGCGCCTACAAGGCTGGCAGCGGTGTCTCAGGCGTCTCAGATGCAGGCGAGGAGTGGCTGAGCAGTCACGCCGCGTCACAGTTTGGTTTCCTGGAAGGGTTTGCCGATGACATCGAGGCCGGTGTCGGGACTATGGAATTCGACTCCAGGATGGGACTGTACGCGAAAGCGATTCAGCCTGCATACTGGAGCGGATCAGTACTAGAGGCCGGTGAGGGCGATGTTTTCGATTGGGTACTGTCGGCAGGAGAGAACTGCGACGATTGTATCGAGTTCTCCGAAGGCGGACCTTATCCGGCTGACGAGCTACCGGCGTATCCTGGAGATGGAACGACCGTGTGCAAGGGTAATTGTGGTTGCAGCCTAGTGAGGTCGAGATGATCATGATAGAAGGCTTTATCGCATTGCTAGCGGTACTCGCGCTATCCCTTCTGATTGTAATCCTGATTTTCAGGAAGTGGTGAATGAAGAACTGGCGGACACTGTTAGCGGCGTTCTTCGTGGCAGTCTCATTTCAAGGCGACTATTTGGGATTGCCTATACGGTTAGAGCGCTTGCTGAAGTTTGTTTCTATCATGGCTCTAGGATGGCATGTCAAGGATAAGGATGTTACTGGCGGACTTATCTTTCAGGGTGACTCGCCAAAGGTAGCTGAACAGAGGGCTACGCAGACTAAGAACGTATTGGAAGGAAATCATGAAAACCGATCTTAATATCTATCCTGTGTTGCCATTACTGACACTTCCTCCGGTGGGAGGTATATACACAGATCCTGTATTTGGAACGACAATAAAGCGGGTCACCGACGCTAGCAAGACGATTGACGTTGGCGCTGGTGATGGGCGTAAGCTGTGGGCGGCTCAAGTTGAGTATGCTCCTATTACGCCATTCAACATCGATGGGACTAAGCTTTTGCTAGAGTATGCGAGCTACTTTGTCCTGTTTTCAGGAGAAGGCGAATTTCTCTATAACCCTCTCGTCGATGGTAGATATGAAATCAACGCATCTTCCGAACCTCGATGGTCTGGAAAAGACCCGAACATCTTTTACTACCTGCATGGAAACGAATTCAAGGTCTTCGATGTCTCTTCAAAGACAGCTAAGGTAGCAAGGAAATTTACGGAATACGTAGTTGAAAACCCGCTGGTGAGTGGGCAGAACGGGGTCAGGTCGATGGGTAAGGGTGACATATCGCATACTGGTCAATGGATCACGCTATGCGGGCGCAAAGACGGAAGCAGTCCTCTGGAGATTTTTCGCTATGACATCTTCAACGACAAGAAGGGTCTAGTAATGTCGGTACCGGAAGCTATGTTCAATTTGTTTACTACGCCTGATGGAAACGTTGCTATAGGATGGTATCCTACAGGCACGGACCGCTTTCAGGGTATTGAGCTTTACGATGGAAACATGAACTTTCTTCGGCAGCTTGCGCAGGTTTCCCCTCATCAGTGTTTTGGTCGCGACAAAAACGGAGACGAGGTGACGATAGTTGATGGAGGGAACATTATTGGTGACGACGCCGTGGCTAGGATTAGGCTCGTCGATGGTAGTAAGAGCGTAGTCTTCACGCAGAATCCGAAATGGATACAGGCGCTTCACATCTGCGTTCCTAGAGTTCCTGGTTGGGCCTTGGTTAGCTGTTACACGAGCAATGAAAAGGATTACGCTACGACCGGGCTTTTCGTAAACGAGGTCTTCATGATCAGCATGGATGGGAAGCAAGTCGAGAGATTGTGTCACCATCACTCAATACCGTTTTCGTATACTCACACGCCAAGGGCTACTGGAAACGCCGATCTATCTAAGGTAGTATTCAATTCCTGTATGGGCAATACAGATCCGAATTACACCGACGTTTTTATGATGAAGGTTACTCCGGTTGGTAAGGTGATGCAGCCGCCTACAGGTGGACCGAATACGACGCCACCGACTACAGGATTCGATTGGACGACAAAGGAAATCGTCGTTAGACCGAAGGCTGATGGAACAGCGGATCAGATTATCAGGGACAGAACTAAATAGGAGGAACTATGCCGACTTCGATACATCCGTTTATTCGAGACTTTCAAGGAGCGCGGGAAGCAACCGGCACTTATCAGGATCTCTCACAGAGAACCGTAGGACATAAGTTGCACCTTGCGGCGGAGACAGCTAACGCAAAGCCCTTGGTTAAAGCGCAGACGAACTTCATGTTCAGGGGTGCTAAGCAGGTAATGCTTCGTGGTGCAAAGCAGAACTGAGGAGAGTTGGAAATGGAAAAGTGCTACCAGTGCAAGAATGAGTTTGAACAGCTTCCTGTTGTTCTCGTCGTTTCACCAGGAGATGTGAGCGATGAGGACAAGCCTACCGCTATAGGACAAGAAATCGGTGCAAATGGTGATCTATGGTTGGCAATGCCTATCTGTGCCCCGTGCCATCAGCAGCCAACTGTATCTGGTCACTTTTTCTTCAGGCAGGATATGCCAGTAGGTCTCAAGAACGCTGGTTCCACTACCTTAGGAGGGTGAAAGGTATGGACCCGAATTCCCAAAATCAGATCTGGTCGGAGTGGACTTGGTTTGTAGTTCCTGGAAGTCCGATAGTTCTGACTGACAAGGAGTACTTTGAAACTGTGAGGGCCGACTTTGCAAGGTTTGCGAGGGAGCAATTTGGCTCAGCTGGAAAAGCTAGGGTTACGCAGGTGATGAGGGGATTTGTGTTCGAGGCTTTGATAGAAGGACACCCAATAGGAGACGAGAGATTTAGGGAGATCGTGCGTAAGACTTCGGAGAGGCGTTTCAAGAAGTTATTTGGAGAAAGTACATTGGTTACGATGGAAGCAAAGCTTATGGCTGGCAAGCGTGACGATGGAAAACCGCCTGACCAAATGCTCTTACTTCCGAGTAGGAGGTAAATTCGAATGGCTAACGGACTATATGCTTTGTTCAAGCAGAATCTAGGAGCAAAGCTGGTCAACATGACCGTCGATGACATCAGGCCGGTGTTGTCGAGATCGGCGCTTTATACTGTCAACCTATCTACACATCAGTTTCTTAGCGATGTTCCATCTAGCGCCAGGATTGCGATGCTAGGTGCAGCATTGGCTTCGCCGACATTCAGCCTTGGCGTATTTGCGACATCCAACTTTGTATGGACGGCAGTACCATCAGGACCATCGGCGGATCAGGTTATTCTTACCGATTACAACGGCAATGGTGCTGCCGCTGATACGGCGAGGATGCTGATTTCGTTCATGGATACTGGAATAACTGGAATGCCGGTGACGCCGAATGGTGGAAATATCAACGTAACGGTCAACGCATCCGGCTGGTTTGCCCTATAAAGGAGAAGGCTTATGGAAGTGATTCGAGTCGAAGCAGTTGGGTTAGCGTACCATCCATGGAGGCGCTATTCATTGGAAGAGGTCTTCAGGATGATCTTGGTAAGGAAACTATTCAAGATTCACTTGAGCAAGAAGTTTCCTAAAGCTTTGCGTAGCGATGCCTTGTACTACGCAATGATGCTAAGACCTGGTAAGGCCCTGATTTTAGGAGGTAGTAAGAGTGATTCGCTGGAAGCGAGTTATCTCAAGCTCGTTTTTAACGCAACTGCAATCGCGAACATTGCTGACAATGCTGCCTCTTCGCCTTTGACGAACCTGTACGTTAGCTTGCATACCGCAGATCCTGGCGAGGCGGGTGCCCAAAATACGAGCGAGGCTAGTTATACGAACTATGCTCGCGTAGCGGTTGTAAGGACGACTAGTGGTTGGACGGTCAGCGGAACGGCTCCTACTTCGGTTTCTCCGGTAGCGAATATCAACTTTCCGGCAGCTACAGGTGGAAGCAGTACGGTTACGTATTTCGGGGTAGGATCTTTAACGTCTGGAGCAGGGGTGCTTTACTATTCTGGTACGGTTACACCGAATATAGCCGTAACCAACCCGATTCAGCCGATCCTGACGACCGCGACGACAATTACAGAGGACTGATTGTTGGGTTACAGAAGAAAGAGAAGGAGGAAGATAATGTCACTGTTAGTCGATCATCAGGCTGTAAACTTACCGACAGGTCCGATGGATCTTGGCCCTTATGCTATTCCCGATGGTGCGAACGAAATCTCTATTCGCCTAAGTAGGGATACGACAGCGACTCCGACATTCTGGCCAAATCAGGGTACGCTGCTTAGCTATGAGTGCTGGATTGACTCAAACGACGGAAGGGGTTTCATGTTTCAGGCTGGGTCGTACAGCATTGCTGGTGGTATTGCCATGTTTCACGGGCTGGAAAAGGCTGAGCAAGATTTACGTTTGCGTGGTCTAATGCCTACTACTGGACGGCAGCTAAAAGGCCACGTCGAAGTAACGAGTGGGCCGCTCGTATCCCAGTTGACGATAGAAGCTATTTAGGACCTATGGCGATAACGCTTATACAAGGTAATCCAATTAGAACTGGAGCAGGTTCAGGTTCCAGTACATTTGCGTTGGGTTATTTAAGCGCGGTAGCGGCTGGAAATACGCTTATCTGCACAGTAAGTGGTGATGCTACAGGAGGAGCAACGTTTACTGGCGTTACCGATAGTCTTGGACAGACCTGGACGAAAGTCGATGAGATTGCGGATGCGAATGAGCGGGTCGCAATTTATCGTAAGGAGAACACAGCAGGTGGAACTCCTACGGTTACGATCACAATCACCATTGGAACTAGCTCAGGAGGCGTTCAGCTTACATTATTTGAGATCCATAGTGATGTATCGACGCCGGTACTGAACGTTTCGAATAAGGCCACAGCTGGAACGGGCGTATCAGATCCTGGTAACCTTATTACGACGTATGCGAACGCCTTCGTTATTGCTGCTACGGAGAACGCAGGTGGCGAATCAACGGGAGGGTCTAGCTATACGTGGCTCGATTCGACTAACGGGAGCAACTTCGCTAGTTGTCAGTACAGGATCGTTAGTGCGACGGCAACCTATTCGACGGCTTTTGGAACTAATACAGCTAGTGGGTGGGCAGCAATTTCAGCTTCTTTTGGAGAAGCGTCGGTTCCTACAGCGACACAGCTATATTGGGAAATTCGTAACGACGATGGAAGCGAAGTTACGGCTATAGCTCCTGGACAGGGTGTTGTTCAAGGGGCAGTGTTCCGTCCTAGGATTCTTGTAGACACTAATGGTGGAGCTATAGGAACAAAACGATTTCAGATAGAGTATCAGGGACCGAATGATCCTGGATGGATTCCAATTCCAGTGAAGAACAATAACTGAGAAAGGAAATGTAGGATGGGTCTCCAAACCTTTCAAGAGACTTTAGTAGCGCAAGGTATCGCTGGAACGTTGTTCAATACGTATACGACTGCGAAGTCGATTATTCCGGCTACTTCTTTGATCACACTACCAGCAAACTGGTTCTATATAGGGCGCTCGCTGCGGGTCCGTGTTACAGGAGGTATCAGCAATCTAGTTACTACCCCTGGTTTGATGAACTTTCAGGTCAAGATTGGAACCGTTGCAGCATTCGATACAGGCAACATGCAGCTTAACGCTACAGCCCATACGACGTTGCCATTCTGGTTGGACATATTGTTGACCTGCCGTGCTATAGGATCTGGAACTTCTGCTAACCTGATGGGTATAGCTATAGCGACTTGTAAGGCGCTTACGTTCACGGCGGCTCAAACCGACGACGCTCAGGATATGCCGACACTCATGGCCCCGGCGACAGCGCCTGCGGTAGGAACGGGATTCGATTCGACGATTGCCAATATTTTGGACCTGTGGGCAGGTTTTACGATAAACAGTGCTAGTAATGGCGTTCAAGTACAGCAATACTTCGTCGAGGCTATGAATTAGGTGCCATCTTCTCTCACAGAACCGTCTGGAGTAACATCTAGTCCACTGTACGCAGTAGGACCGGCGATAGGTGTCAACACATTTGCACCGTCTGGTGTTCCGTCTAGCCTTGTTAGGCAACCAGCGTCACAGCAAATATGGATGATCTATATTGTTCTGTCGCCTAACATCGCGACTGGTGGAGAGGCGACAACGAATCAGTTAGGGCCTCCGACAGGCAAGAACACAGCGCAATTTTTTGCAGGGCGCATTCAAGACGACGATAACCTTACGCCTTCATTGACAATTCCATCGACTGACTACACGGAACTTGAGTGGAGTGCGCGTTTAGATCCTGGCGCTAATGTAGGAGATGTCTATAATTTCAGGGTGACTTATGGAGGGGTTGCCCTTGATGTATACACCTTTATTGCTCATTTTTCTGTTATTGCTAATCCTGTCGTTGGTTCTTCCGATGGTGTTTCAACCGTAGCCGGAATAGGGTCGGCAACGGCTCAGGCTCCTGGAGGGGCGGCGAATGGTGTTGCAACTGCTCAGGCAACAGGTCAAGCGACTGCTCTGGCTGTTGGAAGCTCTATAGGATCTTCTACGGTTCAAGCCGTAGCGCAAGCAACCGCTCAGGCTCTAGGTTCAAGTGTTGGCATAGCAACGGCTACAGCGACAGGTCAAGCTACGGCTCAAGCTACAGCGAGCGCAAGTGGAGTATCGACTGCACAGTCAACAGGTAAAGCTACGGCTCAGGCAATAGCTTCATCGGCAGGATCAGCGACTGTTCAAGCTGTGAGTCAAGCCGTAGCCCAGGCAATCGCAAGTTCGAGTGGATTGTCTACGGTACAGGCTACAGGACAAGCAACCGCTTTATCGACGGCAAGCTCTGCAGGAACATCGACCGATACGGCAATCGGACAAGCTACAGCGCAATCACTAGCGTCAAGTGGTGGATTGTCTACTGCCCAAGCTGTAGGGGCGGCGACGATTTCTGCTGCAGGATCGTCAATAGGGGTATCGACTGCACAGGCAGTCAGCAATGCAACAGCGCAAGCTTTAGCTAGCTCGGCAGGGACTTCTGTAGATACATCGATAGGTGTAGCGACTGCGCTAGCACACGGTTCTAGTGACGGGTTATCCACCGCTCAGTCTATTGGACAGGCTACAGCGTTAGTGACCGGGAGTATTGCAGGACAAGCGACTGTTGTTGCAACCGGGCAAGCAGCATCCGTATCATCAGGGTCTGCTGATGGATCGAGTACGGCTGTAGCAGGAGTACAATCTGTAGCCTTATCTGCAGCGTCCAGTGCAGGAGTTTCAACTGTTCAGTCTGTAGGACAAGCCCAAGCTCAATCTATAGGAGCAGGTACAGGGATAGCAACAGCGCAATCGATTGGTCAAGCCGCGGCTTTAGCAGTGGGAAGCGCTATTGGTTCGTCAACGGCGGATGCGTTTACCGGTGGCGGCAGCTTGGGCAGGGCAATAGGAGCTTCGACCGTACAAGCAACAGGACAAGCTGTCGCTATCGCGCCCGCTGCATCGGTTGGACAAGCTGTTGCCGATGCGGTTGGACAAGCTGTTGCTCTTTCTACTGGAACATCTTCTGGAACATCGACTTTTCAAGCCGTAGCGCAAGCCGTAGCTTCCGCTTCTCCATCTAGTCTAGGAACATCGACTGCTCAATCTACAGGACAAGCTGTGGCGCAGTCTATCGGATCTACCGCTGGTCTAGCCACGGTTCAGGCTGTTAGCTATGTTGCAGCATATACGGTAGGAACAGCGTCGGGGTCTTCGACCGTTCAGGCAATAGGACAAGCAACGATTTCTGGCATAGGATTAGCTACTGGATCTGCCGTTGCTGCAACAACGTCGCAGGGTGTTGCTAGGTTGGAAGGCAGCAGCGCAGGACTCGCTGCTGTATCTGCTGCCGGAACATTTTCGCAATTTGTAGCCCTTCCATCAATTCTATCGAGTGCGGTTGTAAATCCGCCTGCGATAACGAGTGAACAGTTCCTGTCATTGCCGTTGATAGGGTCTACCGCTGTTGTAAGCGTTCCATCACTGGCGGCGGTTTTGGATTTGCCTGTGATAGGATCAACAGCGGTCCTGTTTACACCGTCGTTAGCGGCTGAGGTTTCGTTGCCGACCATTATGTCAGCAACGGTTGTATATCCACCTGCTCTCTATTACTATAGGACTGTCCATACCGCTATGCGATACGAGTTCTTAGCATTTGAGGATGCAGAGGCTAAGGCGAAAGCGAGCAAACAGAAGCGAGATCTTACCGAGGTAGGAGATTCTACGTCATTCAAGGCTGGTAAGCAGAAAAGGGATTTGGTGCCGAAATGAAAAAGACGGATTGGGAGCGTTTGCCAGTATCTATGGATCTGTCGGACAAGATTCCTGATGGTGATCAATTGAGTGCTTCTACCTCGACGCTTACCGTAAGCGACTCGAATGGAATCGATGTATCTCAGTATATGGTCCAGGATGTTTCTGTGTCACCTACTGTTATCTATGCGACTATCGTGGGTGGTATTGTTGGTTGTACGTACACTCTGAAGTTTCAAGGAGTGACTAACGCTGCAAAGGTGGAGGCGCGGGAAACGCTTTTGATCATATGAGGTTCCTTATCATTGATGACAATCCGTCTGATAGAGATCTGATCATAGAGGTTCTAAGAAGGTCTGGTCTTGAGATCGATAGCGTTGATAGCGTTAAAACTTGCGCTGAGGCTATGTTAGCCTTCGATCATAAGTATGAGTGCATTCTCATCGACCATATGTTGATGGTCGGTGTTGAGGGTCTTGAGTGCGTTAAGGAAATCAGAGGCTCCGGCTTTGTCGGGGTCTTGGTACTTCTTACTGGATATCAGGATGAGACCCTAGCGTTGAAGGCAATACCTGCTGGAGCAGACGATTTCGTTTACAAGGACGCAATGTTTGACAAGCTAGCAACGGTGATAAACAACGCGCTGGAGCGGAGAAAAGACGGCATGGATCTTCATGCGGCAACAAAAGAGACGGAGAAAGCTCTTGATAACATTGGGAAACATCTCGATGAAATCGGGAAAAGGATTGAGGACGAATGAGTTCTTCGGAACTGAGAGACGCAATTAGAACGATCAAGGAGGTTATAGAACCTCTCAAAGATGTACAGAAGAACGTTGTTGCAGCCTACTCGGCTTCAGGCCAACTCAAGTCGAGCGTGGACAAGCTGTTTGAGATCGTAGTAACAGGTGATGCGCGACCGCCATTATTGACACAGCTTGCTGAGCTTCGTGAGAAATTTATAACCTTGTCTGGAGAGATATCAACGCTGACAAGTGGGCTTAGCAGCATAAAGAACATGATAGATGCTGAGAAGGCTAAAGCCCTTGAGAAGATTGAGGAGCATCAGAAAGAAATTAAATCGACGAGGGTTGCTCTTATTATTGTTGTTATCTCTGCGGTTATAGGACCAATCATCGTTGCTTTAATAGTCGCATTTCTGTTAGGAAAAAAATGAGGCCACAATGAACTTTCGCAATTATATCGACATCCTGGCTTGGAACGATGTAGCAGCAACAGGAACTTCAGAGGGCGCGAAGAAGGCTTGGGATGAGATAGGACGCAAGACTGGACAATTCACTGGCAAGCAGAAACAAGAATTCAAACAAAAGGGTATGTTGATCCCTCTCAAGCCTAAGGGGGCGAAATATACCGGGACGCTTCCTACTAAGCGCAACATACTTGAGAAGACTAAGGTTGCTAAGAAGGGCTCTTACTTACCATACCTTCCGCCTTCGAAGGATGACGAGTACTACCACTCGATTGTGCGGCCATACGGTATACCTATGGATGGTCCTAAGGGACCGGTATGGTCTGGCGCTCCACCGAACAAAGAACATCCTGAGAAGGGGACGTTTACCGAGTTTACACGCTTGAAGAAGGCGGACGAAAACCGCGTTACCATGGTGTACGATTCTCGACTGAATCATGCTGGTGGTGGTACAACTGTATTCATCAACAAGGAGCGTACAGGGCCTACTAGCTCACGAGTAGGTCTAGTCGAGGTAGGACAGAGCGAGAACAGCAGGATCGAATCAACCAAGGCTACTCAATTCAAGTCTAGCAAGGCGGCTCGTGACTTTCTCAGGATGAGATATGGGATAGATGTGCGATGGGGGACTGCAAAGTTGGAGGCGAGTTAAGTAACAGGGTGAAGATCAAAATCTTGATACGGGAGGACTCTAATGAATTTGAATGAAGCAATGGGTATAGAGATATTGAGGCTTCGTACCGCTGCGATGTTTCGTCCTAAGATCGTGGCGAATACGATTGGCGTCAAGGAGCTTACCCGCGCTGTCTACAAGATGGCTTCGACCGAACACCGCCCCATAGAAGACATCAAGGGTGACTGGATTGCGACTAATATTCACTCTAAAAAATTTACGCTGGTCGAAGCCATGACTAATAGCATAGCCGATCCTGGGCCACGAATGAATCCCAACACGGTAGCCAGGATATTGGCTTCTGTCGCCGACAATGGACAAACAGCGCCTATCGTTGTCGATCTGAACAAACGGCGAGCAGGCAGGATTCTCTCGCTCGATTATACTCCAAGGGCTATCGTTGTCGATGGACGAGAGAAGTTTGCTGCGGCTAATATGAGGGGCGATGACCGTATACTTGCCTGGGTAGGTGATGGTGTTCTCGACTATGTGAGGGCATCGACGAGGCTTCCTGACAACGAGCTTTATGAGAAGATCCATGATGAATTCAAGCTCGTATGGATGCAGGACTCGAAAGATGTGCTGGCGGAAGCTCTCCCTGTTATCGAGCAGATCTTTCCGCTCGAGGAGTACTTTGTGTTCAGCTACGGTGACCGGCGCTACAAACAGCAGTTCCACGTTCGTCCAGATAAGGACTTGGATTTTGTCGGCAAGCCGCGACAGATACATCACGACTATGGAACCGTTTCTCACGTTCGAGGCACGATAGGATCGTATATCGCGGACTTCAAGGACATGGCTGCCTGTGGTTGTGGCGGCGTAGTCGCGAAGAGTTCTTCGGTTCATGCGAACTGTCTCAGCTTCGCTAGCGACAGCGGCAGTGGGACAATGGAACTTAGTGAGGCGCTAAAAGTCTATAATAGTAGTGAGGGGGCAAAACGGTCGAAGATCCGAGCGGTAAGCCCGCCGGGTTGGGAAAAGTCGGTTGAGCACATGAAAGATGATCATCCTGAGATCGATAACCCTTGGGCGTTAGCTTGGTGGATGAGGGATCAAGGCTACCATCCTCACCATCCGCCAGGCAGCGATAAAAAGAAATGACTCTTGAGGAGCAGCTAGCGATAACGATTAGCAACAAGGAACGTTGCTGGAGGATGGTCCTACATGAACAGTATTCCGGCAGCAGGAAGAAAATTAATGCCGAATTGGACATGGTTGGTTTGGCTGATTGGACGGTGGAAGAAGAGATCTTAAGAGACAAACTAGAAAGGAGAGCAAATGAATCTGCAAAGCACGATAGATGTGATGCAGTGCGAGAGGTACTACGGCGTTCTTTATGAAACTTAAAGGACACGTTTTTACTAGCCTGTTTGTGCTGTGGGACGATGGTCGAAGGGCTATATGTATATATGAGTGTACGTGTGGAAACACTGTGTCTGTAGAATCTGGCAACTTGCTTAGCGGTAACACTAAAAGTTGCGGTTGTCGCAAGCGTAAAGCCGCTCGCTTAAGCGTTGTTGTCATGATCGCTACCACGAAAGCTATTAGCACTATGGCGGACGCGGAATTAAGATGTGTGATCGCTGGAGAAACAATTTCGGTGCTTTCCTTGCTGACATGGGTATTCGCCCAAAAGGTTATACATTAGGTCGCAAAGATAACGATGGTGATTATGAACTGAGTAATTGCAGGTGGGAGACTCGAATGGACCAGTCAAGAAATATGCGGCGGACTGTATTTATTGAGTTGGATGGAGAACGTACTCCCTTGCTGAACGTTATCGAATCGTTTGGGCTTGGCTATGATACTTCCTACTGGCGATATAAAGCTGGTAATCCAATATTCACTTTGGAAGAGGTATGTGACTAAGGAAGGAGATAAGATGAACCTTGGACAGACGATAGATGTAATGCAATGTGAACGATTTTATGGTCGCCGCCCTGGAATGATCAAGTCCAACAACCCGAAGCAGCTTCTAGCGAAGGCTCGTGAGCTTTGGAGCGAAGATGGTAGCTTTGCAATATATCTTCAGCGTGAGATGGACGACGAAGTTCCCAACATGAAGGGTGCTACAATGTGGAACAACCTCACGGCAACGCAGCAAAAGTATGTTGCAAGGCGCGTTCACCTGAAGGCGAGTCAGCGAATGCGGGCACGGCGAGCGGCAGTTAAGGCCGCACAAGTCAAAGCAACCGAAAAATGACACTGATTGGATTCATTCAAGCATTCAAGACGGCGCTGCGAAAACACACTTATTATGATACACGGAATGTATAGGACTCCGGAGAACGTATCTTGGATGCAGATGAAGCAGAGGTGCTTAAACCCTAAACATCCGAGGTATTGCGACTATGGAGGGCGAGGAATTTCTATCTGTAGCAGGTGGATGAAGTTTTCAAACTTCTATGCTGACATGGGAAAGAAGCCGACACCATTACACACTCTTGACCGGATAGACAACGAAGGAAACTACAAACCAGGAAACTGTCGGTGGGCTACTCGTAAGCAGCAAAATCTCAATTCGAGGAATAATAGAATTGTGCGGTATAAGGGAAAGCGAATGACTTTGACTACTGCTGTGGAGCGATTTTCTACAGTGAACTATCAAACGGTTTGGAAGAGGATTCAGTATGGCTGGTCAGTTAAGAAAGCTTTACTAGGAAAAGTTCAATGTCATTGATAGGTTTCCTAAAATTATTTCGTAAGGCTTTGAAATCCCATCACAGGTTCGAGACTACAGAGAAAATGCGACTACTTAGGACTTGGGCGCAAGTCAGAGAAGGTGGTCATTGCAGCCTAGATCCTATCTCGTTTGTCTACTGGATTGAGACCGGCAAGGTCTCGAACGATTGGCTTAAGATTACGAAGTTCTTCGGAATTAAGGAAAAGGTTGCTTGGCGACTGCGCTATGCGGCAGACAATCGAGTTCCTAGGTCTGTGGACCGTCATTCGAAGATACAGGCGCTGAGGATAAGGAAGAGGTTGATTTCGATCATAATCGAGATGCGCCGCTACCACAGGGAGAAGCTGACGAAGCTGAAGGCATATCCTTATCATGACATGATGACCAGGAGATCGGAGCGGTTTGCATACGGGAGGCTACATGAACATTCGTGAACTGATGAACATCAAGGCTGTAGCGCAGCCATCCGACAGGATAATAGCGGGTTGTGAAATCAGCGCCGATATTGTTAAGCAGGGTGGTAGGACGTATCAATATCCTGGTGGTCAGCAACCGATTCAGAACGATGTGAGGCCGCAACAGAGTCAGGAGTACCAGCCTCAAAGGTGCAAGTGCAGCGACGACGATCCTGTGAGCATACACGAGACTGCTACCGAGTTTGGGTACAACCTAGCTCCTGGCGGAGGCTACATGCACCCGAATGGGTCTTCGCTTCACGTCAAGCGAGGCAAGTGGACGGAATTTGGGACTAAGCATGGTGCGATGAAAGGCAGGACGGCCAAAGACCTTAGGACGCATCTGGAGAAACGCGAGGTTAAGCACCTACAGGAGCGTCAAGCGATTCATGAGCAGACTCCAGAAGAGAAGCAAAAGGATAAGAAGAAAAATAAGAAAGCTAAATGAGCTACGAGGAGCAGGTTGAGTTCGTTATGGTTAACGCTTGGTTCGACCCGGTGAACAGGAAGGTTCACTTCAATGGCGACGAAGCTTTCCTTGCGGAGATGAGTGAAATAACCGATAAGGCTTTGGATGATGCTCTATTGCGTATTAAGCGCCGTGATGCGCCCTTGGCAAATTGATATGAACCTAGCACAGACAATCGAGTTGTTCTGTACTGGCACCTCAGAAGGTGCTAAGAAAGCATGGGACGAACGAGGCAGAGCCGGAAAACCGAACGGCCTCGTTTACAACACCGAAAAGAAATCGTGGGAGACTTCTGACGGTGGAAAGCTTCCTGAGCACCTTAAAGGTATCCGGATTCCTCCAGCATGGCAGAACGTCGAATATGCTTCGGACCCAGGCGCAGATTTACTCGTCAAAGGAGAAGACATTAAAGGCCGCAGGCAGGCGATTTACTCTGCGAGGTTCGTCAAGCAGAACGCTGATGCAAAGTTTGCTCGCATCAAGGAGCTAGACGATAAATTCGATAAGATTTCCGCAGAAGTAAAAAGTGATGCTGATAAGGGAGTTGAAGAAGCGGCAGTGCTCAGGTTGATCATGCACACTGGAATCCGTCCAGGTAGCGAGAACGAGACAGGCGGTGCGAAGAAAGCCTATGGAGCTACGACATTGAGATCCTATCATGTAACCGGCGATGAGGACAACGTGCGACTAAAGTTCGTCGGGAAGAAGGGTGTCAACATCAGCGTCAAGGTTAACGACCCTGAGATAAAGAAAGACCTTCTGAGCCGCAAAGAGAAAGCTGGACCTAAGGAGCCGATATTCAATACGAGTTCTGGAAAGCTGCTTGAGTACACTCACTCAAAAGATGGCGGAGCTTTCAAGACCAAGGACTTTCGCACCTTATTGGGAACTAGAATAGCAACGGCGATGGTTAGCAAGATGAGGACTCCGAAGACTGAAAAGGATTATAAGAAGTCGGTGCGCGAGGTAGCTGATAAGGTTGCAAAGCAATTAGGCAACACTCGAACGATTGCGTTGCAGAGCTATATCCATCCCACTGTATTCAGTCAATGGAGGAAAGCTGCATGAGCGAGAAGATACCGGAAGCTCATTTCGTTGGCGAGGAAGTTCCTATTGACTGGCGTTTGCGGCTAGCCGACGAAGCCGATGAGGACGACGACGAGGAGTTGGATGAGACTCCAGAAGAGATAACAGGTATGTTGGGATTCGATCCTAAGGATATAGCATGAGTTTAGATGAGGAGGACAAAGTGATCGAAAGAAGAATTGAAGGACAGGACGGTGACACGATAGAGTTGTACCTTACTTCGGCTGAATTGAAGCGGGTGCATCTCATCATGTTATTCATCGATGAGAAAGAGGTTAAGGTTCTGGACGTGGACGAATTGAAAGGAGGGTAAGAATGAACAGGAGAGAATTAGCGCTAGTCTCTGTTGTCTGCATACCAATAACCATTTGGTTGATTGGTATGATGCTGGCCTCTTGCGCAATGACTCAGACAAGCACCATTCCAGGGAATCCGAACGAGGTAGCGCTTCGCAACGTTGCTGCCGCCCTGAGGGACGTTGCTTTAGGTGTAGGAGTATTTGAGCAGACGGTTATGGATGCTAACGCACAAGGAACTATCACGGATGACGCGGCTCGGCCTCTGATAACGTTATCGCTTAAGGTTTCTCAGGCTGGTAAGGAAGCTATTGCTGTTACCAGGAATATTAATCAACTAACACCTATTGATAGGCAGAACATACTGAGTATCCTGAATCCAGTCATAGTTTCGGTTGGAACATCGCTTCAGCAGGACGTGATCAACATCAAGGATCTTAAAACAAGGTCCGATATCAGGACGGTCTTTTTACTGATTCAGACATCATTGAATACGGCGCGACTGGTATTGGTTTCTTCAAGGTAGGAGGACTTATGGACCTAATAACTCAAATCCTAGCGTTAGTGAACGCGGCAACTCCAGGTGTTGTATCCTTGTCTGGATTGCTGCTAAGGAAGCAGGATGGAACGTTGTCGATAATCGCAATCTTGGATGAGACTGACGCTCAATACGACGATAACATAAAGAAGGCTCAGGAGTGGCTTGCGGAGCACGCTAAGGCATAAAGGAAAAACGCACGACGTTGGCTTAAGAGCGTTTTTCAGTGTTAGACCGCTGCTGAATACGGGTCTGGCATCGAAAAGCGCTCTACGGGCAACGTCGCAGGGTAAAAGCAATGAATATAAGGCAAGCAATCGACATTTTATCGGAACACCTGTTTTATCATCCGAATGTAGGGTTTGTTACCGATCTTGACCTTTACGCGAATAGAAAGCTCCACGGTCGCCTAATTTATCAGGGTTTGCAGATATCGGTTGAGAACCGAGCAGGTTCGATTAGGAGAGGTATCGGAACTGACGGTAAACCGTGGGAAACGAGGATGAAAATTCCGTATGGCTATATTCGAAAAACTGACGGTGCAGATGGTGACCACGTTGATGTCTTCGTCGGCCCTAACGAAAATGCACGAAATGCACACATCATTCATATCAATGACCCTGAGACAGGAAAGTACGATGAGGACAAAGTGTTTCTTGGCTTCGACTCCAGAGAAGAAGCAAGAAGATCATTTGACGACCATTACGATAAACCCGAAAGATTTTTCCGTGGTCACACTGTCATGTCGATGCGAAGGTTCAAGGATCACGTCCTCGACAAAGAAAATCATGGTGAAAAGATTGCGGCGGCGTTCTTACCGAAAATAGGCAGGAGCGTAGTTGGCGGTGGACCAGGGAGTGGACCGCATGAGCCTTGCCCGCAATGTGGACACCGAGATTATCAGATCGTAACTTGGGTGCGTAAGAATCATAAGACAGGTGGGGTTATCAAGAAGTCGGCGGCAAAGTGTCTAGGTTGTCATCGCAGGGAGTTGAATATGCCACGCACTGGCTTGGATATACCTCACGCTAAACGGAATGCCAAATGAACCTAGCGCTGACAATCGATCTTTATTTCGCTGGTACCTCGGAGGGAGCTAAGAAAGCCTGGGAAGAGAGAGGACGTGGCGAGATCTACCATGGTACTACAGAGTCGTTCGTTAATGAGGCTAGGGTGCGTGGCTTGAGACCGAAAAGCCGGTCGAGAGTTTTTACTACGGATGACCACGAGGAAGCATTTAAGTACGGTAAGATTACGGCGGATGATAGCAAAGAGCAAGTCCTTGCAGTGGTCGTTATGGATAAGGGTTTGGTTCGGCGTCAAATCAAACAAGACAAATTGCAGCCTGATACGCATTGGATGTCACGCAAGGTAATCCCTCCATCAGCAATCAAGCGTATTGAATTTTACAACGTTGCAGATTCCTATGGAGCGAAGCCGATCAAGGTGGAATATGTCAACCGTTCGGGGCGCAAATGAACCTAGCTCAGACAATTGAGTTATTTTGCACGGGTACGTCTGAAGGTGCCAATAAAGCCTGGGATGAGAGAGGTCGTAAGGGCATTGAAGTTAACATTGATCCGGCAGCAAAGAAGATGCTTAAGCAGTACAACGTGAGCAAGAATGACGTTGTTCGAGGATTCACTTTCAATAACCCGGATTATCACGTTAAATATCTTGGGATAAATTCGAGTACGGAATTTGGTGGATACCTGATCGTTTATGGAAACGTCGCTGACAGCAGTGGGCGTCAGATGGGATGGTTCAAAAACAGCATTCTTGGAAAGAAGGTGCAGCATAACGAATTTCAGCTTGACGAGAGTGCTCAGGGTAAGGGCGTAGCTACTTCGCTTTTTAAGAACGAACTCGCGCTGTACCGAAAGATGGGCTTGAAAGAAATAGGCCTCAGAGCAATCCAGGTTGGAAAGTACACCTGGGCAACGCATGGGTTCGATTTTGACTCCAAAGAGACACTAGACTCAGCTAAATCCGCATTTGCGTCGTTCGTTAAAAATAAACATGGAGTATCTTTGTCGGCAGGAGATATTGCCGGTTTGAAGCATTCATGGGACATCGCTCGTTTTAGTATCGGTGGTAAGAAAGTTGGCAAAGAGTTTATGTTGAAGAAGATGAAGGACTGGAACGGGGAAATGTCCTTATGAACTTATCTCAGACAATTGGTCTGTTTGGTGGTGGACCTGGATCTGGTTGCCATGGTGAGAATTGTGGAAGACCGCGAACAGAATCAGGTACACGCTCAACTCCGATCCGCGTTAAGACAATCGAGGAAGCGATTCCGTTGATATTGGAAGGTAAGGTAGTTGAGCTTCCCGATACGAAATCTGTCAATACCCTGCTTGAAAAGCTGGCGACGATGCACACCGAGGGCGTGAACTATGACCTGTGCAACGTTACCGTCAAGGGAACGAACTTGTTCTGTGGTGAGCACGTAGGTATGCAAAGAATCAACATGCCACAGTTTTCTGGACACTCTAGACCTGGATCACCGGCTGACGATCTTCCCAAAGATGCTAAGGGTGGCGTCAACGCTGGAGAGGAGTTCATAGCTCACCTGAAGTCGTTGGGAATATCGACGAAGGAAGAATCGGTTCCTGCAGCATATCTGAGGGCTAGCCAGCGTGAGCTAGTTGGTACTAAGGTAGCGCAGATGATGGCTAAAAAAGGCCGGAAGCTTCTAGAAGGAAAGCCGATCTTCGTGTCGCGAGACAACTACGTAATCGATGGACATCACAGGTGGGCGGCTGTTGTAGGTCTAGACGCGGGAACGAAGAAGTTCGGCAACTTGAGGATGGATGTGCATCGCGTTGATGCGCCGATATCAGATGTCCTACATATCGCTAAGAAGTGGTCGAAGATGTTTGGTCTTGAGTCGAAGGGGATTGACTAATATGGGTATTCCACTCAAGGATATGAAACCGAACCCGAAGATTTCTAAGTTCTTCGACGAGCCTATGAGGAGAGGCAAGAAAAAGAAGAAGGCTAAGAAATGAATCTTGCCTTAACTATCGACTTGTTCTGTGGCGGACCAGGGTCCGGTTGCAACCCTGAAGTTGGTAAGTGTGGGCGTCCTAGCCTTGGCGAATACAACATCTCCGAGAAGAAATTTACGGTTCTCAACAAGGACCAGATTAGGGTGCCGGATTTCAACCCTCTTGCGACTGCGGCAGAGATATGGAGCGGCAACGGCTTTCGGACAATGAGGATGGTTTTAGCGGAGCGAGCCGGAACACCTATATACATGAAGCCAGCGGATTCTGAGAAGCAGACACCCGAGTATAAGGAAGCAACTCTGAAGTATGCTCTTTTGCTGGTTGATAAGCTGAACAAAGCCCCTGTTGTCGATCAGTCTTTGTATCGGGGCATAAGCGTTACTAAGTCTTTCCAATCTGTGGATAAGACTATTAAGGAAGTCGAGTCGTTGTTCAAACCAGGAACGGAATTCGATGAGCCGCTTGCGTCATTTTCCAAAGATAGATCCGTTGCCGAGGATTTTGCTGCGGCGGGCGACGTTAGCGTAGTATTCGTTATGGAAAAGGGCAAGGGATTAGATGTTTCTAAGATAGCGGGTAGATACAACCCTGTGAACGCTAGCGAGCAGGAAGTGATCAGCGGCGGCAGGTTCAAGGTTACACAGGCTAAAAAACGCAGGGGGTACCACGAGTCGGAACTCCTGGAAGTCAGACTTCAGCAATTAGACACTTTTGATGTGAGCATGAAATGAACCTATCTCAGACAATCGACCTATTTGGCTACGGTACCTCTGAGGGAGCTACCAAAGCTTGGGATGAGAGGGGCAGAGGCCGTAAGGGTTATGAGCCTCACGAGCGCGGGAGCAAAGACATCTTTCCAGACGAGAAAAAAGATTCGATGTTCAACGAGACCTTAGATCGATTAAAGAGCGACCAGAGCTTGACGCCATACGAACGCGATAACATCATTCCCTTGGCGAGGGCTTACACCGAAGCGGCTAAGAACTTTGTGGACGGCAAAGACTCGACGCAGGTATATGCTGGTCCTTATGGCGGTTACTCGAAGGAAAGATCGGAGTGGCACGCCGAAGTAATCGCAGCCTACGAGTCGAAGTTTGGCCCTCCGCAAGCGAAGCCCATAGCAATTATAACAGGAGGCCTAGCAGGAGCGGGGAAGACTGCGAGCCTCAGGGACGTGCCTGGAATAAATAAGTTTATCCAGATCAACTCCGATGACATCAAGGAATCAGCGCCGGAATATAATGGCTACAACGCTGCTTTTCTTCACGAGGAGTCAGACCAAGTATCGCTAGCAGTCCTAGAGAGGGCTACGAACGCGAGGCAGCACCTAGTTGTGGATATTACGATGAAAAGTATTGGCGATCCCAACAAGGGATTCCGTGATTCGCTACTAGGAAGGGTTAGCGAACTAGCCAAGCGTGGCTATGAAGTTCATCTAATGTTTTCGGATGTTACTATCGAGAGGAGCGTGGAACGCGCCGTGAAAAGATATATGAATCCCAAGAACGAGAAGGGTCGCTTCGTTCCGCCAGCGCACATCAAGAAATCCGTGAGCAGTAAGGGTAGCACTTCTGGCAACCTTGATAACTTCATGGAAGCTACGAAGCTGCCGCAGGTTGCCGGTTGGAAGCTGTTCGATAACATGGGTGACAAGCCCAAGCTAGTAAACCAAGGAGGCAGAGACTTCCACGCAGAGGCTACGAGGAGATTTTATGTCAAGGCAAGGACATCTGCTCATCGAAGCTGACGTACGATTATGGCGTATTCAGCTGGAAGGAGTCTACACATTGCATCCAAAGAAGCAGCAAAACGCTATCGACTTAGTTACCGCGCCGTTCGATAAGGTTGAGAATGGTTTAGATCAAGAAGGCGCTAGGCGTGTCGAGTATATGGTCAGGAACAAGAAGAAGGTTAAGCCGTCTAAGAGGATGCTCGACATCCTGAATAAAAAGAAATGAACCTAGCTCAGACAATTGATCTTTACTGTTATGGTACGTCCGAGGGAGCTAAGAAAGCCTGGGATTCAATCGGACGTAAGGGATCAGCTATAGCGATAGCGAAGAAATCTAAGCAACTATCCGTTCCTGGTATGTTGCAGTTCCCTGTAAAACCGTCTAAAGGATCAAAGGTGCCATCGGTAGCTGATCGTTTACGATCTAATATCTCCTTCTCAGTAATAGAGCCATTTTCTGAGAAAGGAATACCAACAGGGCCTATCGTGATCGCGCCGTCCGGTGAGATTTTTTCTGTGACCGCTCACTTTGATGCTGCTAACACCATCGATCCTAAAAATACCTACAGTACTACTTACAAGGTACTTGAGAAGAACGACGTGGCTCGCGGCGTCATAAACAGTAATTCTTTGAACCTTGAGATATTCGCGAAGCCGACGCGAGCGCAGGTTGACAACATGGTGTCGCTAGCTGAATCCTTGAATAGAAGGGTATACGTTGACATTGGATCTAGGGACAGTTACACCCTCCGTCAGAATGTGGCGGTTGATAATGAAGATGTCGAAAAGGTCTCTGGTATCCTGAATGGGATACGTGATAATTGGGGCTCTAAGATCAATGTTGCGGCCTCAAGGTCAAGGTCAATGAAGGAAGTAACGAGGCTTTGGAGTGCGTTGAGTGTATTGAGCGAGCCTCGATTGCGATGGGTCTAGAAGGGACAATAAAATGAACAATGTTGATATCGTTATCCCCATTCACAAGGCTGGAGACTATTTTGAGCAGTGCATCGACAACCTGTTTGCCAATACAGGCGGAGCTAATTATCGTTTGATCCTGGTTGATGACTTTAGTCAAGATCCTAAGGTTGACGCGGTTATAGCTCGCTGTCAGCGCGAGAGGCACACGACGATGGTCATAAAAACCTCGTATCAGAAGTGGTTCACCCGCGCTAGCAATCATGGTTTACGCTTGGTCAAGACTTCTCACGCGGTACTACTGAACTCCGATACGATTCCTCGCCAAGGGTGGTTGGAAGAACTGCTTTCTGTCAAGGAAGAGTTGGAAAAGCAGGGTTACATTCCTGCCGTTATCGGATCTGTATGGAGCGCTGGCGAAACGAGGCGCTATGCCGATACGAAAGAGCCGGATTACGTTACTGGTCACTGCTGGTTTTGTTACATGCAAGCCTTCGAGGACGTAGCTCAGAAGCGTGGAACTCCTGGTTATTACTTCAATCAATTCGACCAAAATCAGGTACATATCAACGGTGACAGGATCTTGTGCTACGAACTCAACAAGGCTGGATATGAAACTATCATGGCGTTCAAGTCTCAGGTAGATCATTATGGAGGAAAAAGCTGGAATCACGACTTAGGCAGATTAGAGCATGAGGCTCCTAAGATAATGAGGGCGGAATGAACCTAGCTCAGACAATTGAGTTATTCTGTGCAGGTACATCCGAAGGTGCTCTCAAAGCTTGGGAAGTCAGGCACGGCGAATCCGCCGACAAATGGCAGAAGGTTGGTAATCAGATGGGTAGTAATCCAGGTGGCGTCTACAAAGACGAAGAAGGAACGAAGCACTATGTCAAATTCTACGATAATACAGAGCGTATGCGGTCGGAGAACCTTGCTAATAGTATCTACAAGGAACTAGGCATCAAGGCTCCAGACACGAAGCTTGTAACGATGGATGGCAAAGAGGCTATTGCGTCGAAGTTCATTCCTAATCCTCAATCGATGTCGAAGAATGACATTACCCTGCATGATGACGTTAAGAAGGGCTTCGTTGCCGATGCTTACCTTGCGAATCACGATGTTATGGGTCTTACGTTCGATAATATCATGCGCTCTGGTGATTCTGCGTATCGCATTGATAACGGTGGAGCGATGTTCTACCGGGCGCAAGGGGCAAGGAAATCACTCTTCGATCAACACCCTAACGACGTGCCGGAAATCGACTCGATGCGAAACCCTGAGATCGCGAGGGAGGCTGGGCAGGTATACAAGAACGTGCGTGAGGGAAGCATGAAAAATCAGTCTGACCATCTTGTCAAGACCCTTACCGATACGAAGCTGGACTCCCTTGTGAAGAGCGCTGGCTTCAGTGGAGCCGACGCTGATAGGTACGGTAAATATCTAAAAGGTCGAAGGAACTATCTTGCGGAGCGCTTCAAATGAACCTATCTCAGTTGATCAACGTTCAGAAGGCTATACACGCTGGCGCTGAGGGCTCAGGTTGCGTTCCTGAAGTTGCTGAATCTCATGATACTAAGTGCGGCCCTCCATTCAAGAGTAGTGACAGCGGAATTCCAGGGGAAATAAAGCAGAAACTCTCTTTTACCCAGGAAGCGGTTGATACCCATTTGGGTGCAAAGGGCTGGTCTTTTGTAAAGTACAGTACGTCTGACTCTGCGCCTATTTGGAAAAATCCCTATGGGTACTCTATCAAGTTCTTTCAGGGTGGCAAGTGGACGATGCGTCATCCTAATGGAACACAAATAAATCAGGGTGAGGGAGTTACCCCTCTTTATGGTCTCATCGAGAAACCTCATTCTCAATGGAAGGTTCCACCGCCTGCAAAGCCTGTCGAGGATTTGTTAAAGGACGGGGTAAAGGAAGACCACATCGAAGGATTGAAGAAATACGTTTCTAACCTGAACAGCGGTGGCAGCGCCCAATCTGGAAGCGTTGTTTATGGCCCTTTATCGCAGAAGCTTGCAGGTATACTTGGTGAGTGGAAAGGAGGGAGTCAGTATACCATACGCGCAAAGACACTAGCCTACGTCAACGGGCTATCGGATACTCTTCCTAAAGAATTGGAACCATTGATGCTAGCGACTCAGTATGCACCGAAGGTAAAAGTTCAATTAACGCGAGTTATGGATCTCACAACTAAGAGTCAAGAAGACTGGAAAGGGTGGGCAAAGCAGGATTTTACTGCTTTGGCTCCCATGGGTTTCACCTCGCATCAAGATCCTATCGATGTGAAAGAGAACGTTGGAGATAGAAATACTTGGATGTTCATTGAACCTGGAGCGCAGGCACTTAACGTGACGAACTTAGACGGCTACAAGAATGAGCGCGAGCACATCCCGGCTGGCTTGTTCAAAGTTAAATCGGCACAGAATGAAAATGTTGAGGGAATAGGTCAAAGGTTCGTAGTCAGATTACAACAACTCAGTACATTTGCAATAGATAAGAACAGCGCAACCGCGACCGTTACTCCGCCGCCGCCTGGGGTTGGGGTTAAGCCAGAGATCATCGAGAAGGCTAAGAAGAAATATCCTGCTCTTAAGAAGCCGAAGGGTCATGGTCCGATTATTTCGGCTGGTAACTACGTTCCTGGGACTGCGACTCACTCTGTATTCAACAAACTGATGTCTGGAGGCGGTCACGTTGATTTCTATGGCAACATGGTTTACGAGCCGGTTACCAAGGCATCGCTGTACGAGGGCTATGACAAGAAGCACGCTCCTTCTGTGCTAGCTTGGGTGAAGATTCACGGCGCTAAGAACGGCAAGTGGGAGGTTCATACCGACAAGCACACTGCTCAGCTTGTACTTAAATCGGGTGCAGGAGTTGTATGAAGATCGTAAAGAAAAACTACTTCGATAATGATCCTGATATGCTTCCTTCTGTCTTTATCGGAGACGTTGATCCAGCATTGTTCGCTCATCCTGTAGCTATAGGGGATGGATTCGACGAATTGAGAAAGACTAGGCCGATAATCATTCCAAAGAAGAAAAAGAAGAAGATCAAGGCTCAGGTCCGAGAACGGATTAAGAGATGGCCTAAATAAACTAAAAAGGAGGTTCTATGATAGTAACTGTAGCCCACCTGATTGCGCTGGTATTTGCGTTCGTGTTCTTTGTTATTGCTGGATGGCAGCAACCGCTGCCTAATCGTTTGACTTGTTGGGGGTTGGCTTTGTGGGTGCTGACGGTTATCTTTAGTGTTAGCCCTGCTTTGGTGAAATGATGCTACCTAAGGTGAGTGTGATCCTGACCAGCTATAATCGGCCTAAGCTGCTCAAAGAAGCCGTCGATAGCGTTCTGTTACAATCGCTCAAGGATTGGGAATTGATCGTCGTCGATGACGATTCGAGTGCTCCAGAAGTCCAAAGCTACCTACATGCTCTTGAAACGACTAAAGCAAGGATTCCCATTATCAGGCGGAAGCTGTCACTTGGGGAGGATCGAGAGGCGACTTGCCGCTACTGTGGATCGATCAATATAGGCTTGGAGATAGCAGGCGGAGAATACATAACCTACCTTACTGACGACGACTACTACATGCAGAGCAGGCTTGAGATTATGTCTCGATTCCTGGATGCTAACATAGAAGCTCACGTTGTCTATGGAAGGCAACAGGTTCTAGCTATGAGCCCTAATGGTTGGAAGTCCGTAGGAATCAGGATGACAGTAGGTAAGACGCGGGACGTAATCTGCAAGGTGGATCACAACAGCTTCATGCATAGAAGGACGTGCTTGAATATCCTCGCGAAACCTTACTGGCCGGAGAATCCTGAGTTATGGCACGATGGCGATACAGGATTCTTTGCGAAGCTTATACAGCACTGGAACTTTTGGCCTATAGAGATGGTTCTGGATGTACATCGCGTTCACCCCAACCAAGTCCAGACTCGGATCAACAACAAACTTAGCCCTGTCTACACAGAGGAATTGTGACACCTGCAGTGGCGTCCTTCGTAGAAGAGGTTGTGAAACGTAACGGGTTGCTCATTGGCAAAACCTTGGATATCGGCAGTATGGATATCAACGGCTGCGTCAGGCACCTGTTTACTAACTACACTGGTCTCGATATGCGAGCAGGAGCGAATGTCGATATCGTTCTCGATGCTCACATACTGGATAGTCTTTACGAGCCTGGGACATTCGATAACGTCCTAAGTCTAGAAATGCTGGAACACGATTCAGCGTTTTGGCAGACTATCTATCAGATGAAGAAGGTATTGAAGACGAATGGATGGCTGATCATTACGACTCGCGGCTTTCATTTTCCTCGTCATGATCATCCATCTGACTACTGGCGGTTCTCAGCGGATGCACTCAACTTGCTTCTCAAGGATGATATGCATACGGTCTACACCCGTGAGGATATAGCCGATATGGGTGTATTCGCGTATGCGAGGAAGAGATGAAAAAGGGTATCATCGTCTGCATAAGGGGTGGTCACGGAAAGATTACGGCGAAAGACAAGAAGATCCTGGCGAATTATTGCGGGATCTTGATCGTGAAGGCAAGAAACTAAAACGTGAGAAGGAGAAGAAAGATGGCTAAGCAGTTAGGGCCTGAATCGAACGAAGACAGTCACAAGTTTTCGAATCTGAATTATACAACCCTTGCCGGTCTCATTAAGCAGGGTCCGGCTGCTTTGAGGGCAACGCTAGACCTATCAGGAGCAGCAGCGACACTGCCTTTTGCTATTCCTGTACCAGGTGACGCCGGGATGAATCAGTCCCAGCATAACATCATGAGGACGATCAATGCTAAAGCCGAGAATAAAGATGTCCCCAGGCGCGGCGAGATCTACCTTCATACGAAGCGTGGAACCAAGGTTACGATCATACAGGCTTGCGTCGATACTTCGGATGTGAGCCACGATATGGTGCATCTCGTAACCGAGTCGAAGACCGGCAAGAAGTTCAGGGCTCTAGGCAGGTATCTGACACGCTTGTAGACGTGTGGTATACTGTCGTACATGACTATATTGTGTTGTGGAGACAGGCACTGGAAGGACAAAAGGAAGATCAAGAAGACGCTTGAACTCTTTCTGTGGGCCTCGCTCGAAAAGATCGTAGTACACGGCGGCGCTCCCGGAGCAGATACGCTTTCCGGCGAGGCCGCTGAGGAACTAGGCTTCGCAGTAAGGGAGTATAAAGCGAAGTGGAAGAAGTACAAAAAGGCAGCCGGTCCAATAAGGAATCAGCTAATGCTGACCGCCGAGGAACCGGATGTGGTCATAGCATTTCACGGCAACTTGAAGAAGAGCAAGGGAACACGAGATCTAATTCAAAGAGCGATAAAGAAAGGGATACTCGTTATTAGGATTGAATAGGATGAAGATCAGAAAAGGGAATAGATTTGGACGTTTAGTTGTCGTAGGACGGTTAAAGAAGGACCATCGTTATTTTGCTTTAGCGAAGTTCCGTACTCATGGACTGAGACATTCAGGAGAGTACCGTAGCTGGTATCACGCAAAGCAGCGTTGCTTGAATCCGAAGGATATCAGTTATAAGAATTATGGAGGGCGAGGAATATCGCTTTGGCGCGGTTGGATTGATGACTTCAAAGCTTTTTATGACTATATAGGGCCAAGACCATCGCCGCGTCATACGCTCGACAGAAAAGACAACAACGGGAATTACGAGCCCGGTAACATTAGGTGGTCTACGCGAAGACAACAAGGAAACAATACTCGCCGAAACATATTCGTTGTTTTCAATGGCAAGAGGGTAACTTTAGCTCAAGCTTGTCGTAAGGCTGGTTTAAGCTATAGTGCTGTATATCAACGGATACGTAAAGCGAGGTTACGATGAAGAATGCAGGCAGAGGGGCAAAAGCAAAGGGTAATAAATTTCAGCGTACAGTAGCTAAGATGGTCATAAAGGCAGGACAGTGTATCGGCCTAAAGAAGAATGACTGTTATTCGACGCCTATGTCAGGCGGACACCCGACAGCCGCTCTCAAGGCTGACTTAGTGCTCTCACATAAGGTTCGAAAAGTAATGCCTGCTTCGGTAGAATGCAAGCACCATCGTAGGGTCGATCTTCAGTGGTTCTACACCAAGCAAGGGCTGGTGTTTAAGTGGATCGATCAGGCAAAGCGCGATGCAGCGGGAAAGTATCATCCTATCTTAGTGTTCAAATGGAACCTTAGCAAGATATTCTGTGTCTATCCTCTCAGGTGTGATGTATGCCGCTTTAAGGACGATAGCTGTTTTACTAGTCAGCCTGGAGGCTCTTACATCAGCTTCAGGTATCGAAAGGAACGGTATGTCTGTGTGTTGTTCAGTTCATTTCTCAGGAACGTATTCGAGGAAGAAGACGACGAAGCATGAAAGGCAGATCATATGCTAGTAAGCTCAGGTTTTGCGATAGAGGTAAGCCACATTGTAGACGGTGACGAGGTATGCGGCAGGCTCCACGGTCACAGCTGGATAGTTCATGTCAGGTTGTATGGTCCGTATACGATAGATCAACTGATTGCTCTGCTCGTTCCTGTCCGTGAAGCGTTTAACTACCAGCATCTTAACTTCCTCATTAGGATTCCTACACCAGTTAACTTGGCTACCCATGTTGCTCGTGTGATATGGGACATG
>Ga0137361_10000235_pt1 | contig 28786 bp, 60 predicted proteins | sample Mad1_80_16metaG_FD_104923 | JGI IMG/M metagenome (GOLD analysis project Ga0137361, IMG submission 104923) | Vadose zone soil microbial communities from Angelo Coast Range Reserve, California, USA - Mad1_80_16 metaG | ecosystem: Environmental > Terrestrial > Soil > Vadose zone | place: USA... | reverse complement strand
GCAGCAAATGCGCAAGCGAGATTGGAGACAGGAACCCCTGGCGATATGAGCGCCACAGCTACCGCCAACCTCAATTCAGAAACCATAACGGTCACGGCGACAGGAAACGCTAGCGGAACGGTTGGCGATACTGGCGGTGTCCATCTAATCGTTGACGCGGGGATCTAGCATGTCGCAAGCTCCCGTCATCCTCCCCGGTTCCCCGCTCACCGGCGCTGCTGCCGCTGGCGACATGAACGCCGCATGGGCGGCCATGATCTCCCTGTTCTCGGGGGCGGCTGCCCCGACGCTTGGGCCGGGCGCGTCCGGCGCGCTGGTGGAGGGGCAGCCGTGGCTCGACACGTCCCTGTCGGTCCACGTGTGGAAGGTGTGGGACGGCACGACTTGGTGCTTGCACGCAGCGATCGACCCTGCCAGCCACTCGGCGACGCCGCCGCTGTCATGGCGCAACATTATCGGCGACAACGGCGGCATGGAGGTATGGCAGAGGGGAGCGGGTTCGAGCGCCAGTTTCGCGGTCGGCGCATCGTCGACGACCTACACTGCCGACAGATGGTACTACCAGAACGGGGCCAACCAGGCCTCCGTCATCGCCGCCGTCACCGGGTTGACGACCAACTCCAACCTCGCCGCCAAGATCACCAGGAACAACGGCCAGACCGGCACTACCTTCGTGGTGTTCGCATTCCCGCTCGACACCGACGAAATCATCAGGATACGGGGCAAGTTGATAAGCATCAGCTTCGTGGCGAAGGCAGGCGCTAACTGGTCGCCAGCCAGCGGCACCTTGACTTGCTTCCTGTTCACTGGAACTGGCGCCGTCGGAAAGCGCGGGACGGGTGCCTTCACCGGAGAGGTCCAGGTCTTCGGATCCGCCATTAACATAACTGCCGGCTCCCAGGTGTCATCGAACCTGGCGTCAGCTGCCATCGTTGCCGTCCCAGCCAACGCCACGCAGGCAGAGGTGACGTTCGCGTGGACCCCCGTGGGGACTGCTGGCGCGGACGACTCGATCACGATCGACGATGTGCAGCTCGAGGTCGGGACGACGACGCCGTTCGAACGAGTTCCACTGGAGAGGTCGCTGCTGGGATGCAAACGGCATTTTGCAAAGACGTTCGCCTATGGTACTGCGCCGGCGCAGAACGCTGGAGTGGTTGGTGCGCTCGGTGCGAACACACAGGTGGCCACCTCCGACGTGTCGTGGAACTGGAACTTCCCGGTATCGATGCGAATCAATCCAGTCATCACGACCTACAACCCATCGGCCGCAAACTCCAGTGCGCGCAACGTTACCGGAGCCGCTGACGTGGCGATCAGTGTTGACCCCAACACCGCTTTGAGCCCAGATCGGGTATTCATCGAGACAACCGCCACCGTTGCTGCCCAGAACAGCAACATATACGTCCACGTTTCAGCAGATGCTGCTATTTGAGATATCTGAAAACATGAGAAACTTCACCAACCTCAGCGCCCTACCTGGCCACACTATCATCATCGATGGCGAGGCCTACAACTGTCCCGACATCGAGGTGCAGGACATGCAGGGTTCCGTACGCAAGGTGCCGGCGGACCGCATCCTTGCCGTCCAGTGGCACGGCGCGCACAACCACGGCAGCATCGAGGGCTACGGCGCGATGGAGGGCTTCGCCGACAGGGAACAACTCGCGCCATACGTCAAGGCGTGGCTGCGGGCGCGGGCGAATGCCAAGGTCGATAAGGTTGACGCGCTCATACGCCAGCAGGGGCACGTAGACGAGGCGATCACGTCAAACACGGCTGCTGCTGCTGGACTCGCGTCCGACATCGCCGCGTCGACAGACAAGGACAGGATCGCGATCAATCAATCACTGCTGGACACGCTCACGTTTGAGATCACTAAAATGAAGAAGCTACGCCCGACTGATGCCCAGGTGGCCGCTGCGCAGACCGAGGCTGACGCCGCGCGCACGGAGTCCGATGATGCAGCGTGATCCCAAGGATACCTGCGAGCATTGTCCGGCGTTCGCAAAGGGAGCCGACTACGACGGCAAGGAAGTCCTCGTGCCGATGACCGGAAACGATGGAAAGCCTGTCACCGAGAACGGCGCAGTCCAATATGAGAGATCGGTAGACGGCCGGTTCGTGATGAGCGGTTCATGTCGCCTGCGCGCCCCGGTCCTGATGATGGGCCCTGCTGGTATGAGCGCCAACTATCCTCCCACCAAGTCAAACTGGTGGTGCGAGGACCCGGACCGACACGCGATGTTGACGCGGATGGGTAAGTGAGATTGCACTGTGCGGGTCCAACAAGGAGACCCATCCCCATGAGAATATTTCTAGTCACCGCATCCATCCTCCTCGCATCTGTCCAGGCGCGGGCAGACACGATCGAGATCGGCGTTCAGTACACGGTCAATCAGGGGTTCACCATCCAGTGGACCGGCTACAACGGGACCGGCTACTGCGGATCGCCCAATCAGGGTGGAAGCAACTGCGCCGCCATCCCATCAGGCAAGATCCTGCGGGAGTGCAGCGGAACACAGACGATCAAGATCATGAACGTTGAACTGCTGGCGCGCGTCGTGGTCGGCACGATCGATAACTTCGAGACGGTCTGGCAGGGGCACCACCTGTCGACGGAGCCGACCATTCCCGTGCACAGTCCCATTCTGTCGCCGAACGACCCGCAGATCCAGGGCAACGGAGCCAACATGGTGTGGATCGATTTCCAGGCCAGCAACTCCGGTGTCGGCTCGCCGGCTGGTGGCGGGTGGGAAATGCAGGTCACCTGCTCGACTTATTGAGGAACACCGAGGCCATGCTGACCATCGAGATGCTGAAGAGGATGAAATGACGTTCGACCAACTCGAGGCCGACTACACCAATGACCTAGCCACCATGAAGACCACCGCGCATGACGCCGAACTTTCCAGCGTAGCGAGGGTACTGTTGGCGAGCGTCGGCCGTTTCAAGAAGGTCCAGGCAGGGTGCGGCGTCCCGGCTTTGTGGTTGATGCCTGTCTTCGAACGAGAGGGACCATCCTTCGACGCTTACTTCGGCAATGGTGACCCACTCTCGCACCCGACAACCCACGTGCCCAAGGGGCGCGGTCCGTTCTCAACGTGGGAGGACGGCGTCATCGATTCGTTGAAGCTCGACCACATCACGGCATGCCCCGTATGGACCTGGGAGCGCGCCTGCTACTATTGGGAACTATGGAACGGTTTCGGACCCAGGCTTCACCACGGACGCCCCAGCGGCTACCTATGGGCTGGGACGAGCATCTACCGGGGCGGCAAGTACATCGCTGACGGAGTCTGGAGCCGCGGGACATTTGATCATCAACTCGGCACGGTGGCGATCGCCAAGAAGCTGGCCACCATGTCTCCAGAGTTGGCATCCGGGTTCGTCACCACGGAAAAGTCATTGACTGTTGCTGCGGAGACACATGCCCAGCAAGCGGCCTAGTGTAGGGTGCCCTGCAAACCACACCGCTTCAGAGGAAGGACAACCCATGAAGAAGCTCATCATCGCAACCGCCGCGCTGCTCTGCTCCACCAGCGTTTATGCGGCCGATCTAAGGGTGCCGCCGCCCCAGTACAAGGCACCGGCGGCTGTTGAAGTCTACGATTATTTCAACGGCTTCTATGTCGGTGGGCATGGTGGCGTCGGTTGGGACCGCGGCTCGGGAACCGCATCCGACCCGTTCGGTAGCATGGACTTCAACACGGCGCCGTTCGGAGCCATCGGTGGCTTGCATGCCGGCATCGGCACCCACTTTGGCGGCAACTTCTACGTCGGCATTGAGGGCGACGGTGACATCGCGACGATGGACGGAGACGTCAAGAACCCCGGCTTCATCGGCAACATCAACAGCAAAAGCCGATGGCTGGCTTCGATCCGCGGCCGGTTCGGCTTCATCCTTGCTCCCAACCTCATGGCCTACGGAACGGCCGGCTGGGGTTGGTCCGGGTCTGAGTTCATCGTGACGGGGACCGACGGCTCGCAATTCTCGACAAAGCCGACGCTCAACGGCGCTGTCGTTGGCGCCGGCCTGGAATACGCCCTCAGCCGTAACTGGGGTCTCGGAGTTGAGTATCGTCATTATTTCCTTGGCGATGTTCACACGGGAACGACAGGCGTTGTCTGTAGCGGCAACGAATGCACCGGTCCCATCCCGGTCGGTGCCGATATCAAACACAATATCAGCGCGACCATAGTGCGGCTGAGCTATCACTTCTGAGAACTTTCTCCTCCCTGGGAAAGGACAGACTGAGGGCGTCGCCTTGTGCGACGCCTTCTTTTTGTCCACAGTGCGGGAGAAATGTCTGGGAAGTAGCACATGATGGACGATGGCGTTGGCTCGTGGAGGGAAGTCCTCACGCAGCTCGGGATCGATCCATCGATCGCTGTGGCGGGGTTCAGCGGGGGCGTCGTAAACGTTCTGCGCATGAAGGCGCTCAACGCGCTTATCGTCATCGCGACGGTGGCGTCATCAACCCTGATAGCCGTCTACTTGGGAGAGCCCATAGCCAAGCTCGTCAACTTTCCTCTCGTCCCGACCTCGTTCGTCATCGGCTACATCGGCGTGCAAATATTGGAATCCCTCTCCTCGATGCTGCGCAAGCGCTTGAACTCAGGCACGACGCCATCGTCAACTCCAAATAGCGGGGGGCCGAATGCCTGACGGGAAGGTCGTCACCAGGTCGATTGAAATAACCAACAAGGCAGTTGATGCCATCGTCGTGAACCTCGACGCCATCACGTCGATCTCATGCGCGGTGGCGGCGGTCGGATGCCTTTACCTGACTGTCGTCATCCTCAAGGAACATACGCCATTTGTTCATCTGCAACGGATGTCGCTCGCATTGCTGTCGATCGCGCTGTTCGCTAACGCCGTCTATGACATTCCGAACTGGATGCTGATCGAGGGACACCGTCCGACCGGGGCCGCCGTGGATGTGCTGCTCATGATCAACGTCCTGGTGATGTGCGTCCGCGGCAGCATCATGTATCAGCCGAGGAAACGGCATCCCCATCAGGGAGAGGGCGTTCCTGGCTAGTTGCCGTGGACGAGATCACGAAGCGACGGCGATGAATGGCCGCAACGGATCGGTGCAATGAACCGCTGCTTGAAATTGTAGGCGACCATGATCAAACCTCGTTCTGAGGATTCGATGTCGCCCACGCGTGCAGCGTCGGGGGCAGGATGAACCTGAACTGGTCCTTGTCGACGGTGCCGGATGGCATGGAATCGGAGAACTGCTCGGCGATTTGGATCATCTCCCCGTAGGTGAGCGCCTTCACGAGGTCCTTGATCTGCTCGATCTTCGACTTGCTCATCTCCTTCTCCAGATCATCCATACGACGCATCTCCGCGGCGCGTTGCTGCGCCCTCTCGGCTTTGTCTCCAGCCATGTCGTCAATCTCGATGATGTCTGGCGTATATGTGTGAATGTCGCTGCGTTGGTTGAGATCCTCGATGGCCCGCGCTGTCGCGCGCTGCTCTGGCTTGTTCCACCCGTTCGTCGGTAGCTTCTGTGGCACCTTATGGTCGGTGTCGTCGCGGGTGGTTTTTTTATCTCCCCATGCCATAGGCGGTGATCTCCTGTTATAGGCTAGTCGGTGGATCGTGATTGCTTTCATGATCGCCAAGACCTCCACGCGCTCCTGCACCACAGCGCGATCGCCACCATGATGGCAGCGCCGACGAGCTTGGTGCAGAAGATGACGACCACCCACCCGAGGATGCCAGGATTTACCTGCAAGACCTGGATGTGGGTGAATACGCTGTCGAGGCACAGCGCGGTGACCAGCGTCGCGAACATGAACTTGAGGGGATTGGCATCAGTCACTCTGATCTTCCTGGTCTTCGTCTTCCGAGCACTTGGTGCAAAACCAGATGTCCATAACCTTGCTCATAGGTTCGCCGCAGACCGGGCAATCGCGAACCTCGACGCCGACATCAGCCATTGTCATGCTCCTCGTCAACACCCGTGGAAAGAGAAGGCCGGCCTCCAGCGTGGGGGAAGGAGGCCGACCCGGCGGCGCGGGAGATGGAGAAATCGACCGCCGCCACCGCGGGGGCATTACCTGCCAGGTGCGCCCCGCTCTATAATTGATGGAAAATTAGCAATACGTGCCGCTTCCGCCGTAGTCTCTTTGATCCAATCTTCGCGGAATTTACGAGCGGCATTTAGCGCAGCCTCTTCCGTTCGATGCCACGTCACGCCCTCGCGATACCACCATTGGCTTGTGTAATAGGTTCCATTCTTGATGAAGGCGAGGCGGCTATCGTCCTTCGGATCTTCAGTTGTTTCTACTTCTTCGATCCCATCCGGATCGTATGGCAGTGTGAGGTAAATCTTCATCTCCATCCTCCTATCGCTTGCCGAATCCGCCAGTCCTCGAACTCCTCGAACAGCTTGGCGTGCTCGGAGTTCTTCCAGCGAAAAGGGTGGCTCCCGTCGCGGGAATCGAACCCGCTGTTCAGCCCATGCATCGCGCTGGCGTGGCTAGCAGACGCCTTCGTTGGTGATGCAAGAGATGGCTTTGCTCCAGCACGGGAATGATGTCGGCCGTAGCCGACGCGATAGCACTTCACATCGTCGACTATGTTCCATGTGGCGTGAGAACCAGGATGCGCCGCCCACACGGCGCGAGCGCTCGGGAGGCACTCCGCCGCGCGGCCGACGGAGGCCACGCCGATGATGATGAGCATCGCGGCGATGACGAGCGCGAGGAAGATCATGATGCGTTTGAGAACCGGTTTCATCGGCGTAAAATCTCCTCGAAGGTTTCAGCGATATAGCTTGCTGTCCAGCCCGAGAATAGGACTAGCCCGCAATAGCCGATCACAATCATCAAATCAGGGTTGGCTCTCATTTTCGGCGATCCTTCCTGCCTGCGTTGGCTTTGACGGCACGGAGCTGTTGCCTCCAGTGCTTGTCCTCCTCGGGGATGGCCTTGCTCTGTCGGCTGCGCGGGCGTCCCGTCTTCGGCTTGGCCCCGTGCTCCTTTACCTGCTGTTCGCGCTGGGTCCGAAGTTGCTGTTCCCGCGGACCGATCTTCAACGTTGTCATGATTGTCCTCCTGGAACACGAGGAGATGGCTATGAGGATTGAAGTCGCTCAAGGTTGCGCCTCCTCTGAAGCTCAGTAAACGCCGTATGGGTTACGTCTTCGTCCATGCCGCGCTGGGACATGATCCAGTCTAGATAGCCACCATCAATTTTCTCTATCGGAACGCCTGCGTTCTTGCCGAAGTAGAACTTCGGCAGCAGCGCCGGCTGGCTGGACACCTCGACCATCTGCTCGATCGTCGCGCCGGCCATGAACGCGCGGCGCAGGACGGCGGCGCAGATGTAGGCGTCCAGTATAGCGAGATGTCCTCGCCGCAATGGCAGATATTCCCTGCCGTATGCCATCACGACTGCATCGAGCGCATCCCTGAAGCTTTCCAATTTCAATTTCAGCCAGTACCGCAGCGTCGCGAGTTTGTGCTCTGGCGCGGACGGCCACAGCCACAGCGCGATGCGATAGGTGTCGAGCCATACCGCATCTTCTGGCATAAAGAACTTGCTGTCGAACCGGCTGTTGTGGGCGCAATAGTAGTCCGGCGGATCCATCGCAGCGATATGCATGAGGACATCTCCGGAAGACGGCGCGTCCTTCACCATCTCGTCGGTGATGTCATGGATGCCGCTGGCCTCGGGCGGAATAGGTATACCCGGGTTGATAATGGACGACCACATCGCGCCGCGCTCGACCGTCATCAGCGCATTATCCTTTATGACGCTACCGCCGCTTTCCATGTCTGGAAGCTTATTTTTGCTGATGATCACGTCCACCGTCGCGATCTCGCAGACGCGGTGAACCGCAGGATCGATCCCAGTAGTCTCCACGTCGACGCATCGGATGAGCGTTGTCATGACCACACCTCATGTTCCAGGAACTCATCGACCGCCGTCTGGATATCGAGCGCCAGCATGTGTGCCAACTCACGGCGTCGTTTATCGGTGAGGTCCTTGTAGTCAACGAGAAACGCGTCGGCGAGGTCGCGGCACCTAATGTCGTAGATCCTGGCCGCGGTCATGTCGATTGCGCCCCGTCGCGTTTTCGAATGTTATCCTGCCTCCAGTATTCGCTTTCGACAGCATCCAGGTCGTTGACGATTGACTCTGCAAGCGCGAGGCACTTGTTCCACTGCGTGCCGAACCCCTCATAGCCGCAGGCTGGACATCCTGATCCCCGATCGGACGCGTGCATGATGACGCCAGCCACGACTGCGACGCGCTGATTTTTGTTTGTGAAGAGATGGTTCAGGCTCATGATCCAACCTTCCCCAGCGCATCCTGGCACGCCGCCATCTGCTCCTTGTCGAGAGGGTTGGCGAGGCCGTTGCGGATGGCGCGTTCGGTGTTCCAGCGCTCTTTGGCGCGCTCCTGGCTGGGGGCAGCATCCATCCAGACTAGCGCGTATCCAACGTAGCTGGCCGAACTCTGCCGGTTCCACGGAGTCGGGAACGCTGCTGTCCATGTGTCGAGGCGCGGAGGGGACGACACGCTACTGGACATGTCGCTCCCATCACCAGTAGTCTTCCGGGTTCCCTCCGCTACCGTCCCTTCGTCGGGACGGGTCTGTTTCCGGGGTGCCCGCTTGGTCCCGGATGACATATGGGTTTCCGTAGGCCCGCCAGCCTTGGTAGGAGACCCAGGAGAGGCTTTCTGGTCCTTGGGCTGGTTACTAACCGTCTCGACATCCGGTTCACCAGCGGGCTCCCTACGGCTTGCTCCGACGCACCCTGGTCCGGAGACTATACCACCGTTCCACTCCTCTACCGTTCCGGCGGTCTTGTCCGGTACCCCCTCCCCGTTCCCGCCGAGGGGGTTGGAGATGCGCTCGTACTCCCGGTGCTCGATCATCTTCGGGTTGTCCACGACCTCGTCGCGGAAGTAGGTGCCGAGCAGAACGTCGGGGAAGTATCGCCGGCACAGCGCGCGTCCGGCGTAGTAGCAGAGTTGCTGATCGGGGTCGGTCTTCCATAGCGGGCTGTTCTTGGGGCTGATCTTGCCGACCTCCGGCGTCGTGTATTCGACGACCTCTTCATCATCCACATGCAAGCACGTGGCCGACGCCGTGCACCGCCGCCTGTCCCCCTCCCCGTCGTGGCGGTACTTGATGCGCCCCTTGATCGGAGCCTTCATGTTGATGACGGCGGTGGATATCTGCGCCATGTAGCAGAGCGTCCCGCTGACGACGAACGACAGCAGCGCCACCTTGAACGGGTCCATGCGCCACCCCAGCGCGTCGCTGACGACGTGCAGACACGTGGCCGGCTTCCCCTGCAGGTGCTTCGGCATCGTCGGGTCGAGCGCCATCATCTTCGCCCACTCCATGATCTCGCCGACGTTCCTGAAGATTATCCCATAGGGTTGTCCAGCGCCTTGCCCCATCGGGATCAATGCCGTGCGCTCGCGGTCGAGCTTGGATTCGATGAGCGCCGTGCCGCGCTCGGTGGACTGGTCGGTCATGGTGGCGGTTCTCCATCTGTTGGGCAGGTCGCCCGTCCCCGGTAACTTGCTGAGGGCCACGCATTCAGCCGCGTGATGAATCCCGGTTGACCTCCCTTCAGGAAACGCAAACGGCTGTTGCTGGGACGCGGCGACCTTAGATCAAGCAAACAACGGTTCAACCGGCGGCGTCAACACCGCTCAACCATTCCAGGAAGGTCTCGATGTCTGAAGGGTCCAGCGTGATCGACGTCGTCGCGCCGAATCCCGTTTCTGTCGATCCGGCCCACTCGTTCTCGATCTCCACGTACAGGTTGCCATTCTCCATCTTCGTGAAATGGATCGTATTGCCGACGCCAGCATCCAATTGCAGGATATTTTTGCGTGACACGGCCATCATCAGCAGTCCTTGCAATGTATTCGAAGTGCGCGCTCATAGTTCCCTGTTGGACCTCGTCTTGCGGCTATCGCCGGGCAGAATCGTGGGAACCTTTCTGACCTCGCCGGCGAAATTGGCGACCGCCGCCGCGGCCTGGGCGCGCAACTCCTCCTTGATCATGCCGTGACCCTTCTTGGGTCCGGCACCGGTGCGGTTCAGAGCCCCGGCGGTGTCGAAGCCCTGCCTCATCGCCACGGCCGACTTCTTCTTGTTCTGGAGTGCCTTCCAGTTGCCTGGCTTGCCCACTAATGCGCCTCCCTGCGGAGATGGTCGTGACCGCAGACCTGGGCGAGCACGATGCAGTGTTCCCGCTGGCTCACATCGATCTGCCAGCCTTCGGGCGGCGGCTCGACCGTGCGCTGGTTCCACCCGGTGAAACCGAACATTTCGGCAATCGTGAATGCCGCAAATGGATTGGGATATTTCGATCCCGGCACCGATACCGACAGATGCCGGTACACGATCCCGTCGGCGTGCGTATAGGAGAAGACCGCCAGGTAGGTGTCGAAATGAGCGACGAAGTTCGGATCATCGCCGGGCGTCATCTGACCGGGACGACCGGGGTGATAGTGATGCGTGTCCGCGTAGGCTAGGATGCGTGCCGCCGTTGCTTTGGCTTCATCGTCGATGATCAGCGCGCGCATCACCGCCTCCCATAGTTGTAGCCCATTTCCTCAGCCATCAGCTCCTCGGGCGGTTCGAACTCCTCCCACGGCTTGTCTGACCCGAATTTATCCATACAGTTTATGTAATTCTGGAGTCCGCGGTTCACCTTGGCCGCGCCGGTTTCGAAGATCGCGCTGCCAGGCGCGCCGTCCATCCCCGGCGTCATCGAGAACGAGCACGTCGTCGGGAATCCGTTCTTCTGGACGAAGATCCATTGCCAGGCGTAGCGGATGTTATCGGCCAGAAACTGATCTAACCACTCCTCGGACGGAACTGGTCCTTCGTGGGCATAAAACGTACCAGCGTCGACCATCCTAGGGACATGTGCCAGACCGTCGATGTAGTGCGAGGCTTGAGCGTCGTAGTGGTAACGCTCGATCGCCTGCCGGCAGATTCGCTTGAAGTTGTCGTCGTAGATGTTCTCAACAGTCTTCAGATCACCGTTGGCCGCTAGCATGTAGCCGGAACGCTCCATAATCTTGAGATAGTCGAACCGGCCCTTGAGACGTACTCCCTCGCGCTCCCAGAACACCGACACCTCGCCGAACCCTCCCCTGAACGCCTCGGCGAGGAAAGGATTGCGGAGGATCGCTCCTGCCCACTCCGCGATGCCATCGTATTCGTCAGCCTTCAGCATGACTCGGTTGATCTTCTTCGCCTCGGCTTTGGCAGCCTTGGTGGCGACGCCCTTCATCCCAGACGACAGCGCATCGTCAACGGTGGGACCACGCAGGAACACCTCGTCAAACTCATCCTTGCCTTCCAGGACGAGCTTATGAAGGGCGTGCCCCATGACGTGGTGCGGCTTCTCCTTGCGCTTGGGACGTTTCGGGTTCATCTCCGACTTCCACCAATAGGTGGAAGGGTTGGTAAATAAATCCTTGATGTCGCCGGAGCCCAACCCGGGGTCACCGAGGTATTGCTCGAAAGGCAAGCCGAAGTGCAGACCTAGGGGAATGAGTGCGCCGGTCATCTGGCTGCCACTCCCAATGCGCACGCGGCCATTATCAGCATCAGGACAATGCAGGTCGTTGCCTTCGGATAATTTGTAGAATCGGACTGTGCTTTTTCAAGAAACAATCCAGCTGATATCGCGAACATCAATGACACCAACTCAACGATTGTCGCGATGAGTGCTTGGATCATAGCGGTTCTCCATCGGTACGATTCCGATACAAAACCGGATGTCAGCGCGCGGTCAACACCGGCTTCTGCGGTCTCTGCCTCACGCGCTTGCGGGTGTCCGTGCTGATGGCGACGTGCGCGCGGTTGAGGATGTCGGAAAGGTCGTCCCACTCCTCGTATCGATCGATACCTGCATCATAGGCTAGACCGACTAACGAACGGTTGCGCTTCTCCCACCGCATGATTTCGCGCAGCAGTAGCACCAACTCCTCGCGATCGCTGAGCTGTTTCATTGCCATGCCCAGCGCTTGAAGCGTCTCCAGATCGACGGCCGCGGTTGCCAGAGGTTGCCCTTACATATTTTCAGCCACGCTTCATGAGCGTCACGACTGCCAACGGCAAGACATTTGCTGAGGTCCAGATAACTGCCTCTCTCTCGAAAGAACTGACATGACCCGCATACCTGCTGCTCAAGGGATGGAAGGTTCTTCAGCTTATCGATTTCGTCGGTAATCATTGCCAAGTCACCTCGCCTGGCACCTCGCGCTCGAACATGACCGCGTCCGGGAACTGGGACACCACCATGTCGACGAACTCGCCGCGCATCTTGTCGTCGGAGACGCTGGCGATGATCTCGGCGCTCAGGCTCATGAGAATGCCCAGGATCTGCTCGCCACATAGATGACCATCCTGAACGGACGCGTTGATCTGCGCGCGGATGGTCCGCTTTAGCAGCGCGATCTGTTCGAGATGGTCGATCTGGTCCATCATGCCTCAAGCCTGCGCTTGCGCGCTAGAATGGCATCAGCTAGGTGGGATATCTCGACGCTCGTGGCATCCTCCTGACAGAACTGTTTGGCAATTACCACGGCATGGCCGCGAGTCGATAGGTTGCGCATGAACCTGCTGGGGATAGAGGACGCCCGCTCATCGAAGCACACCTCATACATGTCTGACATCGCGCCTTCTCCATTCTTGGTAGAATGCGCGACCCTATTGCGACGAATCGGTGACGGTCAACACCGACCTCAACGGGCTAGTATCCTCGCGCAATAGTACCAAGAGTTGGCCTGCCTGCATTCCCGCCATACGCCCATCTCAAAATAGACGAAGGCGACGACAATGATGGCACAGATTGATCCAATCACCAATCTGACGAACGTCTGTCTCACGCTGGCCCCAGTCGGTAGGTGCTGCTGTCCTTACCGACGCCCTTCAAGATCGTTAGACCGTGCTTCCCAAGGACTTGCTCCATCCTGGACAAGAATACGTTAATGCTGCTGTCGTTCCTGGATTCCCCGTTTGGCCAGACGACCATACGGATCTCATCAATGGTCAGCTTCCCGCGTTTCCGGAAGGCCTCGTAGACGAGCGCCCTCCCCTGTCTTGTCCGGTGACCCGACTTGAACCCGATCTCCTCGGCAGTCGGCAATTTCTCGCAGTATTTGCACATGTATCACTCCTGGCGGCGGCTTGCTGATTGTCATGAAAACAAAAGCTCGTCTTGGTTCTTCGGACGATGCTTTGCAGCATCTATATCAGCAAGATTTTTCATGGCCTGCTTGAAGTACGACGGCTTGAGTTCGATGCCTATTCCGCGTCTCCCGTTCATCACCGCACTATAAACCTCGGAACCGACGCCCATGAACGGCGTCAGGACTTTCTCTCCCGGGTTGGACCACAGCGCCATCACGCGGTCGATCACGTCGAGCTGCAATGGATGGACGTGCTTCTCATCCTCCTCGTCCCTCGACTGCTTGAACGGCAGCACACGGTCGATGCGGATATCGTCCCAGAAGGCGCTGGCGTACTGTCGCCATATCCAATGCGAGTAGCGGTTCTCGATCTGGTTGCCAGTCCATCCGCGGTACTTGAGGATGTCCACTGGAGGCTGACGTTCGCCTGCATATTCCAGGAAACCTGTCGGATGAGCGATATGCATCTTGTTCTCACCCTTGCGGCGGAACACGAGGAGATAGTCGGCGGACGCGACGCTGCACCTCGAGCTGTCCTCGACCACGGTGCGGTGAGCCAGGTTCTTGGCCATCGTCCGGTTGCGGACCGCGAGCGGCTCCTTCCATATGGCGTAGCGGGCGATGAACTTGAATCCGTATTTGTCGTGAAGTCTAATGATGTCGCCAGGAAAATCGATAAGGAAGTCCGTCCCGCTGTTCCCGCTCGGCACGTCCATGCAGTGGACCGCGGTCATTCGACCTGGCAACGTGAGGCGACAAATCTCTGACACGACGAAGGCGTAGTGATCGAAGAACTGATCGTAGTCTCGGCAGTTCGACAGATCGCGGTCGCTGGACGAATAATGGTATAGGCCGCCGAATGGAGGACTGTACAATGAAAGATGGATACTCTCACTTGGAAACTTAGTCATTGTCTCACAGCAGTCCCCACAATAGATCGCATATCGCTCCGTGATTTTTTGTTCATGTACTGTCATTTTAGAAACTCCCGGCTGACGTTCTTTTTGCTGTGAACGAACATGTGACAAAGCTCACAAAGCAGCGCCAGATTGCTCACTACGGCCCGTAGTGTCCTGTTCTCGAAACTGACGATATGATGAATATCAAATGTCCCGCGCCGCTCCGACGTGTTGTGTTCAACTCCACATCGTTCGCATTTTGCACCCGCACGCTTCCAGACTTCCTTGACGGCTTCTTTCCATTCACGGGTCAAATAAAACGCCTGACGTTCCGGCGTTATACCGCCTTTCCAACTGGGCGTTGACGCGCCCTTACGCCCCTTCATGTAAGAACCGATGGCCGGATCGAATGGAACGCGACCATCTGCCAAAGCGATTTCACGCATTTTCTGCTTTGTTTCCTCGGTATGTTTCCGTCCTTCGAAGAGATTTTTCTGCCCTTTTATAAAATGCTGCCGTTTGTCGGAGCCGCGCCGCCGTGTCGGAATGCCTGCTGACTTGAGCCAATTCCAAACAGACTTCGCATCGCGCTCAACGAGTCTACCAATCTGCACACAATCAAGACCCTCTACGACGTATTTTTCTCTGAGCCACTCATTGGAAACCGGATGTTGCTTTGATTGCCATCGTCCTTTGCAGTGGAAATCGCAAAAAAATCTCTCTATGCGCCTGCCATCTTTGGGTCTGAACAATATCCGGGAAAGATAGGCACCGCATTCCGCACATTCGACATTGTACTTTGACCAATCGACCATGCGACGTTATACGCCACCGTTTCCTCAGTCACAACCATTTTGGGATTGTTTCCTGTTTGCAAAACACCGACGCCCTCGCGATCGTGTGAGCATCGTTCATGTGGAGCACCAGGTCGGAGAACATCTTGTCCGCGGCCTTCGCCTTGCGTTGCAGGTTGGCGAGCACGGCCTTCTCGCCCTCTGTCGTCACGATGTCCACGGTGACGGACCTCTGTTGCCCGAACCGCCAGCACCTTCGTACTCCCTGGTAATACTGCTCGAAAGAATGCGACGGGAAGAACGTGACGTGATTGCAGTGCTGGAAGTTCAATCCCCATGCTCCGATCTTGGGTTTCGTCACCAAGACGCGGATATGTCCGGCGACGAACGCGATGAACTTCTCCTCCTTGGCATCGTCGGCGTCATCGCCGCTCACCTGGACCGCGCCCGGGATGATCTTCGAGAGCAAGTCACCCTCGTCGTTCAGGTGGCACCACACGAGCGCCGGCTGGTGTCCGTTGACCAACTCCGACGCCTTCGCGCACCGCTCGTCGATGGTCCTGCGCCGCTCGCTGCGCTGCTCCTTGAGACCTACCGCAGGTAGCGAGAACAGCATCCCGTCGGCCGGCTTGTCCACGTCGATCATATGATCCCGCTCGATCAGCGGCGGCAGGATGAAACCGTCATTGCTGAAGCCGAGGTCTGAAGGGTGACGTACCGCCCTAGCCCACGAACACACCCAGCGCCAGAACGGCACTTCGGCATGACCCTTGAATCGCCATTTGGCGGCTTCAGCCAAAGCCGCATGATCTTTCCCTTTGTCCCAGTATCCTCCGCGCATCGGCTTGATCGTATGTTGGTCGTTCTTGAAGAACTTCGTCAGCATGTCGGTGTACCCAAGCTCACCGAGCGCCTCGCTCGACGTTCCCAACTCCACGTAATCGTTGGGCGCCGCCGTCGCCGTGCAAAGCAGACGATACGGCAGTTTGCGCATAAACTCCGTGATCTCCTTGCGCCTCACGCCGTCGAAGGACTTGAGTATGGAACTTTCGTCACATACGCATCCACTGAAGTCGTTTGGATCAAAGTGGTGAAGCTTCTCGTAATTGGCGACGACGATGCCGCTGGGGGTACCGATATGGGATCGTTTGGCCTCGATGCCGAACTTGCTAGCCTCCGCCACCGTTTGGTGCGATACCGCCAGCGGCGTCAGGATCAGCACCGGTCTGTTCATCTTTCGAACCACGTTCTCTGCCCACGCGAGTTGGATCAGCGTCTTACCCAAACCGCAGTCGGCGAAGATCGCCGCGCGCCCCTTGCGCAAGGACCACTCGATCAAGGATCGCTGGAAATCGAAAGCGGCGCTCGGCATCCACAACGGATCGAAGCCGTGCATTGAGCCAAGCTGCGATTTTCTCTCAAGAAAATCTTGGTAGCTCATGTTGATAATCCCCCGAAACTGCACCGGAACGGCCACCACATCAGCACTGACCACTCGCCATGCCGGCCGCCCATATCGTCGATCACGATCCAGCCGTCATGCTCATAGTCAAGGATGAGACGATGGGGTACGTAACGAAAGTATTTCACGTGATTTGAGGGATGGTCGCTCATGCGACCATAGAGACACGGCTAGCGTTGCGCGGTCAACACCATGAAATGATCTTCGTCCGTGATCTCGACCACTCGGCAGCCGTGCGGAATATCCATCATCATGGCCTTGGCCATGGCGGATTGAGACGTGTCGCTTTTGGTGCCGATCAACGGCTGGCCATCAGGCAGCAAAACCACGTACCTCACTGCGGCGCTCCCGAGAACAGCGGCGTTACCATCGCGCTGGACAGCGGGTTGGCCTCCCCGCAGCCGAGCGACCAGATTGCCGCGGCGTCCGACTCGTCCTCGTTCGTCACTGGCCAGCGCAGGGCGCGGCAGCGGTCGAACACCAGCTTCTTGCCCTCGCCCTTCGGAAGCCTCCCGGCGCCCAGCAGGTGCTTCCTGGCATCCTGCACGCCGATCGACTTGATGTAGGGTATTCTGGCTTTGATGGCGCATGCCTCCACGACGCCGATAGCGCCCCGCAGGAAGGCGAATGTCTCCTCGCTGGTGCCTATGCCCAGCGCCGTCTGAAGGCCCATCCCGGCCTCGTAGAAGAGCATGTCGGGGCTATGGACGTTGCAGAAGTCGTGCAGGTAGTCCCACAACGCCGCCAGCCGGCGCGGACGACCCTTGCCGCCCTTGCGCAGGTCCCAGCTCTGGCATTTTGGGTAGTCGCTGGGATGCCCATAGGCGACGCCGCAGTCCGTCGCTATGTCGAGGCCGACGACGAGCGGGCTCATGTTCCGCGCTTCCATACGTCGCCGGATAATTCTTCCAGCCGTTTGATGATCGGGGCCAGTGCCACGTCGATCTTTGCGTCTATGAGACGCTCCATGACAGCTGGGGCCGTCGGAAGATCATCCCATTGCGGGAGAGCCGCGCGCGCAGCCTTCAGCTTGGCTTCAGCTTCTTGGAGTGTGGTCATGCCGTTGTCGCCTTCGACGCACCCCAGCCGGCGGCAGGCCCGACGACGCTGTCCGTCTTCTCCTCCAGCGGCTTGATGCCCTTATGGAGCGTGGACTGCCCCTTGTGGTGGCCTGAGAGCCACGCCTGTGAGAGTTCGTTGGCTGAATACTGTCCAGGCACGTTCGCCGTAACGCCTCCCAGGCCGGCCCTCTCGCCGTCCTCGTAGGCAGCCTGGACCGGGTCGCCGGCCGGCTTGTCCGGAGCGAACAGGTCGAGCTGGTTGAGGTCGATCCGCTTGCCCATCGCGTGGCCGATCCAGCGGGCCACCTGAAGACGGTTCTTCACCTCGCCGACGACCTTGGCCTCCTTCTTGGGACCAGCCGTCAGCGCGTCGGCGATCTGGAAGTGTAGCTTCAAGAATCCTTCGGCCTTGGCGTCGGCTACAACCTCCTTCAGCGCCTTCTCGGCCACCTTCAGCTTGGCGATGGCGTTGTTCCATAGGTTGCGGTGCTGCAGGAAGCTGGCCTGGATCGCCTCCTGATTCCCGCCGTTATCTGACAGATGCAGATCGCGGCCGTTGCCGCCACTGCCAGTCTTTGCCTTCGCGGCTCGCGCCGCCTTCGACCGGCCGTCGACCTTGCCGGATTTGTTCTTCTTCGTTGCCGCTTTTGCCATGTTGTTGATGTCTCCTGCATTGTTAAGAGGTCCCGGGAGGATTCGAACCTCCACGGCATCGTGAGAGTGGTTCCGATGCCGGCAGACCTATCCTGCCGCGTCTACCGTTCCGCCACGGGATCGTAGCTAACGGCGGCAGGCTGCAAGTCTTGCGACCTACCCAGCCTGCCGCCGTCGATCTGCCGAGTACTAGATTTCCACGTCCAAGCACACGGCAGAATTAATAGCTGACGACGCCAGGGCCGGAGGGATAGGGGGGCGATGGACCCGACCCTGGCACCGCAGATGGTGACTCAGCAAGGCGCACCACGAACCATGTGGAACGCTAATCCCGCGCGGGACGCGGCGTCAACAGTGGTGGAGAAGCGCTCCGCAGCTAGCCCTTGGTCGCCAGCCCAGCGTGGGAAGGTAATCTGGAGGGTTGGCCTTTGGGAATGACCGTCTCCAGCACATAGCTTCCTCCGACTCCCAAATCGTCAAAGGCTGTTGTAGCTGCCGCGGAGCAAGTGACCTTATGCCCAGATGATTCGTGGCGTCAACCGGTGTTGACCTCAACGCGATACCATGGCGCTATGCTCCCATCGGTGCGGCAAGGTGTATTCCCTGTCGGGCACCGCGGGGCTCGATAGTTCCCAGAAAGACATCCTCCGGTTCCTTGTCGCGCTTCCGCAAAAGCGGAGTGTACTCATTGCCGGACAAGGATGTCGACCCGCGGAATCAATCCCTAGCGTTAGCGCTGGCACACTATACGAGACGTTGCGTATTCACATAGTTATCAACAGCACAATGCTGGTTGACGAACACATGACGGCGGGATTACAAAAAGAAACCCCGGCAGGAGGCCGTAGCCTCAACCGCCGGGTTCGGATGCGAAGTGCTTTGGTCGGCTACGCATCCAAGAGATGAAATATGTAAAATATCTCGTCTCGTCAATCCCCTCGACCAAGAATGAGGGGTTTCCATGTCGCCTAGTCCCAAACGAAACATCCCCGGAGAGATGCTTCCGGTATTGATAGCCGTATTTCCAAAGGCATTTTTTGCTTGGAAGGCTAATCCAAAACCCCTCAAGATCGGCATCCACGTCGATCTCAAAGAACAATTACCGCTCCTCAGCAAAGAGAAGATCAACCGTACCCTCTACCGATATACCAAGACAATCAGATACCGACGCTGCCTTGTCGAAGACGTCGATCGCGTCGACCTGTCCGGAGAGCCGTGCGGCAAGGTAACGAAGTCTGATCAGGATCAAGCTCTGGCAAAACTGGCTGAGCACTTCGCTAAGTCTAAATCCCAAAAGAAGCTCGCTGCCTGAAGTAACGTCGAACCTCGCCAAAGGCCACGGCGAGGTGTGAACCACATTGATACCACCACAACCACCCGGGACAAGTTCCCTGGGAACGAGGAGACGTGCCCATGTTCCAGACATTTGCCCTCGCGCGCGCAGGTAACCCCATCTTGCTTCCTTCATTTGTTGTTTTGCCTCTCCAAGAAGGGAAACAAGAGAGGAAGGCAGGAAGAGAAGGAAAACTTTGTACTGGAGAGCAATCTTTCTTAAACAAACTAGGGGGGAACGTATACGCGCGACACGCGCGCGACACCGGTTTTGGACCAACGGTTGCAAATCGGTGAGGGCGCAACATGAACAAATCGCTTTGGGAACACCAGCAGCAAGGTTTGGACGACCTGCGCGCGACGATCCAGCAGGGTGTGAGGCGGGTCGTGATGCAGGCACCGACGGGGGCAGGCAAGACGCGGATGGCGGCGGCGATCGTGGATGGGGCGATTCGCAAGGGTAACAGGCTGGCGTTCGTAGTGAACGCGATCGGTCTCATCGATCAGACGGTGGAGGCGTTCTACGCCGAGGGGATCAGGGACATCGGGGTGATCCAGGCGAACCACTCGATGACTGATTGGGCAAAACCCGTCCAAATTTGCAGCATACAAACTCTGAAAAGCCGCAGCGCGTATCCCGAGGCGAAGACGGTGATCTTCGACGAGGTGCACTCGCTGCACGACTTCCACAAGCAATGGCTGGCAGATGCTGCGTGGCAGAACGTCCCGTTCATTGGTCTGTCGGCGACGCCGTGGTCCAAGGGGCTAGGGAAGTATTTCCAGTCCTTGCTTATCATCGCGACGACGCAGGAACTCATCGACAAGGGTCTCCTGTCGAAGTTCAAGGTATTTTGCACCGGGCAGCCGGACTTGTCCGAGGTGAAGGTCGTCGCCGGCGAGTACGTCAAGGATCAACTCTCGGACGCCATGTGCGGCGGGACGCTGACGGCGGACATCATCGACACATGGAAGCGCATGTGGGGGAAGCCGAACACACTCGTGTTCTGCGTCGATAGGAAGCACGCCGAGACGGTCCACTACCGGTTCCAGGAAGCGGGCGTGTCGTCGGCGTACCAAGATGGCGAGACGCCGTCGGCGGAACGCCAGGAGATCAAGCGCGGGTTCCACAACGGCCAGATCGACGTGGTTGTAAATATCGGGACTCTCACTTGTGGGGTAGATTGGGACGTGAGGTGTTTGGTTCTTGGGCGGCCGACGAAGAGTCCCATCCTATATACCCAAATTATTGGCAGATGTCTTCGCACAGCGACGAACAAGGATTGCGCAATAATTCTGGATCACAGTAACTCAACGATGGAACTCGGTTTGGTAACCGATATTCATTATGATCGGTTGGACGACGGCAAACCGAACGGCAAGGCGAAGGACGCCAAGCGCAAGAAGCCGCTGCCGCGGGCGTGCACCGAGTGCCAGGCGATCGTCCCGCGGCTCAATCGGACATGCACCGAGTGCGGCCACATGCTCCCGCTGGCGTCAGGCGTGGTCGAGCGCAATGGCGTGCTGGTCGAGTACGTCCCTGGCGCGATGCAGAAGACGGGGCAGGCGCTGAGCCGGCAATATACGCCAGCAGAAAAGCAACTGTTCTACTCGCAGCTGCTACAATACTGCCGCGAGAAAGGCAGCCAGGACGGCCGCGCGGCGCACATGTTTCGTGAGAAGTTCGGTGTATGGCCGAACTACATGCAGAAAGTCCCGACGGAGGTCTCGTTCGAGGTTGCGCAGTGGATTCGTTCGCGCAATATTGCGTTCGCGAAATCGAAGCAGAATGCCGTGAGGCATCTGCAAGCAGCGGAGTAGATTGATATGAGGACAGATGATCGTTGGGATATTGAGATTAGAGATCGAGCCGAGTTCGGCGCTCTTATTGGTATCTTGAGCGGCGTCACTTACACCAAGAGACCAGATGCAGGATATGTGGCGCTGTACGGAGAAGACCCGCATGCGCTGGAAAGACTGAGAGACGCCATCAGCGGTGGTAATCTTCCCAGATCGTTTCCGGTCAACGTTAGCATTTCTAGCCGTACTCTGGAAAACATGGAGGCGTGGGCCATGTGGAAGGCGCAGCAGTGCGCCAATGAAAAGAAATACCGTGATGCCGGTCTGTACGAGGAGAGGGCGAAGGATTTCCATCAAGCCCATTACGTCAGGATCTGAAGTAGAACGGGCCTGCAGGCGGCGGAATGAGGACGATCGACTTATTCACTGCGGCATGCGACAACATCGAAGATGCCAAAAGGATCAAGCGATGAGCGAACGTGTTCTACTCGTCCATCTAGACGGGAAACTTCCCAATCTCGCACTCATGAAGCTGGCGGCATGGCATCACCAGCGTGGCGACCACATCGAGTTGACACGACGCATCCCGGAACGCAAGGATATGTTCTTGAGTCCGCCGACAAAGATCTACGGGTCAACGATATTCGAGTTTTCAAAGGAACGTACCGCCAAGCTTCGCGAAGTGTGGCCGGAAGCCATCATCGGAGGTACCGGACTCGGCCCATCTGGGGCTTCGGTGATCCTCGACGACGATATTGAACGGATAAAACCAGATTATTCGCTCTATCCGAAATTCACAGGGTCACTCGGCTTTACGCAACGCGGCTGCCGGCTAAGCTGTAAGTTCTGCGTGGTACCAATTAAGGAAGGCAAGAATCGTACGGTCAACACGATCGCCGATATTTGGCGCGGTGATGGTCACCCGCGTCACCTGCACCTACTCGATAACGACTTTTTTGGCCAACCAGCGGAACAATGGCGCGAGCGTATCAAGGAGATCCAGGAAGGAGGGTTCAAGGTTTGCTTCAACCAGGGCATCAATATCCGGCTTATCAACGAGGAGGCGGCGGCGGCGATCGCTTCGATTGATTACCGTGACGATAGCTTTTCTAACAAGCGCATCTATACGGCCTGGGATAATCTCAAGTTGCTCGAAGCCCACAAGCAGCTTGGAGCCTTCATGGAGAAGGCCGGCATCCGCAAGTAGATGTTGACGTGCGAGAAAGGGCGACCTCAAATTAGGTCGTCCTTTTTAATTGGAAAATAGATGACAGATCGAATCCCTCTCTCCGAACAATTGGATGAAATCCGCGCCGAGTACACCCGCCGCTGCCAGATGTACCCGGAGATGGTGATTCGCGGCCAGATGCGCCAGGAGGCGATGGAGTTCAAGCTCGCGAGGATGGCGGCGGCATATTCTACGTTGGTATGGCTGCTCAAGAACGCGGATCACGTCCGGGAGTGGGTGATCCTGGCGACGAAGTACGGCGGCAAGGCTGAGGCAGCAGAGCAGTTCATGGACGCGCCGCCGGACGTGCTGCCGGTAGAACTGCAATGGGAGGAACCGGATGGCGAGACGCAAGCGCAAGCACATTCCGATGAAGACGAAGCTGGCGGCGGCGCTGGCATGTCTGCTGCCGCGGGATGAGCGGGACGCGGCGCGGGCCGACAAGGTGAAGGCCGAACACGTCCTGTCGTGGTTCGAGTTCGATCACGTGATCCTTCATGCGCATGACGGATCTGACAAGTGGTGGAATCTCGATCCCAAGTTCAAGGCTGTGCACCGAGAGAAGTCCAGCCGGGACACCAGCATCGTGGCCAAGGTCAAACGCCTCCGCCAAGCACCACAGGTGGTCGCAGGGAAGCCGAAGCCGAGGGTCGGTAGTTCGGCCGGGATTGACGCCAAACGCACCACGGACGTTCCTAGACGTTCCTGGGGTATCCCCGGGATGCGCAAGAAGCTCAACGGGGAAGTGGTGCGGCGATGAAACCGGGCAAGAGACGAAAAAAAGCAGAAAAGGGCCAACTTAGCTATTTACATACCCGCTACGACTGTCTATAAATCGACTCGTCAACTGGGCCACAGGCCCGCCTCAAAGAGGAGACCAGACGATGACAACAGTTCAGTATTTCCCCAACATCCAGCAGGCCACCGATCACCTCGCCCGTCGCGGGTTCGAACTCACCACGCGCGGGTCGTTCGTGAACTTCGAGGAAGGCATCGACGCGCAGGTGCACCAGAACTGCACCGGCATCTTCGTCCGCTACGCCAGCATCTGAGGGGGCACACATGACCGCCATCCTCGGCATCATCGCGGCCATCCTCGGGATGGGCGCGGCCTACAACTCAGACTTCATCATGGCCGGCGTATTCGTCATCGGCGGCATGTTCTTCGCCTACGAGTTGGCCTTCGGGCGCACGTTTCGGGAGTGATGAATCATGCCAATCAGATTTGATCGTCGTCATGGCGATGGAAGCTATTCCTTTTTTCAAGGTGCTCATCCAAATCATTCAAGGACTACGGTAGCTTTGCGTCATGATGGGTGGGGTGGAAAGCCGGTTCTGAAGATTGAGGCTGGTGGTGAAGACTATTCTGAGATTACGGTTACGATAACCGGAATTGTACTGGATCGCATATTTGAAGAATTGGCGTCGGCCAACTGGTCAGGAAGTATCAAGCCAGAACGCTTAGAAGACATCAAGGAAACTAGAGACGCAGAAGCCGAGGCCGACATTGAAGCGAAAGATCGTCGCCACGCTTGGCATCTTGAAGAGCACCGCAGAAAAGAGGCTGAACGTCAGCAAGAAGAGCAGTTGCGTAGTGAGTTAGAAATTCGCGCTCGATTAAGATATCTGAGAAGGCAGCGAAGCACGATAAACACTAGGCATCCTGATGTTCTCCCAGAGAAACAACTGAAGAGGTACGTCGAGATAAACGCAGAAATCGCTTGCCTTCTTTACAGCAATAGAAGGGCAGCGCCATGAGCATGAACTGGCACCAGCGCCGGCACGGCTGGACGTGCGGAGAATGCGGCACGTTCAACGAGGAAGGCGGATACAACTGCGACGGCGAGGAGTGCGAGATGGATCGCGAACGCGAAGTCCGCGACTACGTGCGCCGCGGGCTCATCCACCGCTACCGCCGGGAATGGCGGCGCGACGGCGGGGATAAGACCAGACTGCTCGCCAACTCAGAGAGCGGCATGCTGTACCGGGTGCGCCGGTTCTCCGGGCACGTCGGGCTAACCTACTTCGTGCTGGTTCCTGGCGGGCACGTCTACCGTCCTGATCGTTACCGCGTGCCGGATGGCGTCGTCAGGCGGGCCATCAAGCATTTCTTCGGATGAATCGACACGGAAGCAGTAGGGAGGAGAACAGCCGATGAACACGACCGAATATCGCCGTCATCTTCTCGAAAATGCTGGGCAACTTGCCTCTGGACGTATTACCGCCGAGCAATTTAACGACATTAACAGGACGTTGGAGCGTGAATATCTTATCCAGCAGCAAAAGGCGGAAGCGGTCGATAGAGCGATCGAAGCCGAGTCAGCCAGCGCGACACGGAAGCGGTAGGAGGAAGAGATGGCCAGAAAAACTTGGGCAACCGAATGCCGAGACTTGGCAGAGTTTTTCATCGGAGATGAAGTCATTTCGCATAATCACCGCGAGCGTGTCGATACGCTGGCATCAGTTATTCAGGACGCCATAGAGGATTGGTTGAATGCCAATCCTTCTTCAGCCGTGGCGGCACGGAAGCCGTAGGAGGAAGAGATGACCAAGACCAAGACAGACAAGCAGGCTAAACTTGATCGCGATGCAGCGATCGAACGCGATCTTCGCCACTATATCGCGGAAGGCGTTTTGAACGAGACAGAGGCCGCCAACGAATACGCACGACAGACCGGCAAAGCTTGGAATTGGAAAGCCTGAACGGATCGAATCAGCTGGGGCGACACGTTCTTCGACAAGCGCTCAGAAGCGGGTAGGAGGAAGAGATGGACCAGCAATACGACCGAACCCTTTCCGAGGTTCTCAAGTCCCATGGCATCACCACTACCCGTGACAGCCAGACGAACACGGACGGTAAACGCGGCTGGTGGGACAAGGACGACAACCAGATGGGCCGTTTCGACGTGGTCGAGGGCTGGGCAATCGTCGAGAAAAACGGGTGGTAGGAGCAAGAACAATGGATTTCGGAAGACAACCAGAAAAAGTCACGGTCACCTTGTCTGGCGACATGCGCGATGTTGTCTATTGGCAGACTGAACTATCACGTCGCGCTCAGTTCAAAGGTGACAACATTGTTCGAGTCCGAGATGGAGAGTTCATCATCTATCCTCTGGCAGTTAACGATTGAGCGGTGTTGACGGCTCCCGCCATGCCGTTGCTATGTGACGGCATTGGGGAACCGTCAAAGTTCCGCAACTTGATGGAGAACCACATGAACATGAACGTATCCGCCGCGCGCTTCGATACCGGCCGAGGATTGACCGAGGACGAACTTCACAAGCTGGCACCGTCCGTCTTTGCCGTCGAGGCGCACTCCAGTCGGTCCGAGCGGTTCGCGCCGATCCCGACCATCGAGATCCTGCGCAACCTGGGTAAGGAGGGATTCCAGGTCGTCGGGGCGAAGCAGTCCGTCGCGCGCATGGACGACCGTCGGCTGTTCACCAAGCACCTGCTGCGGCTACGCCGGATGGACAATCAGGAGCAATACCGGGTCGGGGACACGGTCTGCGAGATGCTGCTGAAGAACGCGAACGATGGTTCATCGGCGTACGACCTGCTCGCCGGTCTGTTCCGCATCAAGTGTCTGAACGGCATGGTGGCGCAGACGGGGACGATCGACACCGTGAAGGTGCGCCACTCCGGCGACGTGATGGGCAAGGTCATCGAGGGAACATACCGAGTGCTCGACGAGGCGCAGAAGGCGCTGGTCGCTCCCGCGGAGTGGTCCCGTCAGCAGCTGGTCAAGGAGGAGCGCGACGCGTTCGCCGCGTCGGCGCACGTCCTGCGGTTCGCGGACGCCGATGGTGATGTCACGACTCCGGTGAAGCCGGACCAACTGCTGATCCCGCGGCGCCATGACGACTTCGCCTGGGACCTCTGGACAACGTTTAACACCATTCAGGAGAACACCATCAAGGGCGGGCTGACGGCGGTCGGGCTCGACGCCAACGGCCGGCGCAGGCGGACGACGACCCGCGAGGTGAAGGGTATCGACCAGGACGTCCGGCTGAACAAGGCGCTGTGGGTCATCGCCGAGCGCATGGCGCAGATCAAGACGGCGGCGTGACGGGCCAGTCGCTCCAATCAATAGATGGAGAACTATCATGCAAGTGAAGTGTCTGGAGATACGCGACAAGGGGACGTTCATCCCGGCGATCTGCATCAAGCCGGTGCCGGACAATGAAGGCCAACGATACCTGCTGCGTCGCGACGGTTACAGCGGCACCGCGGCCGAGACTTGCGTCATCGTGATCAAAGGTCAGTGCCGCGGCGTCTCGTATGATCCTTACAGCTGGTCCGACGGCTCACGCACCATGAAGGTCGCGCACGACCACATCGAAAAGAACTGGAGTGCGCTGGTGGACGGCGACGTGGTCGACGTGCAGTTCGTCCTCGGCGAGACCGACAAGCCGAAGATGTCCGAGCGCGTCACGTCGCTGGTCTGACGCTGGCCTGGGCGGGTAGAGCGTGAACTCTACCCGCACGGGGCACCGTTGTAGCGGTAGCCACAACCACGAAGACGATGAAGGAAGGACGTTCTTATGATTGCGTTTCAACAAATCAAAATTGTGTCTCTCGCCATGGCGGCATCATTGCCCGTGCTCTACCTCGGGTTCGGTGCCGAGGCGACGCGGTTCACGGAGCGGCAGTTCGCGCAGTACGTGGGGCGCTGCGCGACCGACGTGGGGTTCTACGAGCGCCACATGCGGTGGTGCGAGGGGGCCTACCGGGTGACGTACCACAAGGCACCCCGCCACGCCCGTGCGGCGATCCAGGAGACAGTTTATGGACCAGCTGATACTGGGGAGAAGGTCACCGTCACGCGCGATCACCAGGCGTCTGGCGAGAGCGGCCCGGCCGACCAATTCATCGCCCTCCAGACGGCGGCCGACGTGCAGCGCATGCCGTTCTTCGGTCTGGCGCTCGGCTGGTTCCCTGGTGCGATCAATCTCGGGACCAACACCCTAAGTGCGCCGCAGGTCCAGCAGGCGCGGGCGGAGCATCCGCGCATCGTAACGACCTACTACGTGAAGAAGGTGGTCGCCAGCCAGTAGGCGGCACCGGCCTAGGGGAGCCGGGATGTGGGGATCCGGCTCCCACGGGGCGGGGCTACAGCGCGGAGGGATCATGATGGTTGATATCGATGAATTGATGAAAAGGCATGGAGTTCATCGTGCCGGCTGCGCATGGTTCGGTAGTTCCGTTTGTTGCTGGGTCAATCGTGATCCACCGGCGATTTGGTTCGGGATAACCTTCGATAGTCCGCTGCCGAAAGAGAGCGTGTACGCAGGGCAGAGTGGTTGGGACAAGCTCACCCAGAAGTGGGTCGTCAAGGTGGTGTTCGAGACGGCCTACTGCTGCAACTGCGGGACGGACACGAGGTTAGTGGGGGAGGTGATCTCGTGAATTGGTGGGCGGTCATCCTTGTCGGCATTGGGTGGGTATGTTGCCTCTCCCCAGTGATCATCGCGATGGTGATGGTCTTCACAGTAGGGATCAGCACCGGATGGGTGCTCGCGGCGATCGTCCCGTCACTATTGGCAATTCTTGCCTATTCCAGGGTGAAGCCATGACTTGGCTGCGCGACCCCGACTGGACCGACCTATGGGACGTTGTCGCGGTTGCGTTGTTCATGCTGGCCCTGGTAATTTGGGCTGACTACGCGGGGGACTTTGTGAGATGGCTAGATTGCAATGACAGGAGCACAACTCAGGAGTTTACGGCAGGCCAATGGTCTATCAGAGAGGCAGTTCGCGCGCTATCTGGGTTTTACCGATTCTCATGGACGAGCTAGTCGTACAATTTCCAGGACAACGGGCCTGCTGACAAACGACAATCCAGTCAAGAAAGTCAAGAAACTGGAATCCAAGTCGTTTATTCCAGAACCTTTGGTGCATCTCATCAACAAACTGGTGGCGGATGGGAAGTTGGTGCCAAAATGACAGACTCCGAGATGAGGATGTTGCTGCTGTGGGACCACGGGCGCATGGACACTTGCGACATCGCCGAACTCACAGGTTCCTTGGAGTCGGTGGTATGCAGCATCCTCTGGCGTCTCCGCGAGGATCGCCGGCGTGACAGACAACATCTATCCCTAACCGCCAAGGAGTCGTGATGAGGCAGCCACGCGATCCGATGGCCAACGTGCTCCGCCGCACCTGGACCGAGCGCATAGACGACAGGGCGTTCGCGGCGATCGCCGAGTTCAGCGAGACCAATCGCGGATACGTATTCTCGGCGTCGACGTTCCTGTTGGGGGAATCCGGCACGTGGATGCACAGGCGCGCCGCTCGTGAGAAGGTCGAGCAGAAGTTATCCGAGGAACTGCGCCGCGGTGATCACATCGTGTGGACCAGTC
>Ga0137361_10000223_pt1 | contig 29235 bp, 17 predicted proteins | sample Mad1_80_16metaG_FD_104923 | JGI IMG/M metagenome (GOLD analysis project Ga0137361, IMG submission 104923) | Vadose zone soil microbial communities from Angelo Coast Range Reserve, California, USA - Mad1_80_16 metaG | ecosystem: Environmental > Terrestrial > Soil > Vadose zone | place: USA... | reverse complement strand
GAAGACGGAATGTCACGTACGGGGCGATCTGGGGCTGAAGTCCAGCCGGAAATCCCATCATATGCGGTGATGTTGTCGCCATTGGGCAGATGGATGATAGACATTCGCTTGCCAGGAACTTTGCTGAAAATGTCGACTGGGAACTGCCGCCCGCTGAGGTTGATGGTTCCTCTTTCCACCCGGGTGGACAATTTGTCAACCACCGAAGCACCACCGAGGGCGTCGACATATTGGGCGAAAATCTGGTCTGCCTGCAGCACGCCGGAAGGGACCGCTCCATGCTCGTCTTCGTCCTGCGCTTTCGCAACCGCAGTCTGCACTCCTGCTTCGGCGATAATTGGCGTGGCCAGAGGATGAGAGGAGCCGCGATGGCAGGAATAACAGGTTACCTCACGCGTGCCCTCAAAATTCTGCTGGTTGATGGCGAACATCATCTGCATCATCTTCCGTGCCATCTGCTTCGGCTTCTTATCGTCCTTCTCGGGCGTTCCCTCTAGATGGCAGAAACTACATTCAACACCGAGTGAGTAGGTTATGAACTGCATTGCCGGGATCAGTTGGTCTGCGGGAAGGCCCTTCAAGACCTGGATGTTCTTGTAGGCCTCTTCGGTCGTTTTGGTCTTTGAGGTTGCCGCTTTGGCCGGGCTAGTTGGGCCAGCCTGCCCCCTCACCAGAACGCCGGCCAGAGATAGAGTAAAGGCGAGTCGTAGACCAGTGGTCAACCAAGGTTGGCATTTCCCACTCATGCTTTTCCTCCGAATACCAAGGTGGCAGTGTAGCAAACGCAAAAAAACTTCCATTGCTCAGGACGGCGAATTTAGCTACAGTGCGCTGAATGTCCTGCCGCCTGGCGCTCGTAATTCTCGGACTCCTTGCATGCCCGCTCGGGCTGGTAACGGCTCAGGACATTGACGCTAATCTCAGCCCCCAGAAGCGCACGCCCTCTACCATTGCCGACCAAATCACTGACTCCGCCGAGCACGATGCTTTCCTGAGTCTTTTCAAGCCGTCCGCCGCCGAGCAGATGTTACAGAGAGCGAGATTTTTCCTCGATGCATTTCCGCAATCCGCCTTTCTGGCCCAAGCTTACGAAGTGGCTGCTCAAGCCAGTTTCGATCTGCAAGACTATCAATCAGGTTTGAGCTACGCTGAAGAATCGCTGGTGCTGTTGCCGGAAAACCCTCTGCTGCTTGTGCCGGTTGCGGACATAGAAGCGCGCGAGCACCGCAACGAGGTCGCGATAGTCCACGCACGGGATGCGCTGGATGATCTCGACCGATTCGGTCCCCCGGCCTCAGTCACGCCGCAGAACTGGGTGGAACTGAAACGAAAACTGGCGGCCTCCGCCAACTTCGCGCTGGGACGCGCTTCACTGTCGAAAGCTCTTGCACTGCCATCGGGCACGGAACGGACCGCGCTCATTGCGGACTGCGAGGCCTCGTTGTCCAAAGCGGTAGATCTCAATCCGACTGATCCCGAGCTTACCTACTTGCTGGGCCTGGCTCAGTTGGTATCCGGCAAATTAGATTTCGCTGCGCGCAGCTTTGCCAGGATTTACCGGGGCGGAAGCGACTTTGCGCCAAAGGCTTTGCAAAACTTGCGATCCATTTATATGGGGCTCGATGTCAAGACTCGGATTAGTTTTGAAGCATTCTTGAAGCAGTCTGAAGCCAGCGGAGCCGCGCCGCAAACCACCGCACCGGGTTCGGAGAAGACCGGTGCCCAGCCGGTGGCAGAATTCGCGGGATCGGAAGCATGTCGAACGTGTCACGGGGACATTTATCGGGCATGGGCGCAATCTGGTATGGCAAAGATGTTTCGCCCCTATGCCCCTCAAAATGTGATGGGCGATTTCCAAACCAACAACGAATTCTATTTGGACAGTGGCAATCGATCGCTGTTTGCGCGCATGGTTACTCGTGGTGGCAAGCATTACTTTGACATCAAGCAGTCTGACGGCACCTGGCACAGCTATCCCGTGGACTACACGATCGGCTCCAAGTTTCAGCAAGCTTACGCGACTAGATTACCGAATGGCCAGATTCACGTTTTTCCTGTCCAGTACAGCGGTTTGCACAAACAATGGATCAACTACTGGCGAGTGATTGATATGCCGGGGAGTGAACGGGCTGATCTGCGCTCCTGGGAACGGTTGGGGAGTTCTACGAGCTACCAGGCCATTTGTGCGGTTTGTCACACCAGCCAATTGCGCAATGTGAAGGGCGGAGGTTTTGAGCCGGACAATTTGGCGTTCAAGGAGCCGGGCATCAATTGCGAAATGTGCCATGGGCCGTCTCTCCAGCATGTCGTCGATATGTCGATGGGCAATCACCAACCTAAGCAGCCGCTCCTCCCACCGGTGGATTTCCGTGATATTGGCAACCGTGACTTTGTGCGCATTTGTGCCCAGTGTCACATGCAGTCTGCGATGCGTACGGCCGGTCCTTCTGGTGAACTCAATTATTTGCCGACCGATCATTTCTTCCCTGAGAGTCCCAGGATTCCGTTCGGAGATTTCTCCCGTAAAGGTTTCTACAAGGACGGCCGATTTCGCCAGACAACCTTTATCGTTGAAGCACTCGAGCGTTCGCAGTGCTTCAGGAAGGGACAAGTGAGCTGCGGTACTTGCCACGATCCGCACGCCCACGATCAACCGGGCCACGATGCTGCTGCGAATCCGGCGTCGGTGAAATTCCAGGAGCAGCCCGATCTTATGTGCGTAGGATGCCACACTGGTTTTCAGAGTGAGACCGCGGTGGCGGCACACACGCACCATCGCGCTAACTCCGAGGGCAGCCGGTGCGTTTCTTGCCACATGCCACGCATTATGGATGCGCTCTTGTTCGAAGCCCGGACTCACCAGATTGATGACATCCCTAATGCTGAAATGACTCTGCGATTTGGTCAGCAAGAAAGTCCTAATGCCTGCTTGCTCTGCCATAAGGACAAAAGCTCGCAATGGCTTAGCCAGCAACTGTCGGCGTGGAAGCCGAGTCATCCGTGAGGATCGCGACTTCAAAGCTGGCTGGCGGCGGGCGCGAGGTTGTCGCTCTTTGTCTTTATCGTGGCCGGCTGGGCAGCCTTATGTTGGCCCTGATTCTTGCGGCTATTCCTGGAATCGGAGTTGATGCCGACGAACGATCGGCATTGCCTGGGAGCGCCGCCGGCGGCTACGTCGGATCACTCGCCTGTGCACAGTGTCATCGCGAAATCTACGACTCCTATTCCCATACCGATATGGGCCGTTCCATGTCTGCGGTGAATCCTGCTCTGCTGGGGAAAATTTCTACGTCCGCCACGATTTTCGACCAGCGCTTACACCGGCACGTGGAAACGTTTGTGAAAGATGGGAGCCTCTACCAGAGCCAATATGAAAGCGAAGCGAATGGGCAGAGCACTTTCCGTGATACGCACAAGGTGGACTGGATCATCGGCGCCGGGGCAAACGGCTTTGGGGCGATCGTGCGTCGCGAGAGCTATCTGATCGAGGCGCCGCTGTCGTTTTACTCGAAGACGAACAGCTGGGCGTGGTCACCAGGCTACGAATTCGCAGACTATGGCTTTAGCCGCCCCATCCTTCCGGGTTGTGTCGAGTGCCACAGCGGACGGCCGGAAGTGGTGTTCGACGGCAACGGACGTTTTCGGAATCCGCCGTTTACCGAACTGGCCATCGGCTGCGAGAACTGCCATGGGCCTGGGGAATCCCACGTGGCGGAAATGCAGATTTCGCCTGAGGCTGGCGGTGGATCGGTTGTAAATCCAGCGAAACTTTCTCCCTGGCTTGCCGACAACGTTTGCCTGTCCTGTCATCAGACCGGCGATGCGCGCGTGCCGCAGCCAGGAAAACAGTACCGCGACTATCGTCCCGGCACCGCGCTCGATGACACCTTCAGCATCTTCCTGGTTCCTTTCCGTCCGGGCTTCACGCCCAAAGATGACCTGCTAGAGCATTACCTCTCCATGCGTCTTAGCAAGTGTTACCGGGACAGTACTGGCAAGCTCGGTTGCGTCAGTTGTCACGACCCGCATGTGCAGCCGGGACGAGAGGAATCCCCAGCCTATTTCCGCCAGAAATGTCTTGCCTGTCACACCGAGAAAAGCTGCGCCGTGCCGGTGACCATTCGACAGCGGAAAAACCCGCCTGATGATTGTGCGGGCTGCCACATGCCCAAGCGGGACGTGACCGTGATCTCGCATTCGGTTCTCACTAACCATCGCATTGTTGCCGACGCCGACGAACCGTTTCCCGATTTTGCTTTTCACATGAATACGACGCAGCTGCCTGATCTGGTCCACCTGAGCGCTATTCCCGGACGGCAGGATCCTCCGAGCGAGCTGACCCGGTTACAGGCCTATGGCCAGGTGATGCTTTCGCATCCCGAGTACCGGCAGCGCTATTGGGCTTTGGCGGAACAACTGGAAGGAACCCTCCCGGAGAACGTTTTCGTTCTCGAAGCACTGGCGGATCGGGCACTGCAACAGAAAACACACGAAGGAATCACGGCAGCGATTCGCTACCTTGATGGCGCGGCCAAACGGGGCACCACGAATCCAGCGGATTTCCAACAACTCGGCAACCTGCTGCTTGCATCCGGCCGGGAGATCGAGGCGGTGAGCAACTTCCAAAAGGCGATTAGCCTGTTTCCTTACGATCCAGAGCCGTACCGTTCCCTGGCAAGGAGCTACATCTTGTCGCAGAAAAAAGTGGAAGCGTGTGAGGTGCTCGGCAAAGCAGTTCAGCTCTTTCCCCTCGATCCTGGCATTCGCAAGCTGTCGAGAGATTGCGAGTCTGCGAAACCACAGAACTCCGGCGGACCGACAGCAGGCCAGTAGCTTGTTCAGCCTAGCGAGCGTGAGGTCGCTAGTGTGGCCTAAACCCGAACAGAATGATTCTTCCCGCCGAATGATCGGGTGGCGGCTCGCGTCCCACCCGCATGGAACCCCATTGCGGCCGAGATTGAGCGAGCGGTGCTGGTAACTGCATCCGCGAGCGTCGCGACCTGACTGAGGCTGAGTCGGGTAACCGGGCCGGAAACGCTAACCGCGCCTACCGCCTCGCCTCTGGAATTCAGTATCGGGGCGCTGACGCAGCGGGCTCCAGGCACCGCTTCCTCATCGTCAAGCGCGAAGCCTTGCCGCTGGATTTTCTGAAGTTCCCGGCGAAACTGCACCATGTTCATTATGGTTTTCTGCGTGGAGGGTTGGAAGGTGATCGTGCTCAATATGCTGTCTTTGACGTCATCGGGGAGGAATGCCGCGAGCACTTTGCCCAGCGCAGTGGCATGCAGCGGCCGTCGCGTTCCCACTCGCGAAGACAACCGGAATTCGTGCGGACTCTCCATGACCTCGACGTAAAGCACTGTATTTTGATCCAATACCGCCAGGTTCACGGTCTCCTGGGTCGACTTCCATAACTCCCATAAAACGGGCCGCGCCACAGTCTGCAGGTTGGCTTGGGGATTTACCCGCGCAGTCATCTGCGAAAGCCTGGGTCCGATCAGGTAAGCTCCCGCTTCTGTGCAGATGAGGTACCCCTCGCGCTCCAGGTGTTTGAGAAAACGGTGAGCTGTACTCTTGTGAATTCCGGTGGCATCACAGATTGCCTTGAGTCCAAGTCCGGATCCGGATCCTTGAAGAGCTTCGAGGATTTTCAAGACTTTCGAGATTACTCCGACCGGTGCTGAAGCTGATTTCGGACCCCGTGCCATATCGATTCCGACCTCTAGAGTGGTGTCTACTCGACTTTTTCGCGACCGTTTCAAACGAGACAGCATTTCATCAGATGAACCAAATAGTACCATCGCAGCCTAAATCACGGGGTATTGTTCCACATAGTAAAACTCCATTCAAGCATATGAAATTTTGTGGTTGACAACATTCCAAAGCCAGTGCTACACCATCCCTGCCGACGGCCCCGCTGACCGTCGGCTGTAGTTGACTTGGGGTTTTTCCGCCGGAAGTGCAGTTGAGATCGGGAACCGCGATACTGCCCATGAAGGCAAAGATCGCGAGGAGGAGCTTCGATGACTCGCAGGATTTCCTCAAGAACTTCCAAACGGTGGATTTTCGTAGGTCTGGCGTTGTTTTTGTCGATGGCCACAAGCACTGAGGCCCAGGTAACCGCCTCAGTCAACGGCACGGTGCGCGATACCACGGGCGCAGTGATCGCAGGCGCGGAGGTGTTGTTGCACAACAACGACACCACGCTCAACCGCTCCACGACGACCAATGATGCGGGGTACTACTACGTCGCCGATGTCCAGCCGGGCAATTACGAACTGAAAGTGACCCGGCAGGGATTTCGAAGCGCGATCCAGACGGGCATTAACCTGGTCGTCAACCAAAGTGCCAGCTACAACCTCACGTTGTCGCCCGGCTCAACGACTGAGAGCGTCACAGTGCAAGCTTCCGCTCTCGGCTTGGAAACCTCTACCGCGGAGTTGGGCGTTGCCGTCGTAAGGCAACAGGTGAATGACCTGCCGCTGAATGGACGCAATTTCACTCAGATCCTGAACCTCACTCCCGGTGTCAGTACGGTAAACGTCTCCCAGAATTCCCAGGGCAGTGGGGGTATCTGGTCGAATCCGATTGGAACTTTTTCCTATCCTTCGGTGAACGGCCAAACCAACCGCAGCAATCTTTTCCTGCTGGATGGTATTAACAACCAAGGTTCATTTGGAAGCACCTACGCCGTGGCTCCAATTGTCGACGACATTCAGGAGTTTAAGGTTCAATCGCACAATGACGATGCGTCTTTCGGCGGAGCTATGGGCGGCATCGTCAATGTCGTGACCAAGTCCGGAACCAGCAAATTTCACGGCAGTGCCTGGGAGTTTCTCCGTAATGCGGCGACTGACGCCCGGCCTACGTTGCTGCCGCAGAACGTGCCGTTCCAGTTCCAGCAGAACCAGTTTGGCGCGACCCTGGGAGGGCCCATCCCTCTTCCCGGCGAACACGAACAGAGAAAAACGTTCTTCTTCCTGACATACGAGGGATTTCGTCTTCACAACACCTCCCAGAACTTCTACATCACGCCAACCGCGGTCCAGCTGGGGGGAGATCTCTCCACCCTTGCCGGGCAGATCTACAATCCCTTCAGCGTGGTAGCTAACGCAGGCAGTCCGACCGGGTTCAGCAATCAACCCTTCATGTGTGACGGGGCAGGAAATCCCTTGCCGGCGACCAATGGAATTCAAGGGGCGGGTGCACCTTGCAATAAGATCCCGGCCGGCATGCTGAACTCGACCACGGTCGCGTATGCCCAAAAGCTGTTCCCGGCGCCAAATCTCGTGGGAAATCCGAACTTCAATGGATTGGACACGAGCAAGACGATTACCCGGCAAGACGAAGGCAGCGCCCGGATTGACCACCAGTTCGGGGAGCGCGACAACGTGTGGGCGCGTTACAGCAGCTTCCGGCAGCCGGTGAGCGGCAGCGGGGGGTTCGCCGGCCTGATTCACGAACAGGTTACGAACGGATACAACTTTGGGGTGAACTATATCCACTCATTTTCCACCAGCGCATTGATGGAACTGACGTTCGGGCGTAACAACGTGAACATCAACCAAGGCACCAATTATGCCGCGGCTGGTCCTGACTTCGGAACCCAGATCGGCTTCTCTCCCAATTTTGCCGGTGGTTTTATCGGTGGCATCTCCATGATCCCGACCGCGGTCATCCAGGGATTTATTGGGAACCCGAACCCAAGTGCGCATGGTGCCGCGCAGACAGATAATACTCACGTGTCCGATATTTGGCAGTGGCAGGGCAACTTTACCAAGACGCACCTCAACCACACCTTCAGGATGGGTGCGACGTTCGCCACTAACAACGCCGGCGCTCTATACCTGAATTCGTCGGTCATCTTCAGTCCCGCTAATACGGGGAATGCCGCCGATCTATCGCAGGGTGGCAACGCGTTGGCATCTTTTCTCCTGGGTGTTCCGAACAACGCCTCGCGCAGGAATACCGTGGAAACTGAACACGGCGGTTGGGTGGACGGCTTTTATTTCATGGACCAGTGGAAAGCCACCAGCAAGCTGAGCGTGAATCTGGGCTTGCGCTATGACGTCACCTTCGTTCCCCGTTACGGCGACAATAAGCACGCGAATAACTTCGTGGGAGACACGGACTTCAATACCGGGACCTACATCCTGGAGCGCAATGCTCCAGATTGTGCGCAAACGAATGCGGCACCTTGTATCCCAGGGGGCGCTCTGCCCGCGCATGTGGTTGTGACCCCACTGGGCGACGGAAAAATTTTCTACAATGACTACAAGAACTGGCAGCCGCGGGTTGGCTTAGCGTACCAGTTGTTCCATGGCACCGTGCTGCGCGGCGGATACGGCAGGTTCTACGATAACTGGGCGGCGATCACTCAAACTGCGCAGAACTTCGAAGGCACATGGCCCGACATGGGGCAACTCGGCGCCAGCAATTTGAATCCTTTGACTTCTGCCCCGACCGCTACCGTAGGAGATCCATTTAGTCTGGGTTCTGGTTCTCCTCTGCCTCCGCCAACCCCATTCAACCAGGTGACATGGTTCGCAGATCCCCACCTGAAGCGGCCCTATTCGGACGATTGGAACTTCGGGGTCCAACAGGAACTGGGAACCAACACCGTTCTGACCGTCAACTACGTGGGTTCGCATGGCAGCAATCTTGATATCAGTACCTTTGCCGACACGGCAACCACTCCGGGACCTGGTCCCATCACGGATCGGCAACCGTTTCCGTACCTAACCCCAGCGCCTTTTGACAAGAGCGTGGGTCACAGTAGCTACAACGCTCTGCAGGCGTCCTTAAACGGCAGATCGGTGCATGGGCTGACCTATCTTGTCTCCTACACCTGGTCCAAGGCTTTGGATATCGGTTGTACCGGCTGGTATGGAGTGGAAGGCTGTTCGACCCAGACGCCCTACGACTTGGAACGGGACCGGGGCCCGGCCGCGACAGATTTACCGCACATCTTCTCGGCCGCCTGGGTTTATGAGTTGCCCTTCGGCAAAGACCGATGGGGATCGAGAAGTCGGGTTGTGAATTACCTGATCGGCGGTTGGACACTGAATGGAATTCTGTCGTTCAGTTCCGGGCAACCGTTTGATGCTGGCGCCAGCGGCGACATTGCGAATACGGGAAATTTAAGCTTCACCACCGGATACGGCTATGAGCGCGCCAATCTTGTGGGAAGCCCGTATCCCTCGCAAAAATCACCGCACCACTGGCTGGACCCAGCCTCATTCCAGATTCCGGCGCAATTCACATTCGGTAATCTTGGGCGAGACTCATTGCGTGGCGATTGGGCAAAGAACCTGGACCTCTCAATCTTCAAACGTATTCCGATTACTGAGGGAATACGCCTTGAGCTTCGCTTCGAAGCGTTCAACGTCACCAATACTCCGGTGTGGGGCCTGCCGGCCAACAACCTCAATGGTCCCAATTTCGGAGTCGTGTCGAGGACCGCAAATACGGCACGCCAATTGCAATTCGGGCTAAAGTTCTACTTTTGATTGTGCCACGAGCAAAGCAGGGAGGCTCGATAGAGCCGGCCGGTGTTGCGTAACTGTACAGCTGATGAGGGAGGGCCCCTCGAACCGACTTGCAGGAGTACTCAAACCACCTACCGCTGCTGCGCTCTAAGGAGCGTGGTGGTGAACGGAGAAGGAAAAGGCCCAATTCAATTGGGTCAGGTGACTTCCAGGAAGAGGACCGCAAGGGAACCACCGTTTTCGTGTCGAAAAGAATCAGACGATGTCAAAACCACGGTAGTCAAAAGATCGTGGGAGGAACTCCGGCGGGACCTGCTTACGGACGGAGTGGCATCCGGAATACAGGTGGGCTGAGCCTGGAAGAGGCGTTGGAACATGAGAACCTCGGTGTCGATGCTAACGGAGAAGTCACAAGTGGCTGGAACCACGAGGGCGAGAGTACGGATGCGATGCTGAGGGACGGACTGCCTGGTAGTAGCGACGAAGCGGAGTAATGTCCGTGGAGCGGAGCGGGCAGGCTATCCACGTCGGAGCCATAATGGGCCAACTGGCAACAGGAGGAGCCCGCCGGTTTTGACGGAGGGCGGCAGCCCTCATCGGATGGCACGAGCCGGATGAATCGAAGGTTCAAGTCCGGAATTCTGTGAGGGGCTCGGGGTGAAATGCCCCGGGCCTACTCGGCGAGCGGCCACTAGATATGCGAGAGCCCAAGCTGAACTTGGACTCCGATGGAAATAGGCAGGCGGGTACCCGGCTAGCCGAGTCCCCGTCTGAATGGTGCCTGGAGAAAGCGCGCTCTTCTTTAACTAGTAGCACTGCGATTCGGATGCCTGCCTGGACAGTGTCGAGCCGCTCGAAACCTCGTAGCCAAGCAATCGCCCGCTGGCAGAAACCGACGGGCAAAGGAAGGTGTGGAACCGGGAAAAAATGGACCGAGTCAAGAATGCTCCCACGCCTGGCTCTTGGTGCGGTTATCGTGGTCGTGGGTGCGGTCAGCGCGTTTGCTCAAGATTCTGCTCTAACCTCCCGCCGTGGCACATCAGCGTCCAGGAGTTCCGCTGTGTTGCCGAAGGCGTGTCTGAGTCAGGAGCATCAGACCGATAAGATCGCGGCCCTGATAGAGAGCATTCAAAACCATCCGGTAGCGGGAGCCTACAACACTCTCGGAGTCTTGTTCGCTCAGGCTGATCGTCTGAATTGCGCCGTTCCAGCCTTTCACACTGCCTTGAAATTGGAACCTCAAAATTGGGAGGTCCACTACAATCTGGCGCTCGCTTTGGTGAAGACGGGAGATCGGATCGGAGCGAAGCAGGAGTTGCAAGCTGCGATTCAGCAGAAACCGGATTCCGTTAGCTCGCACTTTGCGCTAGGATCTCTCCTGCAAAGCGACAATAACTTGGATCAGGCCGCGGAAGAATTCAAGGCTGCTCTGAAAATCGATCCACAGCTTGTGCCCGCTTCGCTCAAGCTCAGCCAGGTTTTGACCAGCGAGGGCAAACTCGCAGCTGCCATTGTTTGTCTGGAAGACGCGCTCAAGCAATCGCAGTCTGCCGACCAGCAGGAGGCATTGCAAGCTAGCCTGGGCTTGGCGTATGCGGAAAGCGGTGATTTAACCAAGGGCCTCGATATTCTCAACAGTCTGGTTGCCAAGCAACCCAACTCCAGTGACGCGCACTTTAGCCTGGGATTGCTCTACGGCAAAAGCGGTCAGCCCGCAGATCAAGAGGCCGCACTAGCGCAATATGAGGAGGCATTAAGGCTAGATCCCGGTATGGATCCTAGCCGTCTTGCCATGGCGACGCTCCTCCGCTCCCGCGGAAACTGCTCGGACTCGCTGCTCGCTCTTCAGGAGTACACCAAACACAAGGCGGGCGATTCCCAGGGCTTCCATGAACTAGGCCTGGCGTACAAATGTCTTGGACGCATGAATAATGCTGTCGAGTCGCTAAAGCGAGCCGAGCGTTTGGATCCAAACAACGCCCAGATTCGCCGTGACCTCGGCGCCACGCTGGCGCAAGCATCCCGAACGGCTGAAGCCATCCAGGAGTTGAAAATCGCCGCACGCATGGATCCAGCTGATCGTGATACGCACCGTCAATTAGCTTTGCTGTTTGAAAGAACCGGGAACAAAGAAAGCGCGCAGGCTGAGGATGCTAAGGCCAAGGTTTTGAGCAAGCAAAAGGGTGGGTATGCCGCCGCCGGAACATCGAACGCCGAAGCCAACCAACTGCTGCTTGCCGGAAACGCAAGCGCCGCCGTCGAGGCATATCGCCGCGCCCTGGAACTCAATCCCAGCGATGCCAAACTGCATTACAACCTTTCGCTCGCCCTCGACAAGGCAGGAGAGCGTGCGGCTGAGCGCAAGGAGCTGGAGCAGGCTGTCCAGCTTGACCCCAATCTTGCCGTGGCGCACAACCAGTTGGGTCTACTTGATCTGCAACAGGCGCAAGTCGTAACCGCGGAGCAGCGCTTCAGGAAGGCCTTGTCCATTGATCCCAAGTACGCCGAGGCGCAAAGCAATCTTGGAGTCCTTTATAGCCGGCAAGGAAAGGACGCCGAGGCGGCGTCATTTTTCCAACAAGCTATACAAAGCGATCCTAACTACTCGAAAGCCTATGTCAATTTGGGCCTTACCCTTTTGAAACAACGGGCTTTGGCGCCGGCGGAGCAGCAGTTTCGCGCTGCAATTCAGGTGGATCCGAATAGTCCGGGTGCTTACTCGGCTCTGGGGATGCTCCAGGTCAAGACCGGACGTGGGGCAGAGGCGATCCAGACATTTCGAAAGGCCATGACGCTGGAACCGAACTCCGCCGAAGCCCACCTGAACTTAGGCATTGCGCTGGTGGACCAGTACAACCGTCCCGAGGGCTTCAAGGAATTCACCGAGGCGGCACGGCTGAACCCCGGTTTTGCTGCAGCTCATCTCAACCTGGGACGCTTTTTCTTCGAAACCGGCCAGTATGAAGACGCAAACCGCGAGTTGGAAACAGCAGTTCGGCTGCAGCCAAGTCTCGTGGGAGCACTCTACTTTCTGGCTTTGGCCTCAAAACAAACCAATCAGCTGGAGCGTTCTACCGAGTACCTGAAGAGAATGGTTGAGCTGCAACCGGAAAACTCGGACGCACAATATCTGCTGGGCCAAAACCTTGAGCACCTGGGCAAGGCGGACGCCGCTTTGGAACACTGGAAGGCCGCAGTGCGCGCCGATCCAGAGCAGTCCCAAGCTTTATACAACTTGGCGCGAGCCTTGAGGAAATTGCACGATCCCGAAGCGCAACAATATCAGGACCGGTTTGACACTCTGCAAAAGCGCCAGCAAGTTACCGATCGCATAGACCAATTAGGCAACTTCGCGCTAGAAGCGGCCAAAGCGCAGAACTGGCCGCAGGCCGTGGCGCAAATGATTGAGGCGATTCAGCTCTGCGGGAACTGTTCGCAAGGCGCGCACCTGCATAGGAACCTTGGCTTGTTCTATGGGCGAACCGGCAAGATCAGTGAAGCAGAGAAGGAGTTAAGTACTGCTCTCGACTTGCAGCCCAATGACGCGGACGCCCAAAAGGCCTTGACCGTCCTGGAGAGCCTGCAGACGGCACCAGCAAGGTAGCGCCAGCAGCCTGTGAAATCGCTGATGGGTACGCAATTCAGGTAAGCGCAGTTGGAGGAGGGTTCATCTGGAAACTCGAAGCAACTCCCATCGTCTTGCTGGTAAAGCCGCTGTAGTAACCGGAGGCGCAAGCGGTATTGGGCGGGCGATTGCAACAACGTTTGCCCAAGCCGGGGCATGTGTCTACGTCCTCGATATCGATGAGGCCGCGGCTAGAGCAGTGGTGGTCGAGATCACCCGAGCTGGCGGGAACGCGAAGGCCTGTCGTTGTGACGTTTCGATTCAAGAGGACGTTAGAATCGCTTTCAACAAGATATTTCAGGATGATCACGTAAATATCCTGGTGAACAACGCGGGGATTTCGCACATTGGAAATCTTGAAACTACCCCAGAACCTGATTTCGACAAAATTCATTGTGTAAATGTGAAAGGCATGTATAACTGCATGCTCGTCTCCGTTGGTCATATGAAGGAGAACAGCGGCGGCGTGATTTTGAATATGGCTTCGATTGCGGCGACCTCCGGAATCGCGGATCGTTTTGCCTACTCCGCTAGCAAGGGTGCGGTAGTAGCGATGACCTACTCGGTGGCCAAGGACTACTTACCACACCGCATTCGTTGCAACTGCATCTCGCCAGCGAGAGTTCACACACCTTTTGTGGATGGCTTCCTTCGCCGCAACTATCCTGGCAAAGAGCGCGAGATGTTCGAGAAGTTGGAGAAGTCTCAGCCCATCGGCAGAATGGCCACGCCGGACGAGGTCGCGGGGCTCGCACTTTTTCTTTGTTCCGATGAAGCCGCGTTCATCACCGGAGTGGACTACCCCATCGACGGAGGTTTTATGAATCTCCGAGGCTAATGACTAAAGTCAGTTCTTGTTCGCTGCTATCCCTATATGAAAAAGTCTTCGGTGCCCATTACCGAGCAGCGGTACGTTGTGCCCCTGACTATGGTCACGAGCTTGTTTTTTCTCTGGGCCCTTGGGGTCAACCTCAATGATATTTTGATTCCCCATCTGAAAAAAGCATTCGGTCTTTCCGATTTCCGATCTTCGTTAATCCAAACCGCATTCTTCGGTGGCTACTTTTTGGCCGCGTTGCCGGCTGGGTGGCTGATGGAAAAGATCGGTTACAAACGGGGCATTCTGGTTGCTTTGATCATCTGTGCGACGGGAGCATTTCTTTTCATTCCCGCTGCGTCAGTCCTTGCCTATGGGTTCTTCCTGTTTGCGCTATTCGTAATGGCCTGCGGTCAGGGCGTGCTCGAAGTGGCGGCCAACCCGTACGTCACGATCTTGGGTCCGCCTGAGAGTTCGGAACGCCGGCTGAACCTGGCTCAATCATTCAATTCTGTCGGCGCTGTGGTTACTCCTATCATCGGAGCCGCTTTCATACTTTCCGGAATCGAGCACTCGCGTCCAGAGCTGCAGGCCATGAGTCTCGGCGCGTTACAGGCTTATCGAGCGGCAGAAGCCAGTACTGTAAAAGTGCCATATTTGGTGATTACAGGTCTGTTTCTCGCGGTGGCGGTTCTCATCTATTTCTCTGATTTACCCGAAATCAGAGAGAAGGATAGGGAGGCTGAACCCGAGACCATGAGTCAGGGAGTGAGAGGTTTATGGCAGCATAAACATCTGGTGAAAGGTGTGATTGCGCAGTTCTTCTATGTCGGAGCTCAGGTGGGTGTGGCAAGTTTTGTGATTCGGTTCGCTCAGTACTCCATGCCAAGCACCCCAGAAAAAATGGCCGCCAACTATCTTAAGCTGCATCTGCTGGGCTTCATGATCGGGCGGTTTGCCGGATCAGCCATCATGAAACACATCGCCGCTCCCCGGCTGCTCTCGTGGTTTGGGTTCGCGGCTTTGACATGCCTGGCAATCGTGCTGTTGGCGTCCGGAGTTGCTCCAGTCTGGGCCCTGGTTCTTCTCGGCTTCTTCCATTCGATCTTCTTCCCCACCATTTTCGCCTTGAGCGTGAAACATCTCGGACCCTACACCAAGCTGGGTTCATCGTTTCTGGTCATGTCAATTATTGGCGGAGCCGTCGTTCCGGCCGTTATGGGCTACGTTTCGGACTTCAGCAATATTCGCAATGCTTTTCTAGTGCCACTAATTTGCCATTGCTGCGTCCTTTACTTCTCACTCCGCGGCTACCAACCTGTCCTGTCTTCGGGCGAACTTGAATACGCTGACAGCATTCAATAGGAACGGCGATGGAATCGTCAGTTGACGTTCCAGGTTTGAAGCCCAGGTGATGATGAGCCGGGTGGCAGCCTTTGTACCGCGTCTACATCGGTCTGCACTTCGATCAGCTGACGGAGTCAAAGTTAAAGGCATGGCGCTAGTTCGTAGTCAAAGTATTCGAAACCATGAGCGGTATCACAAGAAAGTCGTCCAGGTCAGAAGCAAAGATTCGCAAGTTCTTTAATCGGAGGATCTCATCAAGGGCCAAGTTGTGGGGGCGGGCGGTGAGGGAAGGGCGGCTTGTAGCCGTCGGACGTGATGATAAGGACGGCACAGAACCCATATACCTAGCCTCGGCAAACTAGCCTTAGGAATCCCTGCAGCGTGCGTACATCTGTTGTCGGACGGGGAGTCGGCGCTTCAAACTTTCGATGGCCGTGTCGATTAGCGGCACGCGGAAGCGGGCCAACTTGGGCGATGTTCTATAGAAAGCGGCAAGAGCTATGGTTTTGATGGAGGATGTGAATTGAAAGACCTGACCATCACTAATGTGCGTGTGATCGATCTGCGGTTTCCTACGTCACGGGAGAAGATCGGCTCTGACGCAGTGAACAAGGATCCCGATTATTCCGCTGCATATTGCATTCTTGAGACCGATGGCGACCTGGAAGGGCATGGTCTCACGTTCACGCTAGGCCGCGGAACGGAGCTGTGCGTGAACGCGCTCAACTATCTGTCACGAGCGGTCATGGGTCGTAGCCTCAGTTCCATTACAGATGACTTCGCCAGTTTCGTGCGGGAGCTAACGGCAGACAGCCAGTTCCGCTGGCTAGGCCCGGAGAAGGGAGTGATCCATCTGGCGGCCGGAGCCCTCATCAACTGCGTTTGGGACCTCTATGCCCGGGTTGAGCAGAAGCCGGTTTGGAAGCTGCTCTCTGAGATGGAGCCGGAGCAGATTGTGAGAGCTATTGACTTTCGCTATATCACGGACGCGCTCACGCCAGATGAAGCCCTTGCATTGTTGAAACGACAATCCCCCGGCAAACAACAGCGCCTGGACTTACTCGAACGACAAGGCTACCCCGCATACACAACCTCGGTTGGATGGTTTGGCTTCACCGATGATCAAGTGCGCAGGCTGTGCCATGATGCCATGGCAGAGGGCTGGACACACTTCAAGCTGAAAGTGGGCGGTGATTCAAAAAACGATATCCGCCGGGCGCGCCTGGTACGAACCGAAATCGGTTGGACTAACAAGCTGATGGTGGATGCGAACCAGAAGTGGGGGGTCGATGAAGCTATCGAGCGGGCTAGGGAGCTATCAGAATTCGATCTCTGGTGGCTAGAGGAGCCGACCAGTCCGGATGACATTCTCGGTCACGCCCGCATTCGTCGAGAAGTACCAGGAGTACGAATTGCAACGGGGGAGCACTGCCACAACCGTGTGATGTTTAAGCAATTCTTGCAAGCTCAGGCCATCGACGTCTGTCAAATTGATAGCTGCAGATTAGCAGGTGTAAATGAAAATCTGGCAGTCATTCTGCTGGCCGCGAAGTTCGGTGTGCCGGTATGTCCACATGCTGGAGGTGTTGGATTGTGCGAATACGTTCAGCATCTTTCCATCTTCGATTTCCTGTGCGTTTCCGCCTCGTTAGAGAATCGAGTAATTGAATATGTCGACCATCTCCACGAACATTTTGTTGATCCGGTCTACATCGCGAGGGGCCATTACGTCTTGCCCCAAAGACCCGGGTACAGCATTCAAGTTCGCACAGAAACCCTGGAAAAATTCGCTTACTCCCATGGCGAAATGTGGAGAGGAACCGTGGTTGGGAAGTGAGGTTAGCAAAGCGATGTCGGTTGCAAACACAGAATGAACGTTACGAGTCGGGCTGAGGAGTTCAATTGGCAACATGCGTTCCTCTCTTCAGGGACGGAATATGCCGGAGCCAACCGGTCGATATTGGGTAGTTTCTGTTGACATATCGTTTGTGCGCGAATCCGCCGTCTCTTCTTCTACTTTGTTTCTGAGCAGTTCTCGCAGATGCGAGTCAGGATCTGTGGTGGAGTGATTTGGAAGCAGCCGATTTGGTTGGCCTGAAGAAGACATGGATTTATTTCTCTCCTGACCTAGAGTTTGGTTCAGAGGTGGCGCGGGAACTGTTCAATAGTGCTCAACTTAGCCGGTCTCAAAGAGATTTAATCTGAGGGAAGGCGGGCCTTAAATCAATTTTCCGTAGGTGGAAGCAACGTGAGTGTTCGGCAAGGGTGGGTGACGGCTGCTAGGCCATCCTGTTACGTTCATTGAGCCGCTGATGAGCGGTCGAGGGCGAACCGTATGAGCACAGCAGTTATCCCGAGCCAATCGCGCAGTTAGAACGCCAACTGGATCAGATTGATCGGGCCATCGTTCCGTTACCGGTTGTAGATCGGAACAGGATTTCGCAAGTCCGCCCACACCTGATCGCAGATCTGCAGCACTTCGCGAGGCAGGGGACCTTCGTTGCAGGCGGCTAGATTTTGTTCGAGTTGCTCCACCCGAGAAGCACCAAGAATCACACAGTCGGTGGGGGTATGGCAAAGCATCCAATTCAAAGCAACGCTGATCAATGAACGACCAACTTGTTGCGCCGCTTGTTTTAGCTTTTCAACGGCAGCGAAGTTTTCTGGATGCCAGTATCGCTCCTGATACATGGGGTTTTTGTCGAAGCGGGTTCCCGGCGATATGGCAGCCTGGCTGTGCTTGCCGGTGAGCATGCCACCAGCCAGGGGATTGTAGGCGATGACGGAGGCACCGTATTTCGTGGCCATTGGCAGGTATTCTTGCTCAATTCCGCGAGCCAGAAGGTTGTACATCGGTTGCGAAACATAGGCCGGCGTGTACCCGTGCTTCTCCGCGACCCAAAGCATTTCGCAGATCTGCCAGGCCGCATAGTTCGATGTACCCGGATAGCGAACCTTGCCTTTGCTCACCAGTTCTTCCATGGCGCCCAAAGTCTCTTCGATGGGCACCGCATAGTCTGGTTGATGCAGATAGTAGAGGTCAATGTAATCGGTCTTGAGGCGATTCAAACTGTCGTCAATCGCCCGCAGGATCGCTGGTTTGGAGAGACCACTTTCATCGGGGCCCTCCCCCATTTTTCCGCGCACCTTCGTCGCAAGAATCAGCTTGTCACGTTTGCCGCGAATGGCCTCTCCGAGCATGCTTTCTGCAATGCCCGCCTGATAAATGTTCGCTGTGTCGATGAAGTTGATTCCCTCATCGATACAGTGCTCAACCATCCGCGTGGCAGTTGGCTGGTCAGCCGGTTTGCCGAATGTCATGGTGCCGAAGCAGAGCCGGGAAACGTTCAGATCGGTGTGCTTGAGTTTTCTATAGTCCATTCGCGTTCGCTATCCGTTCAACAGTGGAGAGTTAAAGAACATCCCGGGAAACCAGCTATTTCTCTGGAACAGCCTCTTCCGTGGCTTGTGACACAGCGTCCCGCGCTCTTTGTAGAACAGTCTCTGCACCGATCCGCAGACAAGACGTGTCGTTCGTACAGAAAAGTAGGTCAACGCCGGCTTTCACCCACAACTTGAAATCCGCGGGCTGCGCGCCGACAGCGACAAGTTTGCCGTGCTTCTTGGCGGCGTTGATGGCAAGTTGTGCAGCCTCTTCCACGCAACTGTGTCCGGTCTGCCCGGGAACGCCGAGACTCGCGGCCAGGTCTGAAGGCCCAATAAATATGTCTACGCCGGGCACGCTGCAAATCTCTTCGCGATTGGCGACTGCCTGAGTGGTTTCGATCTGGGCCATCAGACACAAGTCGTCGTTTTGCTTTTGCTGTTCCGCGGGAACGTCCGGAACAGCCCCGTACTTCACCGCACGCGAAACACTGAAGTACCCTCGCTCGCCCAAGGGAGCAAACCGCGCGTACCTGGTCAATTCATGGAGTTCATGAGCAGAGTTTGCCATGGGCACGTTAATAATGTCGGGAGCGCATTCCGCCGCCTTGAGAACGTTTTCCCGGCTCCCATTCGGAATGCGGATCATCGTCAGCAATCCACAGCCCTGGGAGATCCGGCACAGGTTCACAGCTTCCGCAAAGGTGATGTGAGCGTGTTCCATCTCGATCCACATCACCTGGAATCCGAGACCAGCGCAGATCTCGATAAACACCGGATCGTTGAAGTACACAGCGGCTCCGAACACGGGCTTGGTTGGGTGTTCCTGCAAGAGACGTCGTATTCGAGTCATGGTTTCTCCCTGCATTCCGCGAGCAAAGGTGCGTTCGAATCACCAGCCTTCCGCCGCCAACTCCATAACGTGAGAGCTTCCGCGCTCGTGTCCAAATCGCGAAATAGAAAACTCGCAGAGTAGCCCACGACCAGCAAAACAACATGGCCCATAGCTCCGATCGTATAGTCGTGAAAAGGAAAGTTATACTGGCCAAGATCCACAATCTTGCCGCCATCCGATGTGAGCGCCGCCCATAGCGTGAACGCCAAGCTGGCAAATATGCCGGTGTAACACCCGTAGCGATTGGCGCGTTCGCTCAGAAAAGCAAGCAGAAACAATCCGGCCAGGCCGCCGGCAACGATGGCTGACACCGTGTACCAGAGCGAAAGCGCGGTCTCGCGGCTATGTGCGAGACGAATTGCCAACGCAGCGGTAACCAGGCCGCATAGTGCAACGCAGTACTTTGCCACCCGCAATCGCCGTCGATCGGTCGCGCGCGGACGCAGCTTGCGGTAGAAATCCTCAACTGCCACGAGGGAGAGACAGTTTAAATCGGATGACAGCGTGGCCATCGCCGCACCGAATAAGGCGGCAACAAACAATCCGGCAATTCCGGGCGGAATGTGCGTCCGTATGAAATACGGGAATACTTGATCCCCTTTGGTTACCCGGCTTGGGAGTGGTTCTCCGGCGAGCCGGTAAAACGCCCAGAGCTGCGTTCCCAAGAACATGAAAAGCGTCCATACTGGGATGCACAACGCCGCTCCGAGGAATACGCCCTTGAGCGCAGCCTTATCGCTGTTTGCCGCCAGGTAACGCTGCACCATCGTTTGGTCAGCCGTGTATTTTTGCAAGTACCAGAAGAATCCGTAGAGCGAGAGCACAGCAATGGTCGGTCTTGAGAAGCTCCACGCAGCGCTTCCCATATAGAACTTATGGTTTGCGCGAGCCAGTTGCCACGCGGCAGAGGGTCCTCCCGGCTGCAGCCATAGAAGATATCCCAGACAGGTAAGAACGCCGGCCCATAGAATAAGCCCTTGCACGACATCCGCCCAGATCACCGCCTCCAAGCCGCCAAGAAGCGTATAGCCAACAGTGATGGCAGCGACCCCAACGATGACAAAGTCTAACCGCAGACCGGTCATGCCGGCGACGGTCAGCGCCAACAGGTAAACCACAAAAGCCATTTTGGACAACGTCCCCAGCGCAAAGGCGAGAGATGAGTACACACGCGCTGGATATCCGAAGCGCTTGCCAAAATATTCATAGGTACTCATCCCCACTGCTTGCCGGTAAAACGGAATCACCACGAAGCCCACCATCGCCGGTACGACCACTACCATCACTCCCGGAACCAGCAGCGACCAGTCACCCGCGTATCCCGCCCCGGGGTAGGCGATGAAAGTTACGGCGCTAATGATGGTCGCCAGCATCGACAGGCCAAGTGCCCACGCAGGAATCGAGCGCTTTGCGACAAAATATGTCTCGGTTGTCGTCTGCCGGTGGGCAAAGCGGAGCCCGATCGCGAGGATCGCGACCAGGTACGCCACCACCAGCACAGCATCAATCCAACGTAAGCCCATCGTCCACTCTCAAGAATGGTTTCTGCCGTGGTACTGACAGCCTAGTCAATCCGCATGTAAAAGAGTTTTGTCCGAGCGTCCACGGCGCATCCGTCGAGCGGCCATGGCAGCCCCCATCTTCATGGCGGCGATCATGTTTTCCGGGTCAGCTTTGTTCTTGCCTGCGATATCGAATGCGGTCCCGTGGTCTACCGAGGTGCGAATGATGGAGATCCCGAGGGTTACGTTGACCGTCTGCTCAAAGTCGATCAACTTCATGGCGATGTGACCTTGATCGTGATACATCGCGACAACCAGGTCATAGGCGCCGCGCGAGGCCAGAAGAAAAATCGTGTCGGGCGCGTGCGGCCCGTCTATATTGATGCCTTTCTGAGTAGCGGCCGCGATGGCTGGAGTGATCCGTTCTATTTCTTCATCGCCGAAAAGCCCGTGCTCGCCGGCATGAGGATTGAGGCCGCACATGGCAATGCGCGGACGCTCGACTCCAAGAAGTTTCATGGCTTCATTGCCCAGTTCAATTGTGCGGAGGATCCTTTCACTCGATGGGTCAAGTGCTTTGCGCAATGCAATGTGCGTGGTCACGTGAACTACGCTGAGTCTCCGGCTGGCAAGCAGCATGCGTGACTCGGGAGCTCCGCACAGCTCTGCAATATACTCCGTGTGTCCGGAGAACCTTGTGCCGGACAATGTGACGGCCTCTTTGTTTAAGGGTGCGGTCACCATGGCTTGCGCCTCTCCTGAAAGGCACATCTGAGTTGCGCGCCTGACGTATTCCAATGCCGCCCGGCCACACTTTCCATTCAACTCACCGAAAGTGAATTGTTCAGGAGACTGGAACATTCCTAAGTCCTGCACTTTGGCACCTGGTGTCGTAGGAGAAATTCCGCAGGTGGCGGCCGCTTTTTCCAGAGCAACTCGATCTCCCACAACCACCCACGACGCGAGGCTCTGTATTTCAGGCGCCGACAGAGCCTTGAGCACAATCTCTGGGCCAACGCCTGCGGGATCGCCCATAGTCACGGCGATTGTCGGTGTGCCAGTTTCACGGATCATGCCATTACCTTCCGACGTAAACCGAAGAACTCTGCACAATGCAGTAATGCGTCGCGACCTCCAAATCCCCCAGCCTTAGTGACTACCGGTAAACCGTCGAAGCTGCCCCCGCAAAGAGTCCCCCAGGGCATGCCGGGAGCAATTTCATCCAGTAACCGGATGGCGTACGCACCTAAGCAATGGCAAACAAGCGTCGCTGTATCGCCGCCGGTGAAAAGCATTCCTGCAAGTGGGAGGTCTCTTAACCCCTTGAGAAAGACGTCAAGGGAGTGCCTGGTAGCGTATTCGTGCTCGACTTTCACGATGAGACATCGTTTTTCCTGGATTGCGCGGCGCGCAATGGCCACTGTGCCCGGTTCAGCGACAATCTCTATGGCAGCCGAATCCTTCAATAGGGCGTCCCGTTGACGTTGAGTTGCGGGATGTGTGGACCCAATCCAGAAGAGAAGTGCCGCATCCTTTGGCGACGTCCTAGATTGCTTGGCTGATTGCTTGGCTGCCGCGTTTCCCCGTTGACCGGCCAAAGCGATTCCTAGTCCCGCCGCCCCCACCCAAAGAAGGTGCTGTCTGAGATGGTAGGCCCTGGACACCAGAATCCTCAGATCTTCCTGCTCGGCGGAATCCACAAGGATGAACATCCCTGGATTCGCGTTACTGGTCCTTAAAAGGGCCTCAAAGCCGGCGGCGTCATGGGTCGCAGCGCTTGCCCTGACAATCCGCTGGGGTGGGATGCCCTGTTGCTCGAGTAGTTCCTGGATATCGACGCCGCCGGCTCCGGAACAATCCTTCCACTCCAGTATTCCATTCCTCACCGTTCTGCCCATCGCCGGAAACGCTGGAGCAACGATCGCGCAGTCTCGACGAAAGCATCTCATTGTTGCTGCAACCTCCTGCCCCACGTTGCCGCGCAGGGTGGAGTCGATCTTTTTGAAGAGAATTCTCGGCTTGATGTCTGAGCAAAGGTCAGCAATCCGTCGGATCTTAACTCTTGCAGCCGTGATCTCGTCGCCGCGACTGCCGGTGTTGAAGGCCACTACTTCCGCTGCCTGGTTCACCGCATGGGATGGATCAACCCATACCTCAGAGGAGAAGCCGTGCCGCGCAAACTGCACTCCGGTGTCGCATGCGCCAGTCAGGTCATCGGCGATGAGAATACATTCGAGGGCCAATTGGCCATTCATGACGAAACGCTTGCCGAACCGTGTTTACTATCTACATTGCACGGTAGAGCTCTTGGACTCGATGTCACAGATGGTTCGTCCAATAGCGGTCCATCCTAGCCATTTCTAAACTGGGTGTCAAATCAAACCCGGCCTTCGGAGGCGGAGATTTCATAATAGCTAACAAGACAAATGGTCAGAGAATGTGGCGCCGCTATCATGAAACACTCGGTCAGCAGCCGGAGGGGCAAGCGTTAAATTAGGTCTTGACAAAAAGCATTCGCAGTTGTTAGCGTGTCTGGCATTTGGCTGGACCAATCGCGAACCTCCGCTTAGGGTTCAGTCAGGCAATCAGTGATGAGTAAGAGGGAACGCCTCCGGGGGTGTCCATGGGTGAACCAATTCGCAGTCGCGTCTTGATATTAGGGTTGTCTGTACTTTTTTGTGTACTGGGTATGCGGCCCTGCAGTGCACAGAGTACCGCCTCCCTCAACGGCACAGTGAAGGATGCGAGCGGCGCGGTGATTCCTGATGCCCTTCTCAGGTTGGCGAATGTCAACACCGGGCTGGCGGAAGAAAAACATACAAACAATGCCGGAACCTACAACTTTGTGAACACTCTTCCCGGTCACTATACGCTTGAGGTTGTGCGGGAGGGATTTAGAACCGAGCGGCAACCCGAGTTTGCGCTAGAAGTAAATCAGACCGCTACCGTCAATTTCATCATGCAGGTTGGGTCCTCGACCGAGGTAATCAATGTCACAGAACAAACCATCCAGCTGGAAACCTCCACTGCCGAGCTAGGCTCTGTCGTCGCCACCAAGGAAGTGCAGGATCTGCCTTTGAATGGCCGCAACTTCACCGAACTGCTTCTGTTGACACCCGGTGCCAGTCCCGCGAATCCTCTGCAAAATGCGGGAGGGGCCCCGGGGGCAATTGGTAGCTTTGCCTACCCCGCGATGAATGGACAATCCAATCGCAGCAACATGTTTCTTATGGATGGGGTGAACAACTACGGTGGACTCACCGATACGAACACAGTTCAACCGACGATTGACGATGTTTTGGAATTCAAAGTTCAGTCCCACAATGACGAGGCACAATTTGGGCAAGTCTTGGGTGGCATCGTCAACCTTGCCACAAAATCAGGCACCAACTCTCTCCACGGTAGCCTGTGGGAGTTTTTTCGCAATGACGCGCTGGATGCTAATAACTATTTCAATCCCAAGACTGATTTGAAACAGAATCAATTTGGCGCCTCCATCGGCGGTCCAGTAATGCTGCCCCACTACAACGGGCGAAACAGAACTTTCTTCTATGGCTCCTACGAGGGATTCCGGAGGCGCGGCTCGAGTTCAAAGCTCTATGTGACTCCTACATCCGAGCAGTTGAATGGCGATTTTAGCGCGGTACAGTCACAGCTTTATAACCCATACAGTACTCAACCCGATCCTGCCAATCCAGGGTCATTCGTCAACACTCCGTTCATGTGTGACGGCACGGGAAACGCCCTCCCCGCGGACCCTAACGGAATCCAACCGGCAGGTACCCCTTGCAACAAGATTCCGGCAGGCCTGATTAGCCCCAGCACTCTTTTCTACGCCAAGACATTGTTGCCGGCGCCCATCGCCACTGGGGTTCCTGGATTCAATGGGCGCGATAGCACCGAGAATATTGTCAGGTCCGACCAGATGTCGATTCGCCTCGACCAGCAACTCGGGAACAATGACCGCCTTTTCTTTCGCTATACGGGCTCCTGGCAGCCGAACACTTTTTCAGGTGGCATCCAAGGGAACATACTCCACCAGAACGTCGACACCTACAACATCGCGGTGAATTGGTCGCATACATTCAAAAGCAATGCCGTGACACAATTCACCTTTGGCCGGGTACGCGGACAGAATGACAACCTCAACACAATCACCAATGCGCCATCAGATTTCCTGCAAAAGGCTGGCTTTGCCTCAAGCTTCACCGATCACACCCTGGGGAGCGTATCCACACCTCTGATTCCGACCTTCGACATCGGTGGCTATCTGCTGGAAGGGAATTTCACTAACACCGACAACTTCTCGAACATCTACGAGTACAAAAGCGATTCTTCGAAAATGATCGGCCGTCATCTGCTGCGATTTGGCGCCAGCCTCGCAACCGACAATCGGCTTGGAACAACCGTGGGCAGCGTTGATGTGTTCGATACTTTCCAAACGTCGAGCGGGAGCGCGGGGGCGGGAGGAGATTCACTCGCCTCGATGCTCCTAGGACTTCCCACGTATGCGGAAATCGATAGCGTATATTCCCAGGTTCGTGGAGGCAAGATCTTCGGTGGATACTTTGAGGACCAGTGGAAAGTGAATGACAGGCTCACATTGAACCTAGGTCTTCGCTATGACGTGACCGATTGGCCGCGTGAGGGAATCGACGCCAACGGAAGCAGTGTCACCGGGAACATGGACTTGAACAACGGCACCTACGTCCTGCAAAAAGCCGCTCCGGCCTGCTCCGCCACACAAGGGGCCCCGTGTATTCCGGGTGGGACTTTGCCTCCGCACGTGACGGTTTCCCCAAACGGAAGGATCATAAGCAACACCTACGACAATATTCAGCCCCGGCTGGGCGTGGCATATCGTATCAACGACAAGACGGTATTCCGCGCCGGTTATGGAAGGTTCTTTGACAACTGGGCGGCCGTGGTGGGATTCGCGGCGAACTTTACTCAGAGCTGGCCCAACGTCGCATTCCTTGCAGGCGACGGCCTGAACAATCCCACCCCCGACTCCCCCGCGACCGATCCTTTGCACCTGGGGAACGGCCCCATTTCTCCGGCCCCAGATCCGTTCGGCCAAGGCAACGGATTTCTCGATCCCCGTCTCAAGAACGCCTATTCGGACCAGTACAACGCCGGGTTCCAGCGCTCGTGGGGAGCCAATTCGGTGGTCACGGTCAACTACGTAGGGTCTCTCAACCATCGCGAACAACTCCAGATGACAGGGAATACCGCCCTCACTCCAGGGCCGGGAGATCCTCAATTGCGCGCACCCTTTCCTTACATTCAGCCGCAAAATGGATATGTGCGGAGCGTCGGCAAGAGCAACTACAATGCGCTGCAAGTATCGTCAGAAGGCCGATCGGCACATGGCATGAGCTACAAACTTGCCTACACCTACTCAAAGGCCATCAACTACGGCTGCGATATGTATGGCTCGTTTTGTGATGTACAGGATCCTTATCATTTCGAAAAGGACAAGGGCGTTGCTGGTTTTGACCTGACCCACATCTTTTCGAGTGGGGTGGTATATGAGCTTCCCTTTGGGCGTGGCAAGCGATGGAGCAGTGGTAACGGCGCCGTGAACCGGCTGATTGGGGGGTGGCAGATGAACGGGATCCTGTCACTCTCGAGCGGCCGGCCGTATGACGTGCAGGCTCCTATTGAAATCGCAAACACGAACAACATCAGCGGCGCTTTGCGGCCCAATGTCGTGGGCGATCCCCATGCCGGAACCACGAAGCTGAACCCAATCAACGTAGCCGCCTTTGCTCTTCCCGCCGCCTTCACATTCGGGGACATGGGGCGCAATAGCCTGCGGTCGGATTGGAACAAGAATCTGGATCTATCACTTTTCCGTGACTTCCCCATCAGTGAATCGAAAAGGCTCCAGTTCCGTCTGGAAGCATTCAACATAACCAACACTCCTGTGTTTGCAATACCGGACAACAACATCACCGATCCGAATTTCGGCCAGGTCTCATCCACCGCGAACACCGAGCGGCAACTACAGTTGGCTCTCAAGTTTTATTTTTAATCCTTGGAAGAAGTGGCCTGCGACCCTGACGATTCAGGCGTGTTTCTTTCGGATGACGGTGGTTCAGTGAGCCGATTTGACACTGTCAGACTAGAGGAGTTCCATGCCGTCAGGAAGATTCAGGGGCCCTATCCGGCTAGTGGTTGCCACGCTCGTCTTAGGGCTTTATGCCCCACTGTTTTGTCAGGTTTCAGCTGGGGCAGATGCTCCCACCCCGACTGTGGATCCATTGACGATCGACCGCATTTGGCAGAAAGCCAGTGCGGCCTACGATGGGCAGCGGGCACAAATCCTCAAGCGAGTCGATCATCAGGCAAGCGATGGCCCCTTTCGCCCTGAGTGGCAGTCACTGGCTACCTATCAGGTTCCCGATTGGTACAAAGACGCGAAGTTTGGCATTTTCATCCACTGGGGCCTTTACGCTGTGCCCGCATTTGGCAGCGAACAGTACCCTCGGGCGATGTACACCGAGGGCTCTAAAATCTACAAGCATCATCTTGAGACCTACGGGCCGCTCAACAAGTTCGGCTACAAAGACTTCATTCCCATGTTCCAAGCCGAGCACTACGATCCGGCGGCATGGGCGCGCCTGTTCCAACAGGCCGGTGCGAAGTATGTGGTGCCTGTGTTTGAGCATCACGACGGCTTTGCCATGTACAACAGCGATCTTTCCGACTGGACAGCTGCAAAGATGGGGCCGCATCGCGATCTAGCCGGAGACCTGGCTATAGCAGTTCGTGCGGAGGGACTACATGTGGGAGCTTCCTCGCACCGGATCGAGCACGACTGGTTTATGGGCGCCGGTCGCAGAATTGAGTCTGACCTTAACGATCCTAGGCTGGCGGGCTTCTATGGTCCATCTCATCTGCAGTTTGCCCTGGATGAAGAGGCCGACAATTTTCTCGAAGACTGGACCTATGTGAGCCCTGAATTTGCGAGCGACTGGCTGGCCAGAGATGCTGAGATCGTCGAGAAATATCACCCTGAGCTCTTCTATTTCGACTTCTGGATTGGCCATCCGGAAGTACGTTCTTACCTCGCTCGCTTTGCTGCCTTCTTCTACAACGAAACTTCCAGTCGGGGATCGTTGGGTGTCATCAACTACAAGCTCGACGCCATGCATCCCAAATCCGCCGTTTACGATGTCGAGCGCGGTGTGGTTGCCGGCATTCGCCCTGATTATTGGCAGACCGACACCTCAATCAGCAACAAATCATGGGGCTACATTAAGGATGACGTTTTCAAAACACCCGACTTCGTCGTCCGCGAGCTAGTTGACATTGTCAGCAAGAATGGGAATCTATTGCTGAACGTTGGTCCGCGCGCTGATGGCACAATCCCAGAAGAAGTCCAGCAGATTCTGCGGGATGTCGGGGCATGGCTGGGGGTTAACGGCGAGGCGATCTACGGTACGCGCCCCTGGAAGGTTTTTGGCGAAGGTCCAACCAAAGTGGCGGAAGGGCCGGTGCGCGACACCAAAAGTCAGCCCTACACCGCCGAAGACTTCCGCTTTACGGCCAAAGAAAATGTGGTTTATGCCATCGAGATGGCCTGGCCGTCCGGGAGCAAAACCCTGATCCATTCCCTCGGAACCGATGCCCTGGGTGCTGGCAAGAAGATTGAGTCGGTCGGGTTGCTTGGCTCAAGCGCCAAACTGCAGTTTCAACAGCAAGCCGCTGGTCTGCGCATCGACCTTCCACCACAGGCGCCGGGCAAGTACGCCTACGTCTTCCAAATTGTTCTTCATGACTGACCCGCTCTCATCAAGCTTTGGGCGGTTGAGCTTTATTGGTAGGGAACGCGGTCAGGCGCAGATGGGTACTGCCGAGCGGAACTAGTGTGATCGATTGCTCAGATCCAAGCGGAGAGTCTGCTGGAGGTAAAGGCGGCGTCTTAAACCAGCTTGCATTATCCCCTTTCGGACGAACCAAATCCATCCAGAGACGCGCCGGGCACGCACCGTCATGGAAATCGGAGGATTGCTCCAGGGGTCTAGAGTCAACTGAGTCTGGTGTACTTTTATCTGACTACTAAGCTCTGCCCCTTCATTTATGGAAGGAGCAAAATTCCAAGCAGATCCAGCGGTTGCGGCCCACATAGGAAATGCTGGAGAAGTGATTTCGAACTCGGGCATCGCGAT
>Ga0137361_10000215_pt1 | contig 29473 bp, 28 predicted proteins | sample Mad1_80_16metaG_FD_104923 | JGI IMG/M metagenome (GOLD analysis project Ga0137361, IMG submission 104923) | Vadose zone soil microbial communities from Angelo Coast Range Reserve, California, USA - Mad1_80_16 metaG | ecosystem: Environmental > Terrestrial > Soil > Vadose zone | place: USA... | reverse complement strand
GGAGAAGTCACTGACCGGGGCGGAGGCTTCGCTGGAATTGGCCCGCCAGGAGGCGCGGCGCCAGCAGGTCTATATCGAGGAGGTCGTCAGGCCCAACCTCGTGGACAAGAGCACCGAGCCGCGCCGTATTCGCTCGGTGGCGGCCGTCTTCATCGTCTGCTTCGGAATATTCGCACTGATATGGATTGTGTTCGTGGGGGCGAAGGAGCATGCGATCTAAGGCGCGTCCGGATCTCGTAAGATCGCTGAGAGTGCAGGCCAGAATCATCGGCGCTCTCATGGTTCGCGAGGCGATGAGCCGCTACGGCCATGAGAGCCTCGGTTTCTTCTGGCTGATGGGGGAGCCTTTGCTGTTGACCTGCGGCGTAACCGTGCTCTGGACGCTGACGGGGCAGACCCACGGCTTCGGAATCGACGTGATTCCCTTTGCCTTGAGCGGCTATTCGATGATCACGCTATGGCGCAGTTTGGTGTTCAGGTCTCTGCGCGCAATGCGTCAAAATGTCGGCTTGGTTTTTCATTCCAACGTGAAATTTTTCGACATTCTGGCCGCCCGCGCGCTGTTGGACACAATGGGTATTCTGACAGCGTTCTTCATCGCTTATGTGCCGCTGGCTGCGCTCGGATTCATGGAGCCGATGAACGACCCAATGTTGCTGTTCGGTGCATGGTTCTTGACGGCATGGTTCTCGTTCGGGGTAGCGCTCATCGTTTCCGGCATCAGCGAACTCAGCGAGGCGGCCGAGAGGTTCGTACATCCGATCATGTATCTGACCATTCCGGTCACCGGTACTTTTTATATGGTCTACTGGCTGCCGGAGAAAGTTCGTTATCTGGCTCTTTGGTCGCCGCTGGTTCACGGCAGCGAAATGTTCCGCGCGGGGCTGTTTCGTCCGGACGTACCGACTCAATGGAATGTCATGTATCTCCTGTGGTGGTGCATGGCGTTGACCGCGATCGGGCTTCCAATCACCTTCTATGCCCAGCGTCACGTCAGACTCGAGTGATGACATGAGCAACACGCTCTTAGACAAACCGGCATTAAACGAGATCGATGCAAAGACGTCGATCATCGAGGAAATCGAGCTGACGCCGTTGAACGTCGCGGGCGAGCTTGTTGGCGTGGAGGAGCAAGACCCAAGCAGCGATCGCCGACTCTTCATTGTGCGTCATGCCTTGTTCATTGCGACCGTCGTGCTGCCGTTGACGATTGCCGCCCTGTACTATTTGGTGATTGCTTCGGACCGCTACGTCTCGGAAGCGCGCTTCATCGTTCGCTCTTCCGCTGGAAATGGCGTCGGAGGTGTTGCCGCGATGATCGAAAATCAGGGCTTGTCCCGCGCGAACGACGAAACCTATGCCGTCAACGACTACGTCGTGTCCCGCGACATCGTGGCCCTTCTCGTCCGCAACGACCATTTGCGCGATATTCTCGCCCGGCCCGAGGCCGACCTCATCAACGGCTTTCCCAATTTCTATTCGCGCGACAACAACGAGAACCTTTTCGAGCGCTACAAGGATATGGTCGAGGCGCGCATCGACGCGGCCACAGGCATCAGCACGCTCAAGGTTGTGGCCTTCAGGGCCGATGACGCCAATCGGTTGGCTTCGGCGATCCTCAAATATGCCGAAGGGCTGATCAACCGGCTCAACGAGCGCGCCTACAACGACGCGGAACGCTACGCGCAGACCATCGTAGACCGAGAGAGGGGTCAGATCGGCAAGATCGAAACCGACCTTACCGCCTACCGCAACGAGACGGGCAGCGTCGACCCCGGAAAAGAGGCTGTTGCCGGATTCGAAATGATCGGCAAAGTGACGACCGAGTTGGTTCTGCTCGAGGCAAACTTGCAGCAGCAGCTGGCGCTGTCGCCCGGAGCTCCGGGCATTTCGGCGCTGCGCGAAAAAATCAGAAGTTACCAGGAACAGATCGACAAGCAGAAGCTTGAGATCGTCGGCAGCAACAAATCGCTGGCTTCGAAGCTGGCCGGTTATGAACGATTGGAGCTCGATCGAGAGCTGTCAGCGCGCGCGCTCGGCCTTGCGATGATCAATCTCGCGAAGGCGCGCGAAGACGCCCAACAACAGCATCTGTATCTGCAGACCATCGTGGTTCCGAATGTGGCCGACGAGGCGGAGTATCCGCGACGGGTGATCGCAATGTTCCTCGTGCTTCTCGTTTGTCTTGGATTTTTCGCGACGGTCCGAGCGCTTGGCTCGATTACGCTGGAGCATCACGCATAATGACGGATTCGGGCTCCACAATGCGCGACTTGGTGATATCTCCGCCGTTGCGGGCGCGCCGAGCCTATCAAGGCACAACTTCGACGCCCGCGACTTTTCACAGGCTTCCGGCGATACGCGCAGACAACATCGTCAAGGACTATCGTACGCTCATCGGGCGTCGCCGCATTCTCGACGGTATTTCCTTCGAGGTCGGCGCGGGCGAGAAATTGGCCGTCATGGGGCGGAACGGAGCCGGCAAGTCGACGCTGCTCAAGATCATCGGCGGGGTCGAGCGGCCCACATCGGGAAGCATCGAGCGCGGTCTTTACCTGTCCTGGCCTCTGGCCTTTTCCGGAGGTTTCGATGCAACGATGAGCGGCATGGACAATATTCGCTTCATTGCCCGTCTCTACGACCGCCCGGTGGACGAGGTCATCGCGTTTGTTGACGATTTCGCCGAGCTCGGGCGCCTATTGCTGCTCCCGGTCAAGCACTACTCCAGCGGCATGCGGATGCGGCTTGCCTTTGCCTTGACGCTTGCCATCGATTTCGAATGTTATCTCATCGACGAAGTGATGAGCGTCGGCGATCAGCGCTTCCACCGCAAATGCCATGATGCGTTGTTCGTTCAGCGGCGACATTGCGCAATGATCATGGTCAGCCACGATGTAAACATCGTTCGCAGCTTTTGCGACAAGGCGCTGGTCATAAAATCCGGCCGCGGGCGCGTGTTCGACGATATCGATTTGGCACTGGAGATTTATCAAACGTTGTGAGGAGCGGGCACTAACCACGGCGTCAACCGGGTCCGCCTGGCCACGCTACCAGTGGCGGAATGGTCGGCTATGATCTAACATTGCATCTGGATCACTCGATGGGGGTCGATCGCGGCAGACAAGATCGATGCATTGCGGATCGACTGCGACTAATATGCGTCTATGTCATGTGTGAAATTTTTGGAGACTAGTGCGCCTGAGGACCGGTGTATCCGGGTGACGCGCGATTATCCCTCGCGCATCTCCCATGGCGCCTGCGTGCCATCGACCGCGCGGACGATGTAGGCGCCTAGATGATCAAGCAGTCCTATCTCGCGACGCACCAGAGTTTCTAAGAATGTCGCACGAAGTGTTGCGGGGGGCCGCAGCCCATGGGTACTGTCGAGAAGCTGCTGCTCTTCTACGGCCACGGCGAGAGCTTGTTTCGGGAGTTCATTGCCGATGTCGAGCCAGACCTCGTTCGCGGCGCCGTCAGCCCCCTTTGCAGGATCATGCACGCGCATGGCAGCGACAAGGGATTGGGTTGGCACAACTACACCTACCTTTACCACAAGCTGTTCACGCGCTTCCTGAACAAGCCGGAAAACGTCTTCGAACTCGGACTGGGCACGGACAATCCCGACATCGCCGCCAGCATGGGTGTCAATGGCGTTCCGGGCGCCTCCTTGCGCGGCTGGCGCGAGTATTTTACAGGGGCTACGATTTGCGGCGCTGATATCGATAGGAGGGTGCTGTTCCAAGAGCCAGGCATCCAGACGCTTTACGTCGATCAAACGGACCTGGCGAGTGTCATGAGTCTGTGGGCACATGTTCCCGCCCAGTTCGATCTCATGATCGATGATGGCCGTCACGAACTGGAAGCCAACAAGACGTTTCTGTATGGCTCGAAGCACAAGCTGAAAGATAGCGGCCTCTATATCATCGAGGACATCATCATGTCTTCGGAAAATATCTTCGGCTTCGACCAGGTGTTCAACTCGGCTGTGATGAGCGGCTTCCTTTATCGGTTGCCGTATGCCAGAAATCTGAACGACAATTCGATCGCCGTTCTGTGCGGACCGAACTTCGTTCTCCCGGCTGGATAGAACAATGTTATATGAGGTCGCTGCTTGCCCACGTCCTATTTTTCCGGTGCCGGGTAGTGACGCATTTTGAAATTTGAGAGCGTGTTGACATGGCGGAGCGCCACATGGTGGCGCAGCGCCATGCCTAGCACTCAAGCAACCTCAAAAGGCCACGCGACGCGAACCGGCTTGCGAAGCTAATCGTGGACCTATCCGTGCGCGGAGCCGAAGAAAGCGCCACCAGCAGCACCGAATGACGCTGGAAAGGACCGGGCCGCCATGGCTCTAGATCGGCGCGGTGGGGCTCAAGCGCGGCAAAGCGCGCTGGGCCGCAAAAGACTAAGATTATTTCACTCGATCAAACAGACTGACGACGTTCTCGCCTGAATACATTCGGCTTGAGCATAGGCAAAACAGGGGCGGGTTGTTCAAAATGCATCACTACCCGGTGCTGCAGAGCCTGGCACCTAAAGATCGCTAATGCTAATAGTCAAAATTCAAAGGCACATCTGGATAAGCGGAGTGGATTGTGACCGTTCCCGTTGTTTTGCTTGCTGGCGGACTCGGTACACGCCTGAGGGAAGAAACGGAAATTAGACCAAAGCCGATGGTCGAAATCGGTGGACGCCCTATTATTTGGCACATTATGAAGCATTATTCGTTTTTCGGCTTCAATGAGTTTGTTGTTTGCTTGGGATATAAGGGTGAATACATCAAAGATTTCTTCCTAAACTACTGCGTACTGCGCGGGAGTCTTACAATCGATCTTCGTACCGGCAAGAGACACAAGCACGACGAATCCGACATCGAACCGTGGACGGTGCATCTACTGGAAACCGGTGCGGACACGATGACGGGCGGTAGAATCCGCCGTGCCGCACAATTTCTCGGGCAAAGGCGCTTCATGGCCACATACGGCGATGGCGTCTCGGATGTAGATATCGGCAAGCTTCTGTCGTTTCATGTCCGGCTCGAACGAAAGGCCACGATTACGGCCGTACGACCTCCTGCCCGTTTCGGCGGACTAACAATTGAAGGCACTGCCATTTCAGAGTTCACCGAGAAGCCACAAATTGGAGAAGGCTGGATCAACGGGGGCTTTATGGTTATTGAACCCGATGTCATCGACCTTATCGATGGGGACAGTTCGATCCTCGAGAGATACCCCCTCGAAACCCTGGCTCGTCAGGGACAACTCACTGCATTTGAACATCGAGGATTTTGGCAGTGCGTGGATACGATCCGCGACCTCGATTTGCTTCGTGAATTATGGAATTCAGACTCGGCCCCATGGAAATTCTGGAAGTAACTCAGTTCGATGATGCCCGTCTTCAATAATCGCTATGCCGGCAAGAAAATTCTTGTGACCGGACATACTGGTTTCAAGGGCAGCTGGCTTTCCATATGGCTAAATCGCCTTGAGGCCAACATTTGCGGCTATTCCAATGCCATCCCGACCCAGCCGGCTCTTTTCGAAGAGGCCGGCATTGAAAAACACCTGAGGCACGAATTAGGAGATATCTGCGACGAAGCGCGATTGACGAAGGTTATCCTGGATTTCAAGCCGGATTTCATTTTTCACCTTGCCGCACAGGCCATCGTTTCGACCGCATATAACGACCCAATGGATACATTCCGAGTCAATGTAATGGGGACGGCAACCGTGCTTCAGGCGCTCCGCAAAGTCGATTGGCCGTGCGTCGGAATCATCATCACCAGCGACAAGGCCTACGATAACGTAGAATGGCCTTGGGGATATCGAGAAACCGATGCTCTGGGCGGCAAGGACATCTACAGTGGTTCCAAAGGGGGGGCGGAGCTCGCATTCAAGTCTTTTTTCCATTCGTTTTTTTCCCAAAGCATGTCTCCCGTCCGCATCGCAACGGCTCGCGCCGGTAACGTCATCGGCGGTGGCGATTGGGCTGTCGATCGGATCGTCGCAGATTGCATTCGCTCCTGGATGGCCGATCAGCAGGTCATCATAAGGAGCCCTAAGGCGACACGGCCATGGCAGCATGTCCTGGAGCCTCTCAGCGGATATCTCACGCTCGGGGCCAAAATGACCGAAGACATTTCGTTACATGGAGAAAGCTTCAACTTCGGGCCGAGAGCCGAACAGAATGCAATGGTACTCGAATTGCTGATCTCTTTGGCCGAAGTGTGGGGTTTCGAGGATCCCTCCGAGTGCTTTTCGACTACCGGAAATTCGCCGTTTCACGAAGCTAGTTTGTTAAAACTCAACATCGACAAAGCTCTTTTGAAGTTGCACTGGGAACCAACCCTCACTTACAAGGAGTGCATGCTGAAAACCGGCATCTGGTACCGTGACGTCATCAGACATGGTGCTTCGGCCTGGGCGCTTACATATGCGCAAATCGACGAGTATGTCGACGTGGCGACGCAACGTCGGAAGGCATGGACGCTATAGGAAGGCTGAATGCCGCACGCCACGTTCACTCCGCTACGCCGCATCAACGTTCCCAATGGAGACGTGCTTCACGCACTCAAGGCAACCGAACAATCATTTGTGGGCTTCGGTGAAGCTTATTTTTCAATCATTCACCCAAAAGCGATCAAGGGCTGGAAACGACACAACCGCATGACCTTGAACCTCATAGTGCCTTGCGGTGAGATTCAAATTTCGATTCACGATGACCGGCGTGAATCAACGGCGTCGTATCGGTTGGGACCTGACAGGTCCGAAACCTATGGTCGTCTCACCATAGAACCGGGCTTATGGGTTGCCTTCGGCGGGATCGGAGACGGTCTAAACGTAATGTTGAATATTTCCGATATCCCCCACGATCCGTCAGAGGCAGACGCGCTTCCATTGAATGCAATTGAGTGGAAGTGGGAGTAGCTCCATGGGTAATACCATTATATGTGGCGCAGGTGGACTTCTCGGCGGCGCGTTTTGTGAAGTAATGAACAGCAATGTAATTCGCGTTTCACGCAATGGCCTCTCGATGGATCAACCCGAGCGGATTAATGACCTGATTGTCGCCGTCATGCCGGCAGTTGTTATCAATTGTGCTGCACATACGGATTTGGAAGCGGCCGAACATGACGAGCAGATAAACAATTTCGCCAATGCGCAACTGCCAGCAATACTTGGCTCGGCGTGCAGATGTACAAACTCGTTGTTGGTACATTTTTCAAGCACCGGATGTTACGGAAATTGGAAGGACGAACCCTATACTGAAAATGACGACCTGCGCCCAACTACAGCTCATCATCGGGCAAAAGCGGCGGGGGAAGAAAACGTCCGGCTCAGTGGTTGCCGGCACATCATTATCCGCACAGGTTGGCTATACGGCGGTCAGCCGGGTCAGCCAAAGAATTTCGTTTGGCGACGAATGCTGGAAGGTTTGAGAACGCCTACTCTCAGGAGCGATACCTACCAGAGAGGATGTCCAACATTCGCGGGCGATCTGGTCCGCCAAACATTTGCCATCGTTCAAGGGGGGCTGACGGGAACCTTCAATGCGACTTCTCAAGGGACGGCTTCACGATATCAATATGTGAAGCACATCATCGAGGCGGCTCACGTACCGTGCGACGTAGAGCCTGGACCTCCGTTCAAGCGCCTGGCCCCCGTGTCTCACAACGAAATGGCAATCAATGCGCGGCTGCAGTCAACCGGGTTGGACATCATGCCCAAATGGAGGCTATCGCTAACCAATTATGTCGGAGAACTGCTCATGTCTGAAGAATGGAAGTATCAACAAATGTGCCGGTTAGAACGCTGACCATTAAAGACGGGGCGCGCCGCATAAAACGTCACTTCGATACTGTCGCGGGGGATGCAAATTGACCGATAGCTCACCCAATTCAAACCCGAAAATCTTACATCGCATCTATTTCGACAACTTTGCGCCGTACTACGATCCGTGGGAGCATTACCTTGAGACATGGCGTCGCGAGATGCCTGATTACAGGATCATGAAATGGAACAAGGCTAATTTGGACATTCATGAGAACGAGTGGGTTGCCACCGCGTGGGAGCGAAAGAGTCCTGTCTTCCTGAGCGAGTACTTCCGTTGGAAAGTCCTTTCAGAATACGGCGGTCTTTATCTCGATGCAGACTGTGAGATTCTCAATGGACAAATACTCAAACCCATCGTCTCTGAACTCTATGAGCAAGACGAGTACGATGTATTTTTCGGCGTAGAAGAATATGCTAACGGTCATCCGACAGCGCAAACGGTCGGGGCCAGACCCGGCGCTGAATTGGTGCGCTTTATGATGAGCTTGTACCAAAATTCCTTAGCGCCCCTCTGGCATTGGCGAGAGAAGCGCGGTCTGATCGGCCCGCAGTTGATGGCGCTCTACTTTCTGAAAAACGGCGTAAACGTCGAAGACGACGGTTTCTTCAAGAACCTCACCGAGCCGGTGCTGGCATGCCGCGCGAAGGTTTACCCTCAAACATATTTCTCGCCAAAATTTTCGCTTTTGGGAGAGACAATCGATTTCGACTCGTCGAAAACCTGCATCTATCACATGTTCGCGAATTCGAACATGAATTTCACGGGAAAGCGCAAGATGGAGGAAGCGCGCAAGATGGCGCTGAGCTTCGACGAATATCGTAAGTTCCTCGAACAGGCGTCGGCGTTTCCACGTAAATTCGATCTTTCGAGTTTCTCGCTGAAGTTTTCCGAAATTACCGATGAGGGGATCGAGTCGAAAAACGTCAATGGGGTCATTTTTTATGGGCCATATATAACCCTTCCCATGGGACGCTACATAGCAAAATTGAAGCTGGCGACTCGTCCGAGGAAAGGAGATCTGGAGATTAGTGTTACCGAAAATTGCGGCGAGCATGCCCTGGGACATGTCCAGGCGGTGTGGAACAAAATTCCCACAGACGAATTGGCCGTCACTTTTGAAGTGGCGGGCAAAGCAGCGTATGACGTCGAGATCGTCACCCGTGGACACAATATCGATCATATCGTCATCGAGTCAGTCGAGATTTCCACTGCGTCTGCCCAAAAGTTGAAACGGTTACCGACCAAACAGCCCGTCGAGATTTCCATTGCGTCTGCCCAAAAGTTGAAACGGTTACCTACCAAACCGCACATGAGGCTGCTGCACCGCATCTATTTCGGTTTCGACGGAAAGCCGGACGCATTCGCGAAATATCTTCAGACATGGAAGGGTCAGCTGCCGAACTTTGAAATTGTTCATTGGGATGCATCCAACTTGCCGATGGACATCAATCCCTACGTCCGCACGCTCTACGCGGAAAAAGACCACACGTTCCTGAGCGACTATTTCCGCTGGTACGTTCTTCGAGAATATGGCGGCACATATCTCGATGCCGACGTCGAAATTACGAATGGCAGAATATACCGACAGCTGATCGATGAGATCGAAAATGCCCCTCAGATCGAAGCCTTCATAGGTATCGACGAAAAGTCGGGCGGTTGGTACACGGCTCATACAGTGGCGTCCAAACCAGGAAGCAAGTTGTCGCGCTTTATGTGCGATCTCTACGAAAACTTTGGAAGCTTCACGGTGTGGAGGAAAAAAGGGTTCTATTTTTGGGCGCCGCAACTGGTCGCCCTCTATTTCGCAAATCAAGGACACAACAAGGACCAAATGGGGGCCAGTCCGTCGCTCGAAGCGCCGATCGTTGCCGCTGGCGTAAAGATCTACCCGCAGGATTGGTTTTCGCCGCTGTCTCCCACCGGGAATCGGAGGCAGCCCTTCAAATTGAACGGCCTAAGCAAGAATACTTGTCTGTGTCACCACTTTGCTTGCTCGTGGCATGCTCCCGATTCTCCCTATCTGGAGTACTCCCGCACAAAGGGTGGCCAAGCCAATGTGCTCTTGTCGGAAATCATTTCGAGCGGCAGGAAGGAAATTCAGCTAGCGGCGAACGATCTGTCGATCGGCGTCGGCAGGCTCATTGACGGCTCTATTGCGGCTATGGGCGTAGAGGGTTGTTTGTCCTATGGACCATACATTACACTGGCGCCTGGATCTTACTTGATCACTTATCACCTCGCCTCCTGCCACAATGCTTCGGACGTACGGGTCGATGTGGCCGCAGATCGTGCCGATACGGTAATCGCACGTGGTACGATAAGCCAACAAGAGATTGTGAACAATTCCTTTGCGTTTCCGTTCTCCATCAAGGCGGAAACGAAGCACGTCGAGTTTCGAGTATTCGTTGGAAAGCGGACGAACTTGCAATTATCTGGGATGACGGTCTCGCTGCTCGAAGAGTCGTCAGTACCCGTGCTCCGACAGAATCTTCGAAGACGATGGAGCGGGATTGGGAGATGGCGCTGACAGGATTCCGTTCGTGCGGGTCTCCGCTCTTACGCCTCGTACCCATAGTCAAACGAATAATGCGTACGGGACTTGAGCTGTAAGGCATTCGCCGCAAGTCCTGCTGTACGTAACAACGGAGCCGTCATGGTTGACACAAAGGTGAAGCTATCTGACCTGAACACGAGACTGGACAAGCTGCAACGTTACATCGACAAAACTCTTCATGTCACATCCGAGCTTTTTGAACACTATAAGAAATTTAGCGCTAGACCATACTATCCATTAAACGATGGTTGGGCACTGACCCGGCTCGATTCCGGTCAGCCATTTTTCGTCAATACCGAAGACAGAAACATCACCCCATGGATCATCATGGCCGGTCACTGGGAACCTAATGTGGAGCAAGTACTGTTGTCGTACGCGTCACCAGGGATGACTGTTTTAGATATCGGGGCTCACTTTGGATATTATACCGTAAAACTTGGGTCAAAAATCGGTGAGCATGGCCGTCTGCACGCCTTTGAACCTAATCCTGAAGTAAATGCTGTCTGTCTTGAAAACATAAAGATCAACGGCCTGTACTCCCATACAACGCTTCACAAGTTTGCACTCGGCGATGCTAATACGACAGCGATCCTCACGCACTCTCAAAGTAATATGGCTTCTGCAAACCTTGTTGGCGAACAAGATGCGGATTATTCGGTTAGCGTTGAGGTAAGACGCATCGATGATGTGGTCCCCTCCGATAGGGCCATTGACTTAATTAAACTCGACGCCGAAGGATACGAGAAACGTATTCTTGATGGAGCCATCTCCACGTTGTCTCGCTCTCCACAATGCGCGACCATGATTGAACTCGGTCTGGAGCGCTGGGAAAGGTTTGCACCACTAAATGAATTGATTAATGCATGCGGAGGAAACCGGGAAATTTATGCCGTCCAACGCGATGGAACAATTCGTAAATTGCCGACTGACAAATTGCGTGATTTCCTTCTCACTTGTTCATTTCATGAGAACTATTTCTTTGTAGCCAGACCTCAAGACGTGGAAACGAGAATCGGGCACTTAGTTTGCAGTTAGGACCTAGTCACTCCGCTGAAGGCAATTTCTATTCCGCTTTTAATTTTCTTGGATCGTTGTGCGTCCATCCGATTGAAGACAATACTCTGGGCTGTTCGCAACAATTGGCCTACCCTAATGCATCGAGGTTGGCTTCCAAACCGGGTTGGCGTCCCCTACGCACGCTACTGAGCAGCGAGAACAAGCACCGTTTTTGCCTTGGGAACGATTGCGAGGACCTTCGGTAAATGTTGATAAGCGTCTTCGGAACCCCTTCTCCCTTGACCTACTGGACGCTACACGCCGTCAGAATCATCGCTCAGACTCTTTGTCCCGACTTTTCGTTCGTCCACGCGGCCCGGCTCGATGGACTAATGTCCCTCTGGGATTCGATTGAGGAGGCGCGGCGCCATAATGTGGTGTTGTTTTCAGATGGCCCCGAAGCCGCCTTCTGCGACTTGGTCCTTTCCTTGGAAACTCCCGTTATCTTATCGGCGGACGACCCGGAAGACATTGTTTCCTTTCTAATCGCTTCACGAGATCTAAGCCTCGATCGGGCTTTGCAATTCATGACTCAAAGCGTCTCGACTCTGAGCGTCCTTTGCGGAGCGTCCAATGTTTGGAAGGTTCGCAAGGAGAAATATTCCAATGGCACGCGAGAATACGTAGAACAAATTATCGAGACGTTTGGGTTTGTCGCGAGCGGCGAACAGCTCGACAACATTCTGTCCCAGCTCATCGGCAACTATCAACCTGGTGCGGATGCATTTGTTGGCGAACAGATCTTGCAACACAACCCGCAAGCGCGGTTGCCAGGCGAATATCAGATACTTGACGGCGAGGCGCGAGAACTGACACGCCGTGTGAGTGAGCAATATGGCGCGGTTCTGCGGAACAAACCACTCGGTCGCTTTATCTGGCCGCGTGAAATCTTCTATGACGGCGACAGACGGCACTTCGTCAGTGGGCCGCAGCCGCTGGTGGGAGGATCCCGTTGTCTGATTTTTGGTCCCTATTTTCACTTGCCTCGCGGCGTCTGGGACGTGCGCGTGGAAATTGAGGTCGACGACAATATCTCGGGAAATGAAATACATTCCGACGTGTTTTGCGCCTACGCGGTGATGCTCGCCGGAGTCAACGCTGTTCTACCTAGACGCGGCATCTTTGCTTATCAAATGACGTTCGAAATCCTGGAGCCATTTCTGCCGCTGGAAGTCCGCATCGAGTTGCGTTACGGGGCGATCGAGGGGACGCTTCTACTTCGAACCGTGGAGCTAACACGGGTACGACAACTCGAAACCGATCGTGTCTTCTCCTATGACACGCTACCCGCCCGTGCGAAAGGCATTTTGGATCTTTGGCATAAGCGTTTGGCGGACTTGAAGTTAACGGTTAACAAAAATGGGACTGACAATTTTTGACCAAATGTCACAGGGTCGACACACCGCCGATCGCCGTTCACACGTTACCAGGCGATCCCTCACGCAAGGTTGCGACGTCTGGCCGGCTTGTACTGCTCCGTCGAACTATTTGACACCACTTTGGCGCGACATCCCTAAAGGCAACATCACAACATGAGACAAGTCGCGCCCGACCCCAGGCCCTATGCACAGTTCATTCTCGATCATCTTCTGAAACGGTTACCCGGCGCTTATAGCGTAGGCCGAGCTGTATCCGAGACCGAGGTCCCGATCGACAGGGACGATTGGTATTGGGCAGATGACAACGCAAAAGTGCTGGCACTGCTCGGCCTTCCAGAAATGTGGCAGGCATATCGCGAAGAGGTGTCGGATATCGTCCGCTTCGTCATTTCGATGTGCGATGGCCCGCTGATTTTCAGGCGAATCGCCACGCCGAGGCTCGACGTTTTGCAATGTAACGCCGGCGTGGGCAGCTTTCACCACAGCCTGATGAACGTGACGTGCGATCTGAACAACGGCACCGTGTCGCTGGGAATGAGATTTCACGACGGACGAACGGCGAAGAACGCGACCCTTTCCGATACGTTGATCTCCCCGGTAGCGGTTCTTCCATCGCGGAATTGGAATTTTTTACGGATATTCCTCGAAGTGGCGTCGAGGTGCGCTTGTTCTGCAGTACAGGGTGCACCGCGACCATTGCGCATGTGGAAATCGCGGTCTTGGCCTGACGGACCGGTCAAGCCAAATAGACCGGAGACCAAAACCTTTTCAAAAACGGCCGCGGCTTCCAGTTTCCTGCAGCTCGTCATAGGCGAGGCTCAAACGCGCAGCGACAAGAGGCCCCGGCTCTTCCTGCCGCTGGACCTGAGCGGAATGCGCAAGCGGCGATCTGCGTACCGGTCCGGGATCCAGGACAGCCAATTTCCTGGCCTCGACGATCGCCGAAACGCAGAAGCCGATGAGCGCCACGCCGCTCCCTGCCAAGATCGCAACGTCAGCGCCCGACATCGGTCCCCAATGGGTGTCGATCCTGAGCGGCTCGTGAAAATACCAATAGCCATTGACAAACAACATTGCGCAGCGCAGCTCGGTTGGGCCGATTCTGCCGTAGCAAACCTGCATTTTTCCGGAAGCGTTGCGGCGTACCAAGGTCAAAGCCGCGAGCGTCAGATAGGCAATGAGTGCAATGCAGCCGACATCGAAACGCACGAATGGCGACAGAGCGACGCCGAAGCCAATCGATAGCTGGGATATGATGTCCGCCGTCTGGTCGACAAAGAAACCGTATCGCGGCCTTTCGCTGCGGCGCACGCGGGCAAGGGTTCCATCGAGGGAATCGCCGAACCAATTGAGGATCAGGCCGAGACTGGCAACCCACATGAACCCGATCTGCCAGCCAGCCAGGGCATAAGCGGCGCAAGCAAGAAGCGCTCCCGCGATTCCGAGCAAAGTGAACAGATCGGGCCTGAACATCTCCGGCATGCTGGCGGCGAGCCACGTGAACAGCGCGTCCTCCGCGGGGTGAAGGAAGCCATCGACTACCCTGGAAGCGTCGTCCTTTTTCATGTTGGAACAAAAGCTCCGCTGATTGGCCGCTAGCACCTGCAGCCTGGTTGCGTTAAATCGATCACAGGTTGGTCCCCCCAACAGCAACTATTGGTACACATCTGAACGGAAAAGCAAACTACTCTTATTGCGGAATGTCTGAATAAGATGATTCATGGGTTGCCGGCGTTGACCTTGCCGTTGTTCTGACGCGTGCCCGGTTTCTAGGCAATTGTGAGGAACGGAAGCCTCGTTGATCAACTATCCTCGGGTTCGATAAGGTCATCTCGATCGCAGCAAGACACACGCGTCCTAGGAATGTTTCACATTGGGGGGTAGGCCATGCCGAGAAAATCGGCTCTGCTAGCATTCTTCACGATCGCGCTTTGCGCGACGGGCTGCGCGGGGCTGCCGGTGGCGGGGCCTCTTTCCTCGGAAATCGTCGAAAACAAGAAGAACGCAGCCAAACCCACGCATGTGGATTACATCGTCATCGACGTCACTGAGCTTGTCTGTCGGGTATTGGCAAACCGGCCGCTGGAATCGTTCCGCGCCACGTTTGGGGAAGGCGGACCACCCCCTAACCACACAATCGGAGTTGGGGATTCTTTGGTCGTCACGATCTGGGAAGCCGGGGTCGGCGGTCTGTTTTCGAATCCGATCCCCATCACTCAAGCTGCGCCGAGTTCGCGGGGCGTCAGTCTGCCCGAGATTGTCGTGGCGCAGGACGGCGCGATCACGGTCCCCTATGTCGGGCACATTACGGTGGTGGGAAGGCTGCCGGCAGAAGTCGAGGGAATGATCGAAGCGGGCCTGAGGGGCAAGGCCGTCGAGCCCCAAGTGCTCGTCACGGTCCCGCGAAGCATCGTGAATACGGTTTCAGTCGGCGGAGAAGTCGCGAACGGTGCCCGCGTTCCGCTCAGCATCAGGGGTGACCGCATCCTTGACGTCATTGCCACCGGTGGCGGGGTCCGGGCGCCAATCAATGAGGCGATCGTGCGCCTGACACGCGATGGACGAACGGTGAGCGTGCCTTTTGCCACAATCGTACAAAGGCCGCAGGAGAACATCTACCTCAATCCCGGCGATATACTGACCATCGTCCGACTGCCCCAGACATTCACGGCCTTTGGCGCTTTGGCGCGCAATTTTCAAATACCGTTCGAATCCGACTCCATCACCGCCGAAGAAGCCGTCGCCAAGGCCGGCGGACTTATCGATCAGCGCGCCGATCCAACGGGCCTGTTTGTATTTCGGTACGAGCCGGCGGATCTGATTCGCACGCTGACTCCCGGACTTTCCGTAACCGCGGACGTTGTACCGGTAATTTACCGCCTCGACATGAGGAATGCCGGATCGTACTTCCTGGCACGGCAGTTTGGGGTCAGAGACAAGGACATCGTCTATGTCGCCAACGCGCCTTTGAACGAGGTCCAGAAATTTCTCGGGCTGCTGGGGTCGGCGCTGGGACCGGCCGCGACAACGGCCGCAGCAGGGGCTGCGATAACCACCACGGTAGGTCGCTAAGTAGGCGCTCGACCGGAACCAAACGGATTGATCAGTTCGCCAAGCATCGGGCATAGTTGGGAAGAGCGGGGGGCGTTCCGGCGATGATGCCATTTGTGGCTTTCGATCTCATAAGACTGTTTGTGGGGCCCATTCATCGTTCGCCGCGGGGAATCGATCGCACCGATATGGGCCTCTCAAGACACTTCCTTCAGGAGTGGCCGGGAGACTGCGTCGGGACGCTTCCTACCCCGCTCGGCGTTCGTTGCTTTGCGCGCGACGTTGCTTTGCGCATTATCGATGCCACCAACGAAAAGTGGAGGGAAAGCGCCGATCCCGATGAGGACGTGCTGCTGGCGGCGGTCAAGGAACGCCTGACGGCGAATTCGTCCGCGCGGGCCGGCCGGATTGCGACGGAACGGTCGCGGTCCTACGAGGTCGTCTCTGCTGTTTCGCGGATGTTGAATCAGCTCGCTTGCGGTTCTGGCAGCCTCGCATCGTCCGCCCTTCCATCCGGATCACTTTACTTGAACACCGGGCAGATCGGAATTGCGAACCCGCTATTGCTATTTTGGCTGAGACGGCGTCCGGACGTGAAACCCGTGTTCATGCTGCACGATACGATACCGATCGATCTTGCCGAGTTCGTCCCGCCGTCGTCGCCCGCCTTCCATCAGAGCATGATCGCCAGCACGGCCCGCCACGCCGCCGGTCTGATCGTCACGACCGGGGCTGCGGAGTCCTCGATTCGCCGCGAGCTTGGCCGCTGCGGCCGCGCCGATTTGCCCGTCTTCTCGGAAAATCCGCCGGTAACGCCAATCTTCGCGGAGGGCCCTGACCATGATTCCCATCTCGCCGGCGTGCCCTACTTTGTGATTACCGGCACGATCGAGCCGCGCAAAAATCACCTTTTTCTGCTGCATGTTTGGCGCGAGCTGGTCCAACTCGAAGGCAAGGCGGCTCCCAAGCTGGTCGTTGTGGGTACTCGTTGGCGTCGTTTCGAGGGCGTAACCGACATTCTCGAGCGCTCCAGCGTGCTGAAGGATCACGTGATCGAGGTTTCCGGATTGTCGACTCCGGGCCTGCGTCGCTTGCTGAGCAACGCCTGTGGCTTGTTGATGCCATCTTTCGCCGAGGGTTTCGGCAGCCCGATCATCGAAGCCCTTGCACTTGGCACACCGGTTATTGCGTCCGATCTCGAAGCCCATCGCGAAGCCGGCGGGCCACACGCGACCTACCTCAGCCCGATCGACGGGCTCGGCTGGCTTTCTGCGATCCGTTCTCATGTTCAACTTCAACCGGCGTTCCGAGCAAGAATCGCGAATTACAAGGTGCGGACCTGGGACCAATATTTGCGGCGGCTGGATCCATTTCTGCTGTCGGTGTACTCGGAAGCAAAGGAACAGCAGCGCCCCGCTTTGGACCCGATCATTCCACAATTTGAAGGCGTCACCGCCGGACAAAGTCCCTCATGACACTGGGCACGCCGTCTGAGGCATGATCCAATTTTAGGATCGGATCACCCTTCTGATTCTTTGGTCGGCACGCAACCCGGCAGTGCAGCTTTGCCGCCCATGGTTAAATGAGGCGCGTAAAACGCGCCGGACACTTCGCTGAAGACGGTCTAAGTGTAAGCGGCATAGACTTTTCCGATGCGTTCACGATAGGCGTCGAGCGAAAACAGTTTTGCACGGTCGAGACCCTTGATTTGGAGTTCCGAGCAGAGGTCTTGATCGTTAACGACGCTAATAATCGCTCTCCTAATAGCATCTACGTCATAGGGATCGACCAGAACGGCCGCGTCGCCCGCGATCTCCGGGCTAGAGGATGTAGTCGACGTAACCACGGGCGTGCCAAGCGTCATGGCTTCGAGAATCGGAAGGCCGAATCCCTCGTAAATAGAGGGGAAGAGCACGGCGCGAGCACCTTGGATCAGGGTCATCAGCCGTTCGATCGGCATGTATTCATAGCGGTGGATACGTCCGTGCCAGCTGTCGGTGTTCTTCTGCGCCATTACCTGATTGATCAAGCGGGAATCATCTTCTCCCAACCACGACTGGGCGAACACCACGACGAGCGGCATTTTCACGTTCGCCGCGACATAGGCCTGGACGATGCGTCCAATATTCTTTTTTGGCTCGAGCGAACCGTAAAACAGCAGATAGTTGCCCATTTCCAAGCCGAATATGCCCGCAAGCTCGTTCGCGATCGCGCCACTTCCCCGCTCCAGAAACGGTTTCGGGATGCTGACTGCCTCGTAAGTATTGGTAATCCGACTTTCCTCGACGCCAAAATACGTCATCACGTCCCGTTTCGAATGTTCGGAGACCGTGAGAACATGATCGGCCTTCTTGAGCATCTTTCGCATCGACCGAAGATAGAGCCCCTTCCAATCGAGCGACGTATAGGGCAATCGCAACGAAATTAGATCGTGGACCGTGTAAATGTTGGCGCGCCCATTTGACGTAATGGGCAAGGGGTAGGTCCAATGAAAGAGATCAACATCGATAGGCATTTTCACTTGGAGAAACTTCCCTGTCAGCATGAAACGCAGGCGCGCACGGTCGAAAATTCTTGACGCGACATAGACCTCGTCGGAGGGAACCCAGGAGCTCCCGAGAGGTTCGGTAATGACCGTCCCGGTTATCGGGATCCTTTTCGGACGAATGCTCCTGGCCGCAGAAACGAAACTTCCCAGCCCCGCGATCCAGCGCAGCGGAGGGGGAAGAGTCCGAACAACATCGGCGTCAAAAAACGCGACTTCCCGGGCCAATTCGTCGCGCGGCATCGCGGACGGCCGGCTATAGAGGACGCCCGATTTGTAGCCAAGGTCTCGAGCCAGGCCGACCAGGACGCGCGTATAGGTCGCGATGCCCGTTCCCTTTTTCAGGCTGAGGTTCAGCCCGTCATAGAAGATCTGCTTGGGCATGGTGGGTCCAGTGATGAATCGGAGAACGGAAGCGCGGGAAGCGGCGATGCAATTTGCCTCGCCAAAGTATGCGGAACCCTGACTTAGCCTGCAAGCGTCAGCGCCCGCTTGCCTATTTCACGCGCCATGACGATCCTTTCCGCGCCAGTAAAGGAACATATCCTCAATCGTGCGCTCGATTGGTATGTCCTGGCGCCAACCCGTGGCGTCGCGCACGCGAGTCGTGTCTCCCCAGATGATCGCTTCGTCGATCGTCCTAAGCAGACCGGGATCCACTTCGACCGAGATATCGCGTCGCAGGGAGTTCGCGAGAACCAGCTGCGCGATCGCGGACATGGAATAAGCTGTATCACCGCCGACATTGTAGACCTCGCCCGGGGTCCCCCGTTGCATGAGTAGCGTCAGGGCGCGATTGAGATCGCGCACATCGACCAGCGCTCTCCTAGTCGATAGATTGCCGACCAAAAGCCGACTGCTGCCTCCATCGCGCTCGAGAGAAACGGCGCGACGGACGAAATCGGAAGCGGCATCGCCCACCTTGCGTGGTCCCGTGCAATTGAAAATGCGCACGCACACGGCATCCACCTTAAAATTCGCCCAATATTGGTAAGCCATCATTTCCATCGCCGCCTTTGAAACGCCATAAGGATGCAAAGGCTTCAAGGCTCGGCGTTCGGAAACTGGAACCTCTTCGGGCGCAACAAAGCCATAGGCCGCCGAGGAACCGGCGAGGATGATACGGGGCGTCAGCTTCAGAGAGCGGACCGCTTCGAAAATCATCGTCGTGCCGATAACATTCGATTGCAAAGTCTCGATGGGGCGCTGCCACGACACCGTTGGATAGCTCTGCGCGGCCAAATGAAAAATGCCATCGGGACGAAAATCCGCGAGTGAGCTGAGGAGCGAGCTACCGTCCGTTATATCGAGCTCCTGCAGGGGGAGGTGGGCGATTTCAGCGATATCGATCGTAGGCCGCCAATAGGTGCCAAGAATTTCGTGGCCGGCAGCGGCGAGCATTTCGGCCAGATGCGATCCTATCATTCCGCCGGCGCCTGAAATCCAAACTTTCATGGGCTTCGGTCTTCGCTCGCTGTTTCTTCGTCCCATTTCACGGAGGTCTTGTCGGCGGTCCGTGGCGGCACGACAGGACGCAGAAAATATTCGAGATTGCCCTGGGGAATCGACACGAGCGAAGATCTGATGCCTTCCCCGCCGATTGGAAACGAGTCGAATCCGAAGCGGTGCGCGGATCGAACCAGATGCTCGAGAAAGGGACCGCCAACCGTCAACATTGGTTTGAGCGTTGTTTCGACCGGAGCCCCCAGGCGCGTTCCCAAGCCCCCCGCCAAAATAACGCATCGGCGACCGCCCACAGCCATCAGAAAAGGGCGTCCTCGATGATCTGGCAGATCATGTGTCCGACGCCGATGTGCATTTCCTCAATTCGAGCCGTGTGCTTTGAAGGAACGCGAACGATCGCGCTGCAGTAATTGGAGATTGCACCCCCGGATTCTCCAGTTAGGCCTACAGTATATAGACCCATCAATTTGGCGGCATTCAAGGCGCGGACGATATTTTTGCTGTTTCCACTTGTTGAAATGCCTATCAAAACGTCTCCGGATTTGGCCAGGCCGCGCACCTGACGCTCGAACACCTCATCGAAACCGTAATCGTTGCCGATCGCGGTCAATGTGGAAACGTTGGCCGACAGTGCAACGGCGGCGAGCGGGGCGCGATCCTTTAAAAACCGTCCTTGAAGTTCCGCGGCGAGATGCTGCGAATCCGCCGCGGAGCCCCCGTTGCCGCAGAACATTACGCATCCGCCACGGTTGATTCGCGCGGCGATCTCAAGCGAAATCTCCGAGATGGTTTCCGCATGTTCCATGAGACTCAAATAGTTGGCGGAGGTTTCCTCAAAGGTCCGTCGGACCTTGACTGCTATCGTGACCTTGTCGACAGCAGGATCGACCAATCTTGGGCGGAAAGCGCTCAATCCAGCCTCCATCCTTCGGTACCGTTCTTGGTGAAGTGGCATGGCCGCACTTCGCCTCCGGTTTGCGTCAGTGCACGCATGACGTCCATCCGCTTGGCCGGATCGACGACGAACAAGGCGAAGCCGCCGCCACCGGCGCCGGACAACTTTCCGGCTCGCGCGCCTGCGTTCTTCGCGACGTCGAAAACCCTGTCGATATAGCTGTTCGTGATTCCTTCGGCGACGCGTTTCTTCGCCTCCCAGGATTTCCCGATGTAATGGGCAAACTGGCAAAAATCGCCCTTCAGAACCGACTCCTTCGTTCTCAGCGCATCGTCCTTCAAAGCTTTCATCGCATCCATGGAGTCGGGATCTTCCTCGCGGACATTTCTAATCTGTTCATCGATGATTGCAGATGATGACCGCGACGTGCCGGTGAAGCAGAGAACCAGAGACGTTTCGAGCTCGGACAGAATCCAGTTCTTGATGCGCAAGGGATTCACGATGATGCGTTCGTTGGCATAGAATTCCATGAAATTGAAACCGCCGAAGGTGGCGGCGTATTGATCCTGTCGGCCGCCGCTCCATCCCAGGTCCCGCCGCTCCACCTCGAAAGCCAAACGCGCGACATCGTACTCGCCGAGCGGCAGGCGCAGCAGTTCGACAAAAGCTTTTACGATCGCGACGACGAGAGTCGAGGATGAACCCAACCCGGATCCGGGCGGCACGTCGCAGTACGTCACCATGCGCAATGGGAGCGGATCACCACGGCGAAAATCCTTGACGATTCGATTGATCACCGCCTTTTGCAGCGCTAGAGGTCCATCGGGCTCCATTCGGGAGACCGCTCGGCCGACATATTGCTCAGCTATGTCTGGAGCGGAAATCTCAACGGTTCTGTCGTTCGTGCTTTCGATGTGGGCATAGGCGTAGAGGTCAATCGTCGCGTTAAGAACATAACCACCGTAGATGTCGCAGAATGGTGAAAGGTCGGTACCGCCCCCGGCAAGGCCGACGCGAAGCGGTGCACGTGCGCGAATGATCATGAAACCTCTTCTCAAGCTGACGCTGCCTAAACACGCGGTCCATTGTTGCGATGGAGGGCGATCGAGCACAAGTCAAACGGACAAGTGTCAAACGCCCCTGGTCCCCTGAAGCCATCTATCCTGAAGCCATCTATACTGTGACACAGGCGGCGGCCTAACGGCAATTATTAGGCGCTCCCGTCGCTGTTATTTTTCTGAGTCCTTTGAGGTTTTGAGGGAAGGGGCCAGCAACAATGAAATGTCCGGCGTCACTGCCGGCGAACCCTGCCTATTCGGGGGAACGCTCTTGCCGGCAGAAAACTGCCCTGCTCTGCGATTCAGCGCAGGTCCAACGAAGAATTTTGAGAACCGTAAAGCAGCAGTGCGAACGGCACTATGTTGGTATGGTTTACAAAAAATATGCGTATAAACGCACCAGCTTTGTGCTTTTGGCGGTGGCATCCGCCGTTACCGTCGGTCCGGTTCATGCCGTCGCGTTAGGGAGCGTGAAATAGCGAGTGGCGAATAGCTTCCCTCTCCCCTCTGCGGGCTCGACTCTCGCAGCGCCTTGGCGAGAAGGCAGTTATGCGATCCTGACTTCCATTCCAAGCTTCGGTTTTGTGGTCGCGGCAACTCTGCTTGCCTGCCTGCCCGAACTTGGCGATTGCAACGTCAAACAGGCTGCTATGCTTGCCGGCCTTGCTCCCATTGCCGACGAATCGGGAGAGCGGAAGGGCGCTCGTGTCGTCTGGGGCGGACGACCTGCTCTGCGCCGCATCCTCTATCTGGCAGCCCTTACCGCCGCGCGCTTCAATCCCGATGCCAAAGTCTTCTATCAGCGTCTCATCGCAGCTGGAAAACCCACCAAGGTCGCCCTGATCGCCGTGGCGAGAAAGCTCGTCACACTGGCAAACACACTCATCAGCCAAAACCGCACTTGGCAACTCAATGCGCCAAAACCCGCTTGACACCCAACACAGATGCTACGCTCTGCGAGCTTGGACCTTCGCTAAAGCTACGGCCCACAAGTCGGCGGACAAGAGGGGAGAGGGGAAGTGAAAATCGCGGTCTTCGGAGCAGGGGCGATCGGATGCTATCTCGGCGTCCGGCTGCATCAGGCGGGCGCGGAGGTCAGTCTGATCGCGCGCGGTCCCCATCTCGAGGCGATGAAGAAGAGCGGCGTCACACTGAAGTGCGGCGATGAGACGGTGACGGTTCGTCCCTTCGTTACCGATGATGCGACAGACGCCGGCCTTCAGGATTATGTCTTCGTCAGCGTCAAAGCTCACACACTGCCCCAAGCGGCCGAACAGGTCGCGACTCTGATGGACGACGAGACGACGCTGATCACGGCGATGAACGGGATTCCCTATTGGTATTTTTATGGCGTCGATTCGCCCTGGCGCGATCGCGTCATTCAGTCGGTCGATCCCGACGGCAGGCTTTGGCGCACGCTGCGGCCCGAGCGACTCATCGGCAGCGTGCTTTACCCCTGGGCGGAGATCGTCGCCCCGGGCGTGGTCGAGGCCGCCGCGAGCAACCGCTTCGTGCTCGGCGAGCCCGATCAATCGACGAGCACGCGCATCAGAAAGCTCTCCGGCATCATGCAAGCGGGTCACCTCGATGCGCCGATCACGACCGACATCCGCACCGAACTGTGGTTCAAGCTGTGGGGCAACCTTTCGTTCAATCCGATATCGGTGCTGACCGGTTCGACCATCGATCGCTTGACCGCCGAGCCGGAGTTGCGCGCGGTGGCGCGCGCCATGATGGTCGAAGCCGAAAAGGTCGCGAATGCGCTGGGCGTGCGGTTCGGCATGGACGTCGACCAGCGCATCGGCGTGACCAAGCTCGGCGGCGCGCGCAAGACTTCCACCCTGCAGGATTTCGAACGCGGCAAGACGCTGGAAATCGATCCGCTGTTGGGCGCGATCGTCGAGCTCGGCGAGCTCACCGGCTGCGAATTGCCGCTGTGCCGCGCGGTCCTGGCGATGGTCAGAGAAAGAGCGATACGCCTGTAGACCCCGGCCCGGCGCCTCGGCTATCTTCCGCCGCGATCCTGCGCAAGCCATTCAAACGACGGAGCAAATCACGTGACCCATTACAATGTCCTGATCCTGGGCGCGTCCTATGGCTCGCTGCTGGCTTCCAAGCTGCTGTTCGGCGGCCATTCGGTCCACCTCGTGTGTCTTCCGGCGGAAGCCGACCTGATCAACGCGGAGGGCTTTCGCGTGCGGCTGCCGATCAGGGGCCGCAAGGATCCGATCGAGATCGATTCGCGCGAGCTGCCGGGTAAGGTCGGCGCCGGCGGCACGGCGGGCGTCAATTCGAAGGATTATGATCTGGTCGGCCTTGCGATGCAGGAGCCGCAATATCGCTCGCCCGGCGTGCGCGAATTGCTGGATGCCGTCGCGAAGTCGCGCGTGCCGTGCATGTCGATCATGAACATGCCGCCGCTGCCCTATGTGAGGCGCATTCCGGGCCTGAACCATGAGGCGCTTAAGGCCGCCTACACAGACCCTTCGGTGTGGGACAGTTTCGATCCGGAAACGTTGACGCTGTGCAGTCCCGATCCGCAGGCCATCCGCCCGCCGGGCGAGAAGGTCAACGTCCTGCAGGTCACGCTCCCGACCAATTTCAAGGTCGCGCGTCTGAAGGACGAGAAGGCGACCGCCATGCTGCGCCAAATGGAGAAGGACATCGATGCGGTGCGCTTCGTCGCGCCGGAGGGTAAAATCGAACTGCCGGTGAAGCTGAGAGTGTACGATTCGATCTTCGTGCCGCTCGCCAAATGGGCCATGCTGCTCGCCGGCAATTATCGCACCGTGACCAAGGACGGCATGCGGACAGCGCAGGAAGCCGTCCACAGCGATATTGAAACCTCGCGCTCGGTCTACAATTTCGTCAACGATCTGTGCGTGAAGCTGGGCGCCAACCCGAGCGATCTCGTGCCGTTCGAGAAATATGCAGCGGCGGCCGAGAGCCTGACGCGTCCGGCATCGGCGGCGCGGGCGCTCAACAATGGCGCGCCCAATATCGAGCGCGCCGACAAGCTCGTGCAACTCATCGCCAAGCAGAAGGGCCTGAGCCATCCGGTGATCGATGCGACGGTCGCGCTGGTCGATGCACGGCTCGAGGGCAACCGCAAAGCGGCGGCGTAATTTCCGGCAAGACGGCGAGCATAAATCGCGATAGATTCTTCGCGCTCGCAATTGGCCGACCAGGAACTGCGCGGGCTCAAGAACCGCGAGACGGCAAAGCTGTTGGGGGGAGTCTGTTGACGTCGAGGAGGAGCGTTCGGCGAAAGCATTCGCCGCGCTGCGCTTGGCTTCGCGCCGCCGTCATTGCCGGGGCGCTGGTGCTAACGCTCGGAAACGCTCTCGCCGTGGAAGTGCCGCAGGTGAGGCCGCATCCTCAGCGCGATTTCAACACTTATGAGCCGACGGCACGGGCGACGCGCATTACATCGGCTGAAGCGCCGACGATCGACGGCGATCTTTCCGATCCGGTTTGGGCGAAAGCGGAGATCATCGACGAGTTCTATCAGGTCGATCCCAATGCCGGCGAGCCGGGCTCGCAGCCGACGGTGGCGCGCTTTCTCTACGACGACAACACGCTCTATGTCGGCATTTACGCCTATGACAGCGAGCCGGACAAAATCGTCGCCACGGTGAAGGCGCGCGACGGCAGGCTCGACGTCGACGACGGCGTGCGCATTTATCTCGATCCCGAGCTGACGCGCCGGAACGCCTATTATTTCGAAATGAACCCGCTGGGTTCCCGCGTCGACGCGCTGATCCAGAACAATCAGACCTTCATCGATACCTGGAACGCGATCTGGTCGGGGCGCGCGAAGCGGCAGCCCGACGGCTATTCGGTCGAAATGGCGATCCCGTTTCGCGATCTTTCCTTCGATCCCGCGCGTCCCAATTGGGGCCTGGAAATCCAGCGCCGCATCCGGCGCACCGGCGAGCGCATCCGCTGGACCAATATCAGCTCCGCGGCGTATTACGCGGACGTGTCACGCTCCGGCACGCTGACCGGCATCGAGGGCGTCAACACGGGACTGGGCCTGGACATCCAGCTCCAAGGCAAGCTCGCCTACAAGCACGAATGGGAGGGCACCAAGCGCGATGGCATGAAGTTCGTAATGAGCGGCAACGCCTATTACAAAGTCACGCCGGGCTTGACCGGAACCGTGACGGTCGATCCGGATTTTTCCGATGCGCCGTTGGACATCCGTCAGGTCAATACGACGCGCTTCGTGCTGTTCCAGCCGGAGACGCGCGACTTCTTTCTGCAAGACGCCGCGACATTCGAGTTCGGCGGGCGCGGATTCACCAGAAGCGACGCCATCAACCGCGACAATGGCAGGCCGTTTTTCTCGCGCAATATCGGCCTTGCCAATAGCCAACCCGTCAGCATCACCGCGGGCGGCAAATTGTCCGGCCAATACGGCAATATCGGCATCGGGGCGCTCTCGGTGCTGACGGACGGCACTGGGACGACGCGCGATCGCCAGGTTCTCTCGGTCGCGCGCATCACCGCGCCCGTCCTCGACGAGTCGAAAGTCGGCATTGTTTTCACCAACGGCGATCCGTCGGGAAAAAGCAGGAACACGGTCGGCGGCGCCGACTTCCAGTATCTCAATTCGAACTTCACGCCGGGCAAGGTGCTGGGTGCCGACTTCTACTACGAGCGAAGCTTTTCCAACACCAAAGGCGACGACGATGCGTTCGGGGTTACGCTCATCTATCCCAACGAGCCGTGGGGCGGTGATTTCCACTTCAAGGAGATCGGCCCGAACTATTTTCCTGCGCTCGGCTTCGTCAACCGCACCGGAATCAGAAGCTATGACGGCAATTTCCAGCGCCGCGAGCGCAACGTCGCGGGCTTGCGATTCATCGAACTCTTGACGAGGTGGAACATCTTCACGTCCCTCGACAATCATCTGGAGTCGCGCGAGAACATCCTGGAAGCGCGCGCCAGTACGCTGTTCACCGACGAATATCGAATAAGGCTGATCGACGATTTCGAGGACGTGCCGGCGGACTTCACTCTCGCCAACAAGGTCCTGGTACCGAGGGCCCGGTATCATTGGACCAATTTCGGCGCCGAAATCAGAAGTTCGGACGGGCGTCCCTATTCCGCTCAGATCGACGTGACCTGCTGCAACTTCTACAACGGGAAATACTGGCGCATCGACGCTCAATTCGACTATCGGCCGAACGAACTCTTCCAGTTCGAGCCGCACTACATCTACACCTTCATCGATCTGCCGACGGGTTCGGTCGGCATTCACCTCGCAACCGCAGACTTCATCGTCAATTTCACACCCGACATGCAGCTTTTCACGCAGATCCAATTCGACAACATCAGCCAGAAATTCGCCTTCTCGATGCGCTATCGCTGGGAGTACCGGCCTGGCGACGAAATCTTCGTTTCCGTCGGTCAGGCGGCGCAGATTCCCGGAACGACGTTCCACCCGCAGATCTCGCAAGCGGTGATAAGGGTCGGGAATACGTTTCGGTTTTAGCGGTCAGGAGCGGAAGAAAATCCTACTCCTGCCCGGAAGCCGCTTTCTCGATGCGCTCGAGCGATTGCGCGAGGCGTTCGTATTCCTCCGCAATGCTCAAAAGGACTTTTCGCGTGTTCGTGTCCGCCATGCCTTCGGCTATCGTGCGGAGCTCTTCGGCGTGCAGCCGATAATTCGCGGCGGTTCTTGTCTCGCCGATCATGGGGCGCCCTGTCCCAACCCCCGCAGCAAGATATAGGTCGGAGCCAAAGAGAACCCAAGCACAAGCGCGACGCTAGCATAGCAAGCAAGGCTCACAAGAGCGTCACGAGCGAAGCCCAGGCAAGCCACTCGCCGATCTGACCAAGCTCATGAGAAAACGACGTCGCAAGAGAAATTCCGGCGACAAGCCCAGCAGTCAATCCAAACACAAACTTGACCATGATGGTCTCCGACGTACCTTGCCTCGACGGCATCAGGTCGAGAAAGTCACTATAGCACCACGATGATAGAGCGTGCGACGCGGACGTGCGAGCACGCCTCCAAGCGCTTCCAAACACTGCCAAATACGATTGCGACAGCCCCTCGGGCGCGACGAAAATCGACACAAAAGACCGAGCCCGAAACGCTTTTTTAGTCGACATCCTTCATGCTCGGGCATCAGAGCGGGGGGAGCATGTCTGAGTCAGGGGACGGAAAAGATTCGGCAGCCGCTGCCGCCGAACGGCGCAGACCGAGGAAAAGAGCACAATTGCGCGGTTTGGCCGTTTTGCACGACGGCACAGGTACTGTGGATTGCCGAATCGAAGATGTATCGGAGACTGGAGCCAGGATCAGCGTCAACAAAGGTCGAGCGATCCCTCAGAATCTCTATCTCATCGTTGCCGGAAAAGAGACCGCCCATGATGCCATTGTCGTGTGGACCAAGGGTCAGGAGATCGGTCTCAATTTTGTCAAAACGCTGCAGCTCGAAAGCGTGAAGAACACCGAGTTGCAGTTTCTGAGGCGCCTCAAATTGGAAAGGCTGCGCAGCTAGCCGTCCGGCGCGATCGAACGACCGACCCGCGCTACCCCGGAAATATATAATGTAGAGCGCGCAACAAAGTTCCATACCCCGAGAGGTCGCAGCGCCATTTCGGCAACCAAACCGAGAGCGTGTGCGTTTTTTGTCATCCCCCTGGGGTGCGAGATGGACAGCGAGTCCGATACGGCCGCCAAGTATCTGAAACGAGCAGAACAGGTCCGCGCGATAGCGGATCGCATAACACCAAGCAGTGCCCGGAAAATCCTGATCGGAATTGCCGACGACTATGAACGCATGGCCAAGACCGTCGCCGACATCGAAAAAGTCGAGCGCAACTTGGCGGACAGGAATTCGAAAAAAAAGCAGACCTGACCGCGCGCTTTAAATCGGCCGGGCCGGCCACACCTTTCGCTTCTGAAAGCGGCAAAATCGTTCGCTTTGGAACGTCCGTGAAACTTGAGCGTTGGTTGGGCGGGGAATTCGCACAGCTTGGGAGCCACATGAGCGAGATTGAAGACGCCGAAAGACGGATCGCCGAACAGCGCGCCCGTATTATTCAGCTCGAAGCGGATGGCCTTCCCGACGACGCGGATATGGCATGGACGACGATGCAAGAGCTTCTAGCGGAAATGCGGAGTCGTCCTGAGCCCGCAAAGCCGGTTTCCCCGCCCTAGTTCTCGGGCAAGGGGCTTCCGAAGGTTTCGAAGAACTTCCGCACGATCGGTCTCTGGCCGGCGTGAATTTTCACGACGGCGTCGGTGCCCGAAAACCAGCCGGCGCGGTCGACCTCGGGGAAGCGCGCCCGTTTGCCCGATTTGGGCGGCCATTCCATCTCGAATTCGTTGCTCGCGAGGGCGAAAGGGTCGAAGTCACCCGGCACCGACCACACGGAGATCAGCTTGCCGCTCGGCTGTTTGAAAGTGCCGAGGCTAAGGAACTCGCCTTCGGGCAGGACGCCGGTTTCTTCCTGAAACTCGCGCTTAGCCGCGGCCAGCATGTCTTCACCGGGGTCCGAGAGGCCTTTGGGGATAGACCATGCGCCCGCGTCCTTTTTGGCCCAAAAGGGACCGCCGGGGTGCACGAGAAGGACTTCGGCGGCCGTGCCCGCGCCGCGATGCATCAGGATTCCGGCGCT
>Ga0137361_10000212_pt1 | contig 29809 bp, 23 predicted proteins | sample Mad1_80_16metaG_FD_104923 | JGI IMG/M metagenome (GOLD analysis project Ga0137361, IMG submission 104923) | Vadose zone soil microbial communities from Angelo Coast Range Reserve, California, USA - Mad1_80_16 metaG | ecosystem: Environmental > Terrestrial > Soil > Vadose zone | place: USA... | reverse complement strand
GACCTTCGTCGGCACGGTGCACGAAGACTTCGCCGTAGAGAGTATGGCGGGCGACATCTTTCTCCTCGGCAACACGTCGTGGCGCATTCGCCGGGTGGAAGGCAAATCCGGCCGCGTGCTGGTGGAAGATGCCCACGGCGCTGCGCCCAACGTTCCCTTTTGGCGCGGCGAGGCTCCAGCGCGAACCCAGGAACTCTCCGCCCAGGTCGCCGATCTTCGCAAGGAAATCAGCAACCGTCTGCGCGACGTCTTCCCGGTTGGAATTTCACAGAGCCAGCCCGCGGTGGCGCAGACGGTTACCTGGTTGAAGGAAGAATGCGGCCTGGATGATTCCGGCGCCGAGCAGGCGATTGAGTACGTCTTGCAAGGCCGCGCAGTGTTGGGTGATGTTCCCACCCAAGACACGATCATCGCGGAGCGCTTCTTCGACGAGGGCGGCGGAATGCAGCTGATCATCCACGCACCCTATGGCGGCAGGATCAACAAGGCCTGGGGTCTGGCGCTGCGTAAGCGTTTCTGCCGCAGCTTCAATTTTGAACTGCAGGCTGCGGCCACCGACAACGGTCTCAACATCGCTCTGGCCGAGCAACACAGCTTTCCCTTGGCCGACGTTTTTCATTTCCTCAACTCGGAGACGGTGCAACCGGTTCTCGAACAAGCCGCGCTTGATTCGCCCATCTTCGGAACCCGCTGGCGCTGGGACGCCAATCGCGCGCTCGCGTTGCTACGTTTTCAGAGCGGCAAAAAAGTTCCGCCACAGATTCAGCGTATGCGGTCCGATGATCTGCTGGCGTCGGTGTTTCCAGACGTGGCGGCCTGCCAGGAAAACATCGTGGGGGACATTCAGATTCCCGATCATCCGCTGGTGAAAGAAGTCATGAAGGACGTGCTCACCGAAGCCATGGATATCGACGGCCTCAGATCGCTGCTGCGTGGCATGCAGGAAGGACGCATCCGTTGCCTGGCGGTGGACACTCCCGTGCCGTCGCAATTCTCGCACGAGATTTTGAATGCGAATCCCTACGCCTACCTTGATGACGCGCCGCTCGAAGAGCGAAGAGCACGTGCCGTCGAAATGCGCCGCATCCTCCCAGAATCGGTGCTCGAGGAAGTGGGAAAGCTCGATCCAACCGCGATCGCCCAGGTCCGCGAAGAAGCCTGGCCGGATATGCGCGATGCCGATGAGCTGCATGATGTACTGCACACCTTGATCGCGCTGCCGGAAGCCATCACTGCCCATGTGGAGGCGGGCGACCCACCTGCCCAAACAGGTGCCGCGTCACTGAGTTTGGTCGGCTTATCTGAAACTGATGGCGTCGGTCGCGCATGGTTCGACTGGACAGCCGACGGGAGTTCCAAGCGCAATAGCGGCGCGAGCGAGTGGCCGACACATTTCAAGAGACTACTCGAACAAGGACGCGCCACTCGTGCTGAGCACGCTGGCGCAAGTTACTGGGTTGCGGCGGAGCGGGTAAAGACATTTTCGCGGCTCTTCCCTGGCTCCGGGTTCGATCGACCTGTACCGGAGATTGAGACTACCCTGCCCGCACCCGAGGACGCCATGCTTGCCCTGGTCACCGGCTGGATGTCACATCTGGGTCCGATTACGGCTTCGCAACTCGGAGAACTGCTCGGGCTTCCTGCGGGAGAAATCGAAAAGGCGCTACTCCGCATGGAAGCCAGCGGCAGCGTCCTGCGAGGACAATTTACGGACAAGACCTCGCGGGCGGGGGCGCCCGCGCCACACGAGCACGAGTGGTGCGAACGACGGTTGCTGGCGCGCATTCACCGCCTGACCGTGGCCACCCTGCGCCAGCAGATCGAGCCAGTGACCTCGGCTCAGTTCATGCGCTGGCTGTTGCGCTGGCAGCATGTTGCTCCGGGAACCCAGATGCAGGGAGAACGCGCCACACTCGATGTGCTGCGACAGTTGCAGGGTTTTGAGATTCCCGCCAGCGCATGGGAAAGGCACGTTCTTGGGCGGCGTATTTCAAATTACGATCCCAAGTGGCTCGACCAGCTTTGCCTTACCGGTGCCGTCGGTTGGGGGCGCTTGTCTCCGCATCCCGCCACGCTCGATGACACGGTCGCGGGAAAACGCCGGGTGATTCCGACCAGCGTGGCCCCGATTACATTCTTTGTGCGCGAGGAAGCCGACTGGATGACACCGCGTCGTCCAGCCTCCAGCAACGCCGCCCCAGATCAGCCCGAAGCGCGAGGCCTAAGCGAAGTCGCGCGGCAGGTGCTGGACTTCCTGCGCCAGCGCGGCGCGTCGTTTTTTGCCGACATCGTGCGCGGCACAGGCCGGCTCAAAGCCGAGGTGGAGACGGCACTGTGGGAGTTGGTCGCGGGCGGACTGATCACCGCCGATGGCTTCGACAATTTGCGCTCATTGATCGATCCCAAACGGCGCGCCGGGCAAGGCAACGGACGGATGTCACGTCCCCGACACAGCACCGGCAGATGGGCGGTCTTGTACACGGATCAAGCCGCAGATGGCAATCGTGCGGTCGAAGCCACTTGCTGGATGCTGCTCAAGCGCTACGGCATCGTCTTTCGCGACTTGCTGGCGCGCGAGACCAATCTCCCGAAGTGGCGGGAACTGCAAATGGCTTTCCGCCGCCTGGAAGATCGAGGCGAAATTCGCGGCGGCCGCTTCGTGGATGGTTTTCTGGGCGAACAGTTTGCGCTGCCGGTGGCGGTGGAGTCGTTGCGGGCAACCCGAAAAATGCCAAACACCGGAGCAACGATTGTGTTGTCGGCTGCCGATCCCCTCAATCTTGTGGGAATCCTGGTGCCGGGCGAACGGGTTCCCGCCATCTCGGGAAAGACGGTGACCTTCAACGAGGGCGTGGTGTTGCAGACAAATGTCTCACAAGATTCCGAACCCTTGGTTGCCATAGGCGGGTAGAAACATCCGGCTCAGAATTTCTGACGGAGAGAGGTTGGACCAGTTGTCAGTTGATAGTTCTTGGTCAGCCGTAGAAGAATTTACCGGGAACCCGATGAGGGGGTCCCTCGGATTCCCGGGTCGGCGCTACCCGGCAGAACTTCTGAAAGCGCTTCCCCCGTCGCTTTTTGCCAGACCGGCACCGCTCAACGTAAGTAGCACGTACTCCGCCATTGCTGGAACCGGTTGCCGAAATGTATAGACTCCACGTACCCTATTGATTAAATTAACCTTAGCTGCATCCCCGGGCACGGAGCTAGCGCTCCTCAGAGACCACAATCCTATCCGACCGGATAGTGCTCTATCTGTTCGGATAGTGGAACAGGATCATTTCCGCGGCTCGAAAAGCCTGCAACTGTGATAAACGAGATGCACGAACGAGGCCCAAACCAGTGAAACCCAGACTTCAGGTAGCCGCCGGACCTTTGACCGATTCCACCTACTTTCTGACCGATGCCGAAATCAGGATTGGGCGAGATCCATCCAACTCGCTCGCCATCAGCGATCTCTCCCTGTCGCGACGTCACTGCGTGCTCAGCCGCGAGCAGGACAGTTACAAGATTTGCGACCTCGACAGCCGCAATGGAACGTTCGTAAACGGAGGGGCGGTGTCGGAGGCAAGTCTATGTCACGGCGACCGAATCTCGGTGGGCGAATCTGTCTTTGTGTTTCTGGACAAAGATGAAGACCCCGATGAAGCAATCGTGGCCGCCGTGGAGTTCGACGACGCCATCACCCAGGCAACCACGCAGATCCGACCGCAGGACGTACTCTACCTTCAGCCAGAACGGATCCTGAAACAATTGCCGGCAACTTCGCGGCTGGGACGGAATCTGAACGCACTGCTCAAGATCAGCCGCGTAGTTCATTCCATTTCTGACCTGAACCAGTTACAGAGGCAAATTCTGGAACTGATTTTTGAAGTGGTGCCGGCCGAGCGTGGCGCTATCCTGCTTGACGACACCGGCAACGAGAAGTTCTCCTCGCTGTTCGTCCATCCCAGGTCGGTCAAACGAGGGGAACCAGTGCGCGTGAGCCGCACCATCACACGCCAGGTGATGGAGCAAGGAGTCGCGATCTTAGGCGCGGACGTACCCGGTAGCGGAGGATTGAGCGGGGTGGAAAGCCTGGTCACCTTCCAGGTGCGATCCCTGTTGTGCGTGCCGCTGACGGTTTTTCAACGAGTAATCGGCTGCATCTATCTAGACACGACCAACCCGGTCACTCGTTTTGATCGGGACCATCTGGAACTCGTGGCCGGCATCGCCGGCATCTCGGCCGTCGCGCTGGAGAATGCAGGGCGGCTGCTGTGGCTGGAGCAGGAAAACCTGCGCCTGGCGACGGAAATCAATCTTCAGCACAACATGGTTGGCGAAAGCAGTCCCATGAAGGAGGTGTACCGGTTCCTGTCCCGGGTGGCCCCGACCGATGCTACGGTGCTGGTGGGTGGCGAGAGCGGCACCGGAAAAGAGCTAGTGGCGCGGGCGATTCATCGCAACAGCCCGCGCACCAGCCGACCCTTTGTCGCCATCAACTGTGCCGCCATTCCTGAAGGTCTGCTGGAAAGCGAACTCTTCGGTTATGAAAGAGGCGCATTCACAGGCGCCCAGAGGCAAAAGAAGGGCCGGTTGGAGATGGCTGACGGAGGGGTAGTGTTTCTGGACGAGATTGGAGAAATGGCGCCGTCGCTGCAGGTCAAACTCCTTCGAGTTCTGCAAGAGCGCGAGTTCGAGCGGCTGGGCGGAGCCCGCCCCATCTCGGTAGACATCCGCTTGATCGCGGCCACCAACAAGGATCTGGCAGACGCTGTCAAGGCGGGGACATTTCGCGAGGATCTCTATTACCGGCTGAACGTAGTGTCGGTGGTTGTGCCTCCGCTGCGTGAACGCCCCGAAGATGTTCCAATTCTGGCCGAATACTTTGTCTCTAAGTTTGCCGTCAAATGCAAAGTGAAGGCGAAGAAGATTTCTCCTGAAGCCATGTCCGGCCTGATGAATTACGACTGGCCCGGCAACGTGCGCGAACTTGAAAATGCCATCGAGCGCGCCCTGGTGTTAGGAGTATCCGATACGATCCGGCCCGAAGACCTTCCCGAGTCCGTTCTGGAGAAAGATCCCGCACCCGGAGTGCAGGAAGCGAGGTACCACCTGGCGGTCAAGCAATTGAAGAAACATCTGATCCTTACCGCTGTGGAGGAAGCTAGAGGCAATTACACGGAAGCAGCTCGCATCCTGGGAGTGCACGCGAACTACCTCCACCGCTTGGTCAGGAACCTGAACTTGCGAGCCCCAATTCGCTCTCTACCGATTCCGCGCAGCGGAACATCAAGAACCGTGGATGGCCGGCTGTAAGGGCTCGAAACCGGAAAACTGCAACCAGAACAAGCACGCGGAGACAACCGCCCGCAGCGATTTCAAGGTAGCTTCAGGGTCAACAGGGTGGCGGGATTTAGGTAGACGCCTTGCCAGCGTACGGCCAAATGCAGGTGGGGTCCCGTGGCTCGGCCTGTGCCTCCGCTCAACCCGATCTCCTGGCCACCTTCGACCCGCTCACCTGCCTTCACTTTGATCTCTGACAGGTGGAGGTACAGCGTCAGCAGTCCCTGCCCATGATCGAGCACCACGCAATTTCCTTCAAAATACAGCGGGCCCGCCAGCAAAACTCTGCCTGTGTTAGCGGCCAAAACCGGTGTGCCCTGCGGAACCGCGTAATCGAGCCCCTGATGCATGCTCTGAACTTTTCCGTTGAAGGTGCGCCGCGTGCCGAAAACATCGGAGACGCGTGCATCGACCGGCGGACGAAACTTCCCCAACCACTCCCGATCCGGATCGGTATGCCGGAACACGTCCTGCTTGACGGTTTTGTCCTGGTGAATGCGTTCCAGTTCCTGCTGGCTGGGCTCGGTGTATCGCTTGGCTACGCTCACTGCAACGCTTGGATACTTCGCTGCCCGGACGGCAACCTTTCGGGCAAAGGAGATTTCGGTTCCTCGGGAGGCAGTTCCCTTCAGTTCGAGAGGGTAGATCCCTGGACGAGTTTCCAGACTGATCCCGGCAATCCCGTACCAGGTCTTGCTGGCCGCGTCGTAGGTGAAGGAAACGTCATGTTCCAGCCATTTCGCTGAGAGCCCGGTCAGGCGCGCCGGTGGTGCGACCTGAAATAACACGGGAGATCCATTCACCAGCGGCTCCGGCTGCCAGTGAATGGCCCAGGCACTCGCTGCCCCGCTTTTTGAAATTGCGGGCATGCTTTCACCCGCCGCGACTTGGAGCGCTCCGGGCATGAAGATGGCCAGCAGCAACATGGCGGACTCGTAGCGCGGGCGTCTCGCCAGCGGTCCCGAGGGCATCTTGCCCTCGCCGGTGCGGGCGGGACGCCTCCACGACAGCCGCCGGGACGGCGGCGCTACCTGAAAGGAATGGCTTTCGGAAAACGGCATCGCGATGGCGTCTCCTGTGCCTGTTGCACAATCAAGAAAGCGATGGGACCAGCCTAGCACCGCGGCGGCACGGGAGTCACAATCCGCTAGGTGCGAACCCACGTAGGAACGATTACTGAAGCGCGACGATTTACTATTGATGAGGAATAAAATCCAACTGGACTTCAGTGGTCGTCGGGTGATCTGCAGGGACGTATTTCCACTGCTTGACCGCTACGGTGGCTGCATCCACCAGGACCGGGTTGCCCCCAATGGGAGTGACTTTGCCTACCGAACCATTAGGACTAATCGAAACCGACAGGCGTACCACCCCCCCGATTTCGTTCTGCTTCAATTCGCGCGGGTATTTCGGAGCCACCTTGTAGACCAGCTTGCGCGAACTTGGAGTATTTTGAGCCCTGATGGAAGAGGTTGATGCCAAAAGAAGAAAGACCACGAGCACCCCAAGCGCGGCGCAGCCGTGGCGCGCGGCTCCCATGAACTCCGATGCTTTTGGTTCGAGCACGTGAACTCAAATCCTGTGGCCAGACACTGACAAGCCGCTTTTGGAGGTTAAGAAGTTAGTCACACTCTGGCAAGTTACCGATGTAACGGTGTCCACGGAAGACGTTGCGGCCGGGTTGGGCTACCGGCTCGTTCGGCGGTCTGCGCTGGCGCGTAGATCGGTTTTAGCCGGCTGACGCAGCCTTGGTTCTGCCGGTTGTTCCCCGAGCACAGTCAATCTGGATGAGTCGCGCTTTCTGCCCTGCATCTTTTCTTTGTGTACCAGCTGGCTGTGTACTGGATGGCGCCTCAGGCGCCGTGCCCAGCCCGCTGCGTGATCGCTGGATACGGTTTATCGCCTTGTCAATCACGCGAGACAGGTCGGCACCGTAATCAGGCGCGCGGTCGTCGCGTAGACGCCGCTTCGCCTTTTCGGCAGAAAACCAGGTCGGATTTCGATTCAACTCCGGCGGGGGGACGAGCCGCAACACTTCACAAAGATGAGCCGAGACGGCCAGCTCGGTGGCGCGCCGCATGTGGCCACGCTTGCGTTGAACGTAGCGGGCAAACGAAGCTTCCTCCATCCGGCCATGAACTCCGGCTTCTTCGAAAGCCTCGAGCGCAGCAGCCTGGGCGTGGGTTAAACCCGGCTCGGCACTCCCCTTGGGGAAAATCCATCGTCCCTTGCGGGTCTGAACCAGCAGGAACTCAATGCCGCTGCCGCGGGCCCGGAAGCAAATCGCAGCCACCTGCTCGCACCGGCGCAGCTTACGCAATTGCGCCAATCTAAAAAACTTGGTGGAAGGGTTTTGGCCTTGGGATCGGTTGATGGTCGAAGACACTCCAGCGTGCATAGCAGCAGAGTGCACGATGCCTTCGGCTTCTGGCTAGAACCCAACTTGGTTCGGGCTGTGATTTCCGACGATTTCGCCCCTATCTGGCACGGCCTCCACTCCACACCAAGCGCACGCCGAAGGCACAAAGAAGGCCACCAAAGAAACGTTCTGCATGGACTTTTAGTTTCATGTAGGTCCGTTGAATAGCCGATGTTCCGAACAGCGTGGCTATGCTTCCATACCAAAGCGTTTCGTTGACGAAAACAACCAACAGCGCCGCCCATCGCACGCGTACAGGAGTGGCAGGGGCAAACACTGTCGTGAAGATGGTTCCGAAAAACACGATCACTTTGGGGTTGGAGAGACCAAGCAGCAGCCCTTTGCGAAATCCAACCGTGGGGGAACCGCCGCCACCAGCGGCAGGCACGGGCAGCGGATCTGCGGCGTGATGCCAGGTTGACCAACCTATCAAACAGAGATACAGGCCACCACCGATCTCGAGAAGACGGTAGATACTCGCTACCCGGGCCAATACGAGTTGCCATCCGAGAAGTGCGGCCGCAGCCCAAGTGAGAGAAGCGGCGACCGTACCGGCCGCTGCTGCCCAGGCAACCCTCCGCCTTGATGAGGCCGCAGTTTGAGTGATCAGTACAAAGGCAGGGCCAGGGCTGACAGCGGCTGCCAAGTTCAACGCGGCAACGGTTAGCAATGGATGGATCTCAGTCATCGGTATAGGCTAAGACTTGAGCAAACTATGGTGGCCGTTTGACTCCCGCATCGTTTCGATTTTCTCCACCCAGCGATGGTGGATTTCTCCGGGAAACGCGGTGTCTGGATAGACCAAAAACCGGTAGGCGCCGAATAGGGAGCGTCGACGCCCCGGAAGTATTGTTTCCGCGTTCCGTACCAGGCCCAAAGCTACTTCTTGTCCGGGCTCTTGACTTCGCTCTTGTTTTGGATCGAGAGCAGTTCGACCTCAAAGATCAGAGTGGAGTTGGGCCCGATCTCGGCGCCCGGTGCGCGTTCGCCGTAGGCAAGTTCTGCGGGGATGAAGAGTTGCCACTTCGATCCCACGGGCATGAGGGGGAGAGCCTCAGTCCATCCCTTGATAACACCACTTACGGGAAATGTCGTGGGCTGGCCGCGTTTGTAAGAACTGTCAAATTCCGTGCCGTTGATGAGCGTGCCCCGGTAGTTGCAGACAACCGTGTCAGTGGATGTGGGCTTCGGTCCTGTGCCCTGCGTCAGAATCTTATACTGCAGACCGCTGGGGAGAGTGACGACCCCGTCTTTACTCTTGTTCACCGCCAGGAATGCTTCTCCCTCTTTCTTGTTCGTCTCTCCTGCCGCCTGCATCTGTGCTTGCTGCTTCTGGCGCAGTTCGTTCTGTACTTCGGTGAGAGCCGCCTTGGCCTGGTCATCCGTCAGCAGCGTCTTGCCGCCGGCCAGAGAATCTTTCAAGCCCCGCAACAGAATGTTTGGGTCGACAGGCACGGACTGCCGGTGCAGGCTGGTCCCCAAATTCATCCCGAGGGCGTAGCTGAACTTGTCTTTTGATGTGATCAGTGCCAGGGTGGTCGGGCTTTTGGCCACCGCTGCTTTATGGGTCGTGGCCCCGGGAGCTGAGTGAGTTTTCGCCGGCGGAGTTTGCTGCGCGTGGGCATAGGCATTCCCCATGAACAGCATTCCAGCCGTCAATAGATTTACTGCTATGCTTCTTGACATGATGAAAAGTTTTTGCATGTCTCCATTGTCCCATTGCTCTAAACGGTTCGGCAAACGGGACCTGATCCGCGAAGCGGTGTACGTCATGGAAGGACGAGTCGTCACGCTTCTTTAAATATGCTGTGCCCGGCACAACATAGCCACAATAGGAAGCAGGATTCATGGTTGCTATGAAATGGGCTCTTGCTTCTCTGCTTCTGATTTCTCCAATATTCGCAAATGGGCAGAATGCTCGGTTTTCGGCTGAAGGCGTGAGACGCTGGCGATGCAGAAATGCTGGATCGAATCGCGGGGGCGACTTTACCGTCGCGGATGAGTTTGGGCAACCCACCAGCAACCGCAATTAGATAATGTCCGCCATCGTTCCGAGAAGTCTTCCGCGGTCACCCGCAGCATCGAGAACCGGCAGTTTCAGTTCTATGGGGATCGCGCCCCGGTTACGGAAACCTACCACGCAGTCGGTGCAGCGGCACCGACGACTATCAGTCGACGGAGCTGTGGGTTCGGCGTGGTCAAGCATGGAAAGTCGTTCACCTGCATTTCTTGGCCTTGGCCAAAAAGCTCTAGACGAGCGGCTTGCGGCCTCAGCGCCGCTCATCGATCACGGGACGGCTTCGGATCGCTTTCTGCTTTCCTCCGTTCTAGCGGGAATCTCTCTGCGTACTTGCGGCTCGCGGGTCATGGACAGAGTATTTCTTTTTGGCCCCAACTCGCCGTCAGGAAGTGACCCTTGGAAACTTTATGTTGCCTTCGCTGCAATCGGGAGCTTGAACTCGGACACAAATCCGTGGCGGTGTATATGTTCGCGCAGACCGTGGGAATCAAGCCGCGGCAAAAATCGGCGGCGCAGCGGATATGTTTCTGTCCTCAATGCTCGGTCTCGCTGGCCATGGGGCCTCCGCCCGAGGGCGCGCTTAACCTTGCCGCATGGAACATGATCCGCGACCTAGTGGGCGCAGACCCAGCGCTGAATCAGGCGGCTTGGGAAAGCCTGCGAGGGATTGTCGGCTTGCTGCCTGCGGCCACCGGAACTGAGGGCAGCCCTCGTCGAGCCGCCGCTGCCGGGTACTTCGAGTTCTGATGCGGGGATCTTGGAGTGCGGAGGAGCAGGACGTCGCTTTGACCTCTCCCACCGCGTGGCTTTACCTGATCCCATTCTGCGCGGCTGTCCATTTGGCTACTTACCCTCTGAGCAGCGTTGCAAAGAGTTCGGGACGAGTCGCTCTGATCCCCTTTTCCACATCCGCGCGAAGGGGGCAGCGAGTCTGAGCACCTCATCCGCTTCTTATCGGACACTGACTCGGCAACATCGAGCTGCTGACATTGCGCTGCTTGCGAAAACCGTCAAAAGTGCAATGAGTTCTCTGCCGGTCCGGATCGCCTTCCCGATATGGCAGCAACGTCGACAAACACTCAATCTCCCCGATGCTTTGCCATCGATTTAGAACGCTCCACTGTGGTGGGTACCGGTTTCTTCTCGATTCCTTTGCGCCGGCGACCCAGAATGAGAGTATAAGGTGAGGCCGGGAGGTCCCCATGGCCAGAGCGACAGTTCAGGATTTGCTCATCGGCTTGGAGCGGGGCCGCTACCTCAATGGCACTTCCCTTCTTTTTATCTTGCTGATTGTGTGTGCCGCGTCGTCCGGGGAATCTGCGCGAAACTATGGGTTTCCGCAGGAGACTAGAAGGGCGCCGCTCACCGCTCCACGCGTTCCCCACTCCACAACTGAACCAATGCACAGGACAATTGCCTTCAACGCCAGGCTGAATCAGTCGTCCACACTTGCGCCAGCGTCCCCGCTGGGGCATCGACGGGGAGCAAGGAGTCCGCAAAGCCGGATCAGAGACAGAGCGGCGGCTGCATCTGGCTCCGGGAACGCAACTCCCCAATTTCTGGAAGGTCTTGAGTACTCGACCGGCGTTGGTCCTGCCGCGGCTGCCGTGGGTGATCTCAACCACGACGGTTGGCAGGATCTCGTGGTTGCCAACTCTACGGACAACACGGTCAGCGTTCTGTTAGGAAGAGGGGACGGGGCCTTCGCGATTCATGTGGATTACGCCACCGGGAAGGGACCGTCCTCAGTCGCGATGGCGGACCTGAATGGCCACGGCAAACTGGATCTGGTTGTCACCAACGCTACGGACAACACGGTCAGCGTTCTCAAAGGCAATGGCGACGGTACGTTCCAGGCACACATGGATCGCCCTGCGAATGACTTACCCCAATCCGCAGCGGTAGCGGACTTCAATCGTGATCAGAAGCCCGACCTGGTGCTGGTGAACGCACCGGCAGATTTCGGTCAGGGAAACATCAGCGTCCTACTAGGGAATGGTGACGGCACTTTTCGCAATCCCGTGCAGTATGCGGCGGGGGTAGGAACCACGTCGCTAACCGTGGCAGATCTGGATGGGGATGGCAATCCCGATGTGGTGGTAGCGAATTCCGACACTGCCCATGTCACCACGGGAGCTCTGAATGTTTTCATCGGCAAAGGCGATGGAACCTTCCGCACCGCGACTACTTACGACTTCGGTCGTGGCGCCGCCTCAGTTGCTGTGGCCGACTTAAACGGCGACGGAAAAGTTGACCTGGCAGTTTCCACCTTCGATCGCACCACTATTCCGGGACCGACAACAGTCAGTGTTTTTCTCGGAAACGGTGACGGCACGTTCGGCGCACCGAATGCATTCGTGACCGGCGCCGCAGGCTCGATCATCGCCGAAGATTTCGACGGTGACGGTCAGGTGGACATAGCGGTTGCCTCCTCGGTCAATAACACTGTGAGCCTGCTCCTGGGGGCAGGCGATGGAACGTTTCGATCGCAAGTAGACTTCGGGGCAGGCAACTCCCCCCGTTCCCTGGTTGCAGGCGATTTCAACGGTGACGGACATATTGACCTGATCACCCCCAATTTCAACAGCGATTCCGCTGGTCTGCTTCTCGGTAACGGCGACGGCACCTTCCAGACTCGCATCGACTACGCGGTTTCAGAACAACCAGTATCCATGGTGGTTGGAGATTTCAACGGCGACGGCAAGCCTGATCTCGCGTCCGCAGATACGTATGGCGAGGGCATCTCGCTTCTCCTCGGGAACGGCGACGGCAGTTTTCAAAAATCCGCCCCGTACCCCTCTGATTTTCTACCCGTGGCGGTGGTTGCCGGGGACTTCAACGGAGATGGAAAAACAGACTTGGCCACGACCAACATCGACCACAATACCGTAAGTGTGCTCCTCGGCAATGGAGATGGCACCTTTCAGCCGCACGTTGACTATGCTGTGATCCAATTCCCGCGTTCGCTGGCGATTGGAGATTTTAATGGAGACGGCAAACTTGATCTGGTCGTGGTTGGTGACGGTCTTGGCGGCAGCGGCGCAGTCGGCATCCTTACGAATAGAGGCGATGGTACTTTTCTGCCAATATCGAATCTCGGGGGCTCGGGGCTTGCCGTCGCCGTCGCCGACTTTAGCGGCGATTCCAAAGACGACCTCGCTATTGTCGATGGGTCGAACATCAACATTCTTCTCGGCAACGGGAACGGGACCTTCCAGACTGCTGTCAGCTACAGCGGGGGCCCACCCCCGGGGCCTTAGCGGTAGGCGATCTTAATGGCGACGGCAAGGCCGATCTGGTTGTCGTCAACGGTGGGAACAATCAAACTATCAGTACCCTGTTTGGCAATGGCGATGGGACATTCCAAGCGCATGTAGATTACCCCACCGGGCTTTTTCCAGGACATGTGGCCGTTGGAGACTTCGATGGGGATGGCAAAACGGACATCGCGGTCGGGGATTCGACTGGGCTATCGGTCTTTACAAACAAGGGCGACGGCACCTTTGAGCCTCGCGTGGAGTACGCAACCGGCGCGGCACCAGCCGCGGTTGCAGTCGGGGATTTTGATTTGGATGGCAAACTGGACGTCGCCACTGCGAATCTGCTTAGTTCCCCGCTTGCCTATGTTGGGGCATTTTCACCCGGGAGTGTAAGCGTGCTGCTCAACGGAACGGGAGCAATCATTGCAATCCGATCCTCGGAAAATCCCTCCGCCATTGGAGCATCCATAACCCTTACCACGACCGTCAGCGCCGCAGTTCCCGGAGCACTTTCACCGAGTGGAAGCGTCACCGTGCAAGAGGGCAGTACGACACTGGGAAGTGCCGCCCTGATCGGCAGCAGCGCAGTCTTTTCCGTACCGGCGCTGGCCCCCGGAATTCACTCGATCAGCGCCCATTACAGTGGGGATCAGAATTTTCGGCCTAGCACATCCGTTTTGCACCAAGCCGTGGCAGCGCCAGATTTTTCCCTAACCTCATCCGCGATTACTCCCGCTTCGGTGTCCGCAGGTCAATTCGCCACCGCGATCGTCACCGTCACGTCGGTCGCCGGTTTTAGCGGATCGGTCTCCCTTAGTTGTTCGGTTTCCCCAAGCCTAGCGAACGCGCCCACCTGTTCCCTTACCCCGGCCACGGTGCCGAGTTCTGGAGATATTTCGACGACTTCGACTCTCAACATCAGCACTACCGCCCCGGCGGCGGCGCTCGGACGGTCCGAGTTTCTTGAACCTACCCGCCGCATCGCGGCGCTCTGGTTGCCCTTCTCCGGATTCCTACTGGCAGGCCTGGTGTTGGCTATAAACCGAGAAAAGAAGCAACCCTGGCTCACCTGTCTTTTCGCATGCGCTTTCGCCGGCATACTTGCGCTGCAAGTAGCTTGTGGAGGATCTCAAAACTCTCCAACGGGAGGAACACCGAGGCGAAATTACGTGATCAACATTCAAGGAACATCCGGCACCACGCAACATACTGCTTCCGTACCTCTAAGTGTTCACTGAGCGGCGCCGATGGACAAATCAGTTAGCGTACAGACTGGGCGATCCCTACGGATGGTGGTCTACAGGGGTGAACTTCTCCACTCGCCAGTTGAACACCTCAGCTACAAAAATCTCCTTCTTTGAGGTAATTGCAAGCGCGTGCGCACCGGCAAATTGTCCGGGCCCGCGGCCGGCAATTCCAAAGCTGCCAAGCATGTTTCCGTGGATGTCGATCTCTGATACCCGAGAAGCTTCCGCGTCGGCAAGGTACAGGTGTTGATCAGGAGCTATGAAGAGCCCATAGGGATGTCCAACATCCGTCCATTCTGTGCGGAAGTTTCCGTCGGAATCAAAAACCTGGATGCGCGCGTTTTCCCGATCGCCCACGTAGACCAGGCCTTCCGAATCGGTGACGATCGTGTGCGGAATACGAAATTCCCCTTTCCCCGAGCCCCTTCGTCCCCACTCCCGAACGAAGTTGCCGTCGCGATCGAACTTCACAATCCGCGAATTGCCTTCCCCATCGGCAACATAAATTTCTCCCGATTTGCCGAATGCTACGTCGTCGGGACCGTCGAAGTGCGAGTGGTCGTTCCCTGGATAGTCCTTCTGCCCCAAAACCATTAGAATGCGGCGTTCGGGAGTCAGTTTCAGCACGAAGTGAGCTCCGTTATCGGTCACCCAGAGATTGTCCGAAGCGTCGACCCTGAGTCCGTGCGGCCGGTTGAACAAACTCTCGCCCATCGTTCGCCCGAACTCTCCGTTTTCATCGAACTCCACAAGAGGATGGGTTCCGCGTTGGAATACGAAAACGTGGCCCCGAGAATTCAAAGCCACGCCGGATACTTCGGAGAAGTATGAATTAGAAGGGAGCTTGAGGAAGTCCGGCACAAGTTGGTAACGCAGTTGTGCAGTGCTGCTTGAACTGGAGGCGACCTGCCATACTGCGCGGGATGCTGGGAGGACAACAACTCCGACCAGCATCAACCCCAGAACTCCTATCGATATCCGAATCTTGCATCTGGTAGTCATAGCTGTAAAGAATCAAAATTACGAGCTTTCACCTACCATCACCATCAATCCGTGGTTCTGGATCACGGAAGGTGCGGAGTGGCATCCTGGACGGCCCTTCTACCGATGGCTCGTTTATACGTCTCCCAGTGACAGAGGACTTAACTCCGCGCGTCGCGATGCCCTGCCATAGCGACCTCCACCGAAACTATTCCCGAAGTTCTTCCCGGGTTGACAATACCCATCTGTTGTTTACAGTCGACGGCGACTGGCCGGCGGAACAATTCCGTTCATCCGCAGATACAGGACCATTTGTCCATAGTGGTCCATGGCGTGCCACAATTGTCGAGTCGCGATGTCCAGTTTCGGCACAGTGCCTGCCCCTTCTGGGTTTGGGACCTGCTCGGTTGCGTTTTTCTCGTTGATGCTGCTAGCCGCCTTGTGCAGATACGCGAACGAGTCCTTCAGGAACTTCATAATATCTGCCTTGATAGTCATGGACTCCGGTCCGTTTTCACTACCTAGATCGACAGGGGGGGCCTCTCGCAGGATGGCAGATCCCATGGCGTAGTTTGATGCGGCCACATGCTTCACCTGCAGCGCGAACGTGCGCACGCCTTTGAATTCTCCGTTTGTCGGAGCAAAGGAGTATTTGGTTTCAGGCATTGCATCGGCCGCCTGGACGAGGCCGCGTTCCACTATGCTGACGGAGTTGTCTTCAATCTGCGACACCGTTTGCAACGCTGTCGCGTGCTCGCCTGATGGAGCTTGCTGCGCAAGAGCAAAGCCGCTCCCGGCAAACAGAAGCAGAAGGGTAAACAGCCGAGTTACGGTTTTCATGTGTCTCTCCTTGACAGAGATAAAACGCAATGTCGATTCAGAAACTCCGGTCGCTTCTTCGCGATGTAGGGCACCATCACTTCTTGTCGACGGAGGGGCCTCCCGTTGCGTCGAGGCTGCGCTGCAGGGCTTCCCGCGACAGCCAGTGGCCGCGAACCATCACGCCGACGATTCGTGACGCATTCTTCACATCCTCCAGGGGATTCCCTTCGACCAGGATGAGATCAGCGCGGGCACCGGATTTGACTACTCCAAACTCTCCAGCCGCGCCCACGAACTCAGCCGCATCTACCGTCGCAGCCTTGAGTGCCCCGTAAGGTGACAGACCAGCCTCGACAAAGTTGGACAACTCCTCGTGAACCGAGAAGCCTGGCACGACAAACGGGTGAGGCGTGTCGGTCCCCACCAGCAGGCGTGCGCCTGCATGGTGCAGCGCTTTCGTGAGCTTGAGCCGAACAGTGTCGCCACGACGCTTAGCGGCCCAGTCCCCAGAACTGTAGCCAGTATGCGAGTTCCACCATTCATGCAGCATGGAAGTCGCGTACCGCGTGCCTGGCCGCTTCCAGGCTGCCTCTAGTTCAGTGTGCGGCGTCATGTTGCGCCACGCGACAAGCGTGGGCACATTCCACGTACCAGCCTTCGCGGTCGCCTCAGCAATTTGACGAATACGCGATTCATCCAGCCAATTCACGAGCGCCTGACGCTTTGCCAGCAAGTGCGCTGGATGGGGGAAGGCCTCACCTTCATTCGACTGTTTGAAAGGTGAGCGATCGTTTTGCAGCCACTCGAAGTATCCTGTCAAGTGCTCAATCGACCGCTGGTGCGCGTCGAGCACGCGCTGTAAGCCCACATGCGGTGGCACATGACCTGCGACGGGCATATGCGCCTGCGCGGCTGCCTGCAGGATGGCATCATAAGCAGCCGCCAGTAAGTTGTCATAGACCTTCAGGAAGTCGTAGCTAGCATTCTTTTGTTTTTCAACCGCGCTCCGGGCTTGCTCCGGCGTAATCGCCACATCGCTGCCTTCCCAGACTGGCGGGGAGCCATCCAAGATCGGTCCGGCCGTGTAAATAGTCGGGCCGATCAGGACTCCCCTTTTCACCCGGTCACGCAGAGCGGACATCTCGGGTCCACCCGCCATGTTGCGGACGGTTGTGATCCCGTTGGCAAGAAAAAGCGGAAAGTAGACCTCGCCTTCCACAAGGTGGACATGCATGTCTGCAAGTCCTGGTAGTAGGAAAAGCCCCTGGGCGTCTATGCGGTGCGCTCCCGGTGGCACGCGGACCACCTTGGAAGATCCAATCTCTAGAATGCGGCCCTCTCCCACCAGCACAATTTGGTCCCGCAACACGCGTTCAGAATCCATCGGAACTACCGTCACGTCAACAAATGCGCTGATGTTATCCGGGGATGTTTGCGCATGAGCAAGCACAGGCCAGACCGGGTGAGGAAGAGGTGCCACACACAGGAATGCGGCGGCAAGGAGAACGAGAGGGATTACGTGGTGCTCAAAAATCGCACCGCCTAGGTCCCCCGACTTTCGCATCGTGCTACGCCGGAACATCTCGTTTGTCTCCCACTTCGGCCACTTGCGCTTCTAGTACGCCGCCGTGATTTATCCATGAGTCGCGAAGTGGACGATTGCGTGGGTGATAAGGATCATCCCAGCTGCCAGAATGCCGAGCGCCATGGACTTTCTCTGACGCCAGAGCGCGACCGCGCTGACCACGTAGACAGCCTCGGGAACTACGACCACCAACAGTCGTTCGGCTAGTCTCCCCTGCGTAGGCTCAAACCAGGAGGCGTGTATCAAGCTCGACAGAGCCAGGATGCAGAGGGTTAAGACAACGGCCGCGACGGCTATCCCCGAGAGTATTGCAGGCGTCCTCCGTGCCATGTCTTTCAGCGACAGTGCCTCACGGCAGCCATCGAAGCCCATCCTCAGTCGCTGGGAGATAGAATGTCTGCACAAAGCGGTTGCGCTTCCAAGCGCCCAGAACAAAGCGGTCCCGTCGCTCTCCACGAAATCCATTTCCCGCAGCATGGCATTTGCCCAGCTCCGGCTCTCGGCGGACGAGTGCCGAACGATGGCGGTCAATAGCCACGAAGCCACCCTTCGAATCGCGAACATTAGCTTTCCACCTCGCCGAAATCTGCTCGCTGTAGGCGACGCATCGCGTAGGAACGCACTTGTTCTCTTGCCGACCGCAAACCATCCCGCGTCAATCGGTACATGTGACGAGGTGGCTTGCCGGCTTCCGTGGTCTCCCAGCAAGTCTCGAGGAGACCATGGTCGGCTAGGCGCATGAGAATTGGATATAACGTACCGGACTTCAACCCCGTGTCCCGGCTGATGTCGTATCCGTATCTCCAGTCCTTGGGTTCTTCCAGAAAGGCATCGAACACCTGAATGGTTTGAGGCGATAGGCGCAGGCGCGAACTCATGATAAAAATCTACATATATAGAGTTATGCTGTCAAGCCCTTTCATCTGCACGGGTTAGGCCAGCGCAACCGATAGCTCAAGAAACCGACCTTGTTTCCTAATTGGACCTGCAAGGCATACGACAGCACCGCCGGGGTGCCGGACCAGAAACGGAGCAACGCTCCATGGCCCTGGAGACGGCAAGCAGGAAGTAGCCGAATTACTTCCTGTTTGCCAGTTACACGTGAGCAACTAATAGGAGGTGGCACAATAACAGCGGGAGCCTCTGTTGGCGGCATCCAGCAGAACCACGATGAACGACAACATCACACGATCGATTCGCGAAAGCTACGATCAACTCGCGGGCGAATATGCACGCCGAATTTTCAACGAACTTCAGCACAAGCCGCTTGATCGAGAACTCCTCAATCGCTTCGCAGCTCAAGTCTCCGGGCGCGGCGAAGTGTGTGACATGGGCTGTGGTCCCGGTCAGGTGGCTCGCTACCTGCACGATATGGGCACCACCGTCTTCGGTCTGGACCTTTCTCCGCGAATGTTAGAACAGGCTCGCCAACTGAGCCCTGACGTTCGCTTCCGAGAAGGGAACATGCTGGCTCTCGACCTTCCGGATGGAACGCTCGCCGGCATCACGGCTTTCTACGCCATCGTGAATATTCCCAAGGAGTCACTGCCTTTGTTGTTCCGGGAAATGGAGCGAGTACTGCAACCGGGTGGCCTTCTGTTGCTTGCGTTTCATAACGGCGACGAAGTCCTTCATGAGGATGAGTTGTGGGGCCTGACTATCTCCATGGATTTCTTCCTCTTTCCGCCATTGAAAATCCGACGGTATGTAGAAGCTGCGGGGCTTGTCATTGAAGAGATCATCGAGCGCGAGCCCTATCCTCCGGAAGTGGAGTACCAGAGCCGAAGGGCGTACTTTTTTGCCCGGAAGCCGGGCTTGGTTTAGCAGAACGGCAGGCCACAACGGTCCCGCAAGAGGCACGAGATGAAGGCTCGCCACCGCCGCCGCTTATAATTGCGCACATGCCCAGGCCGCACGATCCGCGATTTCAATTCGCCGTCGTTATGGTTCGCGACCAGGACCGAAGTGTGCGGTTTTATGTCGACCAGCTCGGGTTTCGCTTGGTGGCCGACCAGCAGGTGCCGTTGGGGGATCGCTGGATCGTTGTTGAACCTCCGGACCGGTCGGTACAGCTGGCGTTGGTGAGACCTCCGGAGAACTCCGATGCCTGCCGGAGAATCGGTCAGGATACCGGCTTGGTTTTGGTCACAAGCGATGTAGAGGCTTTGCATGAGGAATGGTCAGGGCGCGGCATTTCCTTTCCCCAATCTCCTGCAGATACTCCCTGGAAGGGACGGCAGGCGGTTTTTCAGGACAGCGACGGAAACCGATTCAGCTTGGTCGAATATGGCCCTATTACTGAGGCCCTGGAAGCCGAACGACGCGCCGCCGCGGAGAAGGAGGAGGCCGAGCGGCTCCTCGCCCATGAATTAGAGATTGCCAAGGAGGTGCAAGCGAGACTCCTCCCGCAGAAGATGCCTTCGCTCCAGACGCTTGAGTACGCTGGTGTGTGCATTCCGGCCCGGCAGGTAGGTGGCGATTACTACGACTTTCTTGAACTACGGCCCGGCCGGGCGGCCCTGGTCCTGGCCGATATCGCCGGCAAGGGAATATCTGGCGCTCTGCTCATGGCCAACTTGCAGGCCAACTTTCGCAGTCACTACGCGACTCTGGCCGCGCTCAAAGAATACTTTCCCCTTGCCCTGGACGATTTTCGACACTTGCTGGTATCAGTGAACCGACTTTTCTATGAGAACTCTGGCAACAGCGATTACGCTACGCTTTTCTTCGGCAATTACGACGACGCGACTCGACGATTGTGCTATGTGAATTGCGGACATCCCCCTCCGCTGCTACTGCGCGGCGGTGAACAATTTATTGTGGAACACCTTGACTCTACTTCTACCGTGATCGGGCTATTCAGCGGCTTTGAATGCCAGGTCCTCGAAAAGCAATTTGCCGCTGGCGATATTCTCATAATGTATAGCGATGGGGTCACAGAAGCAGCGAATATGGAAGGGGAGGAGTTTGGCGAGCATCGTTTGCTGGAAATCGCGAGGGCACACCGCCACCTCTCCACCCCATTTCTTCTGGAGAAAATTGTTGAAGCTGCGAGGCGGTTCTCTCAGCTTGAGCAGGCGGATGACATCACGCTGGTTGTGGCGCGATGCTGTGCGTAGCAGAGGTTCTGATGTCGCCGCGAGAATCTCGTTGCTCCGTCCTTCTCACCCGCGCGTCAAGAAAAATTGAAGGCGCCGGCGGAGGTAATCCACCGGCACCTGGAAGTGACGCTCTCTCCTGCGCTGCCGTGCGCAGCCAAAGCACTCGAGCGCAGCAGCTCACGGCAAAATGCTCCGCAATAACTCCTGGTTTGTCGGCAAACGACAAGTAAATCAGGCCGGGTCAAGGTGAGTCCGTCCCCTGAGGGACACAGCTCTCGCCGTCGCTGTCAGGGTTTGACCTCAGGCGTATACTGCCCTGCTGGTAGGCAAAACGCGGGTACGCTTCATGATGGTGAGTAGTGCAGAGGAAGCTAGCGTGACAATGGAACCCGAATCAACCGATTCAAATTCTGACCGGGGCCTGAGGAAGGCAGCCGATATCGCCGCGCTATCGGGAGCGACTCTCCTAGGTGCATACTTCTTCGTGTGGCTCATTTACCATTCTGCAAGCACGAAGAGTTCCGCAGGCTGGTTTACTCAGACCATTGAAGAACATTATGCTGCCACGATCGGTGTCCCCCTGTCGGCGGTTTCAGCCCTGTGCGTTGTCGTTGCCCTAAGGGCAACTGCTGGGCCAGTCGAGTTCGAGGCATTCGGCTTCAAATTCCGCGGTGCCTCGGGCCCGCTGGTATTTTGGTTGATCTGCTTTGTGGCAATGGTCTGGGGAGAATGGCTCCTTTGGACATTGGTATGATTAAGAGGAAGTAGCCCAATTTGTGCAGCCGCTGCCTGTTGTAGCTCACTCCGGTTTCCATCAACAGACCCGAGGTCACGCATCCGTGAAGAAGCGAGGCGGATGCTGGGTGTCATGCACGTTTTGAACGTGAGGACTGCACAAGCAATTCCGGGGACGCTATGTTCCTGTCGCCTTATCGCTCGGCGCTGCAATGGCTGCAATCAATAGCTGACGCTAGCCTCTGCGCGATCTCCCATGTGGGCTCCTCGACCTAGAGGCGTTGGGAGACAAATTGGTGGGAGAGGGGCGGGAAAAATATATCGTCAACCGGGTCAACGGCCTACATGACTTTTGGAGAGACTTGAGCGGCGCACCTCCCTCGGATGCGAACCGGGCAATGTTCGCCAAGCTCTTTACAAAACAGGTTAAGAATTGAGTTTAATAACGCTTGGGATACGCTCCTAAGAAGGGAAAAAGCACCTTCGACGACGGTCCTGTTTCTTTCTGTGTGTGGTGTCTAAGAAGGTATGGGTATGTGCGTTATCTCCGCGCTGCTGGTTGTAATCCTTTTGTTTAGCTCATCTCCGACGCGCGTCATGCTTCCAGTCTTCTTGCAACTCCAGCCTTCGATCAAAGGATATGGAGATAGTCCGCGGCCCAACCCCATATCACGGTTACACATATCAGAGGATGCCTCTGCGAAATTCTTGTTAAAAGAAGTTGAACAGTTGAACCGGAGTACCCGCATGAAGCCAAAGGTGCGGGTGTTGAAGGTGACGTTGTCTTCAGAATCATAGTCGGAACGGATGGCAGGGTAGAGGAAATTCATCTGCGGCGCGGGAAGCCCTTTCTGATAGAAGCGGCCGCGAAAGCCGTTTCAAAGTGGCAGTACCAGCCTTATATGTTCAACGGCAACGCCGTGGAATTCGAAACTTCGGCCACAGTCCAAGTTCGGCTACCCAGCAAACATCAGTGACGTGCCGACAAGGGCGTGCAAGCTTCTTCACGGCGTGGTCTGCGGGTGCATTAGATTACCTTAGACGACCACGGAGTTTTGACTCTGGCTGCGGACTCAACCTGTCAATCGTGTGCTTCCTCTGACATTTACCGTCCGACTCAACGATCATGGCAATTGCCGGTCACGTTAGCCGACGCATGCTGGAGCGGTATAGCAACGTGCGGATGGAAGCCAAACGAAATGCGATCGGCTTGGGCTTCGTAGGGCTGATCATGGCTGTCGCCCTGGTTGTGAGGGTGTTCGGGATGCTCACCGATGGCACGGTGCAGGAAAGCATGGGACTCGTGCGCGCGGAAGCGATCATGCTAGTCGTTTTCATTGTTGGTGTTTTCATCGAGCGCGGCAGGCGTAATCAGCTAAAACAGGCGGCATGAACCCGCAATTCGCCTTGGGATTGCTGTCATAACGGTCGGGCCGTCGCTGTAAAAGTGCCGGCGAGATCCGGAGCACACGGCTGCAAACCCCTACCCACAATGCAACGAGAGAGCAGTGGCGCGTAAGTCTCGAGCCGCCTCGACCATGGTTGCCAACGCAGGCCGTACCTCTTCCCATTTTCTGGTCTTCAAGCCGCAGTCCGGATTGACCCACAATTGTTCCACCGAAAGAAACCGTAGCGCCTTGCGAAGCAGGCCCTCGATTTCCTGTTTTTTGGGAATGCGGGGTGAATGAATGTCGTAAACTCCGGGTCCAATGTCATTGGGATAGCGATAGCGAGCGAATGCGCTGAGCAGTTCCATCTGTGAACGTGAGGTTTCAATTGAGATCACGTCCGCATCCATCTCTCCCACAGCTTCAATGATGTCGTTGAACTCCGAGTAACACATGTGGGTATGAATTTGGGTCGCGTCTGCTGCGCCGCACGAGGCCGTGCGAAACGCGGCCACGGCCCAGCCCAGATAGCTCTGCCAGTCGGCCTTCCGCAACGGAAGCCCTTCGCGAATGGCAGGCTCGTCAATTTGGATAACGCCGATGCCAGCTTGCTCAAGGTCCCTAACCTCATCCCGGATCGCCAGCGCGATTTGCCGGCAAGTTTCGGCGCGAGGCTGGTCGTCTCTCACCAGGGACCATTGCAAGATGGTGACTGGACCGGTGAGCATGCCTTTCATCGGCTTCTGGGTGAGTGATTGAGCAAAGCGCGACCACTCCACCGTCATGGGCTCGAGACGGGCAACATCGCCGTAAATGATTGGAGGCTTCACGCAACGCGAGCCGTAGCTCTGAATCCATCCGTTCTCGGTAACCATGAAACCAGAGAGTTGCTCACCGAAAAACTCCACCATATCATTACGTTCAAATTCACCATGCACCAGAACGTCAATTCCGATTTGCTCCTGGAAGCGGATCGCCTTCTCCGTTTCCGCTCTCAAGAATGCGTTATAGTCTTTACGCTCGCGTTTTCCGGTCTTGTATTGGGACCGGGCAGTTCGTATCTCCGCCGTCTGGGGGAACGAGCCAATCGTGGTTGTGGGAAATAACGGAAGCTTGAGTTTTTCACGCTGCGCTTCGCGGCGAACAGGATATTCACTTGTCCTGCGGAGCATTTCTGGAGTAACCTGCGCGGCACGCACTTTGACCGCCTGATCGTGAACCAGGGGAGATTCCCTGCGCCTGGCCATCGCTTGCTCATTCGCCGCAAATGCTTCCCTCACGTCCGCGCTCCCTTGGTTGATGGCACGGGCGATTAGAACGACTTCTTCCACTTTCTGTTTGGCAAATGCCAGCCATTCTCTGAGATCGCCGCGGAGGTGAACTTCGAGGTCCAGGTCCACCGGGGAATGCAGCAGCGAGCACGAAGGGGCAATGAGGACGCGATCCGATCCAAGTTTGTTGACCGCCTGCTCCGCTAGAGTGAGGGCGCGCTGTAGATCAGTTTTCCAGATATTGCGCCCATCGATCACTCCCAGAGACAGCATAAGGTCCGATGGGGCGTTTTCGAGCAGAGGCTCAAGTTGATCGGGCGCCCGAACCAGGTCCACGTGCAGCGCAGCAACGGGCAGCCCAAGGACGATGTTGACATTGTCGCGCAGTCCCTCGAAATAGGTCGCTACCAGCAAACGCAGCTTGGTGGCGTCGCTCAACTGAGAGTAGGCAGAAGCGAAGGCCCTTGGGGCCTCAGCGGTCAGATCGAGAACAAGGCAGGGCTCGTCCATTTGTACCCACTCTGCGCCAGCGTTTTCTAATCGCTGGAGGATGTCTGCGTAGACGGGAAGGAGTGTCTCCAGCAGGGACAACGGCCGCAAATTGGGGTCTTTGCTTTTTCCGAGGAGCAGAAGCGAAACGGGACCGAGCAGTACCGGGCGAGTTTGGATGCCAAGTGCTTTCGCCTCCAGAAATTCTTCAACTGGCTTCAGCGAGGACACCTGAAAACGCTGGCCGTGCTCGAATTCTGGAACAATGTAGTGATAGTTGGTGTCCAACCACTTCGTCATTTCCATGGCCGGGACGTCGGCAGGACGCGACGAAGTTCCGGGCGCGCTGTTTTCCTGAAGGCCGCGCGCCATGGCGAAATAAGTGCGTAGATCAACCTTTCCCGCGTCGGCCCCATAACGGGAAGGCACGGCGCCGACCATGGCGGCGGTGTCCAGCACAGAGTCGTACAGTGAAAAGTCGTTGGACGGAATGTGCTCCAGCCCACTCTGCTTTTGCAACGTCCAGTGTTGCTGGCGGAGCGCCTTGCCCACTGCCAGCAATCCTGACTCGTGCCCGTTCCCCGACCAATAGTCTTCTAAGGCTTTCTTCAGTTCACGGCGAGCGCCGACACGCGGAAATCCAAGGTTTGAAGCAATGGCCATCCCATCTCCTTTTTATAAACGAGTCTGCCTAGCTCTTCTTTCCCAGACCCGTTTCCGCCACTGTCGTAGGCTTTCCTTGTTCGTCGAGGGCCACCAGGACAAAGCGTCCGTTGGCACAGAGCTGCCTCTGGCCCGAAAGAAGATCCTCCGAGAAAAGATCTACTGAAACCGTCATCGACGTGTGGCCGGTTGCGATCACCGAGGCAATGAGTTCAACCAGGCTTCCGTGATGGACAGCCGTTTTGAAATCGACGCGCTCCGAGCACGCGGTGACAACCGTGCGGCGCGCATAACGAGAGGCGGCAACGAAGGCCGCCTTGTCCATTAAGCGCAGGGCATGCCCACCAAACAGCGTGCCGTAGTGGTTTGTTTGGTCCGGAAAGACGATTTCGATCATGGATATCGGGTCTTGCAAACGCTCGTTCATGGCATTGATCGCCCGCTAGAATTCGTTGTGAAATTCCACTTCTCCCGGCACCGCCACCTGGTAGGCGGAAACCCTGCGTTCGAAGAAGTTCGTTAGCTCCTGTACATCTTGAAGTTCCATGAAGGAGAACGGATTCTTCGAGCCATACACCTTCTTCATGCCCAAGCGCCTAAGGCGCGAATCGGCAACGTATTCCAGGTACTGCCTCATGTCACGGACGGAGAGGCCGGCCACACCGCCGGAGAGCAGGTCCTGGGCAAATTGAGTTTCGCAGCCCACGGCCTCTTCAATCATCTGGACCACGTTCGTTTCCGTTTCCTGATCGAAGAGCTCTGGCTCCTGCTGCCGAACCACGTTGACGACTTCAAAAGCGAATTCGAGATGGCAGCTCTCGTCGCGAAATACCCAGTTGGTGCCGGACGCCAGACCATGTAGCAGCCCACGGGAGCGCAGAAAATAAACGTAGGCAAAGGCGGCAAAGAAGAAGAGCCCTTCAATGATGGCGGCGAAACATATCAGGTTCAGGAGAAACTGCTTCCGATGTTCCACTGTCCGCAGCGCGTTCAATTCCTGGATGGAGTCCATCCACTTTGTGCAGAACTGGGCTTTCTTGGTAATGGACGGGATATTTTCCACCGCGGCAAACGCCGCCGCGCGGTCGGTGGGATCGGGAACGTAGTTGTCGAGCAGCGTCAAATAAAACTGCACATGCACGGCTTCTTCGTAGAGCTGGCGGGAGAGATAGAGCCGGGCTTCCGGGGAGTTGATGTGCCGATAAAGATTAAGCACCAAGTTGTTAGAAACGATGGAATCGCCCGTGGCGAAGAAGGCTACCAACCGCTGAATCAGGTGTCTTTCTGCTGGAGTCAGCCGTAGCTTTAGGTCCGCAAGATCAGTCGCGAAATCTACCTCCTCGACCGTCCAGGTGTTGCGGATGCCATTCTGGAACATCTCGTAGAACGTCGGGTAGCGCATCGGCCGCAGCGTTAGGCAGAGCCCCGGATTGAGAATGGAATCAGGAATATGGATGGACATTGAATCTCCTTTGCGCGTTACTGGCAGGCCTCGCAGGCGTCGGGGTTATCGAGCGAACAGGCTAGCGCGGTCGTCACAGATGTCTCCTCAACCGGCGACGCAACTGTGGTCTTGGCGATTCTGGTGGCCGGTCGGGAGCGCAGATAATACGTTGTCTTGATGCCCTTCCTCCAGGCATACATGTACATGGAGCTGAGGCGTCCGATATTAGGCGATTCGGTAAAGAGGTTCAGTGACTGGCTCTGATCGATCCAAGCTCCGCGTTCCGCCGCCATATCAATGATGGAGCGCATGGGGATCTCCCACACAGTGCGATAGATGGCTTTCACACTGTCTGGCAGTTCCGCGATGGATTGTACTGAGCCCTCGGCCAGCTTAATGCGCGAGCGCATCTCTTCCGACCAGAGGCCAAGCTGCTTGAGCTCCGTGACCAGATAGCGGTTGATCTGCATGAATTCGCCGGAGAGGGTTTCACGCTTGAACATGTTGGAGACTTGCGGCTCAATGCATTCGTAGCATCCGGCGATGGATGCGATGGTCGCGGTAGGCGCAATGGCGATCACGAGCGAGTTACGAAGTCCGATTTTACGAATGCGTTCGCGCAATTTGTCCCAGCGTTCCGGGATCTGTGGCGTAAAGCCCCATAGGTCGAATTGCAAAACACCCTGCGCCGCGCGGGTTTCCTGGAAGGCCACGTGCGGCCCGGCTCTTTCGGCGAGATCACAGGAGGCCGTGAGCGCATGAAAATAGATCTCTTCCTGAACCTGCGCCGACAGCCGGCGGGCTTCTTCGCAATCAAAGGGCAACCGAAGGTGAAAGAAAACGTCCTGCAGTCCCATGATGCCCAGCCCAACGGGACGCCAGCGGTTGTTGGCAGCTGCCGCCTGCGGCGCTGGATAGTAGTTGATATCGATCACCCGGTCGAGCATGGGCACCGCCGTTCGGACCGTTGCTGCCAGCTTGTCGAAATCAAAGCCACCCTCGCCGATATGCCGTCCCAGATTGATGGAGCCAAGATTGCAAACCGCAGTCTCCGTGGACGACGTCACCTCCGTGATCTCCGTGCAAAGATTCGAGAGGTGGATGACGTTCTTTGATTCGCCGGTTTGGTTGCACTTCAGGTTGGTCGAATCTTTAAAGACCATCCAGCCATTACCGGTTTCAGCCAGCGTGCGCATCATGCGGGCGTAAAGATCGCGGGCCCGGATCTGAGAGGTAAAGATCCGCTGCTGCTCAGCCTCCATGTAGGCTCTTTCAAACTCTTCACCATACAGGTCGCACAGATGGGGGACAACTTTGGGATCAAACAGTGACCAGGTCCCATCCGCTTCAACCCGGCGCATAAAGAGGTCGGGCACCCAATTGGCAAGATTGAGGTTGTAAGTCCGGCGCGCGTGGTCGCCGGTGTTGTCACGCATCTCGAGGAATTGCTCAATGTCCGCGTGCCAGGATTCCAGGTAGACACAGCAGGCGCCTTTGCGTTTGCCGCCCTGGTTCACTGCCGCTACCGACGAATCCAAAGTTCGCAACCAGGGCACAATTCCACTGGAGAGACCATTGGTGGCCCGAATAAGCGAGCCCTGTGAGCGTATCCGGTGGAACGCCAAGCCAATGCCCCCGGAAAATTTCGACAACATGGCAATCTGCTTGTACGCGTCGTAAATGGACTCCAGGTTGTCCGCCGGCGAGTCTACAAGGTAACAAGAGGACATCTGCGCATGGCGGGTGCCGGAGTTGAAGAGCGTTGGAGAACTCGGCAAGTAGTCGAGCGAAGCAAGAAGCCTGTAAAACTCAAGGGCCTCGGCGACAGTTGTGGCGAGCCCGCAGGCAACGCGAAGAAAGAAATATTGCGGCGTCTCAATCACCTGGCGCGTGATGGGATGGCGCAGCAGATAGCGGTCATAGACCGTGCGCAGGCCGAAGTATTCGAAGCGATCGGAAAAACTGTCGTCGATGGCGTCGTTGAGTTTGCGCGCGTTCGGAAGCACAAACTCGGCAAGAGATCTTGCGGCGACCCCTTCACTTTGTCCCAGGTCAACGGACTGGGTGAAAGAATAGATGTTTTGTCCGCTCACTTCTTTCGCGATCGTGGCCAGCAGAAGCCGGGCGGCGAGTTTCGAATACTCCGGCTCCTCTGCGATGAGCGAGGCGGCGGTTTGAATAGAGATGGAATCGAGTTCGCGGGTGGTGGCGCCATCGTATAGCCCGCCGATCGTGCGGCTGGCCACGCGCATTGGATCGACTTGCGACAGGCCGTGACAACAACGCTGCACAGCGCGGACGATCTTGTTGACGTCGACAGGCTCCCAAGAGCCATTGCGCTTGCGGACCTGCATTTGGGGTGGGGCTTCGTTCACGGGAAATCCCGGAACAATTTCGGCAAGAGTTGTTTGTGAGACCGCCACGAAGAAACCTCTCCTGCTCCGAGCGGGAGATTTTTGGTACAGAGCGGAAACGCCAGCGGCCGACAATGACCGCCATCGCCCAGCCCTCCCCTCGGAGCGCATGTGCATTCATGCCCGTAGGCATTCTTCACGGCAGGTCTTCGGACTTGCAGGCTTCCTACTAACTCCAGCTTCCCAGTTCGTGGCCGAACCAGTGCTTAGTGAGGAGCGTTCGTTCCTGCTCACCGCTGCGGGGCAGTTCCGGATTCACACCGGATTCCCTTTTCAGCTGATCGAAAACGACCAGCCACCGTCAAGCAAAACAACAATATCCCGTATAGACGCGGCTGTCAACCACAATTCATTGTGGTGCCTGTGTGAAACCGATTGCTGACCATTGGCCTCCGCTCGCATTTCGTCGCCAAATATCATGCCGCGCCGCTGCTGATCGCCAACGGTAAGGGGCTGATCGTTAACACCGGCCATCAGCAGTGCGGAGCATGGCCTCAACGGAACTCCTGGGATCGAGAAAGGGTTCGGATGATCAGTATTCTTTGGGCAGATTGGTTCGAGAGCACGCTCACGAGGAAATAGACGGACTCGCCCGAAGGCAGTTAGCACGAGCCATCAGCATACGCATTCGCTAAAGTTCCG